>Ga0310125_10001858_pt1 | contig 10853 bp, 6 predicted proteins | sample CB11b_Tmax_Bot8__FD_203508 | JGI IMG/M metagenome (GOLD analysis project Ga0310125, IMG submission 203508) | Marine microbial communities from Western Arctic Ocean, Canada - CB11b_Tmax_Bot8 | ecosystem: Environmental > Aquatic > Marine > Oceanic | place: Canada: Western Arctic Ocean | collected... | reverse complement strand
GGACTTCCAGGGGAAAGAGGACCGCCAGATGTGTCGTCTCTACATGAGTATGATGGACAAGATGGGTATCCACCTGGACAGCTTTGGCGATGCCAGCGAACGGTTGGTCGAGATCTAGGGTTCCGTTGTCCTTCGGCAAGACCTGTTTTAACCCTGTGAGGAACCCTTCCATGCGTCGAGCCACCCTGCTGCTTCTGGCCGCCCTCTTTCCTGCATATCTTGCCGGCTGCAAGGGGGAAGGGGGTTACTCGGTCGCCGAGGGTGCCGAGGCGATAAAAGCAGACCTGGTGATTTCAGCGACCGACTGGCCCTGGTGGCGCGGCCCGGATCGTAGCGGGATCGCGCCGGAGTCGGCCCGTCCCCCGATCACGCTTGATGAAAAGAGCCTGGCATGGAAAGCACCCATTCCGGGCCGGGGACATTCTGCCGCGATGATCGTGGGGGACCGGGTTTTCCTGACCACGGCGGATGAGGCAGCCCAGACGCAGACGATCATCTGCCTTGCCCGCAAGGACGGGGAACTGCTCTGGATGAAGCAGCTCCATGAGGGGGGCTTTGACCACAACAACAAGAAGAACTCGTTTGCTTCCAGCTCGGTTGCCTCGGACGGACAGCGGGTTTTTGTCTCCTTCCAGAACCATGGCTCAGTCTGGACCACGGCGCTCGATCTTGACGGCAGACAGCTCTGGCAACTGGAGATAAGTCGCTTCACCTCCCACCAGGGATATGGTGCTTCCCCCGCCATCTACGGGGATAACGTGATCGTGGCCGCGGACAACAAGGGGACCGGCAAGGGATGCCTGGTCGCCCTGAATCGGGTCAGCGGGGAGATTGCCTGGTCGCAGGACCGGCCGGTCATGCCGAACTATGTCTCACCGATCATTCTCAAGGTCGATGGGAAAGACCAGCTATTGATGTCAGGTTGCGAACAAGTGACTTCCTATGATCCAAACACCGGTAAAAAGCTCTGGTCCACCAGCGCGACGACGACCGAGTGCGTGGGGACGGCCGTGGTTGCCGGCGGCCTGGTCTTTGCCAGCGGCGGGTATCCCAAGCACGAAACGGTGGGAGTACGGGCCGATGGGAGTGGTGAGGTGGTCTGGCGTAATGGCGTCCGAATCTATGTTCCCTCCCTGCTGGCTTACCAGGGTCACCTCTACACGGTCTCCGATGACGGTGTCGCCTACTGCTGGGAAGCGGCCACGGGCAAGGAAAAATGGAAGGGCCGGCTGGGAGGCGGATTCAGTGCCTCGCCAATCCTTGCTGCAGGCCATCTCTACCTGGCTAACGAGAAAGGCCAGGTATTCGTGGTCGAGCCGGATCCGGAGAAGCTGGTCCGGGTTGCGACCAGCCAGGTGGGCGATTTGATCATCGCCACCCCCTCGTTTAGTGGTCGCCAGATTTTTCTCCGAAGTGCGTCGGAAGAAAATGGACGGCAAGAATTCCTTTACTGCTATGAAAACAGGAAGTAGGTTTTATCACGCATTGCGAATCCCAGCTTTCCATTAATCCATGCAGACGGCGGATGTCGACGACGGTATTATAGGGATGTCATGGCCGCCAGCTTCCAAGTGAGGAAGAATGAAACAATGACGACGATTTCAAGCGTTCACCAGCACGACCGTGAGCATGCGATGGGAACCGGTGGTTCCCCGTTTGCCCCGCTCCCGCACGACCTGCTGCGAGTTGGATCGCGGCGCTGGTTCCTGCAGACCGGGCTTGGCGGTATTGCCGGGTTGACACTTCCCCAGTTGCTCCAGGCCAGCGCGGCCGGATCAAAGAATCCCAAGTCGGTGATCCTGTTCTGGCTTTCCGGGGGGCCCAGCCAGCTGGACCTCTGGGATCCCAAGCCGGATGCTCCCCAGGAAGTCCGGGGCCCCTTCGGGACGATCTCCACGGCAATTCCAGGTGTCCGGTTTGGCGAACACCTGCCCCTGCAGGCTTCGATCGCCGACAAGCTGAATATCATTCGCTCGGTCGACTGTAGTGCCAGTAACCATACCCCGATCACGATGCAGGCGGGCAACCCGCTGGCGCGACGGACCAACGATGGCCTCGATGGCGGCGGTTATCCATCAATGGGAAGTGTCACGTCCCTGCTGAAGGGATCCAACGATCCGGACATGCCTGCTTTTATCGGCCTGGCCAACAGCTGGACGTCCGATGTATACGGCGCCGGAGAAATGAGCACCCGTCACGAGCCGGTCAAGGGCCTGGAACTGGCGGACAAGTTTCACCTACCCAAGGGAATCTCGGTTGATCGCCTGCAAGATCGCCGCGAGCTGCAGCGGCAGGTAGACCAGCTGCAGCGGGGTCTGGAGAAGGAAGACCTGTTCTCGAGTTTTGATCGCAACACGCAGCAGGCATTTGAAATGGTGCTTTCCGGGAAGGTCCAGCGGGCTTTTGACCTCGACCAGGAATCGGACAAGACACGGGACGAGTACGGGCGAGTGAGCGTGGGTGAAAAAGCACTGCTAGCCCGCCGGCTGGTCGAAGCCGGATCGAGCTTCGTGCTGGTGAGCGGCGCCTGGGGCTACTTTGACCATCACGGGGATGATGTCCGCTGGATGGGGATTGAGAAAGGACTCAAACCGCTCACGCCCCGGATTGACCGGGTGATGTTCGCCCTCGTCAATGACCTGGAGCAGCGTGGCCTGCTCGACTCCACGCTGGTACTGATGATGGGTGAATTCGGACGCACGCCGACCATCAACGAACAGAATGGCCGTCACCACTGGACCCCGATCATGTCGATGGTGATGGCCGGGGGTGGGCTTCCATGTGGACAGGTGATCGGGAGCAGTGATACCAGGGGAGCGGAGATTCGCAGCGGCAGGGTGCGTCCCCAGGACCTGGCTGCCACGACCTTCAAGCATCTTGGCATCGACCTCGATTCCCACTGGCTCAATAACGCAGGACGGCCGGTACCGATTGTTGCCGAGGGTGGCCGTCCCATTCCCGAACTCTGCTAGACGGTTTTTTTTTGCGGACCACCTGGAGCGTGCCATGGCCGGGGGACAACTTATTGGGATCTGTATTACCCCCGGAGGTGGGGCTGCCATGCAGCCTCTGGACCAGGCAGAGGCGATTGTCGGCAAGGGCCTGTCCGGAGACCGCTATGCCAACTGCAACGGGTCCTTTCAGACCGGAGATGTCGTTGCGCCGCAGGAAGAACTGACCTTGATTGAAGAAGAAGCCATCCAGGGAGCCTCCGCGGAATATGACCTCCAGATCGTACACGCCGACACGCGGCGCAACCTGCTTACCCGGGGCGTAGCCCTGAACCACCTGGTGGGATGTGAGTTTCGAGTTGGCGAGGTACTGCTCGAGGGACTGGAGCTCTGTGAGCCCTGTAGCCATCTGGAGAAACTCACCTGCGAGGGGATCCGGCAGTCACTGGTACACCGGGGTGGCCTGCGTGCCCGTATCCTCGAGGGTGGAACGCTCTCGCTGAACGACCCGGTCACACTTTCATCGGGCTAGTCTCCGCTCGTCCTACTTGTCCCCCAGGCAGAGGACCGTGCCGGCCCGGGTGACGATGAACAGCTTACCATTGGCAGCGGCCATGCCATCCCAGATTGGCAGGTTTTCAAGCTGGCTTATCTTGCGGGCCTCACCGGTCTCGGTCGAGAGAACCATCAGGGTCGCCCCCTCGCTCCCATCCAGCACCTCATCCTGGTGGGCCAGTTGCTGCTGCACCTGCTTGTCTCCGGCCATGATCTTCTTGAAGGACTCCTCGTCGTCGAGCAGGTCTGCCGGACCACAGACAAACAGTGACTTGTCGGCCAGTGCCATGGCCTGCACATAAAGCGGGATCCCCTGTGTCCAGTCAAACTTGACATACGAGCCTCCTCCCCGAGAGCCACGACCGGTAAAGCGAAACGCTTTGCCGACCTTGCCGGCAGCGGGGTTCAGGCCCACCGGTTCCCCGTGGTTCCCGTTGCCTGAAATATCCTGGGCCTTGCCATCATCGAAAGTGGTGGCGAAAACCAGCGTGGCCGTTTCAATCGTGGCCTTGGGATCCTTGAAACGCCGGTCCACGTCCTCCGCGGAGACCGCGCCGTGGTAGACCCTCACCTCGTCGATCAGGCCGGTGAAGGGGTAGGGCACCTTGTAGTTGCCGACCGCTCCTCCCTCGTCCGCCCCGATCTCCATGGGCTGTAACGGATCGGCTCGCAGCAGGTCGGGTACCTTGCGGGAACCCGCCAGCTGGCCATTGACGTAAATCTCGATCTTCTTGTCCTCGGTCAGCACACCGACCAGGTGGGCCCATTCGCCGGCCACGGATTGTGCCGCCGTGACGGCGACCAATTGAGACTTGGCACGCAGGATAAACTGCGGCTTGCCACCCTTGACGATCAGGGCATAACCATCGGTCGGGCCTCCACGGGCTACGACCACGCCGTTGGCCTTGCCCGGCTGGGCCCAGGCTTCCACGGCCAGGGCTGTGCCGATGGGATTCTGGCTCTTGGTTTTCGCCACGCGGACCATGCTGCCGCCGCCCGGCATGGGAGCATCAGGTGCTTCCTTGCTGGTCGCGAAGACCTGGTGTTCCAGCGTGGTGGTCCAGCGGAGGTATTCCGGCTTGCGGCCAAACCCGTAAACCCGTTCCGAGTCGTTGACGATCAGGCGTCCGGAGGGAGCAAACCTGCCGGCCTGGTAGTAGCCACCGTGGCCGCCGGCAAAGTTCTTTCCATAGACCCAGTAACTGCGGTGGAAATAGGAGTCATCCAGGTAACCGGTCGGGGAGAAGAGGTGCACCCCCGTTCCCTTCTGGGCCGCTCCCTGCTGGGCGGGCACGCCGGAAACCGGACCGACGTCCTGCCGCTTGCCGTCCAGGTCAAACCGCTGAGACCGCATGTAGACGAAGCTGCCATCGCTGGAGAGGATGTCGGGCAGGCCGGCCGGCATGTTGAGTGTCTGTATCCGGTCCTGCAGGTCGCCACCTGTCTCCGGATCCTTGTCATCAATCACCTGCTTGGAAAGGACCGCCCCATTTTCCAGGTCCATCCGGTAAAAATGCAGCCCGCCATCCAGGAAGTTCGAACGGCCGGCCACAAAGTAGAGGATCCCGTCCAGGACCAGCACGTTGCCGTGTACCGGCCAGACAGACTCGAGCTGTTCAAAGGCCATCAGTCGCCGGTCCGTGGGAGCGGCGCGGAATTTCCAGGCCAGCTCGCCGTCACTGGCCCGCAGGCAGTAGACCCAGCCGTCGGCCGACCCAAAGATCGCCCGGCCGTTGAAAATCGTGGGAGGCGAATCAACGCGACCCCCCGCCGTGAAACTCCAGGCTGGCTTGCCACTCTTCTCATCAAGGGCATGCACCGTGTGAGTGTCGATCTGGGCGACGTAGACGAGTCCGTTGGCAACAGCCACGCTACTCAGCCGGCCACCCAGTTTTGTTTCCCACCGCGAGGTTGCAGGGCTGCCGACAGCCGTCTCGGTGAAGCCACTTCGTGAATTATCGCCCCGGAAGGTTGGCCAGTCGCCAATGCCTGGCCGGATTGCTTTGATTGATCCGAACGCAGGTCCTCGTACCAACCGCTTATCGCCCTCCGGTGGATCGGTGAGCGCCCGGTTGGGAGAACTGGGTGCCAGCACGTTGAGTCCGTAGAGCTTGGCCTCGGGGTAACAGGCACAATCGTGCGGCGGGGCATAAACCAGGCCGTTGGAGGGCATGATGCCGTAGAGGCAGCCACCGCGAACCCAGTGATGAATGTCCCAGTCCTCGGCCTTCGGGTCAACGAATTCAATCCCGGTCCGCGAGGTGAGCAGGAACTTGTCGGTTGCCTTGGCAATATAGCAGCGGTGATGGAACCAGTAGGTCTCCACGTTGGGCGAGAATTCCGATTTCACCTCGCCCGTTCTCGGATCCCGGCCAGTGAAGATGCCGGAGTCACCGGTACGGGTGGTTGGAGCGGACCAGACCAGGCCACCGGAAACCATCAGGTCCTCCGGGGACTCGTAGCCCGACTTGGCATGGGGGGCGGACCAGAGAAGGTCACCACTGGCAAGATCATAGGCACTCATCTTGCGGTCTCCCCCGGCAAACAGCACGACATCCTTGTAGAGCAGCATGCGGGGCCCGAAATTGAAGGTTACTGCCTCGCGGCGGCCGGCGGGATCGGAATTCCAGAGTTCCTTGCCGCTGGCACGGTCCAGGCAGACAACCCGGGTTCCGTCGTGATAGAGGACACGGTTGGACATGGTCGCCAGCGAGAGCGGTGCGACCACGGTCTCTTTTTCCCAGAGCACCTTGCCGCTGTCCGCATTGATCGCCATCACCACGCGTGGCTTGGCATTCCAGTGGATCTCGTTGCGAACACGTGCCTGGTCACCGACGTTGAACTTGGGTGTGAAATCGGTGAGCTGGGGCGGCTGCCTGGTAACGACGGCCAGCAGCGTTCCATCCGTGTGAATGACCTCCTCGGTGGTCTTGCTCTCCGGGTATGTTCGAATGGTTTCCCCCGTGGCGGCATCCAGGCAGAGCAGGGGGGCCTGGAGTCCCAGCGTCACGAAGATGCGGTCTCCATCGGCGACCAGCCGGCGAGCCAGTTGCGTCGGTCCGCTCTTGAGCGGAAACAGGTGGTTCTGCCAGTGGTCGATTTGTCGTTTCCAGAGAACGGTGCCGTTAAAGGCATCTCGGGCAATCAGGGCCCACTTGGCCGGAAGCTGGATCGAGATGCGGGATCCCTCGTCCATGATGTAAAAGATGCGGCCGCCGGACGAGACCAGGGCACTCATGCTTGCCATCCGGTCATGGTGCCGTGACCAGCGGGGGCTACCCAGCCACTGCAGGTGGCGGGGCGGACCGACCACGTCGTCGTGCGCGACCGAGTTGCCGCTGGCGTCATGCAGGAAGTGGGTCCAATCATCGATATTGTCGGGCCGTGGCTTGACCTGCTTCTTCCAGCCGTCTCCCTCTCTCGTCACGGCGACGCCGCCCGGTGTCAGTACCCGGAGGATCTCCTCCTGCTGGATATCGCTCCCCCTGTCGATGACTAGCAGGTTGACCAGGTTGTCGATGTAGGGCAACTGCGTGCTGTGGAGCATGTCGACCGCAACCGGCCCATAAACTCCCTGCTGCTTGATCGAGCTGCGAGCCGCTTCGAGCTGGTCCTCGGCCAGGGCCAGGCCATGCACCTGGAACTGTTCGCCGCCGCGAAGAGCCATGGTCAGCGTGCCATCACTACAGCCGACATGGACCACGAAGCCTCCCTTCACACCACTCACCGCGTAAATGGCCTCTGCCTCTTCTTGCGCGGTCTGGGCCGTAAGCGAGCAGGGAGAGAGCAGGGCTGCCAGCAACGAAAGTACGAGGAGGTGGTAAGACTTCATGATCTTCAGCCTGTCTGCAAGAGCACATGGGATAAGAAAGGAGTCCCTGTACTTTATCCTATCGCAGGGGGAGGGGGCAGGGTTGGAGGACCCTGGAGAAGGTCATTGGATGCCAGACTGCTAGAAGAGCTCGAGGATCGGCCGGCCCTCTGCCATCAGGTTGTACGGGCGGCCCCCCTTGTCGATGGCCGTCAGGTCATCGATGCCCATCGCATGGTAGACCGTCTTGGCGATGTCCTCCGGTGCCACCGGGAGATCCGCCGGGTAGGCGGCATGTCGGTCGGAGGTGCCGTAGGCCTGGCCACCACGGATCCCGCCGCCGGCCATCAATACGGACATGGCGTGGGTCCAGTGGTCGCGTCCCTGTCCCTTTTCGCCACCGCTGCGGGGGTCTCCAATCTTCGGCTTGCGGCCCATCTCGCTGTTGACCATTATCAGTGTCTGGTCCAGCAGGCCACGTTCGGAAAGGTCATCGAGCAGTGCCGTGAAACAACGGTCCAGCTCCGGCAGCAGGACGTCCTTGAGACAGACGAAGTTGTTCCCATGGGTATCCCAGCCGCCCCCGCTCTTGCAGTTTTTTGCCTCCGCCAGCTTCTTGTTCCCCTTCCAGAAGACGCTCACAAAGGGAACCCCGGCCTCGACCAGGCGGCGGGCCATTAGCATGCTCATCCCGTTATGGGTCTTGCCATACCGCTCGATTGCCGAATCTGGTTCCCCGGAAAGATCAAAAGCAGATTTTGCTTTACCCGACCCGAGCAGGGAGAAGGCCTTTTCCTGGAAGGTCTGCAGTGTCCCGACGTCCGCGAACTGGTCAAACTCGCGCTCGGTGCGGTTGAGCTCGTCGAGCAGTTCCCGGCGAGCATGCAGCCGGTCAACCGAAACGTCTCCCATCAGTTCAATCGCCGGTGCTGCAAACTTCATCGGGTCCTCGGCATCACCAAGGACGTAGAGCGGATCGTGTTCCACCCCCAGCCGGGCAGCAAACTGGCCTGGCCGGGTGTATTCCGGGGCTCCCGGCTTGCTTGGCAGGGTGATCGACTGTGGCAGGTAAGGATGTGGAGGGGACTTGGCACCAACAACCGTTCCGATCGCAGGCCAGTCCGTGGGACGCGGCTTGCGGGCATTGAGCAGTGCCGGAAAGCTGGGATCAGGGTGGTGGCCGGTCAGGTTGTAGTAATACCCAGCATGGTGATCGCCGGTGCCGCGGCGGAAATGTCCCAGCGATCGAATCACGGCGAGCTGGTGTGCCCGCTCCGAGAGCATCGGCAAGTGTTCGCAAAACTGGAGTCCGGGAGCTGACGTTTCTATCTGTTTAAAAGGACCACGGATATTCTCCGGGGCATTGGGTTTCATGTCCCAGGTATCGATGTGCGAGGCCCCGCCTCCAAGCCAGATCAGGATAGTTGACTTCGCCTTGCCGGTGGAGCTGGAAGGGGCTGCCGTGGCAGGTCGGGAGACCAGTGCCGGCAGGCTCATGCCACAAAACGAGAGTCCACCAGCGACCAGCAGGGTGCGGCGGTCTACCGCACCGCGGATCGCGGCATGTGGATCGGGCAGCGTGTTAGCAGGTATGCGGCTCATGGTTTTCCAGCTTGCTAGGCGATGAGCTCGTGAACAACGTTTCCTTCGGGCAGCGCCTCGAGGGGCCTGCCATCCGGCGCATGGGCGACAGAATCTGTTTTCATTCCCAGGGCATGGTAGACGGTGGCAGCAAAATCAGGCACCGAGACAGGCCGCTCGGTAACCTCGGCAGCATGCTTGTCGGTTGCTCCCAGTACGACGCCGGTCTTGATACCGCCGCCGCCGAGTGTGAGGCTGAAAGCCCGGTTCCAGTGGTCCCGGCCCGGACCGCGAGCATCGGTGTTGAGTCGCGGAGTCCGTCCGAACTCCCCGGCAGTAATGACCAGCGTGTTCTCCATCATGCCCCGGTCTGCCAGGTCGTTCAGCAGCGCCGCGTAACCCTGTTCATAGGGAGGAACCTCGGTGCGGAGGCGAGGAAAGACCTCGGGATGGTGATCCCAGCCATAACGGATGTAACCCTTGATCGTCACGAAGCGGACCCCCGCTTCGACCAGTCGCCGCGCCAGCAGCATGCCCTGGCCGACCCGGTTACGACCATAACGGTCACGCGTGGCGTCACTCTCTTTCTGGATGTCGAAAGCATCCTTGGCCTTGTGGGAGGTGATCATCGAGAAAGCCTGCTCGGTGAACTTGTCATGCGTGCGGACAAGCGGGAGCGGGGTTTCATGGCGGGCCTGGAAACCGTCAACAGCGGACAGTAGCGCCTGCCGGTTGGAGAGGCGGCCCACGTCGACGTTGTCTGGTGAGCTAAAGGCCTCCACCTTGAAACTGCTGCTGTTGGGGTCATCCACCAGGAAAGGATTGTAGTTGCGTCCCAGGTAGCCGCCGTGACCCGGGTTGCCGTAGCGGGGGCTGCTGATCGTGCCGACCTGGACGAAGGGGGGCGTCTGGCGAGCCTTCTGGCGTTCCTGCTGCCAGGCGAGCATGGCACCGAAACCAGGAGGGCTCAGGTCGCTGGTAAGCCTGTTGCCACTCATCAGGAAATGGTCTGCCCTGCCATGGGTCGGGTCCGGCGATGTCATTGAGCGGATGATGGAAAACTTGTCCGAGCAGGCGGCCATGTTGGGCATTAATTCCCCCAGCTCGACCCCGGGTGTGCGGGTGCGGATGGGGTTCAGCTCACCTCGGATCTCTGCCGGGGCATCCGGCTTGAGGTCATACATGTCGATATGACTTGGGCCGCCCAGTAGCCAGACAAGGATACAGTTGACCTCTTTTCGCGCGCTGGCTGCCTGGGCCTGCTGGCTGGCGAACAAGGCTGGCAGGTTCAGGCCAAGTGCCGAGAGACCGCCCAGTTGGATGAACTGGCGCCGTGACGACCGGTTGTTTCCGTGCAGCAGCGTGAGCATGGCTATCGTCCTGGGCGTGTGATCTTTTACGTTGGTTATTTTACCAGCGCGGCAGGGCTCTCTCCAACAGAACGTTTTGCACTGGAAACGATTTCGAATAAATCATACCTGTCGCTACAATCAGTTGTTTCCCTGCCCCAAGGGGTTCTTCCATGCACTATCTGGCCCTGAACGTGCTTTTTAGCTCGTTCTTTATTCTCTGTATCAAGTGGGCGAAGTCACGGGGTGAGGAGATTATTAACATTGGGGCCCTGAACTACCTATCGGCAGCGGTGCTGGGAATCGTGATGTACGTGCGATCGGGCGAGCCGCCAGATTTGACGGCGGCCCTGCTGGGAGCGGTCAACGGGGGTTGTTACTTTGCCGCTTTCTTTTTCCTGATTGCGGCGATCAGTTGGAAGGGGGCCACCAACCTGGCTGCCGTTTCCCGACTCTCGATCCTGATGCCGGTTGCCTTTGGTGTTGCCTGGCTGGGAGAGCGTCCGGACAGTTGGCAGGTGATTGGGATCGTGCTGGCCTGCCTCTCCCTGCTGATGATCAGCGGACGCAAGGGTTCGATCAACAATGCCGAGCAGCCGCGCAGGA
>Ga0310125_10001854_pt1 | contig 10857 bp, 10 predicted proteins | sample CB11b_Tmax_Bot8__FD_203508 | JGI IMG/M metagenome (GOLD analysis project Ga0310125, IMG submission 203508) | Marine microbial communities from Western Arctic Ocean, Canada - CB11b_Tmax_Bot8 | ecosystem: Environmental > Aquatic > Marine > Oceanic | place: Canada: Western Arctic Ocean | collected... | reverse complement strand
CGAACCAGGCAATTGGCCCACGCACATCAACCGCGCAATGGCGTGGACCTAACGGTTCTATCGGTCAGGAAATCTGGCAACCTGTAACGATTATCAGGGACATGACGGATTTGGTGGTTGTGGGGATGATCCGGCCTGAAGGTCTCGCTTCGTCCTAGAGCGTTGTGTCAGAACGAGTTAGAGGCCCTAGAGCACCGGGCCGATCGACCAGGGGCAGAACTCCTCCTCGCCAATCCCCTGAGCCTCGCTCTTGGTCTGTTTCCCGCTGGCCACGGTGATGATCTCCTCGAAAATCTCACTCCCCACCTCCTGCACCGATGCTCCCTCGAGAATCCTCCCGGCGTTGATGTCCATGTCGTCGATCATCCGATCAAACATCGGGCTATTAGAGGAGATCTTGATGCAGGGAACCGGCTTGCAGCCAAAGCAACTGCCTCGACCGGTCGTGAACACCAGCACGTTGGCACCTCCGGCCACCATCCCGGTGATCGAGGCGGGGTCGTAACCGGGCGTGTCCATCACGACGAAGCCTCGAGCCGTCACGCGTTCGGCGTACCGGTAGACCTCACGCAACGCCGTACTGCCTCCCTTGGCGATGGCCCCGAGCGATTTTTCATAGATCGTCGTCAACCCTCCGATCTTGTTGCCCACCGACGGATTGTTGTTGATCTCGGCCCCGAACTTCGCGGCGTAGTCCTTCCACCAGTCGATCAACCCCACCAGCTTCTCACCCACCTCGCGGCTCTGGGCCCGGCGGGTCAACAGGTGCTCGCCACCGTAGATCTCGGGTGTCTCGCCCAGGATCGACGTCGCCCCGGCGGCCACCAACAAATCGCTGGCAATTCCCACGGCCGGGTTGGCCGTCACACCACTGTTCCCGTCGCTGCCACCGCACTCGGTGCCCAGGATCAGCTCCGAAACCGGGATCTCGGTCCTTCGTGCCGAGTTCACCTCGGGCAACATCTCCGCCAGCACCCCCACCGCCCGATCAACCGTCTTCTTGATACCTCCCTCGTCCTGGATGTTCATCACCAGCGGAATCGGACCTGATCTGCCAGTCCCGCCAGTCCCGCCAGTCCCGCCAGTCCCGTCCGGCACATCCAGCTGCACCAGCCCGTGATTGTCGACCAGGAACGAGCCCTGCCCGGTTTCGCAGCCCAGCCCCAGTATCAGGTAGCCTCCGATGTTGGGATGCTCGGCAAACCCGGCGAGCGTCCTGGCCAGTTGCTGGTGGTCGTCGCCGCCAAACTGCATCGCACAACCGCCCTGGTGAACCAGGGGCACAATCCCGTCGATGTTCGGATAGTCCTCGAGCAACCCCTCGTCGAATGCTCTGGCGACGTACTTCGAAGCGGTGGCCGAGCAGTTGACCGTGCTGACAATGCCCAGGTAGTTCCGCGTCCCGGCCCGGCCATCGGCTCGGCGGTAGCCCTGGAACGTGCGATCGGAGATCGGATCCGGAGGCGGTGGCACGTCCGAGGAGAACGCGTAGTCAAGTTCCAGGTCGCCGGGTTCGACGTTGTGAGTGTGCACCCACTCGCCCACCGAGATCGACTCGGTCGCATAACCGATCACCTGCCCGTACTTGCGAATCGGTTCCCCCGATGCGATCGATCGGGCGGCCACCTTGTGCCCCAGCCCGATCGTCTCCGATGCGATGAATCCTGTCGGAGTATCACCATTTGGTCCGTCGGGAATGCTGGTCCCCTCCGAGACCTCCGTCCGAGCCACCAAGATGTTGTCGTCGGCATGCAGCCTCAGGCACGGGCTGACAGTAGGCTCAGGATCCATCTCGACGCTCACAAAAGGGGAAGCACTCCGTTCTATCGGAATCCCGCAAGAGCATCAATCGAGGCACCCAAAGCGCAGGGACTGGCTCCGCAGCCAGTCCCTGCGCAGGTCTTCCCTCGGTGCTCTCGACTTGATACCGTTCCGCCGCGAAACACTCCCCCCGCCCCCCTATCCCGGCCAGATCGGAGCTCCTCCATGATCGGTGCCCAACTGACACCTCGTGAATACTTCAAGCTCTGCAGCCAGACCTTCGAGGAGCTTGATCTGGAGTCGATCGAGTCCCTGGGCCGGCAGATCTACGCGGCCTGGCTGGGAGGTCATTTCGTCTTCATTTGCGGCAACGGAGGCAGTGGTGCCAACGCGTCTCACTTCTGCGAGGACCTGGGCAAGAGTTCTCTGGATCCCGCGGACTTCAACAACGAAGAGATGCCCCGCCTCAAGGTACTCTCGCTGACCGACAACACGCCCTACATCCTGGCCTGGGGCAACGACGAGGGATTCGAGCGGATTTTTGTCGAGCAGTTGAAGAACTTCGCCTCACCCGGCGACATCCTGATCTCGATCAGCGGCAGCGGCAACAGCCCCAACGTGCTGCGGGCGGTCGAGTGGGCCAACAACCACGAATTGACGACCTGGGGCATCACCGGATTCGACGGTGGCCAGCTGCAGAAACTGGCCGATCACAACCTGCACGTTCCCTCCGACGACATGGGCCTGGTCGAATCGGTCCACCTGGTCGCCTTCCACTGGGTACTGGACGACGTCTACGCCCGGATCAACTCGGTGGGCCGGTACGAGAGCCAGGGATTCCGGCAGGCGGCCTAGCGCGGCAGAGGCACCGGCGGCGGGTCGACGGGACCCAGGCGGTTGGCCGGAGCGGCAAACTGCCGGCCTGTTTTCAGGTCTTCGAGCAGTCCGACGATGACCTGAGCAGGAATCGCGTGCGATTCGGTCCGCCCTTCGCGGGCGATGTTGATTCCCACGGTTCGCCCCTGCAGGTCGACCAGCGGACCTCCACACTGCTCGGGTTTCAGCACCGTGTCGTGAGCAAACGCGTTGGGGAACCCGCCCCTGCGGAAACTGAGCTGGCCACCCAGCTTGTTCATGAAGATGCTGCGGTTCTGCAGGTGTTCGGCCGGAGACCCCAAGCGGGCGTTGGAATCGAACTCGACGCTACCTCGCCGCACTCTCATCGGCAGCACGTCACCCGGGCGAAACTTGCGGATCTGGTCTCTGAGTACCGCGCCTCGAGGAATCGTGGTGCCGGCCACCCTGATGATCACGTCGCCGACCTTCAGCCCGATCCGGCTGGCTCCGCTGTTGGGCATCACCCGTGAAATCCGTGCTCCTCCGGGCACGTCTTCGAACCCGACCCCCAGGAACCCGAACAGGTGCGGGATCCTGCGGCGGTGGATGCTGACAACACCGACGGCCACCGGCAGGTCGTTGGGACCGCAGGTGGCCAGCAGCGACCCGACCGACGGGTCCGACTTGCTGTGCCATACCACCTCCTTAAGACCCGTGGCTTCGATCTTGAGCATCGCCAGGTCGTGCGCGGGATGGAACCCGACCTGTCGTGCCGGGTGAGTCTTTCCATCCTTCAGCCGGCAGGTGATCGTGCCGCCATTGATCCCGTTGACCTGGCTGGCCTTGGTCAGCACCCAGCCGTCAGACCCCACGATCGCGCCCAACGCCTTCTGCCGCCCGTTGACCAGCACCGCCACCGTCGCCTGGCTGGGCAGCTTGACGATCGGCCGAAACGCGTTGCGGATCGCCGCGCCGCTCTTGTAGAGGTCGCGGGGCAATCGTCGAGGCGCTGCGGCCTCGAGCGTGACGGGTGTCGTCAACACCGCCAACACGGCCGACACCGCCAACACCAGCCTGGAACTTTGCATCACAACGCGACTCATGGACCTCGGCCTCCTGCCAGTGTCACGGTGATCTCAACCGGCTTGCCGTTCCTCTGGATCGACAGTTTCAGCTTGTCACCGGGCTTCCTGCTCTGCACGTGATCAAACAGCGAATCCAATCCCTCGAACACCTTGCCATCGATCTTCACGATCAGGTCACCGATCTTCACTCCCGCCTTGGCCGCGGGCATGTTCGGATTCACGGCGGTCACGGTACAGCCCCTGGCGTGGTCGACGCCGTTGATGCCCAGCACCGGCTGGCGACCGCGGCTGGGACGTCCAAATGCGACCCCGTCCAGGAACCTCGCCCAGCTCTCGGTGTAGGCTCGGATCGGGACGTGGAAGTTCCATGTGGTCGGTGCCCCGATCCGGCTGTGGATGCCGATCACGTTTCCCGAGAGATCAAACAGTGGCCCGCCCGAGTCGCCTCCAACGAGCGTGCAGTCGGTCTGCACGAAACCGCTCTCGGTCCGGATCACCCGACCGAGTCGCACCACAGGAGGCCGGTTGCGCTGAAAGCCGCCGGGATGTCCCAGTGCCAGGCACCAGTCACCGGTCCGCACGTCCTTGGGCCTTGCCAGGGGCCGGAAGGGAAACGGGCCCTTGGCTTCAATCTTGAGCACCGAGGCATCCAGCCCGCGATCCAGCCCCAGCGTGCGGCCTCGCAACGACCGACCATCGGCAAGCAACACGGTCACGCGGCGGTTGGGGGGCCCGGTGACGTGAGCGGCCGAGAGCACATAGCCGTCGGCACTTACGATCACACCGCTGCCGGCACCGTTCCCGATCCGCAACCCGACCGTGGCTTTCGAGAGGTCGCCGACCAGCTTGCCCACCTGCTTCTGAATCGCCAGCAGGTCGGCCACGTCACGCGGAACACTCCGGGTGAATGCGGCCGGCTGCATCGGACGGGCCACGACCGGAGCCCGCAACACGGGCAGGTCGCGGGGCCGGGGTGGTGGGGGAGGCGAAGTGGGGTCAGCAGCCCTCACCGCGGCGAATTCCAGGAGAACCACTGCCGCGACCGCCAGAGCCGAAAGCCGTCCTCGATTCATTCAGAACCCCCCCTCGTGATTCCTTCGCATCGGCCTACACCCGCTCTCCCCAATCCCAAAATACGCGACACCAAGGACCTTCCGCAAGTTGAGCCCCCTTCTCGGCCCCGTGTCCCTGGGATATGCTAGCCTCCGCAGCCCCGCCCCAACCGCAGCCCCAACCGCAGCCCCACCCGCAGCCCCACCCGCAGCCTCACGTGCCGATGCCCCTGCGATGAATGTCCACCAGACCCCTCTGCCCGGCGTCCTGGTCATCGAACCCCGCGTCTATGAGGACGAGCGAGGCTTCTTTCTGGAGACCTATCAGCAGCGGCGGTTCGCCGAGGCGGGCATCGATCTGACCTTCGTGCAGGACAACTGGTCCCGATCGACTCGAGACACACTCCGAGGACTGCACTACCAGATCACTCACCCCCAGGCCAAGCTGGTGCAGGTCGTCGACGGCAGCGTCTTCGATGTCGCCGTCGATCTCCGCCAGGACTCACCCACCTTCGGCCGCTGGTACGGCACGACACTCTCGGCAGAAAACCACCGCCAACTGCTGATCCCCGCCGGGTTCGCTCACGGGTTCCTGACCACCAGCGAATCGGCCGATTTCCAGTACAAGTGCAGCGAGCCCTATCACCGTCAGTCGGAACGGACCCTGCTGTGGAACGACCCGGAGATCGGCATCGAGTGGCCTCTGGAGGGCGAACCGCTGCTCTCGGAAAAAGACACCCGCGGGCTGCCGCTGTCCGAGACCGAGTGCTTTGACCTGGCAGTCGATGCCGGTCCAGGAGGCCCTGGGGATGACTGAGTCGTCGGACCCCAGCCGACCTCGACTGGCGCTTCTGATGGGCGACGTGGCCGGGGTGGGACCCGAGGTAATCGCGCGAGTGATTTCCGGCTGCCAGGACCTCTGTCGCCCCCTGGTCGTCGGACACCCCGACGTCCTGGCCCGCGCGCTGCAGTTGGTCGGTCTCGAGCGAACCGTCCACCGCGTCGATTCGCCTCAACACGTCGCCGCAGACTCCGACCCCAACGGCATCGATTGCTGGAACCCCTCCAGCGCCGATGTCACCGACGTCGCCGCGTCGCAGGTCGACGCCCGCTGTGGCCAGGCGGCGGCCGACTGGGTGCTGGCTACTGCGGCCGCCGCACTCGAAGGTCACATCGACGCGATGGTGACCGCACCCTTGAACAAGGCGGCCCTGGCAGCCGCCGGGGTCGGTGTGCCCGGCCACACCGAACTGCTCGCCCGGGCCTGCGGCACCGACTCAGTCGCCATGATGCTCTACCTCCCGCCCACCAGCACCCGCCTGGGTCCGCACGGCCTGGGCGTCGCACACGTCACCCTGCACACCTCGATCGCCAGCGTCCCCGGCCTGCTCACCGTCGACGGCATCACCGAGCACATCGAGCTGATCGCCGGGTTCCTCGTCCAGGTCGGCTGCACCCAGCCCCGGATCGGGGTCTGTGCCCTGAACCCTCACGCCGGCGAAGAGGGCCTCTTCGGCGACGAAGAACAGGCCACGATTGCTCCGGCGGTAGCCGCCGCGGTCGCTGGCGGTCTTTGTGCCAGCGGCCCCTTTCCCGCCGACACGCTGCTGAGGCGAGCGGTGGGAGGCGAATTTGACGGGGTGGTCGCCATGTACCACGACCAGGGCCACATCGCCCTGAAACTGGTCGGCTTCGACTCAGCCGTCAACGTGACTCTCGGACTGCCGCTGATCCGCACCAGCCCCAGCCACGGCACAGCCTTCGACATCGCCTGGCAGGGCACCGCCGACCCCGCCGGTATGCAGGCGGCCGTCGATGCCGCCCTGAGACTCTGGCACAACCAACCCACCAACGCCCCACACATCGCCGGTGCGTTTCAGCAGGACGACTGATGCCCGAGGCTCACGAGACGCTGTTGTACCTGGTTCGACATGGGGCCACTCCGGCCAACGAACAACGACCCTACGTGCTGCAGGGGCACGGGATCGACACGTCTCTGAGCGACACCGGGCGGCGGCAGGCCGAGGCGGTTGCCGGGTTCCTGGCCGACCGGCCGCTGGATGTTGTGATCTCCAGCCCCATGAAACGCGCTCGTGAGACGGCAGGTGCCATCGCCGCTCCGCATGGACTGGACACCGGTGTGCTCGAGGACATCTCCGAATGCGACGTCGGTCGCTGGGAAGGCCGCGACTGGGGCTCGATCATGAAGGACGATGCCCAGGCCTACCACCGGTTCATGGACGATCCGGCAAGCCACGGGTACCCCGAAGGCGAGAGCTACGCCGATGTGCTCGATCGTGTCGGCGGACCCATCGATCAACTCCTCGCCTCGCACCGCGGCCAGACCGTCGCCCTGGTCGCTCACAACATCGTCAACCGGGTCTATGTCGCACGGCTGATGGGCTGGCCTCTGTCCCAGGCCCGCGAGATCCGACAGGACAACACGGGCATCAACGTGATCCGCGGCCGAGAAGACGAGATCACGCTCTTGTCCTTCAACGTCCGCTTTCACCTCGATGATGCCGGACTCTAGAAAACCACCCGGACCCGCTCACCCATGACACTCCGCGGCATCATTTTCGACATGGACGGCACGCTGGTCGACTCGGGACTCGACTTCGACGCCATCCGACGCGACATCGGGTTGCCCGAGAAGCACCCGATTCTCGAGGGGGTCGAGGCGATTGACGAGGGCCCCGAGCGGGACCGGGCTCTGGAGATCCTGCATCGGCACGAACACGAGGGAGCCATGCGGGCGACCTCCTTTCCCGGTGTCGCCAACCTGCTCGCACGGCTCCAGCAACTCGAACTCCGCTCAGGTGTCCTCACCCGCAATTCCCGCGTCTCGGCCCACACCACTCTCGAGAGGCTTGGCTGGAGTTTTGACTGCGTGCTGACCCGCGAGGACGCTCCGGCCAAACCCGACCCGACCGGGGTCCTGGCGATCTGCGACGATTGGGGCCTGGGTCCCCAGGAGGTGCTGTTTGTCGGTGACTACCTGTTCGACCTGCAGGCCGGACACAACGCCGGTACCAAAGCGGCACTGTTCGCGCCTGGCCAGTTGCCCGAATGGGCCGACCTTGCCGACTGGGTGGTGAGCAGCTTCGAGGAGCTCGAGGAACTGATCGAGCGATTGTGCCTGGAGGGCTAGTCGCCGATTGTCGGTCGCGTGTCATGGCCGGCCGGCGCCAACGCGGATTCGTCTACCCCCATTTTGCCAACCGCTGCTAGAATCCGCGGCTCAACACGACGCCGAGGTCTCGCATGGATGCGACACGACACCAGGTCCCCGCGACCGCCCTGTTCACGGCACTGCTGTGTGCCCTGCTGCTGCTGGCCCGCGTCGACCACTCGATCGCACAGGGACAGTCGCCGCGACGAGTGATCCCGAACCCAGCCACCCGGCCGGCAAGTCAACCCGCCGGCAAGTCCAAGACGCAACAGCGATTGCCTCGCAGTCGGCTGCAGACCCCCGGCCTCCGCGTCCAGAAACTCGAGCCCAAGCTCAAGGCCACACTGATCAAATGGGAACTGGCCAGCTCGCGGATCAAGACGCTCACCGGAGAAATCTACCGCTACCACCGCGAGTTCGTATTCAACACCGAGAAGCGTGGGCGGGGTCAGTTCTACTACGAGGCCCCCGACAAGGGTCGGCTCGACATCTTCGCCGTCCAGATCCCCAAGGGGACTCAGTCGTCGGTACAGCGACCCTCACGCCGCGATCCCCGCAACGGCAAAGTGACTCCCGCCCGCAAGATCTCGCTGGCCGTCTCGGGCGACAACCCCGAGAAGTGGATTTGCGACGGGACGCAGGTACTGGAAGTCAACGACGTCGACCGCACGGTGACCAGCCACAGGATTCCTGCCGATTACCGTGGCAAGAGAATCATGGACGGGCCGCTGCCGTTCCTCTTCGGCATGCCACCCGACAAGGCGATCCGCCGCTACCACATGAGCCTGCTGGGGGAATCCCGTGGCGAGGTCTGGATCAGGGCGTTCCCCCGGTGGAAGCAGGATGCGGTCAATTACCGCGAGGCCACCGTGATCCTCGACACCGCCACCTACCTGCCCAAGCACGTCCGGCTGACCGCACCGGACAACACCCAGACGATCTACTCGTTCTTCCGCCTGAAGGTGAATTCGAAGCTCGAGGCCTTCGCCAAGGCCTTCGGCAGCAGCCCGTTCCGACCCAACCTCAGTCACTACCGCGTGGTGGCCTCACAATCCGATCCGCTGGTCCCTTCGGTCATCGGCATGCCGTGGAAGAAGGCCCAGTCGGTGCTGACCGCCGCCGGGTACAAGGTCAAGTTCTCCGCCGGGGTGGCTGCGTCGAAGAGGGACCTGACCTACGTGATCTACCAGCAGGCGCCCAGGCAGCAGGCCGCATTGGCACCCGGTAGCCAGATCCAGCTGACGTTCTTCGCCAAGCCAATCGCCACCGGGTCGAAGAAGCGGTAGTTGCGAGACGTGCGGGTCGGCTGCGGCCCGTGGCCGGGTTTGACCGCCGAGCTGCAGGAATCGGCATCAACTCCTCTTGCGTCTGCTCTCCGGCGCTTCGTCTACTCGATCACCCCGACGTCGTCGAGGCGAGCAGGCGATGAACACACCGCAGGCGTCCGAATCCGAACTTCCCCCCAACGATTCCGAGGACACCTTTCTCGGCATCACCCAAGCCGATCGCCTGGTCGTCACGGTTCTGGTTATCGCCTCGCTGGTCCTGATGGCCGCTCACTGGGCACTGCTCTCGGGCTGGGGCACCCAACCGATCGAAATCGACCGCATTCCTCGAACCGCCGTCGGCTTTCGGCTCGATCTGAACACAACCAACTGGGTCGAATTGACGCAGCTGGAGGGCATTGGTCCGAAGCTGGCCCAGAGGATCATCGCTGATCGCGAGAGGAACGGGCCATTTGCCGAGGTCGAGGACCTGGACCGGGTCCGCGGCATCGGACCCCGGACGATCGCCCGGCTGAAGCCGTGGCTGAGAGTCCGCTCTCGTCATTAGTCTGCCTGCGGCGGGCTGCACAACCCCGTTGGGGTTCACAAACATGTGGCGGCCTGCCGGACCCAGCGTTGCCCGTCGCCTTACGGGCTAATTCAACTGCCGGATGTACACGTTCCGCCAACGACACTTGGCTCCGTTGGGCCAACCCGTACCGCCGTGTACCTGGACCGCCACACGACCCTCGGCACCCAGCAGCTTCGTGATGCCCGCCTTGTCGTACCCCTTGCCGGGAAACGTCTGGCCATTGAACTCGTTGACCTTGTAACCATTGATCCAGGTCGTGATCTGCGGAGGCGATCCGACGACCCGCAGCCGGGCGGTGTTCCAATCACCGACCCTCCAGGCCGAGACCCACTCGTTGCCGCTGATGGTGAAGGCCTTGGGCGGAGCGGTCTTGGTCGGCTTGGTCGTCAGACCCAGCAGTTCCTTCTTGTCGTTGTACTTGCCGAAGATGTCGAAAGTACGAGTGTTGAAGCCTCCGGTCCCCTCGCCGTAAATGTGACCCACGTTTCCGTTGTCGTGGTAGTCGACCATCATCTGGAAGCACTGGCCGCGGTTGTTGGACCGCACGAACAGGCCGCTGCAGACGCCCCAGTCGGGCTTCATGTCGATCAGCAGTTCGAAGTCGCCGTAAGTCTTGTCGGTCAGGAGGATGCCGCCGTTGCCGCTGCCCGGAGGATCCTGCTCACCGGTGATCACTCCGTTTTCGACCGTCCAGAGGCCCCCGGTCCCGTGCCCGATCTTCTCGGGGTTCTTGTGCCAGCCGGCCAGGGTCTTGCCGTCAAACACAGGCACGAATCCCGCCTCTCGCTTCTCAACCAGCCAGATGTTGCGGAAGTGAAGCGGGTTGCCATGGTTCTGAATATAGACCGGGCCCAGGTCGACACCTTCCTTGACCGGGCTGGCCCGGGTGCTGCGGGGGACGTCAACGTTCTTGTGAATCACGACACCGTTGTGGCGAACCGTCAACCGGGCGTTGGCCGTCTTCTTGCCGGCCTTGTCGTAGCGGGCGGCGGCGAAGTCGATGTCGTAGGTCTGCCACTGCAGAGGGGGCAGGCACATGTTCAGGTCCGGGTCCTTGATCTCGTAGATCCCACCGCACTCGTTGTGCTTTCCG
>Ga0310125_10001852_pt1 | contig 10862 bp, 8 predicted proteins | sample CB11b_Tmax_Bot8__FD_203508 | JGI IMG/M metagenome (GOLD analysis project Ga0310125, IMG submission 203508) | Marine microbial communities from Western Arctic Ocean, Canada - CB11b_Tmax_Bot8 | ecosystem: Environmental > Aquatic > Marine > Oceanic | place: Canada: Western Arctic Ocean | collected... | reverse complement strand
TTCGGCCGCCTGCATCAGGCGAAGTGCCCGGCAACTGTCTTCCAGGCTGTCAATATTCCTTACCAGGCTGGTCACACAGCGATGGAACAGTGTCAGCATCTGTTGTCCCACGGGACGATCCTGGTCTAGTTTTTCCACGTGCCTTCCCGCCTCGTCAAACCAGACCAGCGTAGCGGGAAGGTCGATAAAGGCGACCCCATGCTGGCAACTCACCTGGAGTTCCGCAGGGGCCCTGAAATTCTCCGCCTCCTCCCATCCACGCGGCACGGTTCTGCCATGATAGAGATCCGCCACCAGTTGCTGGTCGCCACCAAACTCCAGCTGAATCCTCCGCCAGTGACGATCGGGCATTCCAGCCGCATGGTCACTGGCAACCACGGCGGTCGCCGGCCTGTCCGCGATGTAACAACACCAGTCGATCATTTCCACCATCGACTGCCAGCCTGGATCCTCACTGGGAGCTCGATACCTGCTCCCGGTGGTACGAAGTTCATCTGATCCTGGCTGAGCTTCCCTACCATGACACTGCAGTAACCAGGGTGGCCCAAGCTGGGTCGCCATCAGTTCGCGAAGTCTCACCGTGGCGGGCGTGTGCCGGCGGGGCAATTCCACCATAAACGCAATCCCCGACTCCTCCACCCGCTGCTTCACCTCGCCAGACCGTTCCAGGTCCAGGTCCAGCGGGGAGGCACAGTAAACAGCTTTTCCTGCATCGCAGGCCGCCAGGATCGGTAAGGGGCCGTACCAGTCGGGGGAAAGCACCAGCACTGCTTCCACATCCTCGCGACAGGTCAGCGAGCGGAAACCGCCCACCAGATCCGCTCCGAATTCGCCTGCAACCTGGCGGGCCAGCCCCGCCACCTCGGCACAGACTGCTCGCACTTCAAACCGATCGGAGAGGGCACGCAGTGCTCCCCGATGCCGTGATTCCCAGGCATCGCCCAGCCCAATGACGCCGACACGGAGTTTCATGAGATGACCAGCACGCAAAAACGAAGGGAAGTAGGGCCACGCCTAGGATTTGCCCTGGGGGACAATCTCGTAACGGTTAATCTTGCGATCAAGCGTTGAGCGTTCGATACCGAGCACTCCTGCCGAACGACTCTTGTTCCAGTTGTTCTGCTCGAGAGTCGCCATGATATGGATACGTTCCACCTCGGCGATCGTTAGCGGTTGGTATTCTCCACCGCTGGCTGGAAGCTCCATGGAATCATCCGCCGGAGCGATGGAGGAGAGTGTCAGGTCGGAACTTTCGATGGATTCGCCCTGGCAAAGGACCACCGCCCTCTCCACCATGTTCTTTAATTCCCGCACGTTCCCGGGCCAGTGGTATTGTTGCATGTTCTCCATGGCGCCCTCGCTAAAGCCTGCCACCCGGCGGCCGGTCTCCTCCCGAAATCGACTCAGAAAGAAATAGGCCAGCGGCTCCACATCCGACTGGCGCTTCCGCAAGGGCGGCACCAGGATATCGACCACGTGCAGGCGAAAAAACAGGTCACGGCGAAAGTTTCCGGCACTGACTTCCGCTTCCAGGTCACGGTTTGTCGCCGCGATCACCCGCACATCCACCTTGATTGACTGGCTGCCTCCCACACGCTCAAAGGGATGCCCTTCCAGCACCCGCAGGAACTTCGCCTGGATCGAAGGGCTCATCTCACCGATCTCATCGAGCATCAGCGTGCCATCGTCGGCGGACTCGAACTTCCCAATCTTGCGATCGGTGGCCCCGGTAAAAGACCCTTTCTCATGGCCAAATAACTCGCTCTCTAAAAGGGACTCTGACAGGGCCGCACAATTCAGGCAGACGAAAGGGCCCCCTGCACGTGGGCTTGCAAAGTGAACTGCCCGGGCAACCAGTTCCTTCCCTACACCGCTTTCCCCACGAATCAGCACTGTGGCACGACTGGGCGCCGCCTGCTGGATTTTCATCCGTACCTCGTCAAGCAGGGGGCTGCTGCCCACGAGGTCACTTTCCACGCCAAGCTGGCTGCGAAGTTGCTGCACCTCGCTGCGCGTCTGGTGGAGATCCTCGGCAAGCCCCTGTTCCCGGTTCAGGTTCTGGATTGCCAGGCCCAGGTTATCAGCCACCGCGAGCGTGAATTCCAGATCATCCGGATCGAGGGTGCGTTCTGAATTTGTTGAGTAAAGGTGGATGATTCCCAGCACCTCGTTGTCATGACGAATCGGCGCACAGATCACACTGGTCGACTCAATCTCTCCCTTGCTGTCACGACTTGCCAGGGCACTGTCATCTCCAATATTCCGGGCCAGCACCGCTTCCCCATCTCCCAGCACGGTGGATGCGAGGAAGCCGGTGATACGGTGGTAGCGGGAATCCTCGCGGGCCTGGGATGCAACCACATCCAGATCCGCTCCCACCGGCTTCTCGTCCATTTCGCGGGGGGCAAGCAGGATCGCCCCGGCATCCACGGACGTGCCCTCAAAGATCCCCGCCAGCGCGGTCTCCGCAATACCGGCCACATCGACCTGCCTTGCCAGGTCAAAGGCAATCCGGCAGAGCGCGGCAACGGCCCGTCCTACCTTGGGTTTCCCGCTGGGTTCTCCGTGGCGGTCAAGCAGGCGGGCCTTGCCCCGGCGGTGCGTGATGGTCGTGGGGGCAAATGAATCGTCCAGCACACTTGAATCGCCTGCCAGGTCCGTCCCTCCGATCCCTTCCAGTTCCGCTTCCCCGGTAACCGGCACCGGATCGGCAGAAAACGCATCGGCGACCGCTTCGGAAAGCTCAAGCACAAAAGCCATCTGGCACTTTGCAATCCGGATCACATCGCGAGGCTGGAGCAGGTAGTCGCCGATAATCGGCTGGCCATTGACGAGAGAACCGTTGCGGCTGTCATGGTCCCGTAGTGTCCAGTTTCCGCCAGTAAAAAAAATCTCCGCGTGGTTCCGGCTACAACGTTCGTCCTTGATAACAATCTGGTTGGTGGGAGCACGGCCGATCATGACCGTCCGTCCCTCCACCATGCGAACGACATCGGTCCATTTCGTCCCTTCGCGAATTACCAGATAGGCATCCATGTTGTCCGTATAATCCTGCCAATTCGTGTAACTGGTACCCCTGGAGGGACAATATATGCGTTACCCAGGTGAACCGATTTATCCGCTCCTCGGCTGCCCATCTACCTCACAAAACACCGCCAGAGGAGCCTACCGATGCGCTTATGACGGTCAATCATCATGAACAATCAAACTTTACCCCAAGACCAACTGTCACGCAGCGCACCGGGTGTCACAATAGCGAGAATAGGGCGACTTTTCTTGAAAAATTCAACCTTTCGAGTTATTCTTGCGAGTAAGATAACCTTGGTGCTTGGCATCTGTAAATGTCGAAGTTCAAAGGGTGTGAGGCTCCTTTGGCCGCACCTCGGTATCACATTTTCCACGGAACAGAAAATGGGACAGGGGCATAGTCCCGCGTCCCCATCAATGCTTTTCAGGAGGCAGTTTCATGTTGGGTTACCAACGATTATCCACACGTGCCGTAGTCAGCCTGGTGGCTCTTAGCCTGATCGTGGCTTACAGCCAGATTTCGATTTGGGCGGGACACCGAAACTTCCGTAATGCCGGTGTTGGTGGTATCTCCATTGATGCCGAGGGAGTCCTGCGGCAGGCCGATCCGGCCAGCAAGAAAATGGTACTGAACGAACTGCGCAAGGATATCCAGCAGGCCCCAGCGGCCCTGCTGGCCCCCAACGGCATGCGGATGGTATCCCTCCGTGGGCTACAAAACGCGATTCGCGATGCACAAAAGAACAACCTTGGCCAGTTGCCCGAAGAGGTGCGATTCCTGGCCGGCCTGCAGCGAATCCAGTATGTGCTGGTCTATCCGGAAGAGAAGGATATCGTCCTTGCCGGCCCTGGTGAGGGATGGCGAGTGGCCGACAACGGCCACGTGGTCGGCATTACGACTGGACGACCGGTGCTCCAGCTCGATCACCTGCTGACAGCCCTGCGAACAGTGGACGCAGCGCAAGAGGTCGGAATCACCTGCTCGATCGATCCCACGGAGCAGGGGACCAAGCAGCTCCAGGCCCTCCTGGACCGCTACCGGGAGGCAAACATCTCGGTCAACCCGGTCGCCATGGAACCGGCCATGAAAGAGGCCTTTGGCCCCCAGCAGATCCGCTTTACCGGTGTTCCGGAAACGAGTCATTTTGCCCGCGTGATGCTGGCAGCAGATTACAAGATGAAGCGGATCGCCATGAAGCTTGACCGCTCGCCCGTCAAGGGATTACCGAGCTACGTCGACATGATCAAAGGTCGCAGTGTCCGTGCCGATGTGAACCCACGTTGGTGGCTGGCCTGCGATTACGAGCCACTGGCACGAAGCGAGGATGGACTCGCCTGGGAAATCCGTGGTGGCGGAGTCAAGGCAATGACCGAGAACGAGATCGTCCAGGCCGACGGAAGCGTCAAGCAGGCCGGCACGGTCGATCCGATGGCCCAGAAATGGGCCGACCTGCTGACAGAGCGGTACGATTCCCTTTCCAGGCAGGATCCCGTTTTCGGAGAACTCCGTAATATCATGGACATGTGTATTGTGGCTGCCCTGGTTCGCCAGCAAGACATGCTTGAGACAGCCGAGCTGGATCTCGCCACGCTCGTGGGCGCCGATGGAAATCCCCTGGAGGTCGATGTCTGGCACACGCCCAAGCAGGTCGCCCCCCAGTGCAGCTTCCTGCGGACACGTTCCGGCTGGGTCATCACCGCATCGGGCGGGGTCGACGTGGATTCCTGGAATACGGCCCACAAGAGTGTCGTTGACCCGGCCGTCAAGGAGGCCCGTATCAAGGGTGCCCATCCTGCCCAGCAGACCAGCTTCTGGTGGAACTAGATCTGCCGGTCTTCCTGGTGGCATTCCCCTCCAGGGCTCGGGCTCACGCGCCGCAGGTTGATAACCCTGGTATCCAGGGAGTGCGCCGCCTGCGGGAAATAGCTGTCCACGATTCCCTTGCGAGCCAGGTGTTCCGGATCCCCAGATGATGACGAGGTGGATTTGAACAGGACCAGCTCTCCGCTTCCCAGCTCCCTGGCAATCCTCGCGGCAATCGAATCACTGGTCACCTCCCAGCTCCAGGGAAGGGGGTCTTGCCTGTTCTCTTCCAGCGCCCGTAGTGTTGTCTCGACCTCTAGTAGCACCAGTGACTGGGCAGCCTGTTTCGCCTGCTCCAGGTCGGTCACAAGCTGCCAGTGACCGGCAAGGCGGCGGGTGTTGTTCCCCATCGCGCGGATCGCTGTCCAGTGGGACCGCCGCTCCGGCCATTGCTGCCTTGCCGCCCAATGACGGATCATTTCCACCGCTGGCCCACCCCCCACGATCATCACGGTCTTCGCGGGTGGCTGGTCACGCAACCAGATGTCGATGCGGTCCTGCAACTGGTCAAGGCCAAGCAGGCTACCCCCCAGCTTGACCACACGAATCATCGCCGCTTTCATCCGTCCACCTCCTCCCCTGCCAGAACCGCCACCGCTAGGGCCGGGGCCACGCGGGACAGACTGGGACCGAGCAGGTCGTCCAGCGCGAGCAGACTGGTCGCCAGTTCAAGCTCCCCGATGACCTGTTCCCCGAGGAAGCTGCCCTCGCCACTGAGCAGGATCGTATCGGGAACTCCCCCGGCTGTCGCCAGCACCTTCGTGATCGCATCTCCTAGCAGCTGACGCTGCTTTGCCGCCACCGTTTCGGCCATGGCCACGACCTCCGCCTCTTGCAGGTCGCGCGGGGAGGCACAGAGCATGCGTGCCATTCGAGCGCGGGCCTGGTCTATCGTCGCCGGGCGGCCATCCGCCGTAGCATGATCCTGGTCGTCCACTTCCAGTTCCCCCAGGACCAGGTAGACGTCCAGCGTGGTCGCAAAAAGCTCGCGGGCAAGCGGTACGGCTTGCCCCCCCAGGGGCAACTCGGAGACCAGGCTACTGACAGCGGTCCGCCGCACCCCGGCATAAACGAGTTCACCACTAGCCAGCCTCTCGGTATCCGTTCTCCCCACACTCCGGGGCACTCTCTTCCTGATCGGGATGATATCCGTGGTGGTCGAACCAATATCCACCAGGAGCTGAAAGTCACCTTCCCCATGCCGGGCAGAAAACCGGGCCAGTGCATGCCAGTTGGCGGCTGCCACGCTTGCGACCAGCGCGTCACTGTGCTCAAGATCGCCGGGCCGGAGCCAGTCACCGGAGGTTGAATAGAGTCGCACCTGGCGGCCATCGGCAGCCGCAACCACCGCTGCAACAATCTGGCGGACCCCTTCCGACGGGTCAGAAAAACAGTCGGCAAGTTCCCCGGTCATGGTCACAGCCAGGGGGCAGTCTCGCTCCACAAACGACAGCATCCCGGTAAGTTCGGCGGCCAGGCCGGCGGGATTATTCCAGAGCGCAAAGGGTCGTGAGACCCCCTGGCCCCGGCTGTCAGCCAGCTTGATATTGGCCCCCCCGATGTCCATCCCGATCCAATCCATGTCCGTGTGCCCTTTGCAGGAGTTCTCAGGAGGACGTCGTGGTGACCGTGCTGATTTTTCCGCTGGCGGTGAATTCGACGGGAGACAGGATGTCCGGTATTTCGAGCTCGAGACCAGGATCCAGGATCGCGGCAGCCAGGTTCAGGCCGGTCGCCACCCGAAGGCCCACGTAGGATGTGGTAATCCGGGGGTTGATCTCGATCACCACGTCATCCTCCCCGGCCGGGTTATCGCCAAGGACCATATCGACACCCACAAACCCACGCGATCGTGGCATGGCCTGCAGTGCCCGGCGGGCAAGACTGGCAGCTCGTTGACGGAAGCAGGAATCCAGTGGGATCGCGCCACCCCGGTAAACGCCCGCATCAAGATCGACATCCTGCCGACCCGCCGGTAATAACTGAAGTTTGTCGTCTTGCAAAAGGGCCGACACGCTCACCGATATTCCCGCCTGGTAGGACTCAATCAGCCGGTTCGGCATCTCGCTGATAGTCCAGGATTCCCAGTCCGGTATTCGTTCCAATCCTTCCGCCCCGGCACCGAAACGAGGCTTCCTGACCAGTGGTGGCTGCAGGCTGCCCATCCCACCCGCCGCCGGCAGCAGGCATCGAGGGACCGGAATTCCCTGCCCGGCCAGGTGATGGTTCAATCGAAGCTTGTCCGCGGCGATCGCAACAAATTCGGAACAGGGTCCCAGCAGAAACGCGCCCGCATCTTCGACCTGGCGGGTAAGTCGCAGCAGCAACTGGTCCGTTTCCGGGGCCACCACGAGCACCGCGTCAGCCTGCCGGGCCATGTCCTGGAATGCCGCCTGGTGTTCGTGCGCTGTGAGAATTTCGCGCACATGACCTGCCCGGCCGGTATTGACCTCCAGCTCCATACCGGGACGTCGATCGAGCATAGTCCAGACCTGCCAACCGGGAAGCTGGGAGAAGTCATCGATCAGTGCCTGGAGCATGGCCGCCCCCTCGCATCGCAGCGAGCCAGGCAGTGCCTCTTCATTACCAATTCCACTTCCGCCGCAGAGCGCCTCGTAGAGAAAGACGTTTCCTGCCGGGGGGATCGTGGAGCTAGAAGATCCCCAATTGGTCACGGGCATCATCGGTCATCCGGTCGGGACTCCAGGCAGGATCAAGCACGATGCGGACCTCGATTTCACCGGTTTCTTCCAGCGCCTCAAGGACCTGCTTGCTGTTGGCAATTAACTGGGGGCCGGCAGGACACATCGGGCTGGTCAGGGTCATGTTAATCGAGACGTTCGTCGGCCCCTCGTCGGTCTTCTCGAGCGTCACCTCGTAAACCAATCCCAGATCTACAATGTTGACAAAAAGCTCCGGATCGATCACCTGCTTGAGTTCTTCTCGAACTCGGTCTTCACTGATCGCCGGGTCACCAGGATTCACGGAGTGGTCCACTCCCTGCTGGACGTCGTCGGGCAGGCCTTGATCGGACTCCGCTGACGGATCGGACTCCGCTGACGGATCGGACTCCGCTGACGGATCGGACTCCGCTGACGGATCGGGTTCGCTCTCGGACGTCTCGTTTTGTTCTAGGTTGTCATCAGGTCGAGGATCGTCAGACGCCATTGTAATTCTCCATGGGGTGAGTACACCCGTCATTGCTCTTCATCGGGGTACTTTTTTTCAACCGTGCCAAACACCGGGCAGGGCTTACGTCTCGACTATTCTAACAAACAGGTCGTCTCCGTCGACTTTTACTTCATGCACCGAGGTCGCCTCGGTCGCCGGCATCGTGAGCGCCTCTCCCGTCCGCACATCGAAGCGAGCACCATGCCGGGGGCAGATCAACTCGCAGCCCTCCAGGCTGCCATCGGCCAGTGGCCCGCCATCATGGGTACAGACGTCATCCAGGCAGTAATACTGGCCATCCAGGTGGACCAGCACCAGGATTTTTTCCTCCAGCTCAAGCACCATCGTGCCCGGATCAGGGATATCGGAGGTCGTCGCAACCTGGATGAAATCTGACATGGGAAGGCAGGGGGAATGAGTTACTCGAATTCTCTTACACGGCGGGCAATCGCTTCGGCAAGTGCGTCCCGAACACTGTCGATCGAGATGCGGTCAAAAATCTGCTGGAAGAAACCCGAGACGATCAAGCGGACAGCTTCGCCACGAGTCAGCCCCCGGCAGGTAGCATAAAAAATCATTTCCTCGTCGACCTGGCTGGAGGTCGAGCCATGCGTGCAACGCACATCATCGGCCTCGATTTCCAGCCCGGGGATGGAATCCGCCCGGGCCTTGTCGCTGAGCAGGAGGTTATCATTCCGCTGGTAACCGTCCGTCTGCTGGCCTGCCGGGTCCACCTTGATCATTCCGCGCCAGACCGTCCGCGAACGATCCTGTAGCGCCGACTTGTAGAGAAAATCACTCTTGCAGCCAGGAGCCTTGTGGTGCTGGAGCGTATGGTACGAAAGGTGCTGTTTCCCCTCGGTGAAGAGAACGCCGTTAACCTGGCAGTTGGCCCCTTTCCCAGCCAGCGTGACGTGCTGGTTGACCTTGGAAAGGCGGCTCCCCATCGCCGCCGAGGTCCACTGCAGCGAGGCGTCCTGCCCAAGCGTGGCATGGTGCCGGGCAAAGTGCCAGGTTGTATCCGACCAGTTCTGCAGGTTGATATAGCGGAGGTTGGCCCCTGCTCCGAGCATCATTTCCAGGCTGCCACAATGTAGTCCAGGCTGGCCGTCCCCCTGGGATGTCATTTCGGCAAGGACCGTGGCACTCGCTCCATCCTCCAGCACGATCATCGTCTGGGCCAGGTCCACCCCGCCATCGGCAATGATCGAGTGAAGGTGAATCGGTTCCTTGAGGGCCACGCCCCTGGGAACATAAAGCAGGTGTCCTCCGGACCAGCAGGCATCGTTGAGTGCCGCGAAGCGATCACTCCCTGCATCAAGCGAGCGGCGGGAGAGCAATTCTCGCACCAGTTCACCGTGCTCCTGGAGCAGTTCAGAGAGGCTCCCGAAGAGGACTCCCTGGCTGGCAAGCGAGTCGGATTGTGTGCAGAGAGCACTCTGGCTGTTCACGCTGATCGACTGCCCTGCCAGCTCGACACCTTCGGAGAGAAGGGGAGTGTCCGGTTCACACGCTGTACTGCTTTCGATGGGAAGAGAAAACCGGTCGAGCTTGAAAAGCCGGATATCGGTACGGATCCACTCCTCATCCTGCCGGGATGGCCAGGAGAGCGTCTCGAATCGATCCCACGATTCCCGCCGACGCTCAAGCAGCCAGTCCGGTTCGCTCCGCGATTCCAGGAAAAGATCAAACTCGGCGCCGGTAAAGCCGGTCTTTATAGTCGATTCGATCATGGGTTATTAAGAGACAAGGGGGGGAGGATAAGATCCCGGGATACGTCCAGCAGATTGCCATCGATACATGCGTGGCAGGCTAACCTACCGAACCTTCCATCTGAAGCTGGATAAGACGATTCAGCTCCACCGCGTATTCCATTGGAAGTTCCTTCACCAGCGGTTCGATGAAGCCGTTCACGATCATGGTGCTGGCTTCCGCCTCGGAGAGTCCACGACTGGTAAGGTAGAAAAGCTGTTCCTCGCCAATACGGGAAACACTTGCTTCATGTCCGATCGAGACATTCTGCTCGGCGACCTCGATGTAGGGGTAGGTGTCACTGCGACTCTCTTTATCCAGGATCAGGGCATCACAGACAACATTGGAACGAGATCCATGGGCTCCTTTTTCCACCCTCACCAGCCCCCGGTAACTACTGCGGCCTCCGTTCTTGGAGATCGATTTGGAGATGATCTGCCCGGTCGTGTGGGGAGCCACATGGACAAGCTTGGCACCAGCATCCTGGTGCTGTCCCTTGCCGGAAAAGGCGATCGAGAGGATTTCTCCCCGCGCCCCTGGTTCCATCATGTAGACAGCCGGGTACTTCATCGTCAGCTTACTGCCGAGGTTTCCATCGACCCACTCCATCGTGGCATCCCGGTAAGCCATGGCCCGTTTGGTCACCAGGTTGTAGATGTTGTTGGCCCAGTTCTGGATCGTCGTGTAGCGACAGCGTGAGCCCTTCTTGCAGACGATCTCCACCACGGCCGAGTGCAAACTTTCACTGCTGTACATCGGTGCCGTACAGCCCTCGACGTAATGCACCTCCGCCCCCTCGTCCACGATAATCAGCGTCCGTTCAAACTGGCCCATGTTCTCCGCGTTGATGCGGAAATAGGCCTGCAGGGGAAATTCAATCTTGACCCCGGGGGGGACATAGATGAAAGAGCCGCCGGACCAGACCGCCGAGTTGAGGGCAGCAAACTTGTTGTCCTCCGGCGGGATGATGGTGGCAAAATACTCCTCGATCAGTTCCGGGTGTTCCTTGATCGCAGTATCCGTATCGGTAAAGAGCACTCCCTGCTTG
>Ga0310125_10001851_pt1 | contig 10864 bp, 15 predicted proteins | sample CB11b_Tmax_Bot8__FD_203508 | JGI IMG/M metagenome (GOLD analysis project Ga0310125, IMG submission 203508) | Marine microbial communities from Western Arctic Ocean, Canada - CB11b_Tmax_Bot8 | ecosystem: Environmental > Aquatic > Marine > Oceanic | place: Canada: Western Arctic Ocean | collected... | reverse complement strand
CCATATACATAGGAGATATGAACGGCATGCTGCATGCCCTGGACATCGACACAGGTGTGAAGCAGTGGGAGTTCGACCTGGAGAACCCGATCATATCCACCCCTGTCATGATAGACGGCCTGCTTGTGGTTGCGTCAGATGGTGGTCTGGTGTATGTCATTTCGCCGGCTGCCAGCATTCAACAGCCACCCTTCATAGACGTCGCGGCGAAGGTCCGGGCGCCTCTTGAAACGAAGGATGGGATTGTGTACATCCACGCCCTGGACCGCAAGGTGACGGCGCTGAGGGTGGGTAGAACGATACAGGACAAGCTCTGGGAGTACGACACAGAGACAGGCGAATGTAGCCGCTAGACCTGACAGATATGGCGATTATCACACCCATATGGAACGGCCTGATCCTCAACCCGATGCTGAACGGGCTGATATCGCTGTACGGTCTGCTGGGCCGCAACTTTGGTCTGACAATCATCATATTCACCATACTGGTGAGACTTGCCACGATGCCGCTGACCATGCGTCAGATGCAGTCCACCAAGAAAATGACGGAGCTACAGCCCAGGATCAGGGCAATCCAGCGCCGTTACGCCAAGGACCGGGCCCGTATTTCCCAGGAGACCATGCGTCTTTACAAAGAGGCGGGTGTCAATCCGGTGGGCTGTCTGGGGCCTATGGTCATACAGTTTCCTATTTGGATCGGGCTATATCTGTCTATCATCCAAGCGTTGCCTTCCACCCCGGAGAAGCTGGCAGGTCTTTCCTCTCACCTGTATACATGGTTGCCTTTTGTAAATATAGACGAACTGATTCCTCTCAATAGCCACTTCCTGTGGCTGGATCTGGCGATGCCCAGCCCTTCTCCGATACTGCCCGTTCTTGTGGGCGTTTCCATGTGGGTGTTGCAGAAGATGAGCACCATGCCTACGGCGGACGCCAGCCAGCAGTCCACCCAGCGCATTATGCAGTGGATGTTGCCATTCATGTTCGCCTTTTTCACGCTGAGAATGCCCAGCGGACTGCCGCTGTCCAACGTGATCGGTGCGGCTATCCAGTACCGCATAGCGGGTTGGGGTGGCCTGATACCATCGCCGGCGCAACAAGCGCCTGACGGTAGGGAAGAAACACATCAAGATGGAGATCCTTCATCGGAGGAGAGTGCAGATGACGAACAGGATGGAGATCAGCGCCAAGACGATAGAAGAGGCAATCGAGCTCGGCCTCAAGGAGCTAGACGCCGAACTCGCGGAGGTCGCCGTAGAGGTCATTAGTGAGGGACGGGCCGGAATATTCGGCATAGGTGGAGAGCAGCCCAGGGTTCGGGTCACGCGCCTCACTCAGGAGGAAGGGCTGGCAGGGCAGGCGATAGATGTAGTCAATCACCTGATTTCGGCTATGGGTGTATCGGTCATGGCAACCGTGCGGTCCCCCGGCGATGAGGAGATAGGTCCGTCCGTGGATATTCAGGGTGAGGATTCCGGCCTGCTCATAGGCAAGCGAGGGGAGACACTGGGATCGCTACAGTTTTTGGTGAACTTGCTGCTCAACTCCGTGCAGCGGAACCACCCGCTCGTCGTTGTGGACGTTGAGGGTTACAAGGAACGGCGTGCTCGCTCGCTGGAGTCGATGGCCAGCCGCGTGGCGGCTAGAGTCGTAGCTAATGGACGAGCCATAGAGATGGAGCCGATGTCACCGGCGGAACGGCGGATAGTCCACATGTCTCTGGCCGATCACCCGAGCGTAACTACGGAGAGCGCTGGAGAGGGCAACCAGCGCAGGGTGACTGTGATGCCTAGAAGGGACCTATAGCTTGGCGATCTCCTGATTAGGAGTGGCCATACGCCCGTACAATTGAGCCTGGATTATGACGGCCGGAATAGAATCACACGGAGCTCCCCTCCCTAGTAGTTACGCAGTACCCGAATCGGGCAAGCCGCTCCCAAATCATAAAGTCTGGAACGTCGGCGTAAATATTTATAGGGATGCGCTAAGCTAGGGTCAAGCAGAACGGTGGCTTGGAGGGTTGGAGTTCCTTCTCCTTGACACGGGCTTGCCGAGTTGCTAGAATCTCAGATTGCGGCCACATTGCGGTGAGTTTGGTGAGTGTTAAGGATCAGAGAAGCGGATGCCAACAGTAAATCAGCTTGTTAGAAAAGGACGGGTGCCTCTGCGCAAACGCACGAAGGCACCAGCCCTGCGCTTTGTGCAGAACAGTCTGCGCAACCGCCTGGTAAGAGGACCCGGCTGCCCGCAACGTCGCGGCGTATGCGTGCAGGTCAAGACGGTAACGCCCAAGAAGCCCAACTCAGCGCTGCGTAAGGTGGCACGGGTACGGCTGACAAACGGTGTGGAGATCACCGCCTACATTCCAGGCGAGGGCCACACCCTACAAGAGCACTCAGTAGTTCTGGTTCGGGGAGGTCGTGTCAAAGACCTCCCCGGCGTGCGATACCATATAGTTCGCGGCGCACTGGACTCGCTTGGTGTTGAGAGCCGGAAGAGGGGCCGTAGCAAGTACGGCACCAAAAGAACATAGCACTGAGGTAGATTGAGTCGTGTCCAGAAGACGTAAAGCAGAGCGACGGGACATTGTGCCCGATCCTAAGTATGGTAGTGAAGAACTCGCCCGATTCATCAACAAGATGATGATAGGCGGCAAGAAGTCTGTTGCGCAGCGGATTGTGTACGAGGCGATGGATAGGCTGGAGCAGGAGACCCATAGGGGTGCTCTAGAGGTCTTTGAGCAGGCGATGCGCAACGTGACGCCGATGCTGGAAGTTAAGCCACGCAGGGTGGGTGGCGCAACGTACCAGGTGCCTATAGAGGTACGGCCTGTGCGCCGTGTATCCCTTGCGATGCGTTGGCTGGTGAGTGCGGCCCGTGCTCAGACGGGAGCACCCATGGCCCAGCGACTGTACCAGGAGCTTCTGGGTGCCTCCCAGGGTCAGGGTGCGGCGGTGAGGCGGAGGGAGGAGTTGGCGCGTATGGCCGAGGCCAACAGGGCCTTTGTCCATTACAGGTGGTAGTGTCTGGGCTCCGACTGTTGCACACATCTCTGATTTCAGGATAAGGGACGTATTGTGGTAATCGCCGTAGAAAATATACGGAACATAGGCTTTATAGCCCATATAGACGCCGGCAAGACCACTGTCACCGAGCGGGTGCTGTTCCTTGCGGGAAACACCTATAAGATCGGCAATGTGGACGAAGGTACGACGGTGATGGACTGGATGGATCAGGAGAAGGAACGCGGCATAACCATTGTTTCAGCGGCCGCTACCTGCTACTGGGGCGACTGTCGTATCAATGTGATAGATACGCCCGGGCATGTGGACTTCACCGCTGAGGTGGAGCGAAGCCTCAGGGTGCTGGATGGCGGCGTTGTAGTTTTCGACGCCGTGGCCGGGGTGCAACCGCAGTCAGAAACGGTATGGCGTCAGGCAGATAAGTATCACGTGCCGCGCATATGCTTTGTGAACAAGATGGACCGGGTCGGCGCGGACTTTTTCAGGACCGTGGACATGATCCGACAGCGGTTGCTGGCAAACCCAGTTCCTGTTCAGATACCCATGGGCGCCGATTCCTCTTTTGTAGGGGTTATAGACCTGCTGGAGAAAAAAGCTCTGCTCTTCGGTGATGACCCTACACAACCACCTGCTGAAACGCCCATCCCGGAGGAGTATCAGGAGGAGTTCCAGAAACATCGGAACGCCATGATCGAAAAAATCGCTGAGGCGGATGACAGCCTCCTTGTTAAGTATCTGGAGGGTGAGGATATATCCGTTGATGACCTGCGGGCGGCGCTGCGACGCTCCACGGTGAGCAACAGCCTGGTGCCGATCCTTTGCGGCAGCGCCTTGCGCACAATGGGTGTCCACCTCCTGCTGGATGCTGTTACGGCGTATCTGCCTGCACCAACAGATGTGCCTCCCATGGCAGGCGTCCATCCCAAGACGGGAGACGAGGTGAACAGGACGGCCAGTGACGATGAACCATTCTCTGCACTGGCTTTCAAAGTCGTAACGGATTCGTACACCGGACGGATGGTGTATCTGAGGGTCTATTCGGGTAAGGTGGATGGCGGTGCTATGGTTTACAATGCCACCAAGGGCCAACGGGAGCGCATGGGCCGTATGATGATGATGACGGCCAACCGCCGGGAGGATATGGATGAGTTGCGGACCGGCGATATTGCAGCTACGGTAGGGCTGAAGAACACCTTTACCGGCGATACCCTTTGTACTGAGGATAATCAGGTACTGCTGGAGTCAATCACATTCCCGGAACCTGTGATGTCGGTGGCTATAGAGCCCAAGAGTCAGGCCGACCAGGATAAGCTGACTGGTGCGTTGATCAAGCTCGCTGAAGAGGACCCGACCTTCGTGATCAGACGCGATACGGAGACGGCCCAGACCATTATCTCCGGCATGGGTGAGCTACACCTGGAGGTGGTGGTGGAGAGACTGCGTCGGGAGTTCAGCGTTCAAGCTAACGTGGGTAGGCCAAAGGTGTCCTACCGCGAGGCCATTACCGAAACGGTCCGAGCTGAGGGAAGATTGGTGCGCCAGACGGGTGGGCGCGGCCAGTACGGCCATGTCTGGCTGATTGCAGAACCTCTGGAGCGGGGCGCCGGGTTCATCTTTGAAAACAAGATTAGCGGTGGCGCGATACCCAGAGAGTACATTCCGTCCGTGCAGATGGGTGTTAAGGACGCGTTGCTGAACGGAGTACTGGGTGGCTACATGGTGCTGGATATAAAGGTCTCACTGGTGGACGGCAGCTATCATGACGTGGATTCCTCTGAGATGGCGTTCCGTATAGCTGGCTCCATGGGTATGAAAGAGGCGTTGCGGCGGGGCAACCCCGTTCTGTTAGAGCCCATGATGGCTATAGAGGTGATATCTCCTGGCGATTTCCTGGGAGATATCCTGGGAGACCTGAACGGCAGGCGGGCCCAGGTCCGCAACATGGAAGGTCAGGGAGATATCCAGGTGATAGCAGCAGATATCCCATTGGCGGAAACATTCGGTTACGCCACACAGCTACGGTCGCTGACTCAGGGGCGAGCCAACTATTCAATGGAGTTCAGTCATTACTCCAAGGTACCCGAATCCATAGTTCAGGAGGTAGTGCATGTGTAGCTTCCCTGGATGGGGAGCGCCGCAGCAGATGAAGCCATGGTGACAGCAGCACAGAACCAGGTCCGCGGACAGCGTATCCGCATCATACTCAAAGCTTTTGACCATAGGGTGCTTGACCAGTCCGTGGAGCATATTGTAGAGACGGCGGAGCGAGCCGGGGCGCAGATCGCCGGCCCCATACCACTGCCTACAACCATAAAGCGCTTCTGCGTGATCCGGTCGCCCCACATCGATAAGGACTCACGTGAGCATTTTGAGATGCGCACACACAAGCGCCTGATAGACATTCTGAATCCGACATCCAAGACCATAGACGCCCTTACGCGGCTGAATATGCCGGCGGGCGTGGACATATCTATAAAGTTGTAAGGCAACACTAGAACAGATCATGACTTTAGGACTGTTAGGCAAAAAGATCGGAATGACCCAGGTGTTCTTGGAGGACGGTCGTTCCACTCCGGTTACGGTTGTGGAGGCCGGGCCCTGTGTCGTTACACAGGTCAAGACGGTCACCAAGGACGGCTACGATGCTGTTCAGCTGGGATTTGGTGCGGCACGCCGGCTGAACAAACCCAGAGAGGGACACCTGGCTCGAACGGAGAAGTTCAAGTATCTGAGGGAACTCCAGACCGAGAACATGGGTGAGGTCCAGGTGGGGCAGAGGGTGGATGCCGGCATGTTTGAATCAGGAGACCACGTGGACGTTACGGGTACCTCCAAGGGGAAGGGATTTGCGGGTGGTGTAAAGCGTCACGGCTTTGCCGGCGGACCCAAGACTCACGGGCAGTCGGACAGGCATCGCGCACCCGGATCGGTAGGCGCTGGGACATCACCAGGGCGGGTTTTCAAGGGCAAAAGAATGGCTGGCCACATGGGTAGCGAACAGGTGACTACGCAGGGCTTGGAGATAGTCCAGGTAGACCAGGAGAGGAACCTTATTTTGATCAAAGGTTCGGTCCCTGGCTCTCGGGACGGCTTCCTGATAATAAGGCGATCAAGGAAGGGTAAGTAGAGTAGGACACTCCAGGGCCAGATAGATAAAGATAACGAACCGTACAAGGCCATCAGCCGATCGTGAAGGTTAGATGGCATGGCAAAGGCGAGAATAATGCAGCTGCCGGTGGTAGACATACAAGGTGGGTCCGTAGGGACGCTGGAGGTCAGCGACCTTCTGTTTGGCGTGCCTATGAACGCGGCGGTGGTGCACCAGGCGATGTTGTACCATCGGGCCAACGCACGCCAGGGGACGGCCAGCGCCAAGACCAGAGCCGTGGTCTCCGGCGGCGGCGCCAAACCCCGTCCCCAGAAGGGCAGCGGTCGTTCACGCCAGGGATCTATTAGGTCTCCCCAGTGGCGGGGTGGCGGCATCGTCTTTGGGCCGCAGCCCCGTAGCTTCCGGCAGCGGCTACCCAAGAAGATGAGGCGCCTGGCAATAAGATGCCTGCTATCGGATAAGGTCCGTGAAGACAGGCTCACGCTGGTGCAGTCCATCGAGATGAAAGAGGCTCGGACCAGGGAGATGAAGAGTATCCTAGCAGGCTTGGACGCGACATCCTCTGTGCTGCTGGTAACACAGGTGACTGATGAAGCGGTGGTTCGTTCGTCACGGAACCTGCCCAGAGTGAAGACACTTCCAGCGCCCAGCGTAAATGTGATGGACCTTCTGAACCATGACCGCCTGGTCATTACAGTTGACGCGATAAGGAAGGCTGAGGAGCTATGGGGTGGAGGTGCTACACCTGGAGATGTTGTCACGGCGCCGAGCCGTCCCGCAGCGAGGACGCGACGGACGCCGAGCAGGACGCGCACCACAACAACCAGGCGAAGGACGCCTGCTGCTGAGAAGGAGCCTGACGCCGAGGAAGCGGCTGCGGCTTCTGACGCGCAGTCGGCTGAACCTGAAGCACCCGAGACTCAGGGGAGTGAGGCCTAGCTGTGCAAGTTCTTGAGGTACTGGTGCAGCCAGTGGTCACTGAGAAGAGCACGCTTCTGCAGGAGCAGGGCAAGTATGTGTTTGAGGTTCTGCCATCTGCCAACAAGGGTATGGTCAGAGAGGCGGTGGAGCGTGCTTTCGATGTCAAGGTGGTGTCTGTAAACATGCTGAAGACACGCGGGAAGATGAAGCGGTTTGGGCCCAGACAGGTCCGTACGAGAGACATCAAAAAGGCGGTCGTCACGTTGAAGGCGGGCGACCGCATCCAGATATTCGAGGGAGCGTAGGCGGATGCCGCTCAGAACATACAAACCGACGACACCGAGCAGACGCGGCACGGTGCTGGCCACCTTTGAGGAGATCACACGGCGCAAGCCTGAGAAGTCCCTGGTAGCCCCCTTGAAGCGGACCGGCGGTCGCAACTCCCGTGGCAAGATCACGGCCCGTCGCAGAGGTGGTGGCGCCAAGCGAGCCTACAGGATCATCGACTTCAAGCGAGATAATGCAGGCATACCGGGCAAGCTGGCCACTATTGAGTACGACCCGAACCGCTCAGCGCGCATTGCGCTTGTGCAGTACGTCAATGGTGACAAACGGTATATCCTGTGGCCCAATGGTTTGAAGGTGGGTGACCCCATTGAGGCGGGGCCGGATGCTGCAATCAGGGCCGGGAATGCCCTGCCTCTGGTCAACATTCCCACCGGTACTATGGTACATAACATAGAGATGCAGCCCGGCAGGGGAGGCAAGATTGTGCGTGGCGCCGGGACCACCGCGCAGGTGCTGGCGAGGGAGACGGACTATACGCTGATACGGATGCCTTCCGGCGAGGTAAGGCGCATACTCAGTAAATGTATGGCCACCGTAGGTCAGGTGGGCAATACGGACCACAAGAATATCAAGTCCGGCAAGGCTGGTAGGAGCCGCAACCTAGGCAAGAGGCCGTCGGTTCGTGGTTCGGCAATGACGCCTCGTGACCATCCACACGGAGGTGGCGAGGGCCGCTCCCCTATAGGTATGCCGGGGCCAAAGACTCCGTGGGGCAAGCCCGCGCTGGGTTTCAAGACACGCAACAACAAGCGTACTGACAATATGATCGTGCGCCGGAGACGAAAGAGGAGGTAGTCCCTACCTATGTCACGATCTGTGAAAAAAGGACCATACGTTCATCCCAAGCTGGCCAAGAAGGTACAGGCGGTTCAGCAGAGCGGTGCTAGGACGGTGATACGTACCTGGTCTCGTGCGTCCATGATTATGCCGGACATGCTGGGTCTGACTATAGGCGTTCACGATGGTCGGCGTCATGTGCCAATCTTCATCACGGAGAATATGGTCGGGCACAGGTTGGGAGAGTTCGCGGCGACTCGGACATTCCGGGGACACTCGTCCAGGTCTGAACGGACTACTCAGGTCAGGCGCTAGGGAAACAGGTAAGGGATTTTAAGAGATGGCTGTGCAGGCAACCGCCAAAGGTGTGACCATATCGGCTAAGAAGCTGAAATGGCTGGCTAACATGGTGCGCGGCAAGAACGTGGAAGAGGCGTTGGTTCTTCTGCGGTATACGCCCACGCCTGCAGCACGTGAGGTGGCCAAGGTGGTGAAGTCGGCGGCGGCCAACGCTGAGAATAACCTGCTGCTGGATCCGGAGGGCCTGCGGGTGGTGAACATATTTGCCAATCAGGGCCCCTCTCTCAGGAGGTTCCGTGCAAGGGCGCGCGGACGGGCGGCGCGCATCACCAAGCGTTCCAGCCACATAACAGTTGTGGTGGACGAGGAGTAGCCAAGTGGGACAGAAGACACATCCTATAGGATTTCGTTTGGGGATCGTTCGCGACTGGGACGCTACCTGGTTCGCTGCAAAGGCGCCTCTTTACAGGGAGCTTCTGCAGGAGGATTTGGATATTCGAAAAGGGGTGGCGACCCGCTATTCCGACGCAGGCATAGCTAGCGTCAATATAGAGCGCGGTAACGCTGACCTGACGATCACGATTCATACCGCACGCCCCGGTATCGTCATAGGGCGAGGCGGGCAGAGGATTGAGGAGCTACGACAGCACCTCGAGGAGATCACTGGCAGGCGGGCAAGGGTCAACGTGCAGGAGATCCGGCAGCCTGAACTGAACGCCTATCTCATTGCTCGCAGCGTGGCAGACCAGTTGGAGCGTCGCATCGCTTTCCGGCGTGCCATGCGCCAGGCGATGGCCAGGGCCATGCAAGCAGGTGCACTTGGGATCAAGATCGTCTGCTCCGGGCGCTTGGGTGGCGCTGAGATCGCCCGGCGTGAGAAGGTAATGGAAGGTCGTGTGCCGCTCCATACATTGCGTGCGGACATAGACTACGGCCTGGCGGAGGCGGCGACCGCCACCGGCAGGATTGGAGTCAAGGTATGGCTGTACCGTGGCGACATACTGCCGCAGCGGCAGGAGGAGTTGGAGGAGCTTGGTACCATAGAAGTGACGTTGCCGGCCTTAGACCCGGAGGCCGCTGCCGCTGTCGAGACGGAGACCGCCGCCGATTCTGCGCCTGTTGCGGTTGCGGATAGCGAAGTAGAGGACAAGGATGCTGCAACCGAAGAGAGTTAAATATCGCAAAGTGCACCGGGGGCGCATGAAGGGGATGGCGCAGTCGGGCAACCAACTGAGCTTCGGTCAGATGGGCCTAAAGGCGTTGGAACCCGCATGGATCACCTCCCGGCAAATTGAGGCGGCACGGCGGGCTATCACCCGTCACTTCCGCCGTGGCGGTCAGGTGTGGATTCGAATATTTCCAGATAAACCGATCACAAAAAAACCGTTGGAGACCCGCCAGGGCGGCGGCAAGGGACCCGTGGAGCAGTGGGTGGCCGTAGTACGGCCGGGTCGTATCCTGTTTGAGGTGGGTGGTGTCCCAGAAGACACGGCTAGGCGGGCCTTGTACCTGGCGTCTCGCAAATTGCCTATTAGCCTGCGCGTGGTGATCCGTGAGGAACGCCAGGTTGCTTCGGTGGGTGGGTAGCATGCGTATTCACGAAGTCAGGGCACTGTCAGAGGACGATATCAAGAAGGAGATGGAGGAGACGTACCGGGAGATGCTTAGTGTGCGATTTCGCCTGGCGACCCGCCAGCTAAGCGATACGTCTCAGTACCGCAAGGTGCGTAAGAAGATGGCAAGAATCAAGACGGTCCTTAGGGAACGACAGTTGTTGGAGAGCCACGAATGATCGCTCAGGTACGTAAGACAAGAATTGGGGAGGTGGTCGCAGACAAGGCCGACAAGTCGGTTGTTGTGGCTGTCAAGTGGTATCAACGGCATCCGTTGTACCGCAAGCGCATGCGACGGGTTACACGGTTTTACGTCCACGACGAGACCAACGAGTGTCGCCTGGGGGATCAGGTTGTTATCGTTGAATCCCGACCCATATCAAAGAACAAGCGATGGCGGATTCAGGAGATATTGAGCAGGCGAGAGGTCCCGGACATACAGCCCAGGGAGGTTGGTGTGGAGCTGGAGCAGGCTATGCCGGCACCAGTGGAGACTCCCGCCGAAGCAGAGGAGCCGCAGGGTGCCGTTGCTGTGACGGTGGAAGAGACGCCCGCTCCGGTGGCTGAGGTGGAGGTTGTGGAGGCTGAGGCGGAGCCGGAAGCTGCAGTTGCAGAGGAGACCAAGGAAGAGACGCCCGCTCCGGTGGCTGAGGTGGAGCCGGAAGCTGCAGTTGCAGAGGAGACCAAAGAAGAGACGTCCGCTCCGGTGGCTGAGGTGGAGGTTGTGGAGGCTGAGGCGGAGCCGGAAGCTGCAGTTGCAGAGGAGACCAAAGA
>Ga0310125_10001849_pt1 | contig 10866 bp, 9 predicted proteins | sample CB11b_Tmax_Bot8__FD_203508 | JGI IMG/M metagenome (GOLD analysis project Ga0310125, IMG submission 203508) | Marine microbial communities from Western Arctic Ocean, Canada - CB11b_Tmax_Bot8 | ecosystem: Environmental > Aquatic > Marine > Oceanic | place: Canada: Western Arctic Ocean | collected... | reverse complement strand
ATGCGCAGCATGAATGATGGGCAGTCTCCCCGGCATTTTATCCAGCGATGTCGTGATTTGCGATTGCCATGCTGGCAGTTCGACGATCGGGGTAGGATTGTTGAGGAGGAAGTGGACATCGGGTCCACAGATGCCTGGCTTATTCCGCAACTCTTGGAACAGGCTAAGCATACGGCCAAAACATTAATGGCCATGCCAGATCCACAACCGGTTGAAATTTGTGACGGCTGTTACTTGCTCCCGTTTATTCATCAACAAGCTTCACGTCGTACCGGACTAACCCTAGTCATGGCCGTCACGACACATGGCGTTCACAGCAATGATTCCGATAGGATTTACACTGATTCAGACCACTCCGCCGGTCTGTGCCGTAGTGTACTGGCAAAATATGCCGCAGGGTCGACATTCGATCTTGATCAACTACAACAGGTACTGTCCTGGAGCCATGAGGACCTAGCATCATCTGAACGTGACGAGAAGGCAATCGCAGGATTCAGTGAGAACCTAGCTCATTCGTATGAAGAATTGAGCTTGTTATATAACGTTGGTCATTTAATGAATCGGTTAACGGACCCCAATCTATTTCTTGATACTGCCTGCAAGCAATTACTTGAACACCTGCCATTTGGCTGGGTTGCTATCGGATTCAGTGACAAGAACCAGGTCCTCACAGACCTTGCTAACAGGTCCAAAATTTCAGGACAGGCGCCCTGTGACCCAATCAAGTTCAGCCAACACATGCAACACCTACTTGCTGCCATGGATAAAGATTCCTGGAACCCAATACTTCCACAGAACATGACGGGACTGCCACAGATCACCAAAAGCGAGGTAATTGCTCATCCGATCACTCATGGCGGCGAAGTGATTGGGGCCGTGGTTGCCGGCAACAAAACGGGAAATGACCCCGAGGTTAGCAGCGTTGAATTAAAAATGATTGTTGCAGCTACCGATTTCTTTGGTGTCTTCCATGAAAATGCAGCCCGCCATGACGAACAACGAGCACTTTTTCTGGGAACCCTCCAGGCACTAACCGCATCTATTGACGCCAAAGACCGCTATACATTTGGCCATTCTGAGAGAGTTGGATTGCTTGGCAGCCAACTGGCATTAGAAGCGGGGCTAGGAGACGAAATCGCGGAGCGTTATCGCATCGCCGGACTCATCCATGACGTAGGGAAGATTGGCGTCCCTGAAGCCGTACTGACCAAGCCCGGGCACCTTTCTGCCAGTGAATTCGCACAAATCAAGAACCACCCGGTTATTGGGCATCGCATCCTGAAGGATATTCCGACCTTGTCGGATGTTTTACCAGGTGTTTTGTATCACCATGAAAGGTGGGACGGGCAAGGATATCCAAAGGGTTTGGCCGGCCAGGATATTCCATTGATCGGCCGAATACTTTGTGTTGCCGACACATACGATGCGATGAGCTCGAATCGATCTTACCGTCCCGCATTACCCCATAAACAAGTACTAGCTGAGTTTGATAAGTGCGCGGGAACACAATTTGATTCACAGATCGCTAATCTCATGTCAAAAATTGATATTGAATCCTATAACAAGATGCACGCCCGCCATATCCACCATAGTGACCTAGCAGCATAACCAGGGGTTTATCGTCTACGTCCCGACAACTTGAATAGTTGCAGGCCTAGCACATCTTCAAGACATTAAGCAGAGTGGGTTATTACCTAAACATGTTGTCAGTGAATGGTCGCCTTTGCGGAAAATTTATCGAACACAACTGTCTTTTGGGCGGATCCGAAACCGATTACCACACTGCCACCCTTGTCCGGGTTGCCATAGCCATCGAAGACCACGGTGTCGCCACCCTCAAAATCTGCAGTCACAATGGTGGTGTAATATGGCTCGCCAGACATTTCAACAATGTTCGCCAAGTTCTTGTGATCAAACCGATCTATATTCACCAACCGATAGTTGTCGCCACTCACATCAAAAGTGAGGGTCTGACTGGCACTGGTATTCATGGCCTCTTTGGATACTTGTTCAAGATCTGCCACCACTCGGCGTGCAGCAGCATCATTACGGTAACGCGCAAGGGCACCAGCGTACCGGGGCATAATCACGGCAGACAATATTGTGATGATGCTCAAGACAATGATAATCTCAAGTAAGCTAAATGCAGGACCCCAACCATCAGTATCCATTTTTCTGTGGCCGTAATCGAGTGGGGGGATAATAACCATCTAAACAAACAGAACTGCGACCTGATTGTTGAGGGCAACGACCAGGTCGCAGTTCATCCTTGTTTTATTCATCATCGGTCGAAAGATGATATCCGGTGCTTTCCGTCGCACCCACGACTGATGAATATCTGTTGTGGTATTTACATTAGTAGGAATCGTATCGTACACCGTTGATGTCGACTTCCTGCGACGTCGTATTGCCGGTGATCACACCAGTCACTTCGTCGTAAATCCAACCAACAACCGCCCCGTCCGCTGCAGCAACACTGATCTGGCTCTTCCTGGCTCCAACCGAAAGCATAGGTACCGCTCGAACATAGGGGCCATAAATCCGGTCGGTATCAGTGTCTGGTGCCACATTCCAATCAGTACCATCCGCCTTGGTATACATCGTAAGCTGTTGCTTGAAGGATTCTTGAGAAGGAAAATCCCCTTGATGTTCTGCCCGGTAGATCTCGATTGCGTTACGGAGAACTGCAAGGTTCGCCCGCAATGCTGTCGCCCCAGCATTGGATGCACCACGTGTCATTCGTGGAATCGCAATGGCGGAAATAACCCCAATAATCACGACCACGATCACCAATTCAAGCAGGCTAAAACCACCACCTCGTGTTTTACGTGAATAATTCATTTGCTGTTCTCCATTCTGTGTTTTTAGGGTAACCGTAACCCGGCGCCCCGTGATCTTCATGAACCTTAAATTTGATCGACGGAACCCAGGTTTACCTTAATCGTGCACTAATAAGTTAAAGGTATATTGGTGATATTTACTTTGTAAATTTCACACTATTCATCTCAATCCGCATAACCTGCCCGGCATCGGTCTTCAAATCAGCCCAATTTGATCCTACTGCAATCAGTGTCAGACCATCCACCAGGTTTCCTATCTGAACCGGTTCATTATTAATCATGGCCATACCGCCTCGCGACGAAGCCATGACCGCTGTTAGTTTGTGCCCCGCAGACAACCGATGATCGACCAAGGATGACATTTCCCCTCGACCAGCTGAGGAAACGCCCCGAGACCATCCATCGCCAGGCACCAACACATTGGCCAGTTGATCTAAATTGATCTGTTCTTCCTGCGCGACCTTGGCAATTCGACCAGCAATCACTGCCCGGAGTGCATGAGTGCCTAACGTTTGATGAGTCTGGATTGGAATCGTTGGCTCCCTAATCACTGAATCCGGTTGCATGATATGAAAGGATTGAGCAGATGCTACGGCTGGTTCCGATGCACCGAAAAACATCTTGTCTAATGCCAGTGTAGGCAGAACGACCGAAAGGATCACAAAATAGATTTTCTTCTTAGCTTTCTGCATTACTGAAACAAATAAAAGATATAAGCGGAGACAAAGCAAACCATAATGTTAAATAAATTTGATTGATGCTGAAAAGCCGATACATAACAGGTTCATGATGAACTAATTAACGGTGACGAGCCCGGGAACCCTCACTGCGTTTATTTATCATGCCTGATTTGACCGCTATTGCGTCGAAGCAGTGGGGGTCGTGTACCACTCTAGATCAATCTCAAACCGAACTGGCATACCGGACGTTTGTGGTTCACCAGACAAATCGAAGGTCGAAACACCGGTATCAGGAAACTGTGCGTGTAGGGCATGGAGAAACCGCGTGCAATCCGGGAAGTCGCCACTAGCAGTCAGTCGGATTAGTACGGTGGCGTACTGCTGATTATGGATAGCTGGTTCCGGCCGGATCGTACTGATATTGAGATGATATTCATTCGCCAGATCAGTTAACGCTGCTAGGCGATAATTGATAACGGACGCCGGTTGCAACTGCAGCGTACCTGCCTTGAGCTGACGACGGACACCATCTAACCGATGCTGGAGCTGACCAAGATAATTTGTTCTTTCGTGCAGCTTAACAGAGTAGGCTGATAGTTGATGCTTTTGCTGAGCATGAACGTTGTTGTGCTGCCACAACGGATGTATTAGAACGATATAGGTCCCTATGGTAAATATCAAGCAGACACCACAACCAACCGATTTGACTCCCCAAGTGCCAAAGGATTGTTGTTTATTGATGGTCATGGCGAGCCTCCGGGTCCGTGATGGAATAGGCATTCCAGTTCAAATCCTACGGCATGACCTCCTAAAAATGGCTCACGCCTATTGGCGACCACTTCAACACGAGCAAATAGCCCAAGTTGTTCCAGACCCAGGACAAAATTTGAAACATGCGACTGGGACTGCCCCAACCCGCGGACCAACAACACAGGCCCACCATAAGCTGGTCGCCTGGTTTGAACCCCGCGATTAATTTCCGGCTTTAGTTGGCAACGACGCAAGACAATGTTTTGACCACTCAGGGTCTTGGATATCAACCCAAGCACTTGACTCCAATCAGGTTGCTCGGCAATGGCCTTGCTCGCAGCCAAAGTCAGGCTGGCATCATCCAGTACCGGGGTAAGCGAACTGATGGCGTCTTCGGCACTCTTGATTTGTGATTCAAAAAGGGTCAACTCATCAACCAGGCTGTCTTTTGTCGTGTCAAAGGCCACGGCCAGCCCCACCGCAATGACCGAAACAAAACAACAGTAGACTGCAGCAAGTGCCGACCAGAACCGGACCTGCGAGCGCCGGGCGGATGCATGTATTCGGTATGTAGGAACAAGATTGATTCGGGTCATCGCTAGATTACAACTCGTAAAGTGCCAACCCAAGTGCTGCAGTGAGTATTGGGCTTTGGCATGTCTGACCAATCAAGGATTGACATTGAAACAACTCACTTGGCGCCAATTTCTTTACAGTAAGACCAAGTATCTCACCTAGGCGCAGGTCAAGGTCTCCAATCAGAGCGCCACCGCCAACCAGTCGGATGTGGTGCAGGTTCAATTCGGTATACCGGCGCGATACATAATCCAGTGATGTTTGAAGTTGTGTAGCAAGCTGTCCTTCGAACTCCTGCACCATCGTGTGCAACTCTGACCACTTATCATCCTTTTGACGATCCATATCTACCTGGCAGATCGGTTCTGACATCTGATGGACTAAGTGTTCGGCTGTCAACTGATTCATGCCAAAATGTTCGCAAATCAAGTCCGTCAGCGAAGCAAAAGAAATCTTACTTAGTGTCCGTTCATACGTAACATTCCCTTGATCCAATAAAATAAATGATGTGCCATGAGCACCACAGTCAACAACTACTACGGGCTGAGGCAATGCACCATGTGCTGTACATCTAGCATACGCCCATGCTTTAAGGTCGATGGCGCAAACCACCCAACCGCATGATTCAAGCAAATGAATAAGAGCATCAGACTTCTCATGGGCATAGGCTGCCGCCATCACTGTGCTGGATGAGGAACTGCGGATGGAGGCGGGTATATCCCATAACGCGATTTCAAACGATTCCGGATCTAGCCGCTGCAACCGCGCGATCTCCATTCGTGCGATCTGCTCGATTGGAGCACCTGATTCCCGTGGCGGCAACTCAAGGGCTTCACAGGTCACTTGCGTACCGCTTGGCGTGGTCACAACACGCCGTCCCCTGAATCCCTGTCGAGCCAATATGTCCGTTAGACGTTCAATTTCGGCGAGATCAATCGGCTCACCCGGCCGCAACCGCGGAATAATTGAGGCGGCTGCGATCTGCCAGTTTCCCTGGGAACGTGAAAGCTGGACGGCCTTGATAAACCAGTCACCCAAATCGAGACCAATCGGTGTTAGGTTGGCGTGCAAAACATTCATCCTGCCGGTGCTCCTGTAGCCCCACCCATCAAGTCGAAAAGTGGAAGAAACATGCTGATGGCCACAAATCCAACCAGCAGGCCCAATACAACAAGAATGATTGGCTCAATAATTCCAGTGATTGATTTGACAAACATGTCGTTTTCTTCATCCATGAGATCTGCCATATTCAAAAGCAAGGGGCCGACTTGCCCGCTATGTTCACCGCTCTTGACAATCTGACGGACCGAAGGAGTGATCAGATCACTGCGAGAAAAGACGGCGCTAATTGGGTTCCCGCGTGTCACTGCATCTTCAGCATTCACAACAAGCTGTTGATAATGACAGTTGCCGGTTGTCTGGCGGATCAAACCCAGAACTTCCAGAAGTGGCAAATGGCTATCAAGCAGCAAGCCAAGCAGACGGGAAATTCGTGCCGTCATAAAGTCGCGTATGATGGTTCGCACGTAAGGAATTTTCAAAACCATGGTGTCAATAAAAAATTTCCCTGATGGCGTTCCACACCAGACATACGCACCTACCACAGCTCCAATTGAAGCCGCAAGCAGAGCCCACCAGTACCCACGCATGACGTTTGATAACGTCACGAGAAACCGGGTCGTGGGTGGAAGTGCCACATCCATATTTGCAAACATGCCTGCAAAATTGGGAAGAACAAAGAACATCATTGCCACCAGCACCACAACTGAGATGACCATTAATAGGGCGGGGTAAATCATTGCTCCCACAAGCGTGCACCGCACTTGTACTTGTTTTTGAATGAGAACCGATAGCCGTTCAAGCATTGCCGGCATCTTTCCAGTTGACTCGCCAGCGGCAATCAAGTTTCGGGTAATCGCATCGAAGTAGTGAGGGTGGGCGGCCATGGCTTTCGCTAGGCTTAAACCTTCCTCCACATTGCGGCGTACATCACTAATCACGTTACGCCATACCTCGTCCTTTACCTGCAATTCAATGGTTTCCATCGCTTCAACGATGCAAATACCCGAAGCCACCAGAACATAGAGCTGCCGGGTAAACACCTGCATTTGTTTAAGATGCCGTGTGCGGCCGGTCACTGGTCTGCGACGGGCCTTTGAGGTCTGCGTGGCAGAACTGGATCCGCCAATCTTTGTGACAAACAGTCCACGGCGGCGCAGAAGGTCGCCTGCCTCAGTTGCATTAATGGCTTCAATCTGGTCGGTCACAGCCCGACCCATTTGATCAAATGCTGTATATGCCAGCTTCATGCCACACTCCGAGGTGTTGTTTCATGTGGCGTACTGTTTTCAATGCCAAGATCATCTTCATACTGCGTGACACGCAAGATCTCTTCAAGGCTTGTCTTGTTATCCAGCGCTAACTGTACGCCCTCGTCATGAAGCGTAAGGCCTCCTTGTTGACACACTTGGCGACGCAGCTCATGAGATGGAGCAGACCGGTGGATCATGCGGCGAAGTTCCGGCGTGATGGCCATGAACTCCAAAACACCAATCCGACCCTGATACCCACTGTTGTGGCACTGCTGACAACCACTGCCTTTGAGAAAAACCTTGCCTCTGGAATGATCCAACCCGGCATCTTGTAGTACACGCGCGGACGGATAATACTTAGTCTGGCAACTGGAACAGATGGTACGAGCCAGCCGTTGCCCCACAACACCATTAAGCGCGGTGGCCAGCAGATAGGGCTCGACGTTCATGTCAAGCAAGCGAGCAACAGCACCAGCCGCATCGTTTGTATGCAAAGTGGCCAACACCAGATGCCCAGTCAATGCTGCTTGCACACCGATACGAGCCGTCTCTTCGTCGCGAATCTCACCAACCATGATGATATCCGGATCCTGGCGCAAGATACTGCGCAGTGCTCGGCCAAAGGTCATGCCAATTGACTCGTGAATCTGGATCTGATTGACCAACTCAAGTTGATATTCCACCGGATCCTCGACTGTCAGGATGTTGGTCTCCGAGCTTCGCAATAAATCAAGTGCCGAATAGAGAGTGGTGCTCTTGCCACTTCCCGTTGGTCCAGTCACCAGTACCAGCCCGTGGGTCTGGTTAAGAACCTCCTTGAATGCCGCTAGTGTCTCCATCCGGAAACCGAGATCTTCCATGCGAACTTTAAGATTTTCTTTATCGAGAAGACGTATGACCAATTTCTCGCCAAGTAACGTGGGCATGCTTGAAATGCGCAAATCAATCTCACGATTTTCAGCGACAATTCGAACGCGGCCTTCCTGAGGCAGGCGCTTTTCGGCAATATCCATCTTGCCGATCACCTTGATCCTTGACGCAATTGCCGCATGCATGCCCTCAGGAGGATTCATTAGGTCACGCAGAACACCGTCGATCCGATACCGAACTCGTGTTCCCTTACTCTGCGGTTCAATATGTACATCACTGGCACCATCACGAATGGCCGTTAGAAACGCAACATTGACAAGGTTGACGATCGGACTGTCGGCAACCATTTGATCGAGGTCGACGATCGGTCCTTCATCAACCTTTTCACGCTCGATAACCTTGACATCTGAATCCGTAAGGGTGGCAAGGAATGAATCGACGCTCGCATTACCTCCAGCATATTCACCAATGAACTCTCGAATATTGGGTTCCAGTGCAAGCACAGGACGAATCTCGCAGCCAGTCAACCGCCGCAACCGATCAAGGGCCGGCAATGACTGCGGCTCGGCCATCGCCACGGTCAACGTATCGTGCACACGGAACATCGGGATCACAAGCATACGCTCGGCCTCTTCTTCACCAACCAGCGTCATGAGCGCCGGATCGATCAGCCCGTGTCGTAGATGGCAACCACGAACTGAGAGACACTTGGCCAGGGCCTGAACCAGCGTAATACTGCTGATCATCCCTTGCTCAACCAGCAATTCACCAAGCAGACGACCGGTCTTTTTCTGATGTTCCAGCGCATCAGTGAGTTGTTCCTGCGACAACTCGCCCTGCTCAATCAGTGCCTCGCCTATCCTGGTGGTGTGACGTTTGGTGGTCACAGAAAACTCCTCACCGCATCGGTTACTTTCTCATACGATTCAAAATGTGATGAGAACCCCGTTAAATCCAACACCTCGTGCAACGTGTTGTTGACGGCGCACACTTTGAACGACTGGCCGCTTTGCGACAGAACTTCCGATGTGTCCACCATAGCTTCGAGCCCCTGGCTGTCGATGTGGGGCACGGCTGACACATCAATGACAAAACGACCGCGACTTTTGGCCATGACCTCGAACATCCGCTGCCGGAATACCTCGGCGTCCTCCAGGCAAAGTGGGCCCAGTGGCTTGAGTACAACGACCGCACCATGGCGATGTTCCTGTATCTCCATGATGCTTTATGCCACCTCCGCTTTAAACGGCAGGGTAAGGGTAAATTTGCTGCCTTCATCCATTTTGGATTCAGCAACAATATCACCGCCGTGCAACCTCATAACTTCGCGGGCCAGCGTCAAGCCGAGCCCCGATCCGGCAATCTTCGAAATACGACTGTTCTTGCCACGATAAAACTTTTCGAATATGCGTTCCAAATCGTTGGGATCAATCCCAATACCCGTATCCTCGATGACCACGGCGAAGAGATTTTCATCAGCATCGATTCGGACATCGACCTGGCCATTGGGCGTGGTGTATTTAATCGCGTTACCCAGTAGATTGTGCAATGCCAATGTGATCTTATCCCGATCACCGTAGAGCGTAGGAAGTTTGGGCGATTGATGAAAGGTTAACCTGACCTGCTTCTCTTGGGCCTGTACCCGGTAGTCATTTTCCAGTTCTTCGATCAATAAACCAACCGGCACATCATCTCGTTCAATTTCAAGTACCCCGGATTCAATCTGCGCGACCGAAAGCATCTCACCAACTACGCGTTCTAACCGATGAGCTTCCTGATTAATCACGTTTAGGCACTTGGCGTGCAATTCCAGGTTCGTATCATCATTCTCTAGAGCTTCCTCGACATACAGGCATATGTTGGTCAAAGGCATGCGCAGTTCATGTGTTGCCTGCGCAATAAATGAATGGCGAGCATCTTCTGCAGCACGCAACTGTGTGATGTCCTCGATAATCATGATCACCGAGCCAGGATCCTCCCTCCGCACAGGACGAACACTAATGCGAAGTTGTCCTGCCTCGGCATCATCGAATTGCAGCTGATGCTCAAAGACTTTGCGCTGCAGAGATGAGCCGTCAATAGTTTCCTGGACAGCCTTTAGAATATCCCCCTGGGCAATAAAGGTGGATATTTCATTGCCAATGATCTCGCTACGCTGCATTCCAAGAAGAACAGCAGCCGCACCATTGGCATACCTGGCGCACATTTTGTTATCGAGAAGGATGATCCCGTGCCACATTGCGTCGCAGGCACCTTCCAATCCCGTAGTTGACTTGCGTGGCACTAGAAGTGATTGCTGGCTATTTCTTTCAATAGCAATTTCTTCAAGCTTTAAGATATTCCCAATGATCCTGTTCCATCCATTCACCTCCGGAGTCGACTGGTTATGGATGGCAAGCACACTGTAGGACTTTTCCCCACTGGCTAGTGCTAACAGTGCATGGCGAATTGTTTCAATTGAGTGAAGGGGTGCCGATAAGTACCGGCCCCACAGCAGTAGTGAAAACACTGCGACAAGAATAATACCCGCATACCCGGCAAAAACCTGCACGGTCAAAAACTGGTTGCCAGTGACCAGAGCAGAAACTTGCAAAACAACTTGGCCGCGTCCCGTCACATCAAATGCAACTTGAACATCGACGGTCCCATCATGCACCGCTGCGGGAATTGAATAGGTGTATGGTCCCGAAGGCCATGAACCCGGTAACACATGCTGCACTCCAGAAGCCTCATGGGCATCGGCAAGGACGGCTCCATTGGGTAGGATCAATCGACATCGGGTGAGTTGGTGACGTGTGGAAAAGTCTTGAATTAGTTGTTCAACACGCCTGAGGTTAT
>Ga0310125_10001846_pt1 | contig 10871 bp, 13 predicted proteins | sample CB11b_Tmax_Bot8__FD_203508 | JGI IMG/M metagenome (GOLD analysis project Ga0310125, IMG submission 203508) | Marine microbial communities from Western Arctic Ocean, Canada - CB11b_Tmax_Bot8 | ecosystem: Environmental > Aquatic > Marine > Oceanic | place: Canada: Western Arctic Ocean | collected... | reverse complement strand
AACTGACTCACCTCGCTAGCCATACACCGCAGCCACCAAAAATTTGCCGCCGCGTCTCGAAACTTAATCGCATCCCCCCCTTTTATCTGCGCGTACTGCCCGACGTTTGGAGGCTCCGACGCCACATTCGTTGCCCCGACCTTCATCCGGATGTCCCCCCCCAGGATCACCCGCGGCCGCGATACGCTATCCGCCGACGGATCGCCCACCTCATCAAAAATCTCCTCATAATCCTCCTCCTGCCGAGCCGTAAACGTATCGACATCAAAACTCCATCGATTAAAAGTTGGAGCGAGCGCACTATCAGCGTAATTCGTCCCGGTCAGCCCGGCAGCAATTGGTTCGTAAGCCATACGTACCGCGCCCCATCAATCCCCGGGTTCATTCCACCGGCGCCTTCACTCGCGACTTCCGCCGCGGCAGTTTCGAATCCTCAGATTTCGAATCCTCAAATTTCTTCCGGCGCACCGCCGTCTCAGCCACCGCGCGCTCCCATTCCACCGCCCTCGCCAGTGCTCGCCCTAACCTCAGTCCACGCGTCGCAGGATCCGCCGCCGCCCATTCCTCATAGGCCCGCTGCGCAGCCTCCATCTTCGTCTCACTCATACCCACCCGCGGCCATCAAGCGCGGCGCGTCACTTCCAGACATTCGCGTACAGCGTCCCCGAACTCACCCAGTGCCACCCGTCGAAACTATTCTCCCAGCGCGCTCGATCCGCCTCATCATTCCACCCCAGCGTCGCCAGCGTCCACGAGTACTTCGTCGTCCCCGCTCCCGTTCGCCATTTCTCGAAATCCGTCACCGCCGCCTCCGTCCCCAGATACTGCCGGAACCCATCCACCAGATACGCGTGCACCGCAGCGCCCCTGCGCCACGGCGTCCGCACCATCGCCTCCAGCTCCACAGCCACCGCATCCCCCTCCGCCAGCGCCGCACTCCCATAGACCGTAATCAGCGGCCGGTCCAGCCGCGCTAGTTGCGCGCCCTCCAGACCCTGCGACTCCGTCGCCGCATCCTCCAGCCCGAAAATCCTTGGCCACGCCGTATGCCCCGGCAGCACATCCGCCACCGCGAACACCCGTGATCCGCTCACCGTCCACTCCGACAGCGCCACCGACAGCCCCACCTCCAGTTCCATCTCGCACGCGTACCCGCTCATCATGTGACCGAGTAAACCCGCCACCCACGAATCGGCCTATGGTGCGCCATCCTCAGCACGAAACGACCCCGAACCCGCCCAAACGGCAGCCGCTCGAAACCATCGAACCGCCACACCGACGACTCCGAAAAACCATCTTGGGAGGAATCCACACACACCCGCCCCCATCAACGACCCACTCTATCAAATCCGCCTCAACTTCCGCCGCGCCGCCATCGTCAGCCCCCGCACCATCCGCGCCTTCGATCTGCGCAGCGACAGCCGCACGATCCCCCGATGGTCCCCCGCATAGCGCACCGCATTTCTCACCGTTAGCGTCGGCGCGAATTTCCGGCGCGTCAGATCCGACGCGGAGCCCGTTCCTGAATGTCGCCGAATCCACCGAGGCACCGACCGCGCGCCGCCAGCCGCCTGATAACCCCGCAGCCACCCCGACTTCTCCAGCCCCACCCGATCCTGCTGCTGCTTCACGAACCGCCGTAACACCGGCACATCCGTCACGATCTGCGCCGGCCGGTGACGCCTCACCCGGCCCCGTCGGCCCCGGCTATCCGAGTGGTACTTAGCATCGAACTGCCCCAGATCCGGACGCGTCCACTGCCCCAGCCCCAGCCGCGTGAGCATCGCGTGCGCCTCCGCCGTATTCCCCCGCCGGGCATACCTCACGAAACCCCGCACCGCGCCATCGTCGGGATCATTCGCCGCCGTGCGCACATCCTCCGCCACCGAAGCCAGCGTAACATAAACCTTAGCCACATCGCGCCCCACCGCAGCCAGCCCGAACCTCCGTTGAATCCCGAACGCCTCCGTCCCGCTCGTGCTCCCCATCGGCGGGAAACTCCGCATCAGATCCATAATCGCCGGACCTGAATAAAACTTCAGCAGCTCCCCGATCGACTTCCCCATAACCAGCGAAGCCCCGGCCAACCTCTTTCGCAGCAGCGCATCATCCACCGTTACCGTTACACTCATCTCATCTCATCCCTCCAACGACTTCAGCTCTAACTTCCACTCCCCATCCAGCGCCCTGGCCGGGGCCGTCACCGCGGCCACCTGCCACCACCGGCTACTCTCCCCCGCCTCCGGCGCAGGCCGCACCAGATCCCCCACCCGCGGGTCGTAACCATCGACAAACTCCCGCCGGCGGATCCGCACATACCCATTCGCCTCCTGGAAAACCCCGCCCGGCTTCAAATTCCCCCGCGCCGTAATCGCGCTCCAGCGCGCCGGCAACTCCTCCGTGCACGGTCCATCCTCATCCTCCGCTGGCATCTGACCATTCACCGCCCGCCGGCTCCGTGCATACTCCGTAGCCCGCAACTGACAGAACGCCGCACTCCCGGCGGCGTCCAGCACGCGCCCCCGCAGCAGATCCGCCTGACTTCTCCCGCCGCGCCACCACTCCGGGCGGCGCGATCGCCCCCCGATAATCGACCCCGGCTCCGCCACACCGCCGCCCCCCGGCTTCAGCACCACCCCGCCGCCCGGCTTAGCGATCATAGCGCAGTACCTCCCGCGGCTCGAACCACCTCCCCGATCGGACGCTCAGGATACCGGCGGCACCGCCGCCGGCGCGCAGCATTCGCCAGCGCAGCATCCGCCAGACGCATCGACGCGCGCAACTCCTCCAGCGCCGCCGCCGTCCGCAGCTCCGTCGGCCGCGACCCCCACGCCAAAAACTCCCGCAGCGCACGCTCGAACTCCGCGCGCAATTTCTCCTCATTCTCCTCATTCCAATTATTCATAAATTCTAAATTCTTAAATACTCCAAAAAAAAGGGCCCCATGGCCCGCTGTAACAGCGAGCCATGGAGCCCGGGATGGCGGGTTAGACCTGTGGCGCAAAAAAATATTTAACCCCGCTTCCCCTTCTTCGCAGGCTTCGCCGCCGGCGCAGACCAGCGCTTACTAATTGGCGGGTACCGAATCATCTCGACCCGATCGTACTTCCCCGATTCAACCGCCCCAGAAAACGCCGCCTGCGCATCGGACGCGTCCTCGCCCACGTCCACGCACGATTGCTTCCCAGACGCCGAAGTCCCGACCACAATAAATTTTGTCATAATTTTAAGTAGCGATAATTTGGCTAGTTTCCAGCGCAGTTATTGGGTGATCAGACGATGACCACCGTAGTCAGTGATCGCTCCGGCGGACCCACCCTGCTTGCCGGCCTTCGCGCCGTAAACAGAAGCCAAAGTCAGGTAATCGTCGAACGTCCCCGGATCCGTCCACTCCACTCCGCCGAAGGCCAGGCCAGTGTCCGCGTCCTGCTGCACGGTCGTCGGCGCGATCCGGTTCATGCTTTCGCTAGGATTCGCGATCTTACTCGGCACCCGGGCCGCCAGCACCACCGCCGGCTTCGTCGCAAAAAATCCCGTCAGATGCTCATAATTATCCGGCAGCGTCGGCCACTCATAAATCGCCTCGAACCCCGCCACACCGCGAATTACACCGTAGCCGGAATTCTCCCGGCCCAGCTGCCCGTAGTAATCTCTCGACGCGATCCGGCTGTCAGCCATCAGCGTCGCCATCACCGCAGTATTGACGATACCGATCCGGCCCATCGGACTCGCCCCCTTAGCGTTCATATCGCCGCCGACATTAATCAGCATATCCAGATCACTGTTCGCCGCCGAGTAGATCGAGCTCTGGGAAAAATTCGCAGCCAGCACCAGCCCGCCGATGTAATCCACGATATCCGCGCCCAGCGCGAACGCCCGCTCCGAAATCGCCATTCGGTACAAATCGCGCTTCGAACTGATCGCGTCGATGTAATCCACTTTCGTCGGCACATGCCTGTGCCGGTCGAGCTTCACAGGTACATCAGCCGCCAGGTCCTTCGACTCCGCCGCGTTCGCCTTGTACCCCGATGTGGCATCGTAGTCCTGCACCGTCGGCACCAGACCTACCGTCGCCGTCACCGTATCATTCAGCTGCGCCGAATCACTGCTGAAATTCGTCGAAAAATTCCCGATGAACGGAAACAAGACCTTAAAGGCATCCAGCATATCGCTGGCAAGTTCGTCGATTGAAATAGTAGCTGCCATATTCTATTTTTTTTTTTAATTTTCTCCTATCCGCGCCCCATCAACCCCCAGCCCCTACTCACCCTCCGCGTCAGACGTCATCGACCACCCGCGAGCCTCCCGCAGTTGTTCTACGATCCCCCGCCGCGCCGCAGCGTCCTGCGTCGTCTTTAGCTGCGTGCGCAGATCATCCACGCTCGGCTCCGCCAGTTCCGCGCCAGAGGCTGGATTCGGAAGCGCCGCACCCGGAACCCCAGCGGAAGCCACGATCTCCGCCGCCAACTCCGCCGCGGAGCAATTCTCCTCCAGCGCCTCCGCCAGCCGTAAACCCTGCGCGTCAAACTCCTCACGAAACTCAGCCGCCGACGCCTCCAGTTCCTCCGCCCGATCCTCAGCCACCCTCAGCCGCGCGGCATAATTCCGCGTCAACTTCGTAAGCGATCTCTGAGTAGAGAGCATAGAGCGCACCCGCGCCAACAGCCCCGAAGGTTCGGCGGGCTCATCATCAGGCTCCGCGTCCGCAGCAGCAGCCGGCGTCTCCCCCTGTGGAGCAGGATTCAATCCTGCTTTTCCCCCGTGCTCCTCTGCGGAAGCAGCAGCCTCACCGGCCGCATTCATATTCGTATCGTCTTTCATAAAATGTTTTCGCGCCCTCCACGCCGTGTACTCCGCCACAAATGGAGCCAACTTTTTCGCAGACACCCCGTGCCGGTCCAGGAACCGCCGCACCGCCGGATCCGCCGACAGCGCCTCCGGATCCAGATCCGCGTCCCGAATGCACCGCTCGTCCAGCGCCGCGAACGCCGCCACACACACACCATTCGTCGATCGAGGCGCAAACATCCCAGCTCGGCCAGCCAAACTATTCGCCGCGAACATCCCCGCACGATTCGCCGCAGGCTCATCCACCAGATCCGCCGCCCGCAGAGGATTCATCCTCTCCCCGCTCGCCAGCTCCACCACCTCGAGGCGCGCCAGCGGCACCTTCGTCGTAGCATTCTCCGGGCGCTCCCATGTCTCGACCTCCTCAGATCCCACCCTCCACACCGGCGTCAGATACGCCACGATCGACAGCCCAGCCGCCTCCGGATCCTCCCGCGCCAACGTCTCCACATACGACCGCAGATCCCCCTCCGGAGATTCCGCCGCCGCCGAACTCAGCCACAAATCCGCCGCCACCCTCGTCCCCTCGACCCGAAAATCATGCAACCGCCCCAAGTGGCGCCCCAGTCCATCCGCCGACATTCCTGGATGAGTGTATCGGCTTTTCAGCCCTCCCGGATGCGCGTTCCCGAAATCCGCCACCTGCTGCAGCGTCTTCTCGTCGATTAGCATCCCATGCCCCAGCGCCTCCCCCGACGCGATCACACTGATCCCAGAAATCACATGCGCATCCAAGTCCACCGCCGCATTCATCGCCGGAGCCTCGAAATTGCACACCTTCCGCCTAACCGTCTGCTCTAAATAAAAAACTCGACTCACCCACTCCCGCGCCCATCAAGCCCCCAACCCCGCGGCAGGGTCCAACGCCGCAGGAGCAGATCCCCGGCCCGGCAAAAAATCCTCCACCCGCAGCCGCGGGTCATCCGCGATCGCATCGTGGATCAGCGCCATCCTGAACCTAACCTCATCCACCTGCTGCGTCACCTCCTCCTGCCAGTCCCGCGACCGGCACCCGAAAAAATCCGACAGCGTCAGCAACCCCTCATCCACCTGCTGCAGCTCCAGCTTCCCGTCCCGTCCACTGTCCAGCGTCACCTTCCGGGGCACCAGCCACCCGTGCCGCCACCAGTCCGCATCCCCCTCCGGCACCGCCGGAAACGGCAGCCGGCCAGACTTCAGCTCCTTCGAAAGCCAATATAAATAGTACCTCGTGCAAAAAATCCGAGCCAGCCTCGGCTGCCGGAAATCCAGAAGCCGCTGCAAATCCTCCAGCACAAAACGCGACGTCTGCCCGCTCATTTTCGACGCGAAAAAAATCGTCTCCGGAAAAACCCCGAACCCGAGCGCCACCTCCTGCAGCAGCCTATCCTCGAACCCCTGTTCATTCCCCCCCGGCGAATCATGCTGGATCGTCTGCAGTTTCTGATTAATCCCCAGACTCCCGATCTCCCCCCCGCCGAAAAACTCCTGCGTCGGAACACTTTTCTTCATCTCGCTAGCCGTCTTGCGCCACTCACTATCCAGCGCCATCCCCATCCCGGCGTCAATCCCCGATGGAGTCCCACCCAGCAGCGTCTCGATATAATAGCCCACACTCTGCCGAGCCTTAATCCCGTGTTTTACGAAACCCCGCGTCTCCGCCACGTCCTTCAGATGATTCAGCGCGTGCAAAAACTTCGTGATCCCCCGGCGCGCCCCACTCCGAGTATAATCGAAATAGTGAATCACATCCGCCGCCGGGAACACCTTCGAGCCACCGTTCTTATCCGTGAGAAACCGGTACGCCGTCGCCTTATTGTGGCCGTTCACTTTCACCCCGTCCCGCCACGCGTCCCCCGCGGCCTCAGCGCTCCGCCGACGCCGAACCTCACCCACCTGCTCCGCCTCATAAAAAGCAGCCATCCCCCGGCCACTCTCCGACTCCGTCAGCACCGCGAACATTTCCCCCGTCAGATAATTCTGCCGCTCGAGAAACGTCGTCGCCTCGTAAAAGTTCAGCCTGCCAGCCTTGTCGAACGCCTCCGCGCTCGAAGCATGATCATGAAACTCCGCCTTCACCCGGCGGTTCCAATCAGCGTCCGCGCTTAGCGGCCGAGCCCGAAACCCCCGCCCGCAAACATGCAGACTCATTCCATTCAGAATCCGTTCCGCCAGCCCACCATTCGCCTGCATCCACCTCGCCTGCCGCGCCGCCTCGCTCCGAGACCACCCATCCACCTCATCCGCCTGGCGCACATGCGGAAACCAGATCCGCCCCCGCGCCGGCGAAACATCCACCCCATCGAAACCACTACTCAGCGCCGAAGCCGCCCCAATCTTCTCCCCCTCCTTAGGTGGTGCAGGATTCCATCCTGCCTTCCCCGAAAGTGGACCCGTCCCCGAACGCGAGTCCTCCACATACCCCGCCGAACGCGAGTCCTCCACATACCCCGCCAACTCCAGCCCCAAATCATCATCATCCATACTCATATAAAAAAAAAATCAATCTCGGCCCACGAAATACACCAGCCGCAGCATATGATCCGGCAGCCGAGACGGCAGCCGCAAATGCGCCCATAGACTCCGGCGCACCCTCGACGGCGGCCAGCTCCCCACCGTCGTCCACAACACCCCGTCCTCACTCATCTGCAAAAAATACGACAGCCCCGGCTCCGCCGTGAACTCAACCACCGCACGGCGGCGCGCCCAGTCCATTTTATTCCTAAAATCATCGTGCCCCCATGCGCACGGCAGCAGCGCCATCCCGACCATCAGCGCCAGCACCCACAGCGCCCACAGACCCAGGCAAGCCGGCGCGCTCACGTAGTTAAAAACCTCCCGCCGAATCCAGCCTGCGCCCGATCCACCCGCGTCAGCCCCCGCAGCGCGTCCCGCGCCTGCTTCAGAAGCGGCAGCAGATCCCCCGGCTTTCGATTCACCGCGCCCGATCCACTCTCCCCCTCATAGCTGACGCTCGTAAGCGTCACCCCCGAAAGAAACTCCCGGACCACGACCGCTATATCAGCCTCCACAGCACTCTCCCCCTCGCCAGTCCCCTCATAATACAGCACCAGCGCGCCAACAATATCTGCTCGTTCACTCACACCCCCCCGGCAGCATCAACCCGCACCGGTCCCCGCCGTCGCCCACTGTCACGATTCGTGACAGTGACTGTCACGATTCGTGACAGTCACTGTCACGATTCGTGACAGTCACTGTCACGATTCGCCGCAGCGGCAGCCTCCACCCGCACCCGCTCGCCCACCTCCATCCAGATCCCGTAGATCATCTTGCAGCAATCCCCGTAATCATTCGGCTTCCCCGCCGGCAGCTCCCACTTCCAGACCGGGTAACCGTTCACCCACCTCAGCACCCGACGCTCATTGCACAGCTCAAACATAAACCCCGGGTGCCGATCCAGATCCGTCGGGAACCACAGCCTAGGCCGCCGCTGCTCACCGATCTGCTCCAGATAAAGCCGCTCCTTTAGCGCGCTATCCTGGTAATAATAAATCTGATAAGTCCTCTGTTCATACGTCTCGATCTTCATCCACACCGGCGACCGAGCCCGCCGGGATCCCTCACCCCGACTCGGCCAAATCCTATAGCGATCGAACGTTTTTAGGCACCAATCCACCTGCTGCAACTTCTGATCCCCCGCGTCGCGCCAGCCCATCTGTATCCTATGCTCCCCCCCGGCCGGATCCAGCCACACCCGATCCAGCACCGTCGCCTCCAGCTGCTCATCATCCACCGGATCACCGTAATCGATCAGCCACAACTCCCCATCCGCCGCGAACGCGCCCACCACATACTTCAGGCATGTCCTTTGAACATCGATCGCGATCACCAACAGCGCCGGGACAATCGGCAGCCGCCGCTCCGCCGGCTCCACACCCCAAAGATATTCGATTCCCAGCGTCTCCTTCGTATCCGGGTGCACCGCTCCCGCCCGCAGCCGAAGCAAATCCTCATCGTGCCGCTCGATCGCCTTCGCCGCCCACGCCCGCCCCCAGTGATTATTAACCACAAACTGCCGACGCCGATCATTCCCCGACGCCTCCACCACCCGCAGCGCCAGCCGCCCCCAGCTCACCGCATCATACGGCGAGTACAAATCCGAAATCTGCGCACTCCGGCGGCCAGGAACCCCGTCCGCCTTCGTCGCCCGCCAGCGGCCCTCCGCGATCATACCCCTCTGATCCCTATGCCACTCCAGCGCCGCAGCGCAGCCGCCACACTCATAATACGCCTCCCGCTGCACCCTCTCCAGATCCCAGCCCGAGAACACATCCTTACACTGCGCGAACCTCAAATTCTCCGGCACCAGCTCCTGGAACTTTCCGCACTGCGGACACGGCACCTCATACACCTCCATCGTCCCCGATTTCCATCCCTCGTCCATAATCCCCCCCGCCAGCACCGGCTTCGAGATCACCAGCATCTTCGCGCCCGGCGACGTCGGAAACCGGCTGCGCATCAGCTCCACCGTCGTCCCACTCGCCCCAGCCTGCCTATTTAGCTCATGCTGCTCCACCTCATCCAGCACCCCGAACAGCACCTGCTTCTCCGTAAACGGCGACTCCGACCCCGCACCCGCCACCTCGATAATCATATTTCGCAACGTCAACTTCAGCTTCCCTAAGTCATCCTCATTCCCGGTCAGAAACTCAGAAGCCACGTCCCTAATCGTCGGCAGCAACCTATTCGCGAGCACATCCTTCGCCTTCTCCGCCGTCTCGATCGCATACAGCACCCGCCCCGGCCGATTCCTCGGCATCCACCGCACACAATTCAGCGCCGCCTCCGTCCCCCCCGTCCGCGAAGATTTCATAAACCACAGCTCCGGATTCGCATAATCGTTCTGGAACCACTCCGTAATGATCCGCGCATACGGCGTCCGCGTCGGATCATAATACCCCGGCGTCTCCGTCGCCTTCGGCCGCAGGTAAACATTCCTCGACGCCCACTCATCCACCGGCGACCCATCCGGCACCCGGAAGCAACCCGCCAAAACCCCAGCAACCCCAGCACCTACATTCATGTCGTCAAAAAATCGCATCGGCTCCACGGCTGCCGCAACCGATCCACCTCCCGCGAAATCAGTTCCGCGCAACGACCCTCATCCTGCCCCGCCACCATCGGAGCCAATAGCGCCGCGAACCGATCCAGCGCCGCATTCATCGCCGTTCCCACATCCGTCAGCGCCGACGCCACCTCCGCCTTATCCCACGCCCGCCCCTGCTCGATCGAGATCCGCGGCGCATCCTTCTCCAGACTCCGCAGCTTCGACGCCGACGTCTGGTATAACCGGTCCACCCGCGCGAACTCCTCGCCGCAGCCGGCCAGCTCCTCCAGCTTCGACGCATACCCCCGCGCGATCCGGCGCATCGTCCGCACCTGATCCTCGATCGCCCAGTCGTCCCCCTCCATCAGATACGCATCCGAGCACAGCCCCGGCGACTCCTCCAGCGGCTTCTCCTCCTGCGATCGCCGCCACCTCTCCACCCCATCCGACAACCACACCGGCGGCCGCTTCCTCACCACATTCTCCCGCCACCATTCCTCCGCCTCCCACGGCCGAGTAAACGGCAACCCCTTCGGCCGGTGCCGTTCGATCGTCCGCGCGCTCGTCCCCCACCAGTCCGCCGCAGCCCGCGCCGTACCAAATACTAAAACCTCAAACGGCGCGCTAGCGCCTCGTTCCGATTTTTCGGCGTTGTCACCCGATCCCACTCCCAGCTGCTCCAGTTCCGCCCGGCTCAAAACCGAGCCGCCCCTCAGCTTCTCCGTCAGCGCAGCCACCTGCAGATCCCGGATCTCAGCCAACTCCTCCCCTGTCAGTTCTCGAACCATACCCTAGCCCGCCAACATCAACCGCCACCGCCAACCCCGCCACAACAAAAAACACCCCCCCGCCCAAAAACGCCACATGAGTATAATAAACCGCGCTCTTCCGCCCTGGGCGGTAGGGTTCCCGCCCCTTCCGGCGGCCCGGCGTCCTGACTCGTTCCGGGGGACAGATCTGAGAACTGAATTATGTC
>Ga0310125_10001845_pt1 | contig 10877 bp, 8 predicted proteins | sample CB11b_Tmax_Bot8__FD_203508 | JGI IMG/M metagenome (GOLD analysis project Ga0310125, IMG submission 203508) | Marine microbial communities from Western Arctic Ocean, Canada - CB11b_Tmax_Bot8 | ecosystem: Environmental > Aquatic > Marine > Oceanic | place: Canada: Western Arctic Ocean | collected... | reverse complement strand
TTTCTTTCGCCTGTTTCCGGGCGGATTTTGCCCTCGCCATGATCTGGCGAAGGTTGCGTCCGGTATGCGAGTCCGGATGCGCCGCCACCTCCTCCGGGGTCCCGGTGGCTACGATTCGCCCCCCCTCTTCGCCGCCTTCCGGCCCGAGATCGATCAGGGCATCTGCCACCTTAATCACGTCAAGGTTGTGTTCGATCACCACCAAGGTGTTGCCCGCGTCCCGCAGTCGGTTCAGGACCTGGATCAACCGGTGCACATCGGAGAAGTGCAGCCCGGTGGTGGGCTCATCCAGGATATAGACCGTGTGCCCGAAGGTCTTCTTGCTCAGTTCCACAGCTAGTTTCAGGCGTTGGGCTTCGCCGCCGGACAATGTCGTGGCCGGCTGGCCCAGATGCAGGTAGCCCAGGCCCACCTCCGAAAGCGTGCGGAGCTTTCGTTCGATCCCGGGCACCGCGTTGAAGAATTCGAGCCCCTCGTCGACCGTCATGTTCAATACCTCGGCGATGCTTTGTCCTTTGTATTTCACGTGTAGTGTCTCGCGGTTATAGCGGTGGCCGCCGCACTGCTCGCACGTCACGTAGACGTCGGGGAGGAAATGCATCTCGATGCGCAGGATGCCGTCGCCCCGGCAGGCTTCGCACCGCCCCCCCTTGACGTTGAAGCTGTAGCGGCCGGGACTGAAGCCGCGCACCTTTGACGCGGGAAGCTTGGCAAAAATGTCGCGAATCAGGGTGAAGGCACCCATATAGGTGGCCGGGTTGCTTCGCGGCGTGCGCCCGATCGGCGACTGGTCAATCACAATCGCCTTGTGGACGCGGTCGAGCCCCACGATTTTGCGGTGCGCCCCGGGCCGCTCCTTGGATCCGTAGATGTGGCGAAAGAGCGCCCTCCGCAGGATGTCGTCGACCAGCGTGCTTTTGCCGCTGCCGGAGACGCCGGTCACGCAGACCATCAATCCCAGCGGGATCTCGATATCGATATCCTTCAAATTGTTCTCGGTGGCCCCTAGAATCTCGAGGTAACCCTCCTCGGGGATTTTGCGCTTCGCCGGAATGCTGATCTCAATCTGCCGGTTGAGGTAACGCGCGGTGAGCGACCGGGGGCAAGCCAGCAGTTCCTCCAGGGAGCCGGCGGCCACCACTTCGCCGCCGTGGCGTCCCGCGCCCGGTCCGAGGTCGACGACATAGTCGGCTTCGCGAATCGTCTGCTCGTCGTGCTCCACCACCACGACCGTGTTTCCCAGGTCCCGCAATTCCCGCAGCGTGCCCAGCAGCCGCTCATTGTCCCGCTGGTGCAGCCCGATGCTGGGTTCATCCAGCACGTAAAGCACCCCGACCAGGCCGGCGCCGATTTGCGTGGCCAGGCGGATGCGCTGGGCCTCGCCGCCGGATAGCGTGCCGCTCTGCCGGTCCAGCGTCAGGTAGCTCAATCCGACATCGCTGAGAAACTGGAGGCGCCGCCGGATCTCCTTGGTGACTTCGCGGGCAATCTGCTTCTCCTGCGCCGTCAGTTCCAGGGAATCAAAGAACTGCCGGGCACGATCAATGGAGGATCGGGTGAGATCGATAATCGACATCCCGCCCACCGTGCAGGCCAGGACTTCCGGCCGCAGTCGCGCTCCCCGGCAATCCCGGCATTCCTGGCGGCTCGTAAAGCCCCGCAACCGCTGGCGCGTGTACTCGCTCTCCGTCTCTTCGTACCGGCGCACCAGGTTGGGCAGGACGCCTTCGAACGGCTTCTCGGTCTTGACCTGCTTACCGCCGCGGTACATTGAGAAGGAAACAATCTCGTCGCCGGATCCGTAGATCAGCATCTTCATGAAAGATTCCGGAAGCGTCTCTACCGGCGCATTGATATCGATGCCGAAGTGCTTGGCCACCCCGCGCAGGACCTTCTTGTGGTGGATGATCATGCGCCGTCCGCCCCGGCGCCAGGGGGCCACCGCGCCTTCTTCCAGGCTGAGCGTGGCGTCGGGGATCAACAGGTCGGCATCGAATTCTTCCGTGGTGCCGATCCCCAGGCAGGTCGTGCAGGCGCCATATGGGCTGTTGAAGGAGAAGTGCCGGGTGGTCAAAGAATCAAAACTGATGCCGCAGCGCAGACAGGCGTTCTTCTCGGAGTATAAAGTCTCCTCCCAGTCGTCGGCGCCGACGTGCACCAGCGCCATGAGGTTCCCGTTGCCCTGCTTCAGAGCAGACTCTATTGAATCGGTCAGACGCGAGCGGATCTTATCGTTGATCACCAACCGGTCGACGACAACCTCGATGGTGTGTTTCGATATCTTGCGCAGCACGGGAACCGAATCGAGCTCGTGAATCTCCCCGTCCACCCGCACGCGGACAAACCCCTCTTTCCGAATGGCGTCCAGCACATCGGCATGCTGCCCCTTGCGGCCGCGGACCTTGGGGGCCAGGAGCATGAGCCGCGTCAATTCGGGCAGCCCAATGAGTTGTTCGACAATTTCCTCTGCGCTCTGCCGGGCGATCGGATCGCCGCAACGATAGCAATGGGTGCGGCCGATGCTGGCGTAGAGTAGCCGGAGGTAGTCGTACACCTCCGTGGTCGTAGCCACGATGGAACGGGGGTTGGCTCCGGCCGTGCGCTGCTCAATGGAAATGGCCGGGGAGAGCCCGTCGATATGGTCCACATCCGGCTTCTGCATCTGCTCCAGGAACTGCCGGGCGTAGGCGGAGAGGCTCTCTACGTACTTGCGCTGCCCTTCGGCATAGAGGGTGTCGAAAGCGAGGGATGACTTGCCCGAACCGCTTAGCCCCGTAATGACGGTGAGGCGGTTGCGTGGCAGCCGGACGGTGATGTCCTTGAGGTTGTGCTCCCGGGCACCGGAAATGGTGATCCAATCGCTGGTCATGACCCCCCTCAATTTATAAAAATGCAGGCCGGTCCAATCGGTCAGGCTACCACATATGCGGCAAGTGGCGACACCCAATTCTGACACGATTTCTGCCGTGTTTTGCATTGAAATCAGTCCCGGCCGCGTCGGGCGCTGCGAACGCGCCGTGTCCGTGGCCGACCCGAGCTTCACCAGTGCCCTGGAGTTTACCGATGGGCAAGGTGATGCTCGGCAAGATGCCCGGTTTGGCCGACGTCACCTGGAGTCGCTTGATCGATGCCGTCCCGGAAGAAACGCTGGTCGAATGGTTGGCCGACTCCCGGTTGCTCGCCTTCGTCGACTGGACCATGCTGCCGCATATGAGTGAGATCCTGCGCGAGATCGGGTCCCGATTGCCGGGCACGGGGAAACGGCCCTTCCTCTTCATCGATCTCGCAGACCCCACGAAACGTTCTAAACAAGACATTCGTGACGTCTTGGAATTGCTGCGCGCGCTGCAGGAGGTGGCGGACATCGTCCTCGGCATGAACAAGAACGAGTCGAGCCTGGTAGGCCAGGTCCTGGGCGTGGCCTCCACCCACGACCTTCACTTCCGCGCCGCGTCCATTCGGGAGAAGCTGGTAATCTTTCTACGGGACCATCACGCAGACATGATCATCCTCGACATGGTCATGCCGGGCATGGACGGCGTGGAAACCCTGAAGGCAATCCAGGAATTCAAGCCGGAACAAAAGGTGGTTATCCTCTCCGCCTATGCCGAAGAAGAACAGATCCAGGCGGTAAAATCGCTCGGCGTCTACGCCTACATGCAAAAGCCGGTCGACCTGAAAGAAATGGTATCAACCATCCGCAATACCCTCGCCGGCATCCGCTCGGAAGATCTGTAATCACTCTCCTGACTCCGAAGGCTCGGCCTGGGACGTGAGGAGTCCGGCATACCCGTACCGGTAATCGGGAAACCGGAACGAATACCCGCTATCGCGAAGCCGCCGGTTCGAACACCGCTTGTTCCCCCGTTCGTCGCGAGGCAGATCTGGATCGCCCGAATCCACCTGGCGAGGACCGGGAATGCCCAACCGGGCAGCCAACCATTGCCAAACCTCGAACTTCGACGCCGGTTCGTGGTCGGTGGCCAGGTACACCGGCGCGGGATCCTCAAGCTCCAGCACGTGACGAATCACGCCGGCACAATCATCGCGATGGATCTGGTTCAGGTACCGGGGTCGATCGCGCACGCAAACCGCGTCGCCCGCGCGCAGGCGCCGGATCAAACGGATGCGCCCGGGCCCGTAGATCCCGGAGAAACGCACGACCACGGCGCCATCGCAGGTGGCGGCCACCCGTTCCGCCTCCAGCATGCATTGCCCGGATACCAGGGCGGGATCCGGTTCCGAACCTTCGTCGACCCATTCGCCATGGCGCTGGCCGAACACCCCCGTGCTGGAAACAAAGATCAGCCGGCGCGGGGCCATCCGGTCGAGAAGCCGCTGCAGTCCCTCGGCGTATATGGCCCGGTATCGTGCTGCGCTCCCCCGACCGCCGGCCGAAGGACAGAAGACCAGGTCGTCCACTTCGGCGGGCAGGACGTCCAGGCTCCCCTCATTCGTGAGATCTGCCGAGAGTGGACGAACCGGCGCCGGCAGATCCTGGGCTTCCCGGCGAAGACCCCACACCGTGTGCCCCTCCCCTGCCAGGTTCAGGGCCAGCGGCAATCCCACGTATCCGCAACCGGCGACCAGGATGCGGCGCGGGGGTTTCGCCACCGCTCCACCTTCCGGCATCATGAGGAGTCCCTGCCCGCCTCAAGCAAAAGGGCGACCTCCGGTTTCTTCACCCGCTGCGCCACCGTTTCCCTATCGCGCGAAGTAATGGCCTCGATCAATTGCCGCCGCAAGGCACAGCGATTCGTGGCTCCAGAAGATTTCGGCATCACCAAAATGGTATACCACACCAGATCCCATTCCTATTCCCAAACCTTTTCCCAGACCTGATCACGCACCTGGATTCCTATGGGTAGGCTAAGAAATCGCCTTTTCGAACGGATCCAGTCTTCTGGAGGAGAGCCTTGCCGGGCTGTAACCATTCGCCGGGTGCGAGAATAGACTCCGAGCAGAGATTTTCCCGGCCGGCGCCCGGGAATTGCCCGGCGCGAAGCGTTCAAAGGCTGATTCAGGGAGTGATCATTGGCAGTGCGAGAGCGCTCGACTTGAACCGTCACTCCCGCAATCATTACAGGCTTGCGAATCCGGCGCGTCTGCCGGATAAAAGTCGTCCGCCCTGCAACGGCATAGAGAACAAGAACCGAACCGCACTTTCCTTGGCAGAAAACCGTGCCTGCAAACAAGAATTCCAAGGACGCCGAAAAGCGGGCGAAACTTCACGCCGAACTCGTCCGCGAACGGCGCGCCAGGGAAACCAGCTACCGCGGCCGCGCGCTCGCGATGTTCCCCCACCTTTGCGCGAGCTGCGGCCGGGAATTCGAGGGTCCCCGGTTGCGCGAGTTGACCGTCCACCACAAGGATCACGATCACAACAACAACCCGCCCGACGGGAGCAACTGGGAACTGCTGTGCCTGTATTGCCACGACAACGAACACGAAAGATTCCGGATGAAAGGCTCTGGGGGTGGAAACGCCTCCGCCGATCCCCCCTCCGCCCCCATCGCCAATCCATTCGAGGACCTCGAGGTGCGGCTCAGACCGGAGGATCCGGATGGGCAATTCAGCCGGTAAACCGGCATGCCCGGTACGGAAATTCGGCCCATCGCTTGCGAAGGACGAAATCGGGGCTTGTGGGGGCCGCGGTGATGCGACAGGATGCGGACGCAATGATGCGATCGAGATTTGAACCCTCAGGGGATTCGCGGCGGACGCCACACTGGATGATGCTGGCCGGCGCCGTGGCGATCGGGTTTTCCGGGATGGTGCCGGCTTCGGCGATTGCCCCGGATTCGAAAATAAAAAAAGTCGCCAAGGAAGATACCTCGTCCGCCGTTCCCAGGTGACCGATGTGACCCGGAGAAGGCGGCACCGTGCGTGGCGCGAATTCGGACGGCATCGGAGTCGATTTTTCATTCCGGTGGATCCCGGAGAAGTCGGACGAAGGGCAGATCTATCTCTCGCTGGCCTACCATGTCCTGCCCAACGTTCAGTTGGGAGGCGACTACCGGCCGCTGTCCGATGACTTCGGCGTGCTGGCCACCTGGCGGGCCATCCCGGAGACCGACCGGCGGCCCGCGGTCATCTTCGGCACCGCGAACGATGACTTCGGAGACACCAACAGCCAGTCGGTATACGGCACGGTAAGCAAGGCGCTCCCGGAGTGGCGGGGCGTGCGCGCCTCACCGTATACCGGGGTGGTCTACATCTGGGAGCTGGAAGATGTGGAACTGCTGGGGGGATTGCACCTTCGCTACCGGAACACCTCCGCCCTGGTCCAGTACAGTGGGACGGATACGCACCTTACGCTTTCCCACTCCTTTCGGCAGCATACCTTCAGTTTTGTCTGGTTCGCCTTCGACCAGCCCGGACTGGCCTACTCGCTGTCGTTTTAAACGGGCCTTCGGCCACACGGCCCGAACGTACCCGGAAGCCGGGATTCCATTGAATTATTGTCTTCGATGGACGTCTAATCTACACTGGGCGGCATTATGAAATGAAAATGAGACAAACCCAAAGGTCGACCTGGCTCCTGCTCATTTGCGCCGTGGGGTTTGGCCATGGCTGCGCCACCAATCCGGTAACCGGGAAGCGGGAGTTGGGCGTGGTCTCGGAACAGAAAGAGATCAGCCTGGGGCGGCAGAACTATCCACCGATGCAGCAGGCGCAAGGCGGAACGCAGGAGACGTTTCCCGAAGTCTCGGCCTACGTTGACCAGGTGGGGAAATCGCTGGCGGAAGTGAGCGACCGGCCTCATCTCCCGTACGAGTTCGTGGTCCTGAACAACGGCGTGCCCAATGCCTGGGCGCTGCCCGGCGGCAAGATCGCAATAAACCGGGGCCTCCTCATTGAACTGGACAACGAAGCCGAACTCGCCGCGGTCATCGGCCACGAAATCGTCCATGCCGCCGCGCGCCACGGGGCCAAGAGCCTGGAGCGGGGCATCCTGATGCAGGGCGCCCTCATCGGACTCGGCCTGGCCATCGAGAACCACGATTACCGTGACGTGGTCTTGGGCGTGTCCGGCGTGGGGGCCACGCTCATCGGCCAAAAGTACAGCCGCGGGGCCGAGTTGGAAGCGGACCGATTCGGCATGCGCTACATGGCGAAAGCCGGCTACGACCCGCGTGCGGCAATCTCGCTGCAGGAAACCTTTGTCCGCCTGGCCGACGGGAATAACCCCGGATGGATCAACGGCCTTTTCGCCAGCCATCCCCCGTCCCGGGAACGGGTCATGGCGAACCGGCGCCACGCCGAGTCCTTCCCGCAAGGCGGCCGGCTGGGACGGGAGGAGTTCCAGAAGGCGATCGCGGTCTTACTCGAAGCGGATCCAGCCTACCGCAAGATGACGGAAGGATACGAAGCCCTGGAGAAAAAGCAGTCCGACCAGGCCCTCCGGCTCGCCAAATCGGCCATCGAGATCGAGCCGCGCGAGGCGCATTTCTACGGTCTCGCGGCCAAGGCTCTAGCGGCGAAGAGAGAGTACCGGGGTGCCCTCGGATACCTGGATGAAGCCATCAATCGCAATGCCAACTATTTTGATTTCTACCTCCAGCGCGGGCTCGTGCAGCAGGAGCTGGGGAATCAATCCGCGGCCGGCCAGGATCTGGCCCGGAGCAACGATCTGCTGCCCACCGCCCAGGCGCACCATGCCCTGGGGTTGATGGCACTCGATGCAGGAAAGCAAAGCAACGCCCTGTCCCACTTTCGCACCGCCGCCGCCAATCCCTCTCCCGCCGGTGAAGCCTCGATGGCCATGCTCACGCGGCTTGACCTCCCGGCCAATCCCCAGAACTACATCCAAGTCTCGCTGGAACGGGATGCACGCGGATATCTCACCCTGATTGCAGCGAACCGGAGTTCCCTCCCCGTTGGAAGCGTGCAGGTCGAGGTCCAGGTCTATGATTCCCGGGGACGCCTCGTCTCCCGCTCACCAGTCAGCTTTCCAAGCCCCATTCCTGCGGGCCATTCGGCGCGGGCAGCTACTCGCATCGGGGTCTTTCACTCCGACGAGGCGGTCTCTCAGGGGGTCCGCATTCGCTTTCTCTCGGCCAAGGCGGCGGGCTAAAACCGGCATGCCTTCGCATTAATGCAAATCCGCTGGCGCTCATGCCCCTCGCCAAGGCCTCGATCTAAGTTCGTCGAAGCAAATAGTCGCGGGCGGGGCTTGCAAGCGGAGGCAAACTCCTTCACACTGTCCCCTAATCGTCGTTTAGACGGAAACTTTGGGACCTAAGGGTCCCCCGAACTTGCCTTCAATTTCGGCGGGGCTGCCCCGGCCGAACACAACAGACTTTCGTGGTAGAATTCCTCTCACAGAACGACCGCAGCAAATCGCGGAAATCGGCTATTAATGTCAAGGCCACGGCCTCGGCCTCCGGGGGGGCGGTCGACGACCTTGAGAACATACCGGTGGAAGACAAGGCGGAATCGAAGAACGCCGCCAGAGAGCAGGAGGCAGAGGCGCGTGAGCCTTCCCCTACCGTGGACGCGCCACCCTCCACACCGGAACAGGATCCGGAACCGGAAAAGGGAAAGGATCCGGGTCCCCGGTCCGGCGATCGCACCGCCGATCAGGATCAAAGCGCACCAGAGTCGGAGAAGGAGAATCTCCCACGCCGGCCGCGACGGAGGAGGAGACCGCGAAGCGGCGGGAATAAGAATAGCGGGGAACAGAGTGCGCCGCCGGGCCCGGAGGCTCCGGCGGCCTCGATCGAGCCCTGGGATCCCGCGGCCTTCGCGGTCGAACCCGTGGAAGGGAAAACCCGTTTTCAAGACTTGGATGTGCCATCGGAAATCCTGCACGCCATTGCAGACCTTGGCTTCTCCTTCTGCACGCCGATCCAGAAGGAGATCCTGCCGCACACCCTGAAAGGACAGGATGCCTCGGGGCGTGCCCAGACCGGTACCGGAAAGACGGCGGCATTCCTCATTACGATTTTCGCCCACATGCTGCGCAACCCCCCGGAAGCCAATCGCCGCAACGGAACGCCACGCGCCCTGGTCATAGCGCCGACCCGCGAACTCGCCCTGCAGATCGAAAAAGATGCCCTGGATCTGGGCAAGTACTGCGGATTGACGACCCTGGCCGTCTTCGGCGGAATGGATTACGGCAAGCAACAGTCGTTCCTGAAGGAAAACGTCATCGATCTCGTCATCGCCACCCCCGGACGGCTGCTCGACTACCGCCGGCGGCAGGACATCCACTTCAACCGGATCGAGACCCTGGTCATTGATGAAGCCGACCGTATGTTGGATATGGGGTTTATTCCCGACGTGCGCCAGATCGTGCATGCCACTCCGCCGAAGTCCAAACGGCAAACCATGTTTTTCAGCGCCACTCTCACCAAGGAGGTGATGCGCCTCGCCGGGCAGTGGACACGCGACCCGGTGTCGGTAGAAATCGAACCCGATCAGGTCGCCGTAGATTCAGTCGACCAGAAGGTCTTCATCGTGACCACGCGGGAAAAGTTTCCTCTGCTCCTGAACATTGTCCTGAAAGATGACGCTGAACGCGTCATGATCTTCGCCAACCGCCGCGATCAGACCCGAAGGCTCTATGAATTGCTGCAGCGGTACGACGTATCCTGTGCCCTGCTCTCGGGCGACGTTCCTCAGACCAAGCGGGTGAAAACGTTAGAAAATTTCCGTTCCGGCCAAGTGCGCGTTCTGGTGGCCACCGACGTGGCCGGCCGTGGAATTCATGTGGACGCGGTGAGCCATGTCATCAACTTCACCTTGCCGCACGACGCGGAGGACTATGTGCACCGTATCGGCCGCACCGGTCGTGCGGGCGCCACCGGCACGTCCATCAGCTTTGCCTGCGAGGAGGATGCGTTTTACATCCCCAAGATCGAAGAGTACATCGGGAATGAGCTGGTCTGCACCCACCCCGAACCTGAGATGCTGAAAGTGCCGCCTCCGTTTCATCCTCCCATGAAGTCGGAAGCGCGCGAAGGATCGGCATCCAGGCCGCCGCGCCGCGGTGGAGGCGGAGGTCGTGGGGGCGGCGGAAGTCGCGGCGGTGGACGATCGGGCGGCCGTTAGGGCGGAGTCAACCTACTCTTCGATAATGTAGGTAAAGCGGCCGTTCGGAGTCTTCCGGTAGTCGCCGGAGCTCAGATTGCCGTCATCCGCTATGTTATCAATCACCCGCATTTCCGTATCAGAGATGATTGAATTGTAGATGGAAACGCCGGCATACGGATACGAATCCGGTCCTTCCCAGTTGTAGTTTCCACCGATGACCGTAGCTGCGTACCACTTGTCGGCGTCAAGGTAATCCTCCATGCCCGCGCCACTGGGTAGCGTGGCGTGGGAATCGGGCGGATACTGACCCCTTTCGATGGCATACAGCGCAAAGGCCTGGCCGAATACGCGAAGATCGTTCGCCACCCGTACGCCGGACGCACTGGTTCGGGCTCGGACGAAGCTGGGCACGGCAATCGTGGCCAAAAGCCCGATGATCGCCTGGTTCCCCTCGGTTCCGGCCAACACCCCGTTACGCGTCCAGTTCTGCACTGCATTCCGCACATTGACGGAGTGATAACTGGCGAATCCGCGCCGAATCACCTCGGGAATAGCGGTGATGGTGTCGGACTGTCCCGGCGCATCCGGAATGAACCCATGCCATGCGATGACGCCAACTAGACCTAAAACACCTACCCTCGCCATTCGTGAGTGCATCTCGCCTTCCGTTCAACTCGGACAGGGGTTGGACAGAGCCGACCCTTCGTCGCTCAAGTAACAGCCACATCTGTCGCCCCTCCGGGCATACGCGTCAAGTTAAGGGGCTTTTTTCTTAGTCACACTTGGTTTTTTGTTTTTTCGGCGAAGCACAAAAGTATTTCGATCTTCGACTAACCATT
>Ga0310125_10001844_pt1 | contig 10879 bp, 7 predicted proteins | sample CB11b_Tmax_Bot8__FD_203508 | JGI IMG/M metagenome (GOLD analysis project Ga0310125, IMG submission 203508) | Marine microbial communities from Western Arctic Ocean, Canada - CB11b_Tmax_Bot8 | ecosystem: Environmental > Aquatic > Marine > Oceanic | place: Canada: Western Arctic Ocean | collected... | reverse complement strand
CTTGTTATTGTTAGGCTTGGCCACCACCATGCTCGCCATGCCGTTCCGGTTCTTGATGCCGGTATTCGTCGTGGATATCTATCACAAGGGACCGGAGGCGATGGGGCTATTGGTGAGCCTGATGGGACTGGGAACCTTGGTGGGTTCGCTGTTCATAGCCGGACTTGGCAAGAATCGCCGAGGGTTGTTGCTCATCACCCTAACCTTCATAACCGGCGCGTCCTTGCTGCTAGTATCCTTCTTCCCCATCTACACGCTCGCATTGGGTCTGATGCTGCTTCTTGGCCTGGGAGACGCCGGCCGAAGGGCACTGAACCAAGCTTTGGTTATGGAAGTGTCCGACGACGAGTACCGGGGCCGGGTGTGGAGCGTGTTCATGATGAACTTTGGGCTGATGCCTCTCGGCGTTCTGCCTGCGGCCCTGATAGCCGAATACTACGGAGGCCAAGTCGCGATCGGCATCCTGGCCGCGTTGATGATTATCGTCTCGGTCGTCGTCCTGATAACGCAGAAGCAACTCCGCCGATTCCAGTAACGGCATCTCCATAGATACTGCACGTGATGGTGTAGGGAGAAGCAGAACCGGACGATCAGTCAATCAACGCGGCATCCCCAGTCGTAAACCGATGTGGATCAGCTTACTCCCAGGGTTTTTCGGCTGCTGCGTTCCGGCCTGAGATACGGCCAAAAGCCAAGCATTCCCCGATGTTGCCGGTGCCCTGGTAGAGGTAGCTGTAGATCGACCCTAGCTCACCGGCGCTGTAAAGCCTTGGCACCGGGCTCCCATCCGGGCGAACCACCTTGCTGCTTCCATTGCGTCTGGGCCCGCCTTGGGTGTTGAGCATCGACGGCGAAAGCTCCAAGGCGTAGAAGGGTGGTTCCGCTAGGGGGGCGAGCATCAGGATCCTACCGAAATCGGTGTCTTCTGCCCCTGCACAGTGCTCGTTCCACCTGTTGACCGTCGCTTCCAACGTGGAGGCATCCAACCCAACTGCCGAAGCCAACGCAGCGACAGTGTCTCCCTGCTTAATCCATCCCCTGGCCAACTCCGCCCTGTTGTCATCGCTCCAATCGTAGCGATCGACCATCGGGTTCCAGCCGCTCCTGGGTTCCTTGTCATACAGCGGTCCCGATGAGAGCAGCGTGTGATCGACAATCATATACATGGGGCAGGGCGTGGACATGGAAGCCCACCGTCCGGACTCATACACTTTTCCATGGGACGTTTTTCGTTTCTCGTCAGCGAACCTGTTTGCGTCCGGTCCGACTACAATCATGCCGCCTGGCATCTCCCTGGAGAAGTGCAAGGCAATCATGGAAAAGGTTGTCCGATACTCGGGCACCTTCAGCGCCATCGAGGGTCCGGCGAAGTTATTCATGTGCCACAGGTCTGCCCCGGCCTCCATGGCCATACGAACACCATCGCCCTCGTTGTAGGGCGAACCGTTGGTGTAGCAATAGGGCAATCCCGGCAGATAATTCCTAATCATCTCCTGGTTGTTCTCGAAGCCGCCACAGGTTAGGACAACAGCCCGGTTGGCTTTTATGTAGACCGGCTTGCCCCCTTGCTCCACTCGAACACCGACAATCTCTCTGGTCCCATCCATCTGAATCAACTCGGTTGCCGGCGATTCATATAGGACCTCGATCTCTCTTTCGCCCACGACCCGCTCGAACAGCTTCCAAGTATTGGAATATCCGACTACCGGGCCTTCGTGGAATTTGTGAGTGCTGCCACTACCCGGAAACTCGGGGAATTCGATACCAGCCGGCGGATGCTGGTGCTCCTGCGGGTCGCCGCCGATGCTGGTGAGCCAATCGTTGTTCTTGGAGACTTCCTCCGCCCAGGCGTGGACGACTTCCTGCGAAACCGTGAAGGGTCCGCAGAGGGCGTTGAAATACTCGATGGCCTCGTCAATGGGCCAGGCGTTGAGATAGCCTTGGCCCGCTACTCTGGTGTTGCCTCCCTCTTCCCCTTTTGGCGCCTTCTCCAGCATCAACACGCTGGCGCCCGCGTCCTGGACGGTGATTGCCGCCGCCGTCCCGGCAGCCCCGAAACCGACAACAATCACATCTGCTTGCTTGTCCCATTTTCCTGAAAATTCACTATAAAGCGACATCTATTCCCTCTGGATAATCTCGGGGCGTCATGCGCCCCGGTTCTGGCTTACACGCTTAATATATCAGCATTCGTAGCTCGGCATATCCCTGAGCGACATTGAGTTGTTCAGGAACATGGTATCCTCGGCAACGAAAATCCTCCCATCCTTGGACAACATAACCTGGATGGGAGGATATTTGGACGACGAACATGGCTGGAGCGATCTAGGACCCCGTACCTCCGGCCAACTCCCGCCTCAGGGCCATCTCGACGCTGCTGAAGGGCCCGGCGCCCATTATCTGGTGCACCTCCCAGTCCAACATCTCGTAATTCCGAAAACCCAACGAGTGGAATGGGTCCGAGTCGGCGACGGCTTGGGCATCTTCCCTGGACGCCGCGCGAATCACGTAGATCCCCAGGCTGTGGTCAGCGGTTGGTCCGGAGAACAGCACATTGGAGGCCTCGTGCTGCCTCTTCATCCAAGATAGATGGTCATCCAAGCTGCCGGACATCTGCTCTCTGGCGACAACCGGACGGCTCAACACTAAATACCACATCTGCATCCTCCCCAACTTGGAATGGGTACCTCGGATCTATGCTCAACTCACTGGATCAAGGTCAATAGCCAGACTTTTGGTCCGTGGCTGCTTGCATTCTACTACGGGATATGGACGACCGTTGCGACGGCTCCCATTATGGTGAGTGACCCTGTTATGGAGGTCTCGGCGGACCGGTCGTTACTCGGAAATCTTGGCAGTTGTGACCAGGTAGATGTCGGATGTTTCCGCACTACCTCCAAAATCTCGCCAATCAAACACGACGGTTGTCGTACCGATGGGAATGTCTGCGGATACGTCTATAGCGGGTACCGGGTTTAGCGATACCGCCCAGGTGAAACATCCGTCAGCAGGATCCGGGCCACAGATGTTTGCGCCGTTAACGGTGATGAAGTTGTCCGCCAATATGTCGCCTGTCCCATCAGCGGTTGAAGAGAGCACGGCGCTGTCGCCGGCCACGAAATTAAGGGTTACTGAGTTAGTAGCCAATACGGCTGCCAGTTCTGGAGTTGTAACTGGGCCGGTTGAAGGATCCGTATCGGCGTCCCACAACTTGATGGCGACAGACGGCCTAGATGCAACATCGATGCTGATCGGATCGCTAACTACGTTCTTGCCGGTTGAGTCAGAGACTTGCAGGATGAAAGTAGCCTCGCCTACAGTCGTCGGTGTGCCGCTGATGATTCCTGACGATGCTAAGCTCATGCCAGCCGGCAGAGATCCAGAGGCGATGGAGACGGTATACGGAGGCGTCCCGAGCACCACAGCCAAGGGTACTTGAGGAGTGTATACATCGCGCTCCACACCGCCGGACAATAGATTGACTGCGGTGATGTATGGAGTGTCGGTTATCTTGCCAGCGCTACCGGCGTCGAAGATGGATCTAATCTCCGTAGCGTCCAAGGCCCGGTTGTAGATCGAGACCTCGTCGATCAAGCCATTAAAGAACTGGACGGGGGTGCCGCCGGGTTGCCGAGTGAGTGCGCCAAAGCCCAAGTTTAGCGCAGTGTCGATGTTTCCTATGCTTGCGGGCTGAGTGGCCACGGCTACGCCATCGACGTACAGAATAGCGATGTCAGTGGACCTGTCCAAGACGCCAGCGATATGGTGCCACACGTTAGGCGCCGGTTCGGTAGTGACCGTGTCAATCGCCGTCCCCCCCGTTTCTTGCAAGTACCATCTCAAGCCGTCCGGATGGAGAAACAACTCATAACCGGATATCCCGCCGGTAAGCCCCTTGACCAGCAAGACTTGTGTCGTTCCTGACACGTTGGCTTTGTACCAGAGTTCCGCAGTCAGGTCACCAGTGCCAGCGTTGTAACCGGGCGCGACATCCACGAAGCTGTCGACACCGTTGAAACTGAAAGCCTGCCCGGCTTGCCCGGCAGCAAAGGCCGGGCTGCCTACCCACGTACCGTTATCTAGGCCAACGATGTCGTTGGTGTTCCCTTCACCCGGCCACCAGCCGACCAAGCCGGATGGTGGTGTAACTGGCACCGCTACGGTCGTAAAGGCGCTGGTGAACTCCCCGACTAACGCATTGCCGCTCAGGTCGGTTACACCAGTACTCACTGTCACCGTATAGGTAGCGTTGGCCACCAGGTCCGAGCCAGGATCGAAGATGGCGTCCAGCCCATCGAAGGAGATATTACCCAAGATGGGAGCGCCGCCAATACTGACGGTGAAAGTGCTGGAGCTATCCACCGAACTCTCGTCCATCGACTCTGAGAAAGTCACCGTAACGTTGGAATCCAGGGCTACATCATCGGTCCCGTTTGCTGGGTCCACGTTGGATACAACCGGAATAATGATGTCCTCAAAGTTGATAAAGACCGTCTGTGGGGTACTGTCCTCCCTACCGTCATTGACCACGAAGGTGAAGGAGTCGGTTAACAGCGTGCCCGGAGTCTCACTGGTGTAGACCACTCCGCTGCCGAACAATTCTCTGGGCGTAAAACTTACCTGACCGTCCAGGGCGTCCCGTAGCGTGCCGTACAAGGGCAATGACGTGATAATGAACTTGAGGCTATCGTCGTCATCGTCTTGGCCGGTCAGTTCGATGAGTGTGGCCTCGCCTTCTGCGGCTTCGCTTACCGTCTGAGTATTCGCCACGGGCGGAGTGTTGCCGGTAACAACGGTTTCCGCGACATTGTCCTTTATCAGGACTGCCTGCTTGCCAGCGACTTGCTCAAAGATATCTTCGACTTGGATGGTGGAGTGCTCTTGCGCGATCCAGCGGTAGACTTGGTCTAAAGACGGGTTGGTGATTAGGTCTATAACCTCGCCTGCGCCGGCATCGGAGAATCCCAACGGGTGCTCGAACTATCGAAGTACCCAGGTTTCCCTGGCCTCGTTGTGAGCCAGATCGGAGCCGCCGAACCGGTCCATCTTTAGGGTGAAGGTGCCGGGGGTCTCGGTGGTTGCCGACGAGATATCGATCTGGTGGGTGAGGGTGGGTCCGGCGGCCCGGATGATGGTTCCGTCTTCGTTGAAAGAAATAGCGCCTTTGACGTCAAGGACAAGTGAGCCGTCTGATTCGCTCCGGGCGGTGGAGTATTCCGGAGAGGCGGTCCACTTATTGGCTCGGCCGGTGGCCAGGACGGGAGCGTTGACCTTCAAGACATGTCCCGGCTTCCAAGGATTGTCTACGTCGAAAAATATCTCCAGAGAGCCTACTTGGACGCCGGGAGAGAGGGACTGGCCGCCGATGATGTAGCCCGCTGGTATCTGAACCTTCAACAACTCTATGGCGGCGCGGTTCTTCCGCATCGTGAGGTCGAAAGTCACGTCGGTAGTGTTGCCTGTTTTCTTATCTAGTACGTTGACGTTCAATCGGCTGTCGGCCGGTGGAATAAGAGCCGCGCCGTCCGCTGCGGAGAAGATAGCGCCGGTGGTAGTTTCGACCCGATAGCTGACCAGGGCGGCCGAGTCCGGGATGTCCTTGACGAAATCGGGCGTAAAGGTCTTGGTGGGATCTTGTGGGAGGCGGGAATCGAAATTGATTAGCCTGACATTAACATCACCCGCCGGTAGGGGCGGAGAATCGTTGTTGTCCAGAAGACCGTCGCCGTTGGTGTCAGGGTCGGAGACCGGATAGATCTGCGGGAAGGACGCATTGAAGAACCGGTCCGCCGCAGTCTCCAGTGTATTGGTGTCACTCTTGATCTGAGCGTTCTGGCCACTGGCGCCCAGCCCACTGACGGAACCGGCGACCACACCGGCAAGAATGCCGATGATGGCCATAACGGTCAACAACTCAACGAGAGTGAAACCTCTTTGTAGTCGCATCTAGTGATTCCCTAGGCTCGAATGCCGGGTCAGGATTCGGCATTTGTGGAACCTGTTCCCACCTTAATATTGCCGGTGGGTATGGGAATCACCCTCAGGGGTGGTTCTTGGGATGAAAAAAAGGTTAGCCTGTGGGGGTGTTGAGGAGCGGGAAAAGGCTAATTACAGGCGCGTCGCCGGAAGCGGCGCAAAGTATCAATCGATTTCGACTGACACCCCGGCGTAGGGTTAAGAAACGCTACGCGCGCCGCCGACCGTGGTCCACAGAAACGTGGTCGAAGCAATTGCCCTGTGCTAAACTCTTCCGGAACGCCTGGGGAGTTCAAAACACGGTGGGAAAGCCCTAGTTATGGAAAAGAAAGACCCATTCGACTCTTCCGGAGAAGCGAGATATATCTCGTTGGACTCGGCGGTCCTAGAAGCGCGGCGATTGGCGCGCCTGGACGACGATCGGTATCGTGGCCGGTTGGGCTGGGACGAGATTGTCTGGACCGAATTGGAGTCTCAACAACGGGACGACTCATATCGAGTCGTCCTACAGTTCCGCATCCCAACCCGTGATCCGGAGAAAGCGCAAACCGGGGAGGAAGAGTTCATCTTTAACCTGGTGGGGACGCTGCTGGACCGTCAGGTGCTGGTTTGGCCGGTGAGCCAATCCGGAACCCAATCCAACGAGCCTATCCCTTTGCAGCCGGAGACCCAATCCGTCGAGAAGCCACCGGAGCCGGAAGAACCCGTGCCTGCTCCTGAGGAAGTCTCGGAACAGCCTCAGGTCAGCGCAGAGGCAATTCCTACACCGGCGGATACCACTGAGTCAGACCCGCCCGCCAATGATTCAGTCCCTGCGGAGAATGTGTCAGACCCAACCCACACCAGGCACATCGGAACGTCTGCCTCCGCCCCAATTCCCAGCAGGATTCGAACCGATGCGGAGCGCCCTATTCATGAGACATCTGTAGGTTCTGCTATCTGGGTAACTCTGGGGGTAGGTATACTCCTGGTTCTCTTCGACCTCAGGAACATGTGGGATCCAAGCTTTATTCCCGGACCCAGCTCGTACACGATGTATGGGGTATTTCCGGAAGCCCTTCGAGACGCAGCTATCTCCGCATTCGGTCTGACGTTCTACGGCACTATGTTCTCCCCCATAGGAGGCGCATTGTCGGGGTTTGCCGTATACCGATGGAGAACACGAGATAGAAGGGCCGAAGATGCCATGTCCTCATCTGATTCGCCTCAGGACATTATCTCGCCCGTGGTACACGCTCTTATCGGCTCGGTGCTAGGAATCGGGGTGATTTGGCTGGTGCTACAGGCTTATCCTGCCTATTCGTGGTCCTAACGCCTCTTCGCCGAAGCCTTGACTTCGATTTTGGTTTCGAAATTTAAAGAGCACCGTCTATAACGATGTCCAGAACCGCCGGTTTCCCAGAAGCGACGGCCCTGGCTACAGCCGGAGCTATCTCCTCCGGCGCTACTATTCGTTCCCCATGGACACCCATGCTTCGACCTATGGCCGCGATGTCGAAAGGAGTCGGGAAGTCGGAATAAAGAAGCTGGCTGCCAGCCGGTTCCGATAGCTTGAGAATCTCCCGTTGATAGACGTTGAAGTTAACCTTGAGCACCCGGTACATGCCGTTGTTGCAAATCACGAAGATGCACGGGATGTTGTCGTTAGCCGCCGTCCATAGGCCTTGGATAGTCATCATGGCGCTGCCGTCGCCGATGATTCCAAATACTGGACGATCTGGATATGCGCATTGGGTACCGATGGTCGCGCCGATTCCACCACCGATGGACTGTCCTCTAACTCCGACAAGGTCGCCCCGCTTCTCCGCTTGGAAGTAATGACGCAGCGCGCCTCTGTTGCTTATCGCGTCGTCCACTACTATGGCGTTGTCGGGTAAGGCCTTGGACAGCTCGTCCATCATCCTGGCAGGAGTCATGGGACGGCTGTCCCACTTCTCGGACACCGACTCGTCAAACGCTCGCCGCTTTGCTACTGCTCCGCTGACGGATGATTGGAGGCGGGTTTTGATCTCGTCCGCGTTTGCGGGAGTTAATTGGGGCTTCAATGACGCAATCAACTCCTCGATACCCAGTCGGCAATTGGAGATGATGCCTACATCGGTCGGTTCAGACCTGCCCACACGCCCGTGGATCGGGTCGATGTGAATCAGCTTTGCGTCCGCACCCAGTATCACGTCGCCCCAGTAGAACAGTTCGTCAAAAGTGTCCATGCCAATCGCCAGAACCACATCAGATTCTTGCAGTGTTTCCCTATCGGCTGTGACTCTCAGCGAATGATTTCCCATGAACTGGGGATGGGTTGTGGGAAAGGCTACTTCAGCGCCCCGGGCTTGGAATACCGGGAGGCCAAGCAATTCGGCCAGCTCTACGGCTTGGTCCACTGCGCCGTCGTCGGAAACCCGGTCTCCCACAATCATCATGGGTTTCTTCGCACCGGCTAGCAGCGACGCCGCTTCTTGAATGCCCTTCAGACTTGGTCTGGTAGCGTCGTCTACCTTGTTTGAGGGGACGATGTTCATCTCCGCCGTGGCCTCAAGAGCGTTGGAAGAGAAACCCACGTAAACCGGTCCCTTGGGATGGCTATTGGCCTCGTTGAAAGCCCTTCTGATTACACTCGGGATCTGGTCAGGGAGGGTACATTCTACCGCCCATTTGGTGACGGGGCGCACCAGATTAGCCAGGTCCGTCATCACTTCATTGACCTTGCGGGAATCGTAGTTGGCCGAGGTCACAACCATGGGCGTTCCCGTGTTCAAGGCATCCAACATGAGGGCGATCCCGTTGGCCAATCCGCTGTCTACGTGCAGGCTCACGAAGGACGCTTTTCCGGTGGCCCTGGCGTAGGACTCCGCCATGCCGACAGCGACGCTTTCCTGCAGAGCGAGGATGTACTTAAATTCCGGGTAATCTCCCAGGAGATCTATTATCGGACCTTCGCTCGTCCCTGGATTACCAAAGATATGGTCCACTCCCTCTGCTTTCAGCATTTCCAGAAGAGCCTGTTTTCCAGTCATCGTTTGGGACATTGAAGTACTTCCTCCCTGATTTGTAGCAGAATGCCGGGCCAGTCTATCGTCCTTGCGGCGATTGAGCCTAGAGGCCAACGTTCCGTATTATACGTCTATCCGGTACGCTCGGACGGCGGTGTCGTGCAACATTGCAGCGCGTTCGGTCGCCGAATAGCTTCGAGTCAGTATCTTAAAGGCGTTGTACATCACGTTGTATGAGAACGACACCTTGTCCGGCGGGAAATTGCTCTCTAGCATGCACCGGTCCGGCCCGAACTGCTCGATGCAGTATGTGATCCAGGGAGACATAGCCTCCGCCAATTCCTCCGAGCCGATGGGAATCTCCCGGGCGTGCCAGCCAAATCCTATACGGGGCATTCCTAACCCGCCGAGCTTGACCACGACATTTGGACAGGCCGCCACTGCGGCGATGCCCTCCCGCCAGACCGGTAGCACCTCATCATCCTTGTTGGCGTAGATACCGGTTCGACTGAGACCGCCGATGTGGTTGAGAATGATAGTCAACTCGGGCACGGCCTTGGCGAAGTCCACTATCTCCGGTAGTTGGGGAAAGGATTGCATAGTGTCCAGTGACAATCCCATCCGCGCCAGCACTTTCGCCCCTTCCCGGAATTGGCTGTTGGCCAGTATGCCCTCAGTTTCCCGGTTATCCCAAGAGGGATCCACGTTCCAAGTCACGTTGTGCCGGATGCCCTTGAAGCGGTTGGGGCTGGCGGCTTGCAAAGCTTCTAGGACAGGAGCCACCTTGTCCCCCAGCTTGAGGTCAGCGTGGCCGACGATGGCTGCTGCTGCCCTGCTGGGACCGTAAACCCCGCTATTGCTGGCAGCGGCCAGACCCTGAACGAACTCCACTTCGCCAACCGGACGCAATTCTTCCGGACCGTCCGCGCGGTACATGGACCTGGCCTCAACGAAGGCAGTGGCCCGAACGTTATGTCCACTGTAGATATCAGCATTCAACTCATGGAGTAGATACCGCTGGTAGGGGATGCTCTGTGGCCGCAGATCCCAGAAGTGGTGATGAGGATCGCAGATGGGGAGTTCCGGTTCCATGGTAGGTTCTTGGGTCAATGCTAGCCAATCGTTACCGCCGTACGGCATGGTTGCGCCTCCCTATGGCAAGTTGATTCAAACATCACAAAGGTCATTCCGAACCGCCAGCCCAAACGTCATTCCGGTCCGCTAGCACAAATGTCGTTCCGAACCACTAGCACAAATTGCATTCTGAACCGCCTGCCCAAATGTCATTCCGAACCGCCGTAGGCGTGTGAGGAATCTCACGGTATCTGGTCAAGCGCGCCCAAGATTCCTCTCCTTCCGCCGAAGGATCGGAATGACATTGGTTGGATCGGAAATCGGAGGAATCAAGCCTGGAACCCTCTAGATAGGCATTGCCTGCTCGGCATGACCGTCCGGCAACCCAACCCCAAACGCGTTGACGTTGAAGGCCAGCATGGCGTAGCAGCCCAAGAGATTACAAAGCTCGGTTACGCCCAGAACCCCGAACTGGCCGATGGCCGCGTCAAAAGCACCCTGGCTTACTTTGCGAGTGCGGAAGAACTCCCTTCCGATGTTTACCACCGCAGATTCGTCGGCTGCCAGGTTGGGTAGATTTTTCTTGTCTCGCAAGGCGTCGATGATGTCGTCCCGCAGACCGGCGCTGCGGGCATGCGGGGCATGGGCGTTCCAGATGAACTGGCAGTCGTTCTCCCGCGCCGCGACCAGCATGCCAAGCTCCCGGATCCGGGGCTCCAACGACGTTTCAGTGCGCAGGAACAATGCCAGATCTAACGCTCGCTTGGCCACCTCCGGCGCATTGAACATCACCGAGCCAGGACCGACAGTCGGTATCTCGCCCCGCTCTTGCACTATCT
>Ga0310125_10001843_pt1 | contig 10892 bp, 10 predicted proteins | sample CB11b_Tmax_Bot8__FD_203508 | JGI IMG/M metagenome (GOLD analysis project Ga0310125, IMG submission 203508) | Marine microbial communities from Western Arctic Ocean, Canada - CB11b_Tmax_Bot8 | ecosystem: Environmental > Aquatic > Marine > Oceanic | place: Canada: Western Arctic Ocean | collected... | reverse complement strand
GAAAAATGTCGGCAAAGACCCTAGGGTAGGGGAGGAAATAGTGGTGCCGATGGGGATGTTAACCCTTAACACGCCGGTGGTTAAGGCTTAACAGGCGGGGCTGGTAGTAGCTAAGGCTACTGGGCTAGCAGGTCAATAGCGAGGATGCTATACACTCAAGTCCTGACCAGGCGTACTCCTATGGCCCGGTGTCGTTCGTCGGGCCGCCTGGTATTCCTTGACGCCGATCTCGAGTGGCGGGTGAAGTACCGGAAGTAGCCGCCCCTGGCCACCCTCGATGAGCCGGGCCCGCCGTCGGGGCCCCGAGGATCGATGGCAGACGAATCGCGGTAGTAGTCTTCTCCGTAGACATCCTGGCACCACTCCCACACGTTGCCGTGCATGTCGTGCAGGCCCCACGGGTTCGGCCGCTTCGTCCCGACCTCCCGGGGTGTCTGGTCCTCGGCCTCTGCTTCGCTGTCGACATACCAGGCATAGTCGCCCAGAGCATGCCGGTCCTCACCGAACGACCACATCGCAGTCGTCCCGGCCCGGCATGCATACTCCCACTCCGCCTCCGTCGGTAACCGGTACCGCCAATCACCGTCAGCCGCGTTCAAGCGGGATATGAGCTTCTCCACGTCGTTCCACGAGATGAACGCGGCGGGAAGGGTCGGGCTTGAAGGACCGCTGGACCGCCCCTCCCAAGGAGCGGTCCTCATGACTTCTTCCCACTGGCCTCGGGTCACGGGGTACTTTCCGAGGTCAAAGCCCGCACTGATCGTCACATTATGCTGTGGACTCTCGTCCGGGTCTCGGCCTGCCTCCGATTCAGGGGAGCCCATGACGAAACTACCCGGATCGACCGGCACCCACTCCTCGGCCAAGTCTCTCCAGTCCACCGAGGGTGCTGATTCCGACATAGGGGCCTGGTCGACGGCATGGGTTAGCGTCGCCTGCGCCGACTCCAGGACCTGGGTCATCAGCTCGCCACCCGAGAGACCCGCGTTCAGGGCCTTGAGCAGCAGCGTCTCCCCTGGATTGGCCCACAGTGCGAACCGGTTCCCGCAGTTCGGGCAGAAGGCGGCGACGGACATCGCACCCCCGCCCGCGCCGAAAGCGCCATCGGACTTCATCCGCTTATCGCAGTTCGTACAGTGGAACTTCATCTCTTCCCTATCGATCGAGCGTGCTCTACTTCCGATTTGTATTCAATCAACGCAGACTTTAGTGGATTGCCGCAGGCGACGAAAGCCACCACAACCAGGACGCATCCCAGTACCAGTACAGGAGCATGTCTCATTCCAGCTAGCATGAGCCTGCCTCTGGAGGCAGTATAGGCTATGGGGCAAAGGGGGAGGGGGGTGAACGATAAGTGTGGCTTGCGTTTGCTAACGTACTCGGCAACACGTCGCAACACAATTCAGCATGTTAGATACGGTAGGGAGAGATACTGACGAACGAATCGTTCTAATCCCGTACTTAAAGGTATAGAACAACACCCGGTGCTACAGTCTTCGGAACCTAGGGTCGTGGGTTCGAATCCCTCCAGGCGCGCCACGAGCACATTCTTGTTGGGCGATATCCGCGCGGTGTTCGATGAGCAGAGCATAGACCGGTTGCCCAGCACAGAGTTGGTGGCGGCCCTCACCGATATGGAAGAATCCACGTGGGGTGACCTTGACGGCAGGCCGTTCGACGCCAGGAAACTGGCGAAGTTGCTCAACCCGTATGGCATCAGGCCAGGCGGCCATCGGATGGGTGCCGAAAAGAAGACGGCAAAAGGCTACCTTCGGTCTGCTTTTACGGACGCATGATCTCGTTATGTGCCCTACAGCGGTAACAACGGTAACAAAAGCTATGCACCGCATAACGACGGCGTGGAAGCCGTTACCGATATCGGTAACAAGACCCCTTCTGAGGACTATTTGTTACCGGTAGACCAAACCGTATCCAGCGCATCAACACCGGGCGGACGCCATATTGTTACCGATGTTACCGATAGAGAGCAGGTGGAGGGGCGAGAGGGACAACCCACAGAGCAACCTAGCCTCTCCCCCTTTAACGGCGTAGAGAGGCAGCTGGAGTTGGATGAAATGGACAGGTACTACGCATCCAAGGAGTGGTCGTTCTAATTAAGGAGGGGCTCATGGATACCATGGAACTACCAGATGAGATGCGGAAGCGCATTGAAGATGTATATGTGGAGGCGGATAAATTAACTACAGTGATCACAGACGCTACCAAGCGTAGGGACGACCTACGGGGCTATCTTAAGAAAGCACTGGAGACTATTGGCCTCAAGATAGGCCAGGGGCTACAGTCTGAGCGGTTGCGGCTGTCTGTGATGCTGGTGGGATTGGAACGCCATAAGATCGACAGGGACGCACTCATATCATTGGGTGTGTCTGAGCGGATCATTGACAGGGCAACTGTTACCACGAAGACGCAATCTCACGTTAGATTCGGGCAAACTTCCGTACTTCGTTCTGCATATCCTTACCTAGGCGAGAATGCAAATGGGGGTACAAGGCCCAAAATCGGGGGCAGGATTAGTCAATAAATATAGAGCCAAATACCCTCTGCACACCGATGGCATGCGGTGAATGGTTTGGCAGGAGCGACAGGATTTGAACCCGCGACCCTCGGTTTTGGAGACCGATGCTCTGACCAGGCTGAGCTACGCTCCTGCGACTGTATACTGCGGCTCCGGGGTCTTCGGCGGTGGCGGGAATTTGGCGTCTACAAACTTTCGCGTGGCGCGAACTAAATCTTTAGACGCCTGAGAGCTCGTCGTCAAACCGCGCCGCAGCCGCCTCCTGAATCCCCGGGAACACGTGGGAATATATGTCGCTGGTCGTGCTGATTGTAGCATGGCCCAAGCGCTCCTGGACCACCTTCAAATGGACGCCCTGCTGTAGCACAAGCGTGGCCCGTGCGTGTGTCGGAGATCGTGGAGCCGGAGGTGGGGAAAGTCCGCCTTGCGGGCGATCTTGACGAAGGTGTGGCTGACGGTCCCCGGCAACATCGGTTGCCCATTGGAGCGGGTGAACACGAGGTCGCTGGGAACGGCCTTGCTGAAGCTCGCCGGGGATCCGTTCGGCCTCCTGTCGTTCCCGGTGGGACCGGAGCAGGAGGACCGACGTGGACGACAGTGCGACGGACCGCTCCCCCTTTCTTGACTTCGGCGGATGGAACACGAGTCCCCACCCCCCATGAACCCAGTGCAACGTCTGCTGGACGATCTCCGCCGCCTTGCGCTCGGCGTCGCGCTTCGTCCCATTGACCGTGACCCACTTCTGCCGCCGCTTGCCGTTGCCGTCGCGGTCCAGGTCGATCACGATGGTCCAGGAGCGGTCGCCTCTCTTGCGAATATGGCCCCTTATTTGCGCTCACCCTTGCACGCCGAACCGAAAAAGCCCGTTGCTAGACCACCAGTGTGATGAGGGCTCAAATCCAGCAGGACAAGGATTTCTGCGCACGTGAACACATTCAGAGCGATCAACGTGCCCGGCTCCCCCGCTAAGAAGGCCAGCACCGGCTCCGCCGTGTCGTCGATTGGGAACACCGCAAAAGCATAGTAGAGCCTTGATAGAGCTTCGCCTCTATAGAAGTCGAAGCGGATTCGTGAACCATCCTCTAGTTCGGCGAGCACTACTCCGGCCCCACCGCCAAGGATATCGGTGAAAGCCAGAGACGTGCTGGGAAAGCGATGCCCCTCGAATAGCGTGATGAACTCGTCAAACGTCATCCCGATTTCCGCCCGGCCTAACGCGGCAGTTATTGCCGCTTGGTTCTGATAGGCGCCCCATCTCACAGTCGTGGGAGCAGATGCCGGGACGGCCGTGGGTTGAGGTTGGGTGCCGACCGTGGGAGTCGGGTCGGTGCGTGTGAGGTAGCCCGCATTGACGCAAGCCTCTCTCATGCTTTCAAAGCCATCAGCAAAGCCATCGGCATAGTCCTGTGTGTTGGCACGGAGCATCTGTGTCGCGGCCGCGCTGATGCTAGGCTCTGCGGTCAAGGCGCGGTCGTAGATATCCTTCAACTCGTCACGGAGTTCCTCCGGGGTAACAACGCCATCTGAATAGAGGACGAGCATCCGTGGGAACTGCTTACAGGTCGATAACCCGCCGGTGTATTTGGGGTCTGGAATTGGTAGGGACGTAGCCGGTGAAACAAGAGGCGCCGTGGGCGTCAATACAGCAGCGGTGTCTTGCTGGTCGCCATCGGCGCCTTCCTCCGCGGTCTCGTCGGGGATGGGCACTAGAATCCCGCCCAGGACGAGCACGACGACCGCAACTCCAGCCGTGATGCCAGGCGGGCTGAGTGGGCGACCACGCACCTGGGCGACGACCGCCCAGATCACAGCGCCCGGGAAGCCTAGGGAACCTGTCCCTATCAGGATGTTGCCGAGAATCTCCACGGCTATCCCCCTTGACGGTCGCTGTATACTATTAGTACCGGCGTTCTATAGGGCAATTCGGCAGTTTGGGGAGCTCCTTTGCTCAGGACCATCACTCTCGTTCTGAACCTGCCTGATACTCCCCCGGTGTCTCGGCTACCTGAGCGAGTGCGCCTTGCTCAGGTTCCATCTGCAATCCTGCGCTCAAACCTCCAAACGTGGACGCGCGAAGGGTGCGCTACGCCTGCGGCGATGGTCACGGCGCCGCTGAATGTCAGCACCTTGCTGAGGACCGGCATCAGCGCGCCCATCACCGGCTTCTGGATTGTCGGCCCCAGCGCGCGGAGTCGTGGCTCCAGGATCGTCGCCATGAACACCGACGTGCCGAACCAGAACGATCCTAGTCCTATGTGGATGATCCGCAGGACGATGAATTCGAGGTCCACTTCCTAGCCCTCCCGACCGCGCTTTGAGGGACCCGGCGGCCACGGTCGGCTATTCAAAGCGAACGCTCCCGTACGTTCAATGGCGTATGCGCCGCCGGCGTGTCTTGACGCGGCGTTTCGTCGCCAATACGCTAGCCGTCTACTCGATCTACACAGGAGTGAGTCCATGGAGACGGTCAAGAGTTCCGCGCTGACCCCCGAAGAGGCGAAGCAGCTCCACTACGAGGCGCTGGTCATCGACTACAACCCGCCGGCGACGACGGGCCTGTTGTTCACCGACGCCATGAAGGAGGCCCTCCACGAGTGGGCGAGCTTCGGCATGACGCGGGTAGAGGCCAACGAGCGCCTGTCGGCCATGGCCGTACGCGAGGTGCAGACCTCCCCGGACGCCAGGGCGGCCTACCTGGCCGTCCTCGAGCAGGCCGGGGTCACGATCGCCAACGCCACCTACGGGGCGATGCCGCCCAGGCTGGAGGACGTGTTCGAGAAGGCCGTCGCCAGGGTGGCCGAGGCCCGGGCCTTCATCGACGCCTTCGACGGAGAGCTGGTCCTCGTGACCAGCGACAGCGACATCCGTCGGGTCCACCAAGAGGGCAAGCGCGGGATAATCATCAACTTTCAGGACACGCTACCCTTCGGCAGCGAGCTCGACCGGATCGAGCTGTTCTACAACATGGGGCTGCGGGTCGTGCAGCTCACCTACAACCTGAGGAACCTGGTGGGCGACGGCTGCACCGAGATACACGGGAGCGGGCTGACCTACTTCGGCCGGGAGGTCGTCGCCAGGCTCAACGGCCTCAACATGGTCGTCGACGTCAGCCACTGCAGCCCACAGGTGGGCTGGGACTCGCTTGAGGTCTCGACCGCGCCGATCATGGTCACGCACTCGTGCAGCGCGACGCTCTCCTACCACGACCGCGGCAAGGACGACGACCTGGCCCGCGCAGTCGCCCACAAGGGCGGTTTCTTCGGTGTCGTGGTGATACCGGGGTTCCTGCAGACGAGCTTCGAGGCGACCCTGGACGACTTTGCCGACCATGTCGAGCACCTGGTGGGCGTGATGGGTATCGACCACGTGGGAATCTCGACCGACAAGGCCGGGCCGGGCGGCGGCACGAGCTCGCTCATCGAGTACCCGGAAAGCATGCCGCAGACGAGGCCGGGGACCTTCAACTGGAGTGGCTTCAGGCCGAAGGAGCACCGCAACACCGAGCCGTACCACATGGTGGGCTACGACGACATTCGCGACTGGCCGAACCTGACCATGAAACTTGCCGAGCGGGGGTTCGACGAGGAGGAGCTGCGCAAGCTCCTCGGCCTGAACTACGCGCGGGTGTCGAAGGAGATCGTCGGCTAGCCCAGAACGCCTAACATAACCGCGGAGCGCGCAGAGGCCGCCGAGGAATCAGCTTACAGAAACCTCTGCGTTCTCGGCGTGCTCTGCGGTGAGATCTTACGGGTACATGCCGCGGTCCGAAATGGCCGTGACCACGCGGCTCACCGCCAGCGACATCGCCGCGTCGCGCATCGTTATCCGTGCCTTGTCGGCCTCTTTCGCGATCTCTTCAAAGCTGCGGACCATGATGGCCTCCATCTTCCGGTTCACCTCCTCAAGGTCCCAGAAGTAGCGCTGTATGTCCTGCACCCACTCGAAGTAGGAGACCACGACGCCTCCCGCATTGGCCAGTATGTCCGGCACCACCACGACGCCGCTGTCGTGGAGTATCGCGTCGGCCTCGGGCGTCGTGGGCCCGTTGGCCCCCTCGGCGACTATGCCGGCCGCTATCCTGTTGGCGTTGGCCGCGGTGATCTGGCCCTCAAGGGCGGCCGGGACCAGCACCTCGCAGGGCATCTCGAGGATCTGATCGGGAGAGATGGCCTCGCCGCCCGGGTAGCCGGAGAGAGAGCCGGTGGCGTCCTTGTACTCTTTCAGCGCGTCCGGGTCCAAGCCCGAGACGGCGTGGACTGCGCTGGTGCTGTCCGACACTGCCGTCACGACGCAGCCCTGCTGGGTGAGCAGGCGCGCCGCATGGTAGCCGACGTTGCCGAAGCCCTGCACGACAACTCTCGCGCCGCTCATGGCCAGGCCGGTGCGCTTCGCAGTCTCCCGCACCGCGATCATCACCCCGCGGCCGGTCGCCTCGCTGCGACCCAGCGTGCCGCCGACGCTCAGGGGCTTGCCCGTGACCACGCCTGGCATCGTGAACCCGCTATGCATGCTCAGTGTGTCCATGATCCAGGCCATAACGCGGCCGTCGGTGTTGACGTCCGGCGCCGGGATGTCCTCGTCGGGGCCGATGATGATCGAAATCTCGGTCGCGTACCGGCGGGTGACACGCTCCAGCTCCGCGTCCGACATCGACTTGGGCTGGCAGGTGACGCCGCCCTTGGCGCCGCCGTATGGAATGCCGGTGACAGCGCACTTCCAGGTCATCCACATCGCCAGCGCCTTGACCTCGTCGAGGTTGACGTCTGGGTGGAACCTGATGCCGCCCTTCCCGGGTCCGCGCGCCATGTTGTGCTGCACGCGGTAGCCTGTGAAGACTTGGACGTCGCCGGTGTCCATCCTGACGGGGAAGTGTACCGTGAGCTCGCGCTTGGGCTGGCTGAGGATGCCTCGGAGTCCCTCGTTGAGGCCGAGACGGTCGGCGGCGGTCTGTAGCTGCTCCACGGCCATTGCGTACGCGGAAAGCGGTCCGGCGGCGGTGGTTGTCGGGGTCGCTGAGGTGGGGTCGGCCATTGTTGGTCTCTCCTATTGGTTCACGCAGTCAGTACTGGTTACTTGAAGATCCCTGGTGGTGCTGCGGCGCAAGGAGGCCTGTAAGCCGAGTTCTGTTCCCGGCCAGCCACAGGTTTACGTCCCGACACGTCGGGACTTCCTCCCGGTGGCCGGCCTGGCGGCGACCATCTATCTAGCCCCGATGTTGCCACCGGGGTCAAGCGGCCAACCCGGGGACGGGCCGGGCGCCCATGTCCCCCTATTAGGCCTTGCTCCGGATGGGGTTTGCCTGGCCCCCGATATCACTACCGGGGCGGTGAGCTCTTACCTCGCCTTTTCACCCTTGCCCCGATTCGCGAAGTTGTCTCCGCTCATCGGGGCGGTATGTTTCTGTGGCACTTTCCGTCGGGTCACCCCGCCCCGCCGTTAGCGGGCATCCTGCCCGGTGGAGCTCGGACTTTCCTCCCCGACTCCGAGTCGGGGCGGCCACCCAGCCTCCTTGCGCTACCTCAATTCTAGCGCCCCGAGGTAGTCACGCGCCAGTCTGGATGCGCATTAGATGCGGCAACCGTGTTACGGAGATCGGGAAAGATCGGCGCCCCTGTGTGTTGTCATCCTGAACGAAGTGAATCAACTGTCTTGAATGTCAAGCGTTCTACTAGGTCTGTGCCTCAATGTGCAAGTGGTGTGCTCCCGAAGGAGTGCCATGCTTGAGCATGCTGTTGAGGATGACCAGGAGCTTGCGCATGCAGGCGGTGATCGCAGTCTTCTTGGCCTTGCCAGCGGCACAGAGGCGTTCATAGAAAGCCTTGATGACAGGGTTGCTTCGAGCGGCTACGAGCGTTGCCATGTATAGGACTTGTCTGACTCGAGCTCGCCCTCCCCAGACAGTGCGGCGTCCTCGCATTGTGCCGCTGTCGCGGTTGAGGGGAGCGACGCCAACGAGACTGGCGATCTGCTTACGGTTGAGGGTGCCGAGTTCGGGCAGTTCGGCCAACACAGTCACCGAAAGGACCGGTCCGGCGCTACGAGGAACCCATCGACCTGTTATTCTGAGGAGCGGGACGATGAAGGATCTGGGTGCGGTCCACGACGACACCGGTGAGGCCCCATGGCCCCAGATTGTTCACTTCGTTGCCACTTGCTACTAGTAACCGGTGCGCTTGTCGCCGACGTACAGGAACGGCTCGCCGGCGATGAACCGCCGCAGGTTATCCTTGAATACGTCGCGGTGTCCCTTTGGCATCTCAGGGGTGACGTGCCCTGTGTGTGGGGAGATGATGACGTTCTCCTGGTCCCACAGCGGGCTGTCCTCTGGCAGGGGCTCCTGGGCGAATACGTCCAGGCCGGCCCCAGCCAGATGGCCCGATCTGAGGGTTTTCAGTAGCGCTTCCTCGTCCACGATGCCGCCGCGAGATATCGCGATCAGGTAAGCGCCCTTCTTCATCAGGCTCAGGCGGCGGGCGTCGACGAGCCCCAGCGTCTCCGGGGTGCGCGGCGCCGCTATGACGAACCAGTCAGAGACCGACAGCGCCTCGTCCAGCCGTTCGAGCCCCCAGACCTCATCGACGCCTTCGGGTACGGGCGACGTCTTCTTGTCGACGCCGATCACCCTCATGTCGAACCCTCTGGCCCGCCGCGCCACCGCGGAGCCTATCGCGCCCACGGCCAGGATCCCCATAGTGCGGCCGGTGAGCTCGACGTACTGGTTGTTGTAATTTCCGGCGCCCCAACGGTGGGCCCTCTGGTCGGCAAGCAGGTCGGGCCACCTGTGGGCGAGCATCAGGATCATGCCGAAGACGTGATCGCCGAGGCCGTTGCCGTGGGGATCGTACCCCGGGGCCCTGGCGGGCGTGAGCACGACGTCGCTCTCCACTATGTCGGGCCGGTCCATGACGTAGTCGAAGCCGACGCCCGGATGGGCTATCCACCGAAGGCGCTCCGCGGCGGCGAACGCCTCGCGGTCCGGCGTACCGTATATGCCGTCGGCATCCCGGATGACTCTCCGCAGCTCCTCGGGGGTCTGCGGCGTGACGAACTCGACGTCTGGAAACTGCGCTTTGAGCTCGTCGGGAAACTCGCTCGCATAGATCAGGGCGCTGCTTTCGAGGACGATCTTCATCTCTAGGCCACTCCATTAAAGTCTAGTCGCTGCTCCAGCTCCGGGCCTGCCCGCGCAGCCATATAGGCTCGTCGCGTCGGCAATCTTCACCGGTCGCCTGCGCAAGGCGCGCAACCCGTGCGGGCCGAGCAAATGATACCAGACTCACAGGAGGGCGCTTCGATACGAATTCTGGCGCCGGGGTGGAGCACGGCAAAGGGGGCGGTGAGGGTCCGGTGACCGGCGCGACTTGCCGTGATCGGCGTCCGGCGCCTGTGCTGGCGTGGACCTACTGGGGTGCGGTCGAACGCCGGGTCTTGGTCAGTTTGATCGTCCCTATTCTGAGGCCCTCCATTCGGGTGACCTCCATCTTAAGGTCGCGGTACTCGAACTGCTCCCCATGGGTGGGGATGTGGCCTAAGACGTCGAGCACGAACCCGGCGACTGTATCGAATTCACCATCTGGAAACTCGATGCCCAGCTCCTCCATCGCCTCGTCGATGCTCATCCCGCCGTCTATCTGGAAGGTGTTCGCGCCGATGGCCTCGTACTCTTCTTCCGGGCTGAGACCTTCTTCTCCGACGCGGCCGACGACCTCCTCGAGCAGGCTCTTGACGGTCACCAGTCCGGCGATGCCGCCGAACTCGTCGATGGCGATCGCCATCTGGTTGCCGGCCCGGCGGGCCTCCTCGAACAGCTCTGCGATGCGCTTGGTTTCCGGGACGAAGTAGACGTCTCTGACGAAGTCGGTGACGGGCTCATCATGGGTTAGCGCCCTAGAGGCCAGGCCCTTGAGAATGTCTTTGGAAGAGACTATGCCGACGATATTGTCCGTGGACTCCTTGAAGACTGGGAACCGGGTGTGCGAGTGGTTGGCATAGATGTCGAGAAACTCTCCCAGGGTGGCGCCTCGCTCGACGAAGACGATCTCTGTCCGCGGCGTCATCACCTCGCGGACCTGCCGGTCGCCGAAGCGGAACACCCGCTCCAGCCGATCGGCCTCGCCGGGTTCTAGCTCGCCCTCCTCCTCGCCGATAACGATCAGCGTTCGAAGCTCTGCCTCGGTGATGGACGCGTCAGCCTCGTCGGCGCTCCTGCCTATGTCCGCGACGCGACTGGCCCACTGGAGTATGACCACGATGGGCAAGAACGCCAACTCGACGGCCCTGAGGGGACGCGTGAACAGCATGGCGGTGCCCATCGGGAAGCGTACTGCCACCGTCTTGGGGATTACCTCGCCGAATA
>Ga0310125_10001841_pt1 | contig 10897 bp, 10 predicted proteins | sample CB11b_Tmax_Bot8__FD_203508 | JGI IMG/M metagenome (GOLD analysis project Ga0310125, IMG submission 203508) | Marine microbial communities from Western Arctic Ocean, Canada - CB11b_Tmax_Bot8 | ecosystem: Environmental > Aquatic > Marine > Oceanic | place: Canada: Western Arctic Ocean | collected... | reverse complement strand
ACCGTGGGAGATAAGCCAGTACCTGACATTTTTCTAAAGGCACTTGGACCATGCAATACCTGCTAGGGCACGAATCCTGGGCAATTACACCTTCCTCGCCCAAGCGTTATCCACGTTGCGTACGTGCACGCAGCCACATCCGGTGGTAATGTCCATTACTCACCCGTGACCTGTATTTTTTAACTATTTGTTGCTGCCCGCCATGCCGTACCGGCTATTGCGATTCGCACTGAGCAAGGATTACCCCGAGCCTCGCATGTTCGCGGCCCCGGAGAAGTTGCGCGATGAATATGACGTGGTGATCATCGGTGGCGGCGGACACGGGCTGGCTGCGGCATATTACCTAGCCACAGATCACGGGGTCAGCAATATTGCCGTGTTGGAAAAAGGCTACATCGGCAGTGGCGGCACCGGGCGCAATACCGCCATTATTCGCTCGAACTATCTCACACCCGAGGGCGTTCGTTTCTACCAGGGGAGCGTAGATCTATTCGCGGACCTGTCGCGGCAGTTGGACCTGAACCTGTTTTATTCTCAGCGGGGCCACTTCACGCTGGCACATTCGTCGGCTTCGCTGCGCACCCAGCGTTGGCGGGCTGAGGTCAACAAGCACATGGGTACCGACAGCGAAGTTGTCGGACCGCAGTTCATCAAGAAAACGGTTCCGGAAATTGACTTGTCCTGCGGCGGCCATATCGCGCCGATCTACGGCGCCCTGTATCACCCGCCCGGTGCCATAGCCCGCCACGATGCGGTGGCCTGGGCTTACGCTCGTGGTGCCGATCGTGGCGGCGCTGAGATTCACCAGCAAACAGCCGTGACGGACATTGAAGTTCGTGACGGGCAGGTCTGTGGCGTCCATACGGACAAGGGGTTTATAAAAACACGGAAGGTGCTTTCCGCCGTGGCCGGCTGGACGACGCACACGACACAGATGGTCGGTCTGCGCACGCCGCTGGTCATTCATCCCTTGCAAGCGATGGTCACCGAACCGCTCAAGCCCTGGCTGGACAGCATTGTCGTTTCCGCCAGTTTGCACCTTTACGTCAGCCAGTCGTCACGTGGCGAGTTGGTCGCGGGAGGGTCGCTGGATCCGGCCGAGTTGATCGCCACGAGGTCCACGCTTGATTTTGCCGAGGGCTTGAGTGGTCACCTTATTGACCTGTTTCCTTGCCTGGGGCAGATCAACGTGATGCGCCAGTGGGCGGGCCTTTGCGACATGACGCCCGATTTTTCGCCGATCATGGGCACCACACCCGTGAAGGGTTTTTACCTCGACGCGGGCTGGGGTACGTGGGGGTTCAAGGCCACGCCCATCAGTGGCAAGACGATGGCGTATACCGTCGTTCATGACCATGACCATGAATACATCGAAGCCTTTAATCTTTCCCGTTACCGGCAATTTCGACTCGTTGGTGAAAAAGGGGCTGCTGCCGTCGGGCATTGATCCGGTGAAATCAGGCTGAACATGAAGGTCATTGACTGCCCTATCATCGGAACGCGACCCGCCCAGGAGTTTCACTACGGCGGCGAGCTACGCCAGATGCCAGAGCCTGGCCAGGTCGATGATGAACATTGGGCAGACTACGTTTTTAATCGCAATGGCGAGCCGGGTATCAAACGAGAATGGTGGTACCACCTGCCCAGCGGCACGTGGTTCATCGCAGAACGGGACAACAAGTCCGACCAGTTCATTCGCACCTACCTCTACCCCTGCCAGGAAGCAGATAGATGAGTCGCTTACCCACACCTGCGGGGCAGTGGATCAACCGCGATCAGCCCATCGAGTTTCGTTTTGAGGGCGATACGCACCGGGGCTTTGCAGGTGATGTATTGTCCAGTGCCTTGTGGGCCAATGGCGTGCGGGTACTGGGGCGCAGTTTCAAGTATCACCGGCCAAGGGGCATCTACAGCATGGCGAACCTGGACGTCAACGCCATGGTCGAGGATGTGAGCGGTCGGCGGACCAACCTGCGCGGAGACGTATTGCCCATCGAGCCCGGCCTCGACGTGTGTGCGGTCAATACCGCCGGCGGGGTCAAGCGTGACCGCCTGCGCATCACGGAACGGTTCGGCTCCTTTATGCCTGTGGGTTTTTATTACAAGGCGTTTCACCGGCCACGCAGCCTGTTTCCGTTTTATGAAAGGCAGATGCGCAAGGTAGCCGGTCTGGGTTCGATCAATCCCGGTAACACGCCGCAATCGACACCGAAGGAATACGCCTTTTGCGACCTGCTGGTCGTGGGTGCGGGGCCGGCCGGCATGTCCGCGGCGATCGAGGCCGCCGAGCAGGGTTTGCGCGTGCTGCTCGTAGATGAACAACCGCACATGGGCGCAAGCGGCGCTTGGCAGTTTGCAAGTGATGAGGCTGTTCAACGAACGTGCCACGACCTAGCCCGGCGGGCTGGTGCGCTCGATAACCTGGAAATCCGCTGTGGCACGCAGGTCGGCGGCTGGTATGCCGATCACTGGATCGCCTTGATCGACGATCAGCGATTAACCAAGTTGCGAACCGCGGCGACGCTGGTCGCTACGGGCTGTTTTGAGCAGCCGGCCGTGTTTGCCAACAACGACTTGCCCGGCGTCATGCTCGGCTCGGCGGCGCAGCGTTTGATTCATCTGTACGGGGTCAAGCCGTTTGAACGAGCCGTGGTCCTGGCGGCCAACAGCGACGGTTATCGCATGGCGCTGGACCTAGACCATGCCGGCGTGGATGTGGCTGCGTTGGTTGACATGCGACTGGCTGGCGAAGCAAGTCAATGGGCCAGTCGCATTTCTGAAGCGGATATCCCACTGTACTTGGGCCATGCCGTTTACGAAGCACACCCTAGGCCAGGCAAGAGTGGGATCAAGGCGGCTTTGATTCGGCCGGTTGATCAACAAGGGCGCGTTGTCGCTGACGGCGAGCAGCACATTGACTGCGATGGGATCGCCATGAGTGTGGGATGGATGCCGGCCTGCGGGTTGCTTTACCAAGCTGGTGTGCGTTTCAGTTACAGTCGGCACATCGAACAACTCGTGCCTGGGCAACTGCCTGCGGGTCTGTTCGCGGCTGGTCGGGTCAACGGCGTCTTTGCATTTGACGACCAGTTAACCGATGGCCGCCGCGCCGCTCTGGAAGCCGCCGTGTACCTGGGCAAATATGACGGCATCGTCCCCAAGGCCCCCACGCATAACGATGCGCCACCCAGTCACCCGTACCCGATCGTTGTCCACGAGAAGAAAAAGGCTTTCGTCGATCTTGATGAGGACATCCACCTGAAGGATTTCGTTAACGCCCACCAGGAAGGTTACGACAATGTCGAATTACTCAAGCGCTACACGACCGTGGGCATGGGTCCCAGCCAGGGAAAACTGTCCAACATGAACGCGACGCGCATCCTGGCGCGGCTCAACGATACATCCATCAACGAAACGGGAACAACCACCTCCCGGCCTATGCACCAACCGGTTTCGATAAACCACCTGGCCGGTCGTCGTTTCGCTCCGCTTCGTCGTACGCCCATGCACCGCTGGCACGCCGGACATGGTGCTCAGTTCATACACGCAGGTGACTGGCTACGCCCTGAGTATTACCGCGACGGGTCAAAGGCCCGTGACGACTGCATACTCGACGAGGCACGCCGACTCCGCCAGGGGGTAGGCCTGATCGACGTGGGTACGCTGGGCAAAATTACCGTCAGCGGGCCGGACGCGGTTGCGTTTCTTGAACGAATCTACACCGGGCGCTTTGCCAAACAACCCATTGGCCGTGTGCGCTACGCCTTGGCTTGTGATGAGGGCGGCGTCATCATCGAGGACGGTGTCATTGCGCGACTGGCAGAAGATCGGTTTTATGTCACTGCGACCTCTTCTGGGGTCGGCGCGTTCTATCGCGAGATGCAGCGATGGGCCATTATCTGGCAGATGGACGTCGTGCTGGCCAACGTTACTGGTCAATTGGCCGCGATGAACATTGCCGGGCCACAATCCAGGCATGTGATGGAGGCCCTGACCGACATTGACCTGTCCGCCGACGCCTTTGCCTACCTAGGTGTGCGTGAAGGCATGGTGGTCGGCGCAACGGCGACGGTGCTGCGGGTAGGGTTCGTCGGTGAATTGGGCTATGAAATTCATGTGCCTGCGTCACACGGCCTGCAGGTCTGGACGAAGTTGATAAACGCTGGCCAAACCGAGGGGATTGGCCCCTTCGGTGTCGAGGCCCAACGGTTGCTGAGGCTGGAAAAAGGCCACATCATCGTCAGTCAAGATACCGATGCGTTGACTCATCCCTACGAAGCTGGCCTGGCCTGGGCCATCGGCAAAAACAAGCAGTTTTTCATCGGCCAGCGTAGCATCGGCATTATGAATAAGCAGTTGCAGACGCGGAAACTGGTCGGCATCGCGTTCGACGAAAATTACCAGGGACCATTGCCTGAGGAATGTCACCTGATTATTGATGGCAGCGATATCGCCGGCCGTGTGACCAGCATCGCCCATAGATCAACATTGGGCTACGCGATAGGTCTTGCGTTTGTGCGTCCGGACCAGGCCGAACCGGGTACGCTTCTGTGCGTGCGAACAGATGGCGGCTGCATGGTCGAAGCCCGCGTTGCCGCAATCCCCTTTTACGATCCAGAGAATCAACGGCAGAACTGAACTCGCATGAATCTGATCGAAACACCACTGAGCCCGGTCCACGGTGAACTGGAAGCCCGCGGCGCACAATGGGGCCGGGTCGGACAATCGCCGATCGCAGTTCACGTGGATGAACCACGGATTGAGCGCCAGGCCAGAGCGACACTGGCCCTTTGCGATTGCTCGCCACTAAGCAAGTTGGGCGTCAAGGGGCCGGGCACGGCGACGTGGCTGGGAGAACAAGGTGTAAGCGTTTCCGACGAAGCATTTGAAAGCCGTGCCCTTGCCGACGGCGGTGTGGTGGTCAACCTGACCGGTGGCGAGTTTTTTGCTGAAAGCGGGCCGGCAAGTGAAATCGTGCCCAAGCTCGCCGCTCATCTTGGCCGAGGGCAGACCGGTGTGTTCGGTGTGGAGCGGCAAGACGCCACGTTTCTGCTCAGTGGCGGCAAGGCGAGGCAGGTGCTTGCACAGGTGTGCGGAATCGATTTCGATCAGGCAAGGCCGCGGCAATTGATCCTGACCCGTACGGCAGGCGTTACTTGTGCCGTTCTGCCTCAACCTGAGTCGGACGTCGAAATATACCGTCTTTGGGTGGATCACAGCCACGGGCTGTACCTGTGGCAGACACTGGTGCAGATCAGCGGCGAACTGGGCGGTCGCGTTGTCGGGGCGGCGTGTTTTTACCCCGGCCTGCAAGTATCATGACTGGCTTGCCGAGGAGATGTTGATGAAAGTGACAGTAGCCGCCGCGTGCGTACCCGACCATAAGGGCGACTGCGATAAGAATCTCGCGGCCGCGCTGGAGATGATCGGGCAATTGGCCAAGGCCGGTGCCCATATCGTCGTGACGCCCGAGGCCTGCCTGCAGGGTTATGCCGCGGCCGACAAAAATATCACCGATCGGCAATTGCATGAATTGGCTGAACCGTTTGACGGGCCTTGCGCCCAGGCATTTCGTGCCGCGGCGAAGGAAAACGGTGTTTTTCTCGTTGCCGGGTATGACCGGCGCGACGGTGACCGAATTTTCAACACGGCCGAATTTATTGCCCCTGACGGTACGACCATCGGTGTGTATGACAAGACACACACCGGCACTTATCCCGATACGCGTCTGTACACGCGGGGCGCATCATTGCCCGTATTCGAAACGCCGTTCGGCAAGATCGGCGTGTTGATCTGTGCCGACCGGTCGTTTGCCGAAAACTGGCGCATGATGATGCTACAGGGCGCCGTAGCCGTGCTCATACCTTCCAACGGTGGCTACGGGGAACTCAACACGCACCGGTTGCAGGTGGCGGCGTTCGATCAATGCCTCAACTGTGTTTTTGCTCACCCGCGACGCGGTCTTGTAATCGACACCGATTCGAACATACTCGATCGTGACCAGGACGAAGCTCGCCCTTACGCGATGGCGGAACTGGACCTTGACCCCGTTGCAGAGAGACAGGCTGAACTGGTGGCCAGACGCCGCCCCGACCTTTATACGCTGCTGAACTAATCTGTGAATTCCTGCTGGAGGTTTCATGCCAATTGGCCCCATTGAAATGAAGATTGTCAGTCAAGGGGGAACTGCACCGCGGTCAATACGGATAGGCTCGGTTTCCGGCGCCCGATTTTCCGCTCGCGATGTTGAAGCGTTGCGCAAGAAAATGGATGAGCAGATTGCCCGAGACGGGCATTTTACCATGTTGACGGCGACCAACCCGTCCATCTGCCGCATGGGCCGATACCTGCTGACCCAGGCCGAGCATATCGAGGTTCAGGGGCCGATGACCGGCGGTGAGGCTGAAGCCGTCGCGATTCGGGACGGCGATGATATCCTCATCACCGTTGGTATTGATCAATGCGATCGTGAGCTTGATAAGTTGTTCCCCGATAAGCCCAAGCAAATGTGTCCCCACCCGATTGCTACAATGGCCTGGCCCTATGGCGAGGTCAAGGATCATTGGGACCAGCTGCGTGTGTACAGTCACGTCGTTGTTGACGGTCACACGGTGACATTGCAGGACACAACCTTGGACACGCTAGTTGACCTGGAATACCTGTTAGCCATGGACGAGGTCAAGCAATTGGCCGATCCGGCATTTCTTTATTGCGGAGCTGCGCCGTTTCTAGATTCAGTGGCCCAAACCATCAAGCAACACGGCTTGGCCGACGAAGCCGGACTGGGTGTCGGTGACCGGTTTCTCGCGCGTCTGTACGATCCCATACTCGATCGTACAATTGAGCACCAGTTCGCCACTGTTGTATTGGGCGATCAAATCGAGGAACGCAGGCGGTTCCCGCGCACAATCGGCTAATACGTCAAATAGTGGATAAGATAAAGAGAGCCGGTTTCATGCCTATAATAAGGGTGGAAGCCAGAAAGCAGGTGACGCCGCATTGGCGTGTTGCTGCAGTGTATTGTCATGTGGATCGACGGCCTTGCCGATCCGTTAATAGGTGCGACCGTCATTGATTAGTCCGGGTCGAGATTTTAGAATTGTCTGATGGTGCAACCAGAGGTGTAGACGTTGAAACGAAAATGTGACCAATGCAACCGGCCCGCGACCGTCCACGAGGTGGAGATCATCAAGGGGAAGAAGGTCGAGAAGCACCTTTGTGACGATCACGCCAAGGAGGAAGGCATCACTCTCAAGGATGCGTACACGCCGATTAACGAGTTGCTGACGAATTTCGTCAAAACGCACAGCGGGGCGGCCACGCAACAGGACATGGTCTGCGACAACTGTGGCCAGACTTTTGCCCAGTTCCGTGACAACAGTCTTTTGGGATGCCCGCGTTGTTACGCGGCATTCGAAGAACTTCTGGGTCAGTTGCTTGAACGGGCCCACGAGGGCGGGACCCATCATCTGGGCAAAGTCCCGTCGCGCAGCGGTACGGGTGAGCGGCGTCAAGAGCAATTACTGAGGTTGCGGCGACGCTTGTCCGACGCGGTGACCGCCGAGGATTACGAATTAGCCGCCAAGTTGCGCGATGACCTTACCCATTTCGAGGATGGTGCCGATGACGATTCCACGGATGACTGACCACGCAGGTGAGTGGTTGCGCGGGGCCGGTCCGCAAAGTGAAATAGTCATATCCAGTCGCGTGCGATTGGCGCGAAACCTGGCGGGCTATTCGTTTATCAACCGTGCCGATCCACCCCAGCAGACAGAAATCCTCGAAAGATGCCGCAAGCAGATTATGGACGGGCATCTTGGCGATGATGTGCTGTGGGTCAGTCTTACCGAATGCCCGCAGGTGGACTGCCAGTTACTGGTCGAGCGTCACCTGATCAGCCGCCAGCATGCGGCCGCTAATGAGTTGCCCCGTGCCGTGGCCGTAGACGCCAATGAAACCTTCTCCATCATGGTCAATGAAGAAGATCACCTTCGCGTGCAAGTGTTGCGCAGTGGCCTGCAACTCGAAGAAGCCTTCGACCAAGTCAACCGGCTTGACGATGCGTTGGAGGAAAACCTTGAGTACGCCTTTTCTAAGCGGTTTGGTTACCTAACCGCCTGTCCGACCAACGTTGGTACGGGCATCCGCATCAGCGTGATGCTGCATCTGCCTGCACTGAAGCTGACCGGCGAGATCGAAAAGGTCCGCCGGGCCGCCCACGACATGCACTTGGCAGTGCGTGGCTTGTTCGGCGAGGGCTCTGAAGCGCACGGTGACCTCTACCAGGTTTCCAACCAGACCACGCTCGGCCGCGGTGAACGGGAAATACTCGGCGATTTTCAACACACCGTGGTGCCCCAAATCATCGCTTACGAGCAGCAAGCGCGACAGGCCCTAGTCCAGCACCGTTCCGTGCAGTTGGACGACAAGATATGGCGTGCCTGGGCCATGTTGTCGCACGCACGCACGCTTGGCAACGAAGAGATCTTGGCACTGCTGTCACACCTGCGCCTCGGTGTTAATGTCGGTCGCATTGATAAGATTGGTATCCGGCAAATCAATGAGTTGTTCCTGATCACCCAGCCAGCCCATCTCCAGAAAATCGGTGGTACGCCCATGGACGCGTCGACCCGTCGCGAAGCCCGGGCCACCCTCGTCCGCCAGCGCCTTGGTGTGGCGTAAAGTTACTTATTCAAGATCATCACACTTTGTTTGTGCAGGGGGATTGGTTTTGCAGAGCCTTGAAAGGCGAGTGTTTTTTAGCTACACTCGTTTGTTAACAGGGGGAAGTTTCTGCGATGGGGTTAAGACAGGACATTCTCAGTGACCCGGTTTCTGTGCTTGAGCTGCGGCAGTTGATTGCCGTCAAACCGGGGACGACTGTGCGCAGCGCCATCAAGTTGATGCACCAGCATCGGCTTGGTTGTGTAGTGGTCGTCGATGACAACAATCAGCCGATGGGTAAATTCAGTGAGCGCCTGCTCATCAAATTGCTCGTGACTGATCCCGGTGCACTGGATCAAGACATCAGCGAGCATATGGCCAGTACCTGGGCGATTGTCAAGCAGAGTGACCCTATCGCCAAGGTTATTGAGTGCATGGAAGCGGACAAATTGCGGTTTGTGGTCGTGGTCGATGAGCACGGCCATCCCGTGGGCATAACCGGTCAAAAGGGTGTGATGGAATACATCGCCGAACACTTTCCCCGCCAGGTGAAGGTGCAGGAGACCGAGGCCAAGTTATACATGGACCAGCGTGAAGGAGCCTGATGGCACGACGTAAACGCCGAGCACCGCAAGAGGGCGATTTCCAAGATCCGCTCAAGAACTACGATGGTCCGCAACGTGTTGATGACCTGGAACGGTCGTTGATCGAGGCTAAGGTTGGTGACATGAAGATTCAGCCGTTTGCCACCGTAACGCCGCAGACCAGCGTCCAACGGACGCTCGAAGAAATGGCTAAGCTGAATATTGCCTGTGTGCTCGTTGTTGAGGATGACCGCCTGCTGGGCATTTTTTCCGAGCGGGACGTGCTGATGAAGGTGGCCGACCAGTTAGAGCAACTCAAGGACCGACCCGTCAGTGAAGTCATGACTCCCAAACCGGTTTATGTCCACCGCACCGACAGTCCGGCCAAGGCGGTGAACCTAATGGCGGTTAGCGGCTTTCGCCACGTGCCCATCGTCAACGTTGATGACAAGGTTGTCGGCGTCCTTGGCCCGCGGCGTGTCACGGCCTATTTGCGAAACCACTTCAAAAACTGACCTACCGGCCTTACATGTATCTTGGCCCGCCCCCTACGGGGTTTGTACCGTGTCTTGCAATAGTTTCAGTGCCCGGTGTTGGGGGTTGGCAAAAGGCAGATCGTCCATCGCATCAAGGCGGCGCCACAGGCCGCTTCCGCGCCGGAGGTGACCGGTCTGTACGCACGAGCACCACAGCACAAACTTGATCGTGCGGTGGGTCGTCTGGTGGCCGAACGTTTTGACCTTGCGTGGACGGGCCACCGTCAGGCCGAAATGATCCTTGACCCACTGTGTCAATTGGCCGGCGCTGGCCTGCTCGGCCGTTGGAATTTGCCACATTCGCGACCACAAACCCTTTGCCTCCCGCTGTTCCAACAGATACTTATCGCCACGGTGTATTGCCACAATGTGGTGAGATACCTGCTGGGGCGCTCGTCGCGGCGTTCGCAGCGGTAATCGATTCACGCTGCCGTCTTTATATGCCCGGCACTGGTTCGCCACGGGGCAGGTCTTGCATTGTGGGCGCTTGGGGGTGCACACCAACTGCCCCAGTTCCATCAAGGCCTGGTTGAAATCACCCGGCCTCGATTGCGGTACCAGCCGCTGTGCCACCTGCCATAACCCATCACGCACCTTCGGGGCGTCGACAGGCTGTTCGATTGCCAGCCACCTGGCCAATACCCTGGTCACGTTTCCGTCCAGTATCGGGCTTGCCCTGCCGTAGGCGATCGAGGCGATCGCCCCGGCACTGTACCGGCCGATGCCGGCAAGGCGCATCAGTTGATCAACAGAGGACGGTACCCTGGCGTCAAATTCATCGACAATCATTTTCGCCGCAGCATGCAGATGCTGCGCCCGCCGGTAGTAGCCCAGCCCCTGCCATAGACGCAACACCACCTGTTCGTCAGCCGATGCTAGGGCCCGTACCGTGGGCAGTCGATCAACAAACCGGTTGAAGTAATCCACAACGGTCGCGACCTGCGTCTGTTGCAGCATCGCTTCGCTGACCAGTGTATAGTATGGATCGACCCGCCCGCAGCTGTGCGCCGCCCGCCACGGCAACCGCCGCCGGTGCCGGCCGTACCACTGCAACAGCACGCGGCGCAGATGCGTTATCCTCGCTGTGGTTAACTTGGCCTCAGCCATCATGGA
>Ga0310125_10001840_pt1 | contig 10903 bp, 9 predicted proteins | sample CB11b_Tmax_Bot8__FD_203508 | JGI IMG/M metagenome (GOLD analysis project Ga0310125, IMG submission 203508) | Marine microbial communities from Western Arctic Ocean, Canada - CB11b_Tmax_Bot8 | ecosystem: Environmental > Aquatic > Marine > Oceanic | place: Canada: Western Arctic Ocean | collected... | reverse complement strand
GGCGGTGACTATGGGGTTTGGCTAGGCGTTGATAAAGATGTCGAAGTCTTAGGCGTAAAAAATGATACCGGAAGCCCTTTAATCGATTTTTCAATCGGCTATAGCTTCTAAAGTCATCAACTAACTTAGTTTATCAGCGAATCTATCTTTCCTCACCCCGGGACTCTGAAGTCTCGGGGTGTTGTTGCGTGCATCCTCCAGTTGGTCTCCTCCCGCGATGGCCGACTGGAAAGCCGGATGCACCTGCGACAACACCAGCCACATGATCAGCAGCAGCAGCAGCGCAAACAGCATAAGCTGGCGGTGGATGTGGGCAGAACTGAAGAGAGACGCTCGGAGAAGAAAGCCGCCGGCAAGAGCAGAGCGACGAAGAAGACGAGGCCAACCGTTCTGCGTGCCGCCACGTCTGGAACCGCGGGTTTTCGACGCCGTACTCGAGCAGCCGCTTGATACCAGCTGGGGCGGCTTCCAGAAGCAGGTCCTCGGCTTCCAGGCCGCCCACAGCCAAGCCGGTGCAGGGGCCGAGGAAAACCGCGGCGATCAGACGATCGTTCGCGTGGAGGAATGGCTGGAGCGAGTCGACGGAAGTCGGCCCCCCCTGCTGTGGGTCCACTTCATCGACCCGCACACACCGGACAACTGTCCCGAACCATTCCCGCAGACCTATGCCGGCGAAGTCGAGTTCGTCCACGCGATGGCGGGTCGTCTCGTCGACGGCTGGGACGCGAAGCTCGGCGCCGCCGATACGCTGTCGGTGATCACCGCCGACCACGGCGAGCACCTCGACGACCATGGCGTCGAGCGCGGTCACGGCACGCTGTGGATCACGAACCTGAGAACACCGCTGCTGACCCGCTGTCCGGGCCTCATCGAGACGGGCACGGTCGGCGACGAGCTCACGCGGCAGATCGACCTGCTGCCCACGGTGCTCGACTACTGCGCTGTACCGCTGCCATCCGATGTTCTAGGCATGTCGCTGCGCCAGCACATATCCACAATCGCCGCTTGAGGGTGTCCGTTTTTCCGGGGGAGTATCAGTCCTTCATTCGGTCATGGTTGTTATACACTACATTTCCGACATCGTAGATATTACATCCGCCTAAAGGAGGCGTGATATGCTCTATGTTCCAGTTTATGTTTGCCCCCCGATGACATTCTTGTTCTGCAGACGACCCGTCGCAGGAATTGGTAGTAGCTGTATCTTTGGTATGGAGCTGTTTTTCTTAGCTGCCTTATCGAATGCGATTCGTGTGTTGTTCGTTGTGGTGTTGGCTCTCCCCATCGCCGTGACCGCTCAGGTGCAGACTCTCGTCATCGGAGAGGGCGGCGTGGACTGGGTGGAGTCGATCGAGCAGACAGTCGGCTTGGATACGTCCCTGGCCGCCACCGGGCTGCAGCCCGTCGAGTTGGACCCTTCGGTGAATATCAACGTGGGACCACTCACCAAGAGCGGCCAATACACCAACATCTTTGGCGGCGTTTGGCGTATCTCTACTAATGCTCCCCCGGCTCTGTTGACGGATGGCAGCCCTTACATTTACGGGGCTCCCGGCAGGCGAGAAGCAATCGACGGCGACGTCAGCCTCCCCACCTACACCGGTGCCATCACCAACTACAGTATAGATTTCGGCCTCCTCCTACCCATTAATCGTGTGGTGTTTTTCCCTCCGGCTAGCGGCGGCGGAGCGCAGCGAGCGTTGATCAAGGATTTGTACCCGCGGCAGTATGTGGTTTCGGGTTCGCTCAACGAGCTGGAGTATCTGTTCACTCCCAAGTCCACCGATTTCGACGATGTGCTGAAACGCAAACTCGCCCAGAGCGAGCGGGTCGCTGATGTGCGGTTTCCCATCCAGTTTCTTCGTTTCGTGCGCGTGCGCTTTCCGGTACCGGGATTTATCGCCGAGATTGAGGTCTACGGGGTGGGTTTCGCCCCGCAGGCCCGTTATGTCTCGCAGTTGTTCGACATGGGCGCACCGGTGAATTTCGGCCGGCTGCACTATGTCTTCGAGAAGTATCGCACAGCGGGTTTTGGCACCGAGCCGGAGATCGCTCCCGACGCACCTGTGCATCTCGTCGTCGAGACTCGCAGCGGACGGGATGAGACCCCGATGGTCCATCATATCATCACGGAATTAGGTACTGAGCGGGCCGTAGATCTCACCACGTTCAATCGCGCTCCCGCTCCAACTGGCGGCAGCTGCAGCTCCTGTACCGCAGGACGCGCACCTGGTCAGCGAGGTTCGGTCCAGGATGACATTGCCAACTGGAGTTTCTGGTCGGTTCCTCACTTAAGCACAGGCGAAGAGATCCATGCACCGGACGGGCGTCAGTTCATTCAGGTGCAGACGTTCTTTACCAGCAAAGAGGTTTTCGCGTACGGCCGCCTGAAGTCGCTGTCCATAGAGTATTCGCCGCTGCTGGCCGACACGATACTCGGCGAGATCGCGAGGGCCGACGAGCCCCAGCCCGCAGCCGGCGTCGTTGAAGTGCCGATAGGGGTGCCGGTCACGCTGACCTACGATGTGCGCGCCGATTTCACCTCAGTGTCACAGGTCGGCTTCAACGCGATCCGCCTTGTGACGCCCGAAGCGGTAGACTTCCAGCGCTTTGAGATGGGGGATCCGCTGGCCGTCGTCGAGCCGGACAGTATGATGGTGACCGACCAGTCGCTCGAGGTCTACTTCCCGTCGAATCCTGTCGAGCGGTCCTCCAACGTGCCTCTGCGTCTGACCTTCGGCACGCGCGTGTTCAACTTCATCACGCTGTTCGAGGGCGAGGTGTTCCAGATCGCGGGCGAGAATCTGCCGCAGTCGATCGACGGCGGCGACGCGACGCCCTTGGTCTCAACCAATGATCTGCGGGTCATCACACCTCTGGACAGACTGGAGGTGCTCTCGGAGCTGAATCTGGGCACTGCCTTGGTAACGCCGAACGGGGATGGTATTCACGACCGTCTTGAACTGGCCTATACGCTGCACGGGGTCTCCGCCGCCGATGTCGAGGTGGGCGTCTACGATCTGGCCGGTCGTCTGGTGCATCGACTGGCAGCCGAGGCACGGGACGAAGGGCGGTATACCGAGTCGTGGGATGGTCTCGTAAAAGGACAACACACGCCTCCCGGGACCTACCTGGTGCGCGTGGCAGTGGACACCGATCTGGGCACGTTTGTAAAGACCCGGATCATCGGCATCGTCTACTGAAATCCCGGAAAGCAGGGCGTGTTGACTCCACCACATCTCCACCACCACCCCCTCCTGCTGAATCCGGGCATACTCATCCCACGATGAGGCGGCGTAGACCTCTCCGCCTGCTGCTCTGAGCAGCACGCTCAGGTTCTCCACGAAGTCAGGATCACGGCTCAGGATGGCGTAGACCATTCCAGGGAACATGGAGCACCTCCGGGTTCGGGTGTGCCATGACCTGCTTCCTTGAAACTGGACCATTGTCAATGAGAGTTCACCGGCCTCTAACGCACGGTTCAACACTCTTGCCCGGTGATCTATCTGAATCGGGTTCGCAGCGACACCGAACCAAGTGGAAGCACGTCAAGATCGAGACCTGTTGGTTAGCATCGTCCGGATTACTATGATCAACTGGCTATATGACCCTGACACAGTTGAGATAGAGGAGTGATTGATAACATGGAATGCAGCTGGCGAGCTGGCGGTGAATCGAGGTCTCATCGGTGATTCGACAGGCTGGATCGGTTGTTAAGCGCAAACGGTGAATCTGGTCGCAGCTGATTCCTGCGTTAGGGCAACAACAGAAGAGACGACAAGCCGGCACCCGAAGTGAGTGAAGAGGCGTGACCTAAGGCCTTCTGCAGTCTCGGCAGATCACCGTCGAGAGGAGCAGCGATCTCAATAAAGGAGGAGACTTGATCTACATCTACGTCCGCCGCCATCCGCCAGTGCCACCGGAAGGGTGCAGCACGGCCCTTCATTCACTCAGGACTGCTTCTCGTAGACTTGCACAGTTCTGATGCTTCCCAAGAAAGTGGACACTTCCAAGCACCAACTAGATTTTGGCACAGGAGGTGTTTTCATGGTACGGAAGTTCGATCGAGAGTTGAAGCTGGAGGCCATCCGCATGGCTTCGGAAGAGGGCAGTACCGCAGTCGAGGTGGAGCAGCGGATTGGAAGAAGGAGTCGCCGTCCATGGCGGGCGCCCGAGACAGGCGCGGCGCCACCACCACCATGCCGGCCTCGGCCAGGATGCGAAGACCCTTGTCGCCGGCGAGCACGGTTCCACGGCCGGATTCATGAGCAGGGCGTACCGATGAATCATGGCAAGCCGCTCGTGGCCTCCTCGTGCCGAATCAGCGATCCTATGCCTGTATGTCTCCGCCTCGGTTCAGTCGTTGGGATGAATCACCCACTGCAGATGAAGCGATGACGGCTCGCCCCAACATCCTTTTCATTCTCACCGACCAGCAGCGCTTCGACACGCTGGGAGCCAATGGCAACAGGATCTGCCAGACGCCGAGCACCGATTTCCTCGCCCGTGAAGGCATGAACTTCACCCATGCCTTCACCGCCACCTCGTTGTGCTCGCCGGCACGTGCCTGCCTGCTGACCGGGCTGTATTCTCACAACCACACGATGACGAACCTCACCAACACCCGCATCCCGGGTGTCGAGGATCTGCCCGATCACCTCACGACGCATGCCATGCTGCTTGGTGACGCGGGCTATCGCATGGGCTACGCTGGCAAGTGGCACACGGGTAAGACGAAGTCGCCCCTGGACTGGGGCTTTGACGACTACCGTCCCGGCGATGGATGGCACGAGTGGCACCCGGAAGGGACGAGGCTGGAGAACGAGTCCGTCATCCGCCTCGGTTATGATCAGGACAGACCGATGGCCGCGCGCGTGCCACGGCCGCTGGCGGAGTACCCGGAACTCGGTCGCACCGACGCGGCCATCGCCATGCTCGAGGAGTACGCCGGCGGCGACGCACCGTTCTGTCTGCAGTTGAACTACTTCGGCCCTCACTACCCTCATTATCTGCCGGAACCGTATCACTCGATGTACGATCCGGCGCAGATCCCACCATGGGGCAACTTCGAAGCGAGGCCCTCGGTGCCTCACCACGGCTATCGCTGGCTCCGCGAGCGCTGGTGCGCCCCCACGGACCAGTGGTCGCACTACGCCGAGATCATGGCGGCCTACTACGGCCAGGTCACGCTGCTGGAGCACGAGATCGCACGGGTTCTCGAGGCCCTCGACCGCCTGGAACTGACAGAGAGCACGCTCGTGATTTTCGCCTCTGATCACGGTGACATGGGCGGTGGGAATGGTCTGCTGCAGAAGGGGGCCGTAGCCTACGACGAGCTCTACAGAGTGCCCCTCGTCGCCCGTTGGCCCGGCAGGATCGAGGCGGGCACGAGGTGCGATCAGATGGTCAATCTGTTCGACTTGATGCCGACCATGCTGGAGGTGGGCGGCGTTCAGCCAGCTGCTGCCCTCGATGCTCGCAGCGCCCTGCCGCTGATGCGGGGCGAGATTCCGGCCGACTGGCCCGACGAGGTGTTCTGCGAATATCTCGCCGACCAGGCCGGTGACATGGAGCTGAAGATCCTGCGCACGAAGACCCACAAACTGGCAGTCAACCTGTCAGATGCAGACGAACTTTTCGATCTGGAAGCCGACCCCGGCGAGACGACGAACCGAATCGACGATCCTGCCTACCGCCAGGTCCGCGCTGAGCTCGTGAACCGGCTCGACGCCCAGATGGTGCGCACCCGCGACCCGTTGCTGAGCACTTTCCGCGAGCGCATAGACTCCAATCAGGCCTGAGCTGCGCCTGCGTCGGATCAAGGGATGCCGTCACCTGCCGATGCTTCGACAAGCCCTGCAAGCCGAACTTGGTATCAAGCAGCTCGTAAGGTGATTTTTGAAACCATTGGCTCGCCCATTTTTGGCTTCAAGCGTTCCACCAGGCGATCTCAGCCTCAGGAATGCCATTGAATGATGTATTCCAGGCAACGGAATACGTGCTGACATTACTGAATACAACTCGCTCACCCGTAGCCAACCCGGATTCGCTAAAAAAATCGCTGTCATAAGGCAGCATAAATTTTCCGATCATGTCCTGTTCGTGACAAGATGCACCAAAAACTGCATGCGAACACGGACCGCAGTTTCGGGCACTTCACTGCCAATCCCACCTTCAACCCAGAAAACCCCCTGGCCCCCATCCAACACTTGATCCTGTCCTTCTGCACCATTGCTGAAGCCTATCACTCCAGCAATCATCAACAAGCCGATGAATTGCATCAAAAATCCTCCAGTTTACCCTTTATCCCCACTAACCGTGCTGAAATCTCAGCATAGCAAGTATTCGCCGGTCGCCGGCGCACCGTCGTCACCGACCAGATGGCAGCGCACGAAGTCGCCCCCGGCCATCTGGCGCAGCGGTGGCTCCTCCTCGACGCAGCGCGCCTCGACCAGAGGACAACGGCCACAGAACTTGCAGCCCTTCGGGGAGTCGGCGGGGTTCGGCGTGTCCCCTTTCAGGATCTCCCGTTCGACGCGGGCCCGCGGCTCGGCCACGGGAATGGCCGTCAGCAGGGATCGCGTGTAGGGATGGCGCGGGCTGGCGAACAGCTGCTGGCTCTCGGCCAGCTCCATGATCTGCCCCAGGTACATCACCGCGATGCGATCGCAGATGCGCTCGAGGACGCTCAGATCGTGGGCGACGATGATGTAGGTCATACCCGTCTCCTCCTGCAGGTCGAGGAGCAGGTTCAGGATCTGGGCACGGACCGACACGTCCAGCGCCGACACGGGCTCGTCCAGCATCAGCAGCTGCGGCTGCAGCGCCAGGGCGCGGGCGATGCCGATCCGTTGGCGCTGACCGCCGGAGAAGGCGTGGGGGTAGCGGTTCATGTGCGCCGCATTCAGCCCCACACGTTCCAGCAGCGCGGCGACTTGGTTCGTGAGCTCGTCGCCGCGGATGGGGCGGCGGATGATCAGCGGCTCGGCGACGATGTCGCGGATGGTCATGCGTGGGTCGAGTGCCGAGTAGGGGTTCTGGAACACATACTGCATGCGAGTGCGCAGACTCTTCAGCCCGTCGGCGTCGAGCTCGTTGACGTTCGTCCAGTCGTCGCCGGCGTTGTACTCCACGGTGCCCGCCGTGGGCTCGAGTGCCCGGATGATGGTGCGGATCGTCGTCGTCTTGCCGCAGCCGCTCTCTCCCGCCAGACCGAGGATCTCGCCGCGATGGACGTCGAGATCAACACCGTCCACGGCCTTGACCTGGCCTACCGGCCGGCGGATCAGTCCCTTGAGGACGGGGAAGTGGGTCTTCAGTCCCCGGACGCGCAGGATCAGGTCGTCAGCGGGCATCAGCAGCTGCCTTGGTACGGTAGCACCGGGCCGCGTGTCCGTCGTCCACGGGCGTCGCGGGCAGCGGCCCCGGACGGTCGCACAGGCCCGGCTCGAACAGGTCGCAGCGGGGGCCGAAGGCGCAGCCCGCCGGCACCTGCCGCGGATCGGGCACGGTGCCCCGAATCGCCGGGAATCTCTCCTTGTGCTGCTGTCCCGGTCGGGGGATGCTGCGCAGCAGGCCCTGGGTGTAGGGGTGAGCCGGGGCCTCGAAAATCTGCTCTACGGCGCCCGTTTCGACGATGCGGCCCATATACATCACGTTCACGCGCGAGCAGAAGCCGGCCACGACGCCCAGGTCGTGGGTGATCAGCAGCACCGCAAGATTCAGTGATTCCTGCAACTGTTGGAGCAGGTCCATGATCTGCGCCTGGATGGTCACATCCAGGGCCGTGGTCGGCTCGTCGGCGATCAGCAAGGAGGGCCTGCAGGCCAGGGCCATGGCGATCATCACCCGCTGCAGCTGACCGCCGGACAGGTTGTGCGGATACAGATTCGATACGCGCGACGGCTCGGGGATACCGACCTGGTCGAGCATCTCCTCGGCCTCGGCATACGCCTGAGGGCGGCTCCTGTCCTGATGCAGCCAGATCGCCTCCGCCACCTGATGGCCGATGCTGAAGACCGGCGACAGCGAGCTCATGGGCTCCTGGAAGACCATGGCGATGTCGTTGCCGCGGATGTTCTGAAGCCCCTTGCTCGCCGGGTCGAGTTGCGCCAGGTCGGTGGGCGGTCCCCCGTTGTCGAGGTGCAGCCGGATCGACCCGCTCAGGCGAGCCGGCGGCTCGCGCAGCAGGCGCAGCACGCTCATGGCGGTGACGCTCTTGCCGGAGCCGCTTTCGCCGACGAGGCCGACGGCCTCACCTCGGTGGATGGTCAGGTCGACGCCGCGGATGACGTCGACGTCGCCCTCGAGGGTGCCGAAGGTGACGTTCAGATCATCGATCTCGAGGATCATGTCGTCCACGTCCGTCTGCCTCGCCCTCGTCATCAGTTCGTGTACGGGTCAGCGGCATCGCGGAAGGCGTCGCCGAGGAAGTTGAAGCACAGCACGACGACGACGATGAACAACGCCGGCAGCAGCAGCCACTGGTGGAAGTAGAGGGTGGTCAGGTTGCGGCCCTCCTGCAACAGCACGCCCCAGCTCGTCATCGGCGGGCGAATCCCAAGGTTGAGAAAGGACAGGGCGCTCTCGGCCAGGATCATGGTGGGTACGGCGATCGTGGCCACGACGATAATCTCGCCCATCACCCCGGGGATCAGGTGCCGGAAGATAATGCGTTTGTGACTGGCCCCCATCAGTTGTGCCGCAGCAACGAACTCCTCGTTGCGCAGGGACAGCACCTTGCCGCGCACGATGCGGGCCAGCGCTGTCCAGCCAAGCAGTGACAGGATCAGGGTGATCATGAAGTAACTGGTTACCTGATCGATGTCGGGCGGGATCGCCGCCGACAGGGCCATCCACAGCGGGATCTGCGGGAAGGCGCGTAACATCTCGATGGTGCGCTGCAGCAGCTCGTCGATCCAACCGCCGAAGTAACCCGAGGTGACGCCGAGGACGGAGCCGAGGACCACGCTGATGGTCACGCCGATCAGTCCGATGGTGAGCGAGATGCGGGCGCCGTAGAGGATGCGCGACAGCAGGTCGCGACCCTGGCGGTCGGTGCCGAGCAGGAACAGCCCCTCCTCCGAGTCGCCGCCGAGGCCGAAGACGTGCAGCGTGGTCTGCACACCCAGGAAGCTGTGTGCGTCGCCGCGCGTGAACAGCTCCAAGGGATAGGTGCGTTGGGCGTCGCCCGCGTAGAGGGTACGGCCCGTCTGCGGGTCGGTGCTCGTCGTCAGGCCATAGGCGAAGGGCCACTGCAGACCGTCGGCGGCGAACAAGTGCAGCCCCTGGGGCGGCACGTAGGCCCGCCGGGCGAAGCGGTGGTCGGGCCCGTAGGGCGCCAGGAACCCGGACAGCAGGGTCATCAGGTAGAGGAGCACCAGGATCACGCCCGAGACCAGAGCCACTCGATTCCGGCGGAACTTGATCCATGCCAGTTGCCACTGTCCCGCCGTGGACAGTCCTGCGAGGGCTGCGCTGGCGCCGGATTCACTCAAGGCGGATTCTCGGGTCGACGAGGGCCAGCAGCACGTCGGCGAGCAGGTTGCCGAGAAGCAGCAGCACGGCCAGCAGCATCAGAAGGGTGCCGGCCAGGTACATGTCCTGGGTCTCGAGGGCGCGGTAGAACAAAGGGCCCGTGGTCGGCAGGCCGAGGACGATGGAGACTATGATGGAGCCGGACACCAGCTGGGGAATCTGCATGCCCATGATGCTGATCATCGGGTTGATGGCCACGCGCACGGCGTACTTGTAGATCACCCAGCGCTCGGCCATCCCTTTGGCCCGCGCTGTCGTGATGTAGGGTCGGTCGAGGACGTCGAGCATGCTGGTGCGCATCAGGCGCATCATGGTCGCCGTGCCGGCGGCGCCGATGACCACCACCGGAATCCACAGGTGGCGCAGCAGGTCCCAGGCCTTGGCCAGGCTCCAGCCCACGTACTTGAACTCCGGTGAAAACAACCCGCCGGCGCTGCCTCCGAACCAGAACACGGAGACGAACATGGCCACCAGGGCGATGATGAAGTTGGGCACGCACAGGCCGATGAAGGCCAGGAAGGTGAGGGTGTAGTCGCCTGCCGACAGGCGGTGGCGGGCCGAGTAGATGCCGATGGGGATGGCCACGGCCCACATGAACAGCAGCGAGCCGAGGGACAGGATGAAGGTCAGGCCCAGGCGCTCGCCGATGAGTTCGCTCACCGGTCGCCGCCACTCGAAGGAGTACCCGAAGTCGCCCTGCAGGCAGCCGCCGATCCAGTAGAGGTACTGTGTCCACATTGGCTGATCGAGGTGGTACTGCTCGCGGAGCGCCTGGAAGCTCTGTTGATCGGCACGCGACTCGCTCTCGGCCAGTTGGGCCTGCAAGGAGTCGAAGAAATCTCCCGGGGGCAGCTGGATGATCACGAAGCTGAGGATGGAGATCACGAACAGGGTCGGGATCAGGCGCAGCAGTCGACGCAGGATGTAGGTGAGCATACCGTTACCGGCTCGTCAGACCGGTCTCCCCCTTGCTGTAGAACGTCTCGGGGTTGAGATAGCCGGGGGTCATGGTCACCCAGGAGGCGATGGCCTTCTCGGGCACGTTACCGAAGTCATCGCTGAGCACGCCGATCTGCGATCCCTGGTTGACCAGGGGGATCACGTAGAGGTTCTCGGCGTGGTTGCGGATCGTCTCGCGCCACAGCTCCTGACGCGCCGTGCGGTCGACGGTGACCGACAGGAGCTCGCGGATCTGCTGCAGACGCTTGACCTCGGGCGGCGGCTCGACACCGCGCTGGCCGTCGCTGACGTACCAGCGAGCCCAATGGTGGGACCACTCGGACCACATGCTGGTGCCGAACCAGCGGACGGAGCTGATCAATGAAAAGGTGGCCTCGGCGTCACTGACGCCGATCATGTGCTCGCCGTT
>Ga0310125_10001838_pt1 | contig 10911 bp, 11 predicted proteins | sample CB11b_Tmax_Bot8__FD_203508 | JGI IMG/M metagenome (GOLD analysis project Ga0310125, IMG submission 203508) | Marine microbial communities from Western Arctic Ocean, Canada - CB11b_Tmax_Bot8 | ecosystem: Environmental > Aquatic > Marine > Oceanic | place: Canada: Western Arctic Ocean | collected... | reverse complement strand
GGCAGAGGACGCCGGCGAACTGGTGCTCGAAACGACTGACGGCATACTCGTATGCTTTGCTGCGTTTGGCGACCGAGTCATAGTGCGGGCCATGCCCGAGCTCGGCATGATAGATGCGGAAAATCGCCGGTCCGTACAGACTGCCATCCGATTCACGGGCGGTCTTGACATCCTTGTCGGGCGCCAGCGCCGACAGTGCCTGATACATGATCGATACCGGATCGGCATAGCCGTCGAACAAGGTGGCAAATAGCTCGTGCGTGGAGGCTGAGTGTTCGAAGAAGGCCTGGCGATCTGCGCGATGTTTACCAAAGCTGGTGCCGATATCGATGCGCCGCGGTGTAAGGTCTCCCGTCGTGTGTGGATCGTAGAGCAGACCGCGCTCACGGAAACGTTCCAGCAGACCGGCACAGTGGGTAGGATCGAAGCTCTGGCGTAGGACGAGGGCCGGCACCTCGCCCCGCACCAACGCCATCAACGGCTCGCCGGCGAACCGTTGTACGAGATCCTCGGCTGTGCCCTCAGCTGCCGTCCACCCCGTCGCCGTCATGAGGGCCGCTTGTTGGCAAGGACCCACACGTCGCGGAAGAAAGACTGACGCTCTTCGGCCAGACCCTCGATGACGATCCGATTCATGCAGGGCTTGGGTTCGTGGAAGCGCACCGACACGTGATTGTAGGCGATGAGGATCGCATTGCGGCCATTGTCCGGATGTGTCCACTTCGCCGCGGTATGCCGCACGCCCTCTGAAAACACCACCAGACTACCCGCAGGACAACCATAGGTCTCCCAGATACCAGAATCTGGATCGTCGGCTGCTTCCGGCCATGTCCCCAGTTGGGCGGAACCCAGATTGGCTTTATGCGAACCAGGTACCAGGCAGGTTCCCCCCTGTCCTTTGACGACCTCATTCAACTCCCAGACGATGCGCGTCATGCCGCTGTAGATACGACCATTGTGAAACCGATAAGAATTCGACGGATCGAGGTTGGTCCCACCCGCATGCGGTCTCCAGGGATCGTTGCTGTCAACGGCTGCCCGGTTGGAGACAAAAACGCTCTCCAGACGAATGCGTTCCGGTTTCGGATCGATCACGGCCTGGAGAATGCCCATCACTCTTGGATGATCGATAAGGAATTCCGCAGGACCCGCAATCGGCGCCCGGTGCTTCTCCGGAAGACTGTCAGCCGCCTTTGACAGTGACGTCATATGCTCCCGCAGCCTTTGAATTTCCTCCACCGTCAGCACGGATGGAATGACGAGGAAGCCTTTGAGATCGAACAGGAATTGTTCGTATTCGGACATCCCCTGCGCCGAGGTCGCCACTGCCGCAGTGCTCACTGTCGCCTCTCCTTCTCCTGCCCCCTGCTCATCCAAACCTGCTCGGTCACCACCTTCATCTCTTCGAGACGATCCCACACACCCTCTGTATCCTGATAGATCAGCGACAGGGGACCGTCAAATCCCGCCGTCACCGAGAGCTCGACATTCTCGATATAGGCTTCCCGGTCCATCTCCCCATTCACATATTCAGCCTTCGCGTGGATCGACGTCGCCTGCGGCAGCACCGCAGCCAGATCTCGCGTACGTGTCTGCTCTGGGAAATTGCCGAAGTCAGCACACAGGCCGACCTCTCCATGACAACGCGCCAGGATCTCCAGGCAGACCTCCGGCCGCGCGGCGAGCTGCTTGAAGTTCTCCGTCAAGGTTCTCACGCCTTTGGCCTTGGCGTATTCTGTCAGCCCCAGCAGACCATCCACACTACGCAGGATCGCGTCTTCAGCCGGCGCTTGATCTCCGGCGATGATCCGCACATGGCCTGCACCAAGGGTTGCTGCCACATCGATCCATCGACGCATCATCTTCAGATCAGCCGTGCGCTCGGTTTCGTGGGCCGCCGAGATGTCCCCGGTATCGATGAGAATGCTGAAAAGTTCGATGTCAGCGGCGTCGATGGCGGAATTCAGTTCCCCGAGATAAGCCTGCTCCGTGCTCGGAAAGTGGAAGTGGCAGAACTCGACGGTACCGATCCCGTGTCGCCGCGCCTCGCCCGGGACATCGAGCAACTCGATCTTCGGCATCTCGTCACATCGATTGGTCATCTCACCATCGGCATCCGTCTCATACCAGGCTTTCCCCAGCAGACGATGCAGACTCCAGCTCGAAATGGATAGTCTGGCTGTGGTCATTCCTAGACCGCCCCCACGCGGTCGAGTAGCAGGGCGGCGCCCCGTTTGTATCCCTGCGCTCCCAGGGAGTGACCAGGATCGTCGGTGAGCAGGAATTCGACGTCCACGCCTGCCGCATCGAGAGCATCACGTAGCTGTTCGCACGACTCGGTGCCGACGCGGGCGTCAGATTTTCCGATCGCCAAGAACACCGACCGATCGGCGGCCTTCGAGGCCCACCCACTCAAGGCGAGTCCGACAACATCTGGCAGGTCGACATCCGCCTCAAACTCGGCAAGCAGACGCCAATCCGTCACCGGAGCATATCCAGCTGCCGCCACAATCCGTGGTTCATGGACCAGCAGATACAGGGCCAGATATCCGCCGCGTGAAGTACCGCAAGTCACGATGCGCCCCGCTGCGGCCAGACCTCGGTGCACGCAGTTGTCGATGACCGCCCTGGCGTCCTCGGCGAAAACCGCAAATGGATCGATGCCACCCTTTACCAACGAGTTTCGCAGTCCGTGGATCCCTGAGCCGAAGTGATCGATGCGTTCGCCGTGGCCGGTGAAGTCAAAGCTCAACGCCCGATGTCCCGCCGCAAGAAAGGCATTGGATGTGCAGTTGTAAGGCGCCTGCAGCAGGGAACTCTCCCGACCCGATGCGAAGCTCATCAGCAGCGCCGGTTTGGCCGCCAGACGATCAGACGGCGGTGAGAGCAGCGTAACCGTCACATTTCGCTCTCCCACCGCCACGACAAAATCCTCGCGTTCGCTGCCTTCTACCTGCTCATTCGTCCCCATAAGACCGCCGAACCTATCCGCGACGGCCCGTCGTGACAAATGCTCTTTTTCAGGCCCGGGCTAGAGAACCCGGTGCCGACATGGCTCCTTGATGCAGAAGGCGCCTTCTGTTACGGAGAAACGATGTGGAAAATTTGACCTCGCTGATCGAGCGAGTTCGTGCAGGCAAACGAGAAGCGTATGGTGACCAGAGCAACATGGTCGGCCTCTTGGCTCGCCCTGACTTCCACAAGCTCCCCGACGCGAAGAGATTGGGAGAATTGCACGCCACACCGGATGATCCCGCCATCTACCTCGACTTCGCTGTCACAGCGGCATCTCTCGATTGCAGGTTGAGCCTCTGTTACCCCGCCACGGTGCTGCGGAGCTTGCTCCCCCACCTGCGGGACATGAAGAAACGGCCCCGTCGGATCGAGCACCGACGGGGCTTTAATTACTGGCACGACGCCAGATGGTTGCCGCTGTCAGTGCAGCGGCAGTCACCAGCGTTGCCGCCGCCAATGCCAATCCATGTCCCTGGGCGAGCAACAGCGGCGCTGCCGTCAGCAGGCCAATCTCGACAGGTGCCAGGAATAGGTAGACGACACCGAAGTCGGCGAGCGCCTCGGACTCGTTGCGTGGATCGACGATCCGTAGAAGGGCGATCCCCATGGCCGTAACGCCAGTGATCCAACCCCAGGTAAACAGGGATCGTTCGAACCAGTATCCACCGCCCCGTGCGTCAAAGACACGGGGACCCAGCACGAAGAACAGCATGGCACAGAAACCAATGCCCGCCACCAGCAGCAATGCCAGTGGCCCCGCATAAGCTACGAGGATGGGGATACGGATAGAGGCGATACCGTAGACGACGAGCAGATCCGTGAAGGCGCCACTGAGATGGCCCATCGTATCTCGATCGATGTAGTCGATCGTCCCGGTCTGGCGTAGGAGATTGCGCAGAATCGATGCCATGACAAATGCCAGGCAGAAGACGGGAAGCCGTATGTCCGGCAGGATCTCTGCCGCCCACTGGCTTGCACCGTAGGCGACGAGTGCCGTCGCCGCGATCAGACCACCATGTAGTGCCAGGGTGTCAATCGAATTCGATGAGATACTCTCCACACCTATGGGGACACGCTCGTTTACGGGCACCAGACCAGTACGCAGTGCCACGGGCAACTGGTCGAAGCCACCCACATGGCGCGCCTGCCCACTACGGGACCCCCACGCCACCCACACCAGGCCGCCGACGATAGCGGTCAGAACCCCTATCGTCGCCGACGTCATCGCCAGGGGCCCCGCCTCCGGCCAGCCGAGACCGGCGTAGACCTCGCCCACCGCCGCCGCCGTCCCGTGGCCACCGACGAAACCCACGGCGATGAGTGCACCGAACCCCGGATTGAGATCCGGCCACAGCGGCCGCAGCAGGATTGCCGCCAAGGCGACGCCGACACCCCATTGTCCGACAATCGCCACCGTCGAGAACGACCACAGGTGGGCCAACCGCCGTGTCAGCACACCGCTGGTCGTTGACGCGGCGGCGAAGGGCAACGCGGCGAACACCAGGGCGATGAGAATTCCGGGGTACTGTGCAAAGGCGTCCGACAAGGGCAACAGGTCTGCCCCATTCGGGCCAAGTGCGAGACCGAGAAAACCGCCGATCACCCCCGCCGGCAGGAACAACCGCTGCAACACGCCGACACGCGCGCGCAGGATCGTGCCACACAACAACAGTGCCGAGCCGACACCCAGGTCGATGAACAACTGCCAGGCGGGGGAGGTCACCCAGCTACCAGGGCAGGGACTTGGTCACCACCGCCTTGCGCAGATTGCCCAGCCAGATCGGCCAGAACCATTGCGTCTGACTGCCTTTTGGCAGAGAGGCAGGATCGATGACGTATTTCTTCTTTCGATCGATACCCTCACTCAGCATGTTTTCGATCGCCGAGTAGGGAATCCACGCGAAGGTGCCCCGTTCAGCGTACGCATCATTGTCGGCCGGTATTGGATGATTCATCACCCAGGGCACAGGGACAAATGGGACCTCGACGAAATACGACGCAAAATCTCCATCCATCACCGGCTCCAGTTTCTTGATCTTCTTCAGCAGGTCCGCCGCCTTGAAGTAACCTCGCGACTCTTCCTGGGCCTTGCGCGCCGCCGTCTGTGCCACCGATTCGCCTTCCATGGCACCGCCCCCAAAACCGGCCCAACCCCTATCACTGTCCGCATGTTCTGCCAGCAGTAGATAAACCTCGCCACCGGATTGGAAATACAGCACCATACCCGCCGGTGCCTCAGCTACAGCAGCACCGCACAGTAGCGTCAGAAGCCCAGCACAATAGATCAACCGCCTCATATCAACCTTTCTATTCGCACTCTCATTGAGTTTTTCGTCGGATACATCCGCTCCGAAAGTAAGGATATTCTGGCCACCGAGCTGTCGCGTGCCCGCCGAACTCTCTGGTCGATGCTCACGGAGGTTGGGACCAACACACTCCGCCCTAAACGTCAGCAAACCCGCGATCACTCGTCAAACCTGGGGCCATCTCACTATACTACCCTCTCCACTCCAAAGGAGGCGCGTCCAACACTATGCACCTGCACCCCATCGACCTGCTGATCGTCGTCGCATACATCGGCGGTACCATCGCAGTGGGCTTGCTGGCACGCACCGCAATCCATGGCATCTCAGACTTCCTCGTCGCCGGCCGCGCGTTGAAAACACACATGGCCGCCGCCACCATGGTCAGCACCGGACTCGGCCTGGTTACGGTCATGTACATGGCGCAGGAAGGTTTCGTGAATGGCTTCGCCCCGTTCATTGTCGGCGTCATTGCGACGTGTGCGCATTTCGTCATCGGCAAAACCGGGTTCCTCGTCAGTCGACTGCGCCATCTGCGGTTGATGACGATACCGGAGCTGTACGAGATAAAGTATTCGCGGGGCGTGCGTCTGTTGGGTGGCTGTATTCTGGGACTCGCTGGCACACTCAATATGTGCCTGTTCCCGATTCTGGGATCGAAGTTTGTCGTCGGCTTCACCGGCATGCCGGAGGCCTGGACCAACCCGGTCATGATCGTGCTGCTCGTCATCGTCGTGTTCTATACGCTGATGGGAGGCATGGTCTCCGTCGTGCTCACCGACTTCGCCCAGTTCGTGCTGTTGACCTTGGGCTTCGCCATCGGCACTTACTGCGTTCTCACCCATCCCGACTTGGGTTGGGACGTCATCGTCGCCTCCCTTGAACAACACAAAGGCGCCGATGCTTTCGATCCCATCAGCAACATCTCCTATGGTTGGACCTTCGTCTTCTACTTCATCGCCATCTCCTTCATAGGCACCCTCTGGCAGCCGGAAGTATCACGCCCCCTGTCATCAGCCGACTCGGAGGTAGCACGCAAGATCTTCTGGATCCAGGGACTCACTGCTGTAGGCCGCGCCGTGATCCCCATGTTCTGGGGTGCCGCCGCTTTTGCCTGGACCCACCTGCCATCCTACACCGGCGCCTATGCCGCCGACGGTCAATCAGCTGTACCCGAGATGCTGGGCCAGATCCTGCCCGTCGGTGTTGCCGGGCTGTTGCTGGCAGGCATGTTTGCCGCCTTCATGTCAACTCACGACAGTTATCTGCTCGCCTGGAGTGGTGTCATCGTCAGAGATGTCGTCTCCCCGATCAAGGCGATGCTCGCCTGCAGTGATCAGAGTCGTGGCGAAGACAACACCTGGGGTGGCCTGTCCAGCGAAAAGGAAGTCTACTGGACACGATTCTGCGTCGTCCTGCTCGCGCTGATGCTGGCGTTGTTTGGCATGTTCTTCATCAACCGGCTACCGGAAACCGCCTTCAAGTGGATGTATTTGACGGGCACGATCTATTTCGCCGGCACGGTAGGCACAGTGCTGTTGGGCCTCTACTGGAGCAAGTCCAACGCCGTCGGCGCTTACTGCGCCTTGATCCTGGGCGCCTTTGGTCCACTCAACTTCCTGATCATGAGCATGGTCCCGGAATCGGTACCGGCCGCCATTCTGCCATTTGTCGAAAATTCGAATCTAACAAATCTGGCCAGCCTCTTTCTCGGCGGCTTCGGCATGGTCGTCGGTTCCCTGTTGACACAAAAAAGTCACCCACCGCGTGCCCTCAGCTTTTCCGGCATGCGCTAGGAGAAAAACCAATGGATATCTCTGCCTGGAAAAGTGTGTGGAGTCTGGTCTTCACAGTCTCCAGCATCATGTTCTACCTCACCGTCGCCATCGTCGCCTATAAAGGTGCCGGTGACGTGGCGCAGATGATCCGCGAGATGATGGCTAAACGCTAGATCATCGGGACTTGCGATTGTTGCGCTGCCTTACGCAGCTTCGTCTTATGGACATCATCGAATACGACGATAGCGCCCACTTCCTCGAACGGGCGGCACCCGTACTGAGTCGTAACGAGGCTTTCACCGGGTTGATCTACGGTGTCGCCGACCGCGTCGGGCGCATCGCCGAGATGGATCCGGACGAGGACCCGCCCTTTCTGGCAACGGTGGAACAGGACACGAGATCCGCTTGCTCACCGTCATGACGCCGCCGCATCGGCCCCTGCTGCACGCCCGTGGTGACACCCCTGAGTCCGACTCCCTGCAGACACTTGCCGATCACATGCGGGCCAACACAAGAGTAGTACCCGTGGGACCCCGACCACTGAGCGAAGCCTTCGCCGATATCTGGACAAGCGTCTCAGGCCAGAGTCTGGGTCAGGGATTGGCCATGATGGTGTATGAATTGCGCCAGATCCAGAAGTCGGAACCCGTCGACTTCGCCGCCCGATCCCGTCCGACACCGACGGGAATGGCCATCAATGCCGTCTACACACCGGCGGCACTTCGTGGCCGAGGGTATGCATCGGCCTGTGTCACGGCGCTCTGCCGTGAAATCCTGGATAGTGGCAGGAGCTTCTGCACCCTCTTTGCCGATGTCGGAAACCCCACGGCAAATGGCATCTATCAGCGAATCGGCTTCCAGCCCCTCGGAGAATTCGTCGAGCTCGACTTCGTCTGATGGAGAAGGCCGATGTCGAGCCTCGTGGCATTTATCTCGACATCAAGGGTTTTCGTGACCGACCGCCCATCGTACTCGGTATTGCCGTTGGGGAAACGTTTGAGCAAGTCGTCACCGATGCCGACTTTGGGGATGCCGCCCTGGCCAAGGATCTGCGCTTCAATCGCTTTGAGGACGAGGTGCAAGCCCTCGTGGTTCGATGCAGACGCGAGTCGCGACGGATCTTCGCCTTCTCGAGACAGATCCTGCATGCAATCGAACACTTCACACCATCGGCTGCGGCGGTGATGGATCTCTACGAAGACGCCCGGGAACTGGCCCTGTTATGGCACGAGAAGTCCCGCCGAGGAGCAGAGCCGGACTGGAGTCTGGCCGACTTTCTCGCCGACCTCGAACGACCGCAACCCCGCCTGTTGGCGCCCAAACACACTCCCAGTCGCCTCCGCTACGTCGAACAACAACTGCGCAAACACGGTGCGTATGATGCCATTACCGGCGGTGCCAAGGCGAAGTGGACGAAACTGCTGCAGCAGAATGAGAGTGACACACGAGGAACCCGGGAGTTGGTGCTGCATGCGGCGCGCGAATTGACGTGCCGCTGACCCCCGATTGTAGCACGTGGCCTCTCTTCATGCTGGGTTGCGATTCCCAACGGGATTTTGTGTCCTCGAAACGGATGGCGTCAGATTGGCGTCGCGATCGCCACCTTCGAGGAGGGGATCATGGAGCCGTGGAACGTAGGGAGGTCTTAGCGATCCGACGGCGGAGCCGCTGCCGGTTCATGCGGGTCCAGCCTGGACCCCACAGTCATTGGCAGAAAGGCCTCCCGTCCCGAGCGGATGGGGGGCCTTTCTCGGTCCCCTGCATACGCCAGACTTCGTCCTGAATCTTACCCGGGGCGTGGTACAGAGAATCGCGATGCAGATCGTGATCCCGCTCCGGGTTTCCGGTTGGTCAAACTCAATCCGGGCCTGCCGCGGCGGCTTGGCGCTCCAACTCACCGCGCCAACCCACTACCTCACCAGCCTTGATGCGATTGATATCCCATGCCGGATAACGATCCTCGAGCGTGTCCCCCAGTTTGTGGTTTGCCGCCCATCGGTCCCAGGCGGTTTTCATCCACTCATACGGCAGGGCCTCACGCACTGCAGGGTCGAGTTGCCACGCACTGCGTACGTCGACCACTGCCGGTTCCTTCTCCGACGGGCCTGACCACTTCGACCAACCGATGGACAGGGTGTTGCGTTCACGATCCGGGACGGTATGCCCTGTGTGGATGTTGGAGCCAACACGAATAAGGGCCTCCCCCGCCTTGAGCCGAACCGCCACCTGATCTGGCAGCGGGTCTGTGCCATTCCAGCTGGGAGTGTGTGGCACCCCATCTTCCTTCATCTTCTTTGGCAGCAGCACGTCGTGCTCATACGGCGTGCGCCAGCGATTGTGGCTGCCGGGAATCAGCTCGTGACACTCGTCGTCCGACAGCGCCAGAAACAGACTCACCCCATTTCGTTCGGCGAGGGACTTCGCATTGTTCTCTCGGATTTCTTCCCATCGAATCTTCTCGACCTCCTCAGAGTATGCCTCGGGACCATCGCCGCGGACCTCTTTCTGCGCGAAGTAGGCCTCCCCGGTGCCCCACCACGTCACATCCCGGTGCCATCCAAGTGCATGTTCTTTCTGTCGCGGATTGCACCACAACAGCATGCCTCCCATCGCCATATCCTCAGGTTTGAGTCCCCCACACCAGGAGTCGACGAAGCTGAGGAGCTCTGGCGAGCCGTGGAACCTGGCGAAGTCGGGTTCGCCGAAGGCGGGATGAATGAGGCCCCGGATCGCCCACGGCTCATCACCGGCGGCGCGATGGATGTAACCCTTGGAGCAGTCCATCTTGCTGTAACCGAGCTCGGGTGCGCACGCCTCGGTTACCCGACGACCCGCTTCCCGTAGAATGGCAATCCACGGGTTGCCGACGAAGTCGGTGATGATGACAAAACCATGCTCTTCGAGGTAGGCCAATCTTTCTGGTGTGGCACCGGGGGCGGCAAGTTCCGGTAGGGCATCGGCAAATGCCGGGGCGCGGTACTCTGATTCAGGTGGGGGTGGTGACTGGCTCATCGTCGCTCTCTCCTATTCGAGGCTGCTGGTGTTCTGCCATTCAACGGGCCACAATCTCTGAGATTCAACCTCCCGCCACAACGGCCTTTAGGCTGATTCGCGCTCATTCGTGTCTCAACGCTTGTGCCGGATTGGCCACCACCACCCGCAGGGTCTGATAACCAACGGTCAGCCATGCAACCCATATCATCGCCCTGAAGTTGGTTTCATCTGCAGTGAAGTATGCATATTGAACATCAACCCACTCGCGGTGTTTCGGTGCCAGCTGTCGTTGTGACTCGCGACGGCACTGACTTCGCCGAAGTTGCAGGGGGTTGCCTGGTACTGCTGCATTTCATCGCAGGCGACGTCCTTGGTGATGACTTTTCATGCGCACTGCAGATTGCAGCATTCCTGGCCGACTTCCATCAGCAATCGACTGCATTCACGGGTCCATTCTGTTCTGACCGTTCTGAGTTCGCCCTGTTCCGAGCAACACAACACGACGTGCATGGCAACGCCGAGTGTGGCATCATTCATCACGACCTCCACAGTGGGAATTTCCTTGTCGACGCGGAGGATGGAGCCATCACGGCCATGCTGGATTTCAGTGAAGGCCACTACGGCATGTTGGTATTCGATCTTGCGATTCTGCTTGGATCCTGGGAGCAGATTGCACAAGTCGTCAACGACGTCACCCACTCCGCACCCAGGTATTTTGGCAGACAGGATGTCGACGGCCCCGTTGGGACCTATGCGAGATCGGGATACTTGCGGCGCAGTTGCTCGGCCCCGGCGGCTACTACCCGTGGCCTCGAGGCGCT
>Ga0310125_10001834_pt1 | contig 10923 bp, 12 predicted proteins | sample CB11b_Tmax_Bot8__FD_203508 | JGI IMG/M metagenome (GOLD analysis project Ga0310125, IMG submission 203508) | Marine microbial communities from Western Arctic Ocean, Canada - CB11b_Tmax_Bot8 | ecosystem: Environmental > Aquatic > Marine > Oceanic | place: Canada: Western Arctic Ocean | collected... | reverse complement strand
GTTCCGCCGCCCGCACCATTGGCAGATAACCGACCGTACCATCGCCATCGAGTACGACGAGGGCTTCGGTCTCACGCAGCACGGAAACATCAGGCGTGGGGTTGAAGCCGCCGGTGGCGAAGCCATTGCAGTAGCCACCGGCGCTGGCCGATCCGTGGGAGCGAACGCCTCGCAGGTCGTTGTTGACGAGCAGACGCGCGATCAGCTCAGCGTGATTACAGCCGGACTTTTTGAAACACTCGGTGACGAAACCGAGCAACCGTGCCTCGTCGACACGGACGAACTCTTCGGGCGGTTCGTTCACACCTGGCTCACTTGCCAGTCTTTGACCAGCGGCTCCAGATCCGTCCACAAGGTCTCCGGGATCGTCGCCGATCCGGCCTCGCCGTTGGCCCTGGCCTCTGCCGGGGTGCGCGCTCCCGGAATCGTGCCCGCCACCTGTGGATGACGAGCGCACCACTGCAGAGAGACCGCGTTCAGGCTGACCCCGTGGTCGGCACACAGCCCCTGGATGGTCGCCACGTGGTCGAGCACGGGTTGCGTGAAGTCGCGCGCCAGGTAGTCGATGCCCGGCACCGGTCCCGTCGCCAGCAGACCACGCTCGAGGGGGGTCGCCCCTACGAGACCGACATTGTGTTGTATCGCCGCCGGCAGAATACGCTGCTGTGCGCGCTGGTTGAGCAGACTCCAGCACTCGGGGATGACGGCGGCGTCAAACTCCCCCGTCGCGATGTAGTCGGCATTGGTCGCAGGCTCGTTCGCCGCTGTGCCCACCCACTTCACCACGCCCTCTTTCTGCAATTGACGCAGCGCCCCAAGGGAGCCATCGGCCCCCATGACCTGCTTCATGGGCAAACCCATCTGATCGTGGATGTAGAGCACGTCGAAGGATTCGAGACCCAGACGCTGCAGACTGCCTTCCACATGCTTGAGGACGGCGTCACGGGAGTGATCGACCTCTCCATACAGCTGCCCAACCTTGGTCGTCACCGTCACTTGCTGGCGCAGGTCCGGTCTGCTGCGCAGGGCGGCGCCGATCATCTCTTCTGCCGCCGTCCCCAGATACAGGGGCGCCGTGTCGATGACGGTACAACCTGCCTCGATACCAGCGATCACCGCCTGCGCCCCCAGGTCGCGGTCGATGATGGCATCGAAAGCCGGCGCCGCTTCGCCGTAGGCCCTGGCGGCGTCGTTGACCTGGGGGATGCCGAGAAAGGCGGTGCCGACACCGACGATGGAGATGTCGACGTCGGTTCGCCCAAGACGCTTTTTCTGCATCAGACGCGCTTGTCGAGAGGCACGTAGCAGACCTCCGTCGGCCCCGTGTAGATCTGCCGCGGACGTTGGATACGGCCCTTGGTGAGGAAGCGGCCTTCAAACCACTGGGCGATCCAACCCGGCATGCGACCGATGGCGAACATCACCGTGTACATCGCCGTCGGAATGCCGAGGGCCCGCAGGATGACCCCGGAGTAGAAGTCGACGTTGGGATACAGACGGCGCTCCTTGAAATAATCCTCCTCTAGTGCCGCCCCTTCCAGCTCTTCGGCGATGGCCAGCAGTGGGTCATCACGGTTGATCTTTTTGAGCACTGCCTCCGCCTGCTGTTTGATGATCTTCGCGCGCGGGTCAAAGTTCTTGTACACCCGATGGCCAAAACCCATCAGCCGAATACCGGCCTTCTTGTCCTTCACCTGCTGTACGTAGTCCTTCACCGACAGACCCTCGCGCTCGATCGTTTCGAGCATCTCCACCACCGCGACGTTGGCGCCACCGTGCAGGGGGCCCCACAGCGCCGACACACCCGCCGCCACCGAGGCAAACAGGTTGGCGCCGGAACTGCCGACCATACGCACCGTCGAGGTCGAGCAATTCTGCTCATGATCGGCGTGCAATAACAGCAGCACGTCGAGGGCCCGCACCAGCGCCGGATCTGGCTCGTACTCTTTGTGTGGCTCCGAGAACATCATGTGCAGGAAGTTGGCGGAGAAGTTCTTGTCTGGATGGGGGTAGACGAGGGCGTGACCCATGTCGTGCTTGAACGAATAAGCGGCGATAGAACGCATCTTCGACACGATGCGCGCCGCTCCCTCCTGAAAGATGTCAATGTCCTCAGCCTCGAGTAGCTCAGGGTAATAACAGGCCATCGAGTTGAGCGCCGCCGACAACACCGCCATCGGCGGCGCACCAGGGGGGAATGCCTCGAAATGATGGTGTAGTTGCTCGCGTAGGAAGGCGTGTTTCGTCATCAACTGGCTGAACTCCTCCAGTTGGGCGGCACTCGGAAGATGACCCCAGATCAGCAGGTAGGCGACTTCGATGAAAGAACTGTTCTCCGCCAGATCCTCGATCGGAATACCCCGGTATCGCAGGATACCCTTGTCGCCGTCGATGTAGGTGATCGCACTCTGGCAAGCACCGGTATTGCCATACCCTTCATCCAGGGTGATGTAGCCGGTCTGCGCTCGCAGTTTGCTGATATCGATGGCGTGTTCATTCTCACTACCGACGATGATCGGCAACTCGATCGTCTGGTCGCCCACTGTGAGTTTTGCAGTGTCTGTCATCGGTGACTCTCCATGCCAGGGGAAGGGCGCTGATACTAACCCGTTCCATTGTAACAATCAATCGACATTTTCCATCAGTCGCGCTGCCGCTCGTTGTCGCAGGCGGGGGTGCAGCGCGAAGTACTGGGGCACTGCGTTGCTACCGCTGGTCTCGACCGTTCCCTCTGCCTGTTGCAGACGCGCAACCTGTTCGGCGATCGCCCTGGCGCTCAACACGACGGCTCGCTCGCGCAGGGACTCCAGTGTTTCATCAGTTGCCACCTCCAGCGGCGAAAATCCAAGAATCACACCCGTATCGACGCCGCCGTCTATCCAGTGCACGGTGACCCCCGGCGCCTCGCCAAGCAACAGACTCCACTCCAGCACATCGACGCCACGTAACGCCGGCAGACGCGCCATGTGGGCGTTGAGCAGACCCCGACTCGGAGCCTCCAGCAGACGTCGACGAAACAGACCGCCACCGGCGTTGATCAGCACCTCCGTGCTCCGTGCACGAACGGCGTCAGCCGTCTCTCGCGACGCCAGCGACTGCACCAGCAACAGCCTTGTTGAGGTCCGCTTACAGACCGCCGCCATGGGCAAGCTGAGATCCAATCCGCGTTCGCTCGCCGCCTCCGCCAGTGGCTGCGGACCGGGCGAGTTCCCTCCCGCCCGCCGCCGTATCGCCTCCAACGCACCAGCGAAACCGCGACGCTTCCACCGCTCCCACAAATCGCCGGTATGGCCACGCTCCGCCGACAGCACAAAATCCACCGGCACCTGACGCCGGCGCAGTTCATCGATCAGCAGGGTCGCATAAGGATTCACCCGCGCCACGGAAGTGAGGCCGACGATCACAGGACACCCTCCGTCTCCATCAGCGCATCGGCAAAGAACTTGGCTGCCCAATTCGGATAGGTGAGTCGCAGATACCAGCCCCAGATAGGATTCGATCCCGGTACGCCGCCGCGGATGCCGGCATGACGACTCCCCACCGACTGGGTCGCCTTGACCTGGTCAAGCAATTTCAGCGCGCTGTTCAACCAGCGCAGCGACGACGCCGGCTGTTGTTTATCCACGTGAGCCAATCGCAGCCACAACAGGGCGATCTGCGCGTTGCCGGTGATACAGGACGAGCCGTCGTCGCTCGGCTGCCAACGCCAATCGAGGGTTGCCGCCAGGGACCAGGGCTCGGCGTGTGGGTGTGGCTTGTTCAGTTCGTATCGCCGCAGCAGCCGGTCCGCCCCTAAGCGCGCCAGTTTCAAAGCCGATGCTCCCGTGTCGTTAGCTAGCCGCAGTCCGGACTCGAACAACCCGCGGTAGGTGTAGGCGATGGTGTGTGTATAGGGATCGTCACCACGGCGGAACGACATGCCATCGACCCAACCATTGGGCAGCGCCTGGCCGATCACCCAGCGCAACTGCGACTCTGCTGCGGTTCGATACTTTGACTCCGCTGACGCCTCGGCGACCTCCAACAGTGGCCAGGCGACACGGCTGTGGTATGCGTGCGGCGTATCTTCGTAGGTGTGCTGGCGCCACGAGCCGTCTCGTTCCTGAACCTGCAGCAGCCACTGGGCGGCGCGTAACGCTGCCTGCAGATACCTCGACTCGGTGGTGGCTCGATAGAGCGCCATCCAACCCAGCATGACCTGGCCGGTGTTGAACACGACCGGTTCATCGTTGATACCCTGGCCACCCCGCACCCCCCCCTCAGGCAGCTGGATGTCAATCTCCCAGTCGCCGGCGCGCACCGCCCGCTCCAACCAGCTGTTGTCGTCGGTGCGTTGCGCGTAACGCAGGAATGTGGTGATCGCGTATCCCGTCGTCTCCGGATACGGGGGCAACCAGCCTCGGCGAAAGGAGTACCCCGCCGACAGCCCGCCACAACCGGACACGTCTTGAGACCGGGCGAGCCAGTCCATGGCGGCACGCAGGTGGATGTCCTCATCGAGCAGCGGTTCGTTGTTGTGCAACAGATCGCGCGCAACAACACGCCAGTGACCCAGCGATCCGGCGATTCGCAGCGTGCCGCGCAGGCGGCTCAATAGGGCGGAAGTCATGAGACAGCAAAGGTACGGTCCAGCAGAGCCGCAGGCGACGTTTTGCGGGGGCCGTAAGATTGACCTTGGCTTAACCTCATGCCGACTCGACCGAACATCCTGCTCATCGTCACCGATCAGCAGCGTGGCGACGCACTGAGCCTCTGCGGCCATCCCGTGCTGCGCACGCCGAATCTCGACTTTATCGGTGCCTCGGGGACACGCTTCCGACGCGCCTACAGCGAGGTGCCCTCCTGCATTCCTGCACGTCACGTGCTGATGTCCGGTCAGTCTCCCGAGGCGGTCGGCATGCTCGGTTTCTACTACCGCAATCAGCAGTGCCCGTGGAATCCAGAGGCTACTCTGGCCGGATCGCTCGGCGACGCGGGTTACGAAACACGGATGATCGGCAAGCTGCACCTGCAACCGGCGCGTCGCCGTTATGGCTTCGACGCCATGGAACTGGCCGACGGGTTGGGCGGGGAGAGCGATTACATCGACTGGCTCCGCGCCCGTGGCGTTCGCCGCGAACACGAACCCGGCGTCCTGGGTATGGGCAGTTGCAGCTGGCTTGCCAAACCCCACCACCTGCCGGAGGAACAGACCTACCCGGCATGGGTCGTTGACCGCGCCCTGGATTTTCTGCGCAAACGCGACCCCACAACCCCCTTCTTCCTGAATCTGTCCATTTTCTCACCCCATCCCCCACTGGCGCCATCCAAAGCATTCTTCGAGCACTACGATCGGCTCGATCTGGGCACACCCGCAATCGGCGATTGGGTTGAGCCATACGAGGGTCCCGCCCACGGCCTCAACCCGGAGGGGGGTGAACAGCGCGTCGATCTGGACGCACTCACCATGCACCGCTGTCGCGCCGGGTATTTTGGCCTCATCCACGAACTCGACACCCAGATCGGCCGCCTCATCACCGCTCTCGGTCGCGGCCTGGAGGACACCCTCATCCTGTTCACCTCCGATCATGGCGAGATGCTTGGTGACCACCACCTGTTCGGCAAGTGCGAACCCTTCGAGGGTTCGGCGAATGTGCCCTTCCTGCTGCGCTTGCCGGGTTCTGCACGCAAGCTCCCCGGTGACGGCTCGACGGGTCACCTGTGCGACCAACCCGTGGGCCTGCAGGACGTGATGCCGACACTGCTCGACGCCGCCGGCATCGACACACCTGCTTCGTGCACGGGCAAGAGCGTCCTGCCCCTTGCTCGTGGCGAGACCTGCGATTGGCGTCAGGCCCTGCATGGCGAGCACAGTGGTTACCGTCGCTACGAAGAGGGATTCCACTATCTCGTCGATGCACGTTGGAAATACATCTGGCGCAGCCAGACGGGTCAGGAGTTGTTGTTCGACTTGTCAAAAGATCCACAGGAACGACATGACCTCAGTGGCACATCAGACGTTGCCAATTGGCGGCGTCGACTCGCCGAACATCTGGTCGATCGGCCGGAGGGGTTCAGTGACTCAGAACAACTGATCAGCGGGCGACCACACCGGGTCTTCGTCCCCGGTAGTGGACCCGACATCGAATGGGGAGACGTGGGCCGATGAGCCGCAATGGATACGGACACATGGTGCTCGACGATATCGTCGGGCGACTGCGAGAGATGCGCCAGGATCGCCAACAACGACTGGCCAGGATCCGCACCAGGAAACAGGCCCAGGCCTATCAACAACGCGTGCGGCGTGCCATCCGTCAGGCCTGTGGTCCGACGCCGGCAAAAACACCCCTTAATGCGCAGGTCACCGGTACCATCGAGCGGCGTCACTACCGTGTCGAGAAGGTGTTATACGAGAGTCGTCCAGGTTGTCTCGTCAGCGCCCATCTGTACGTGCCGAAGGGTCTGCAGGACAAGGCACCCGCCGTGCTGGCTACCTGTGGTCACAGCGACATCGGCAAACTCGAACCACTGTATCAGGGTTTCTGCCAACGCCTGGTGCGCGCCGGCTTCGTCGTGCTCATCATCGATCCCTTCAATCAGGGCGAACGGGATCAGTACCACCACCTGCAGGATCGCAGTGCTGTCGCCAACTGCTGCCACGCGCACAACATGATGGGCAAACAGCTGGAGTTGGTCGGTGACTGGTTCGGCATGTGGCGGGCCTGGGACGGCATCCGTGGACTCGACTACCTGTTGTCTCGACCGGAGGTGGATGGCACCCGTGTCGGTCTGACCGGCAATTCAGGTGGTGGCACCGTGACGACCTGGTTGTGGGCCATGGAGCCACGCTTCACCATGGCGGCGCCCAGCTGTTTTGTCACCACCTTTCTCGCCAACCTCGAAAACGAAATCCCCGCCGACACCGAGCAGTATCCACCGGGCGTGCTCGGCGCCGGTCTGGAGATGGCTGACTTCATCATCGCCGGTGGTCCCAAGCCGGTCATGCTGCTCGGTCAGCGATACTGTTTCTTCGACCGTCGTGGTCTGCGCGAAGCCTACGACGAAGTGCGCCACGTCTACGACGCGCTACGGGCACCGGCTGAGCACACCGATCTGTTTCTTGGTCCCAACCCGCACGGCTTTTCGGTGCACAATCAGCAGGCCATGGTCCAGTTTTTTGCCGCCCATGCGGGCACCCCGGTGACCACTCTGCGTCGTACCGATGTGTTGGACAGTAACAGCGGCAACGTCACGCCCCAGGGCAACACCGTGGCCGCTGGCGCAACGCCGATCTACACATTGATCGGGCAACGCGGCAATGAGTTGCGTGAAACCCGCAAGTCGCTGACAAAGACCAGACTCGTCGCCGCCATCGGTGTCGCCCTGCACCTGCCACAGCGCCCCGGCATCTCACACTACCGCGTTCTGCGTGGCAGCAGCATCGCCTCACAGCCTGTGGCACGATACGCCATTGAGACCGAGCGCGGCATACGTGCCATCCTGCACAAACCCATGGCCCAGCGCGCCCACATCCACACCCTCGATGTGGAACCCCGCCTCAGCCTCTTCCTCCCCCATGTGGCCGCAGACCTGGCACTCGAACAAGGCGAGCCAGCGTCGCTGGTGCGGCGCAAAGATCCACTCTACCTGCTCGATCCACGCGGTCTGGGTGAGTCTCGCCCGGATGAAACCGGGGACTTCTTTCACCCCTATGGCATGGATTACATGTTCCACGGTCACGAGCTGCTTTTTGGTGGCTCGTACCTGGGCCAGCGGGTGCACGACGTGCTCTGTACCATCGATCTGTTGCTCGCCGAAGGGGCGAAAAAGATTGATCTGCATGGACGAGGACAGGGCACACTGCTGGCGGCATTTGCCGCCCTGCTGCATGACGGCGTCACTTCCGTAACCCTGCAGAATGCACCACTCTCCTACCACGCCATGACACAATCTCCCCTCGTCGCCTGGCCGGTGGCGGGATTTCCACGGGGCGTCCTGTCGCACTTCGATCTACCCGATATCTACAAAGCCCTCGGGCGACGGTTGGCACTCGTGCAACCGTGGGATGCCATGATGCGACCTCTCCGCGGGGCGAAGTTGCGACGGGCCTTGGCCGACGCTGGTCTGCCCGCGCGATTGGTGTCGACACGGTAAAACGGTTCGCAGTCTCGCATGAACGACCCCGGATCCGACACGCTGCGAGAGCAGATCGAAGGCCTGCTCACCGAGACGCGCCAGGACGCCCGCGACCTGCTCGAGTGGCAGAAAGCCGAGACATATTGGCACATCGGCGCCGTCCTCGCCGTCCACATCGACTCCCATTAGGGCGCCACATATGGCCAAAGAATTATTCGTAACCTCAGTAAAAACCTGAAGTTATGGCGAACCATGAAATCCTGAGCCTCCGCCGGGTCGTCCCTGATCATCACCAGCGCCAGCCCCAGAGAGGCGGCCATCGACACGGGAATGGCGAGCATCATGAAGGCGGTATTCCACAAACACCACCTGAACTGTACGTCGTCGAGCAGGTGGCGGAAGTGGCAGGCTCCTCGGCGATGCGTCGTATGGAGGGGATACCGCGCTTCCATTCACCCAGCAGTCGCTGCGCCTCTTCACTGGTGTAGAACAGCATCCACTTCCATGCCGCCTCTTTCACACGACTGTTCGGATTGAGGCGGCTCACGTTCGGGGAGTTGGAGATCCACGCCACCAATCTCCTCGTCAGGTCGGACCATGGGGATGGCGGACGCACTGATTACCGGAATCTGCGTCGACAGGGAGCGATCCTGCTGACCCGGAACCGCCGACATTTCGAAGGGATCGAGCGACTCTCACTGGGCACACTCTCCGATCACGGAGAGGACTGATCCGGCAGCACATCCTTCTCTTGATCCACACGATCAAGTGTGTAGCTTTATGTGTGGATCCACCACTGGAGGATGGCCATGGCAACGAACCTCGCACTCGATGACGCCCTCATCGATGCAGCCCGTGAGATCGGCGGACACGCGACCAAAAAAGCGGCGGTCACTGCGGCGCTGCAGGAATACGTCCAGCGCCGCCGGCAACGACGGGTACTCGACTCTTTCGGCTCTATCGACTTCGATGAGGGCTACGACTACAAGGCCCAACGGCGCATCGAGTGAGAGTCTTGCCGGACACGTGTATCTGGTCCCTCGTGCTGCGTCGACGCGAGCCGTCTAGCTCTCATGCCCGTGAACTCCGTCGTCTCATTGAAGACTGCCAGGTGGGCCTCATCGGCCCGATTCGACAGGAGATCCTTTCCGGAATTCGGCTCTCTGCACAGGCGGAAACCCTCGCTGATCAACTGCGCGACTTCGTCGATCTACCGCTGCAGGCAGAGGATCACGAGCGCGCCGCTCATTTCTTCAATCTGAGCCGAAACCACGGCGTCCAGGGCTCGAACACCGACTTTCTCATCTGTGCCGCTGCGGTCCGTTATGAGTTGTCCATCTTCACAGTGGACGAAGACTTCGAACGCTTCGCCCACTTCCTGCCGATTTCGCTCCACACATTCACAGGAATCTAACCACCATGAACCGGCCACCGCCCGACGCCACCTTCGTTCCCGTCGAAGCATTACAACAGTGGCTCGCCGACCTCTTCACCGCCGTCCCTGTTCCCACCGAACACGCCGCCCTCATCGCTGAACTCATGGTCGACACCGACTTGCGGGGTGTCACCTCCCACGGCGTCGAACAGGTCGAACGGTATGTCCGCGGCTGGCAGCAGGACCGCACCAATCGCCAACCGCAGATCGAAGTGCTGCAACAGGGCCCTGCAACGGCCGCCCTCAATGGGGACGGCGGCCTGGGATACATCGTCGCTGCGCGGGCTATGGAGATGGCCATCGAGCGGGCTGAGTCCATCGGTGTCGGCATCGTCACCACCACCTACCATGACCATATCGGCAGTGCGGGCAAGTATGTGCGTATGGCACTGCGTCGCGGGCATATCGGCGTCGGCCTCTCCGGTCGCAACGCCGCACCTGAATACAGCCCCTCGGCGACGATCATGGGTTCCATTCAGGGCAGCCCACCTTTCTGCGTCGGCGTACCTTCCGGTCCCGGCCAACCACCCTTCCTGCTCGACATGGCCACGCATATTCCCTGGGACGATGAAACCTTCAAACTTATGCCGCAGACATACCTGAAGGCGGTCGGCATTTCCCACGTGGCCAACATGCTCTCCGGCACACTCGGTGGGCAGATGCTGCCACGTTTTGACCGACGCAACATCGCCCATGAGGGCGCCAACCAGTCCGGTTTCTTCATGGCTCTGCAGGTGGAACGATTCACCGACCCCAAGGCCTTTGCCGACGACATGGATCACCTCATGCAACAGGTCGGTGACATGGAGCCTTTGCCGGGGTTCGATTTCGCCGACCTGCCCGGTGGCCCCGAATGGCGCCGCGAAGCCGACTATCGTGAACGGGGCATCCCCATCGGCGCCGACACCCTGGCAACACTGACCGGTCTGGGGGCGGAACTCGGCGTCGCGGTTCCCTGGTGAGGATCGCCTGCGTCAGCGACATCCACGGCAATCTGCCCGCCCTGGAAGCCGTGCTCGACGACATCGACCGGCTCGGTGTCGCGGAGTTCACCGACGACGAGCGCCAGCAGCTGCGGGACCTGCCACCGACTGTCAGCCTTCCCGAGGCCCCCGACGTCCTGTTCTACCACGCAGGACCGGCCAACGATATGGACGTCTTGCGGCCATTCTCCAGCGACGACGAGATGCAGTCCCTTTTCGGTGAGCGCAACGAAACCTTCTTCGTCGCCGGCCACGATCACACCCAACGTCTGCGCCACTGGCAGGGCCGCACCATGTGTATCTGCGGCTCCGTGGGTCTCACCGTCGAAGGCAATGGCGCTCGCTACTTGATCCTCGAACGACGCCAGGCCGGATGGGAACCCCAGCATC
>Ga0310125_10001833_pt1 | contig 10926 bp, 4 predicted proteins | sample CB11b_Tmax_Bot8__FD_203508 | JGI IMG/M metagenome (GOLD analysis project Ga0310125, IMG submission 203508) | Marine microbial communities from Western Arctic Ocean, Canada - CB11b_Tmax_Bot8 | ecosystem: Environmental > Aquatic > Marine > Oceanic | place: Canada: Western Arctic Ocean | collected... | reverse complement strand
TCACACCGCTGACGATGTTGCCCATCATCCGCGACTGCTTGGGAGTCAGGGTCACCGTTGCAGCACCGTGGGCCTTGTGTCCGAATTCAGCGTCAAGAATCCGTTTCCGCAATTCCCTCGTCTGCTGGGTGATGTTCATCTCCTGCCATTTTTTAGACTTGTAGTCTGGAACATCAACCCGCTTGCCTGGGTCTTTCTTTATATTGTCGATGAGATTCATCAACGTCGTTCGGTAACTGTTTGTTGTTTGGCCCTTCTGCATACCGACAAGTTGTTGTTCGCGATCATCTCGATTCGTCTTAGTTCTGGCATCGTCGGGATCGGCACGCCTGGCCATGGGGACCGGCTCGTATTTGACTTTGCCTTCCTGAAGGGGGATCAACTTTTTCTCTATCAGCGTAGTCAACTTATTGAGCCGCTGTATTGGAGTCCCTTCGATCTTCGCGGCATCGGCGCGGAGTGTTTGCATACCAGGGGCACCATCGGCTTCCAAGGCGTCGATAGTATCATTCAGGTGGCGATGGGTTTCCTCCAGTTGCTGACTAACTTGCGTTTTCCTTGCGGTTCGTTGAGCTTGAACCTCTGGGCCTTTGCCTGTAATTCGCGTCTTGGTGATTCCACGATTCTTCTTTGCTAACTCATGGGAAGCGTCTAGCCTGACGGGATCTTTAGGATCTAGTTCAAACTTATTCTCGGCCCCCTTCTGTCTTTCCTCCATTGATTTGGGGACTCTGGCTTCTACTCTTGCTCCTGTACTACCAGTACGCTCCATAATTCTTGAGCCATCTGGAAGAGTCTGTACGACATTAAAGCCTCTCCGAGAAAGTGCCGAATCCATTATGTCGGAAGTGACATGTACTTTCATTGTTGCATTTGGATTGAACTCAATAAACTCATCGAATCCAGCAATAGCGTCATCGATAAGACTTGCACCAACTCCGGTGCCTCGGTGTGCGGGGTCTACAACAATATCAAATTCGTAGTTGTCACCATCGAACGATTTCCATTGCGCCCCTATTACTGCCCCCTTTTCATCTTTAATGACGTTGCCCAATTCTCGATCACTGGTGATTCCTAAGCCCGCGTCTTTTGCAAGTTTGTGTGCTTCGTCAGAAACCGCCGTATCAATCTCTTCTCCAAATTCGTCTAATGAAGATTCCACCCTCCTGGTGCCATTCTCGGCCTGATCCAGTTGCTCGTTAATGTTGTCCGTGGCTGGATGAGCATCCTCCGGTTTGCCTGAAGTGGCGTCCATGTCTGCCTGCACCTCAGCCGGTGTTTTGCCGGCGGCCTTGGCGGCCCTGCCCCGCTTCATAGCCTTGACGCCCCAGATGGTGCCCTTGATCAATCCACCTACCCCGGCGATTCCAACGTCAAATAGGATGCCTTCCAGGGCATTCTTCATTCTCCCTTCCAGTTCCCCATCGTCTTTGTCGGCAGCGAGGTACTCGAATACCGGCTGCTGCATGCCAGGGAACTGTTGGAGCCAGTTGCTGAATCGATCTTCGTGTGCCCGGAATACCGTGAAGTCGGTGACCATACCGGCAGCAAGCCATCGACCATATCTGGATAGATTGGCCCTGGTGGTGTGGCCTTGCGTTCTAAGTTTGTACTCTGCCGCCTTGGAAATATGCTTCTGCCCAAATATACCCTTGACCACGGGGCCGCCTACAGGGATTCGGGATAATGCTCTGGCTCCCTTTCCTGTCACCCGTTGGAGGTGTTTAGCGCCCTTGACTACTTTGAAGCCCGCTCTAGCTGCGGCACCCACTTGGCCGGCACGCCCAAACCAACCCACAATGGGGACGAAGCCTACGGCAAAGTTGGAGAGTCCTTCAACCAGACCGCCTACGGCGGTCTTGCTTCTGCCAAGTGGATTGGTTTCCCAATTGGGCATGAGGTCCAAGGCCATCCAATCCGCAAGTTGGTAGATGCCCATGCCTGCACCTACTACGCCGCGAGGTATGCCGAGGGCTATATCAAGCCCAGTCTCGGCTACCGAATCCAAGAAACTCTGGTCATCCTCTGGCTCTAGTCCCTTCTGTTCGCCATGGACCTGGTCGAACTCGACCTCGGCTTCTGCATATTGCTCGTCTGTTTCAGGCATCGTCAACGATTCAGGATCGATCCCTGGGTAGGCTCGTAATGCTCGTTGACCTACGCCACCTCCTACAGTGAAAGAGGTGAGGTATTTGGGATTGAATTTAGCCATAGTTATTTATCTACTGGTTTCGTTTGCCGTTCGTCATCCTCGCCAACGCCTAGTGCCTTTTGCACCTGCTCTACTGGTTCTTCATGCCAAACCAGGCCGGTGCCTATCCGAAGCATTTTCCAGACAACCTGCCAGGTTTTGCCTTCAGGAGACTTTCTTTTCCATTTTCGATCTTTACGTTCTTCAGGGGATTCAGTTGGCGCTTCACGAACACTCCCTGCCGGCAACTCTCGCTCCAAGGCTTCGCCATATATGCGGCGCCGCTGGGCTATCTGCGGATCACGGAGTGACTCATCATCTACATATCTCTTGGCAAAGGGACCTAGCTCGTTATATCTGGCTGTCTGGTTGACAACCGTGTCTGCTGAGTGGAATGCCGCTGCCAGGCGGCCAGCCTTATAGGATAGTCGTGTTTGTATTTTCCATAATTCATCTCTAAGGGGCGGTTTGCGTGTTATCTCGTTAATCCCCAACTTGCCTTCCTTTTCCAATTGATCGTATAGTTTATTCCATCCCTCATCCCCATATTGTTCCTGAAAACCAGACAAGGCGTCATACCCATCGAACATCGGGGTAGTTGAGGCATTCGCACCGGAGTTCAGGAACGACTCACTAAGTTCCATGGTGTCGTGATTCGCTAACCACTGGGTACGGGGATAACCAAAAACCTTCACGGACTGCGCGTGGAACCTTCTCAGATCTTCAGTACGCAGGATGATTTCGGTCCCCGTATCGGATCGTTTAATCCTTACCTCATTGGTTTTGCTATTCCAGCCGTTTATGCCTGAGAAGTTTCCGGTTTCTAAGGCAAGACCAATTTGGTTTATTGCTCGGTGCATAGGAATAGAGAACTCAAGAACCCCCTTCTTCACCATGGCATTGCGTGTAGCTTGGTCTTCAGGGCGCCCCAACAAGGAAATGAGATCCGTGGGGGTAAGCGTCCCTACTTGTACATTTATCTTCTTAAACGCACCGCCTTCTTTGGTAAACAATTCTGCTTGAAACGCCGCTTCCTCCTTAAGGTTGAAAATCAGGGGGGTTACGGTGTCTGCAATCCCTTGCTCTTCCCGCAAGAACGCTTCGCCCTCTTTGTGAAGCTCATTCAGATCCTTCTGGAGATTGTCTGTAACTATGCTCTTTTGGGTTTCCAATACCCCTGCCCGTCTATCAGGAGCCGTTTCGTGAAAAAGTTTGCGCAAGGCTTGATCTTTGAAGACGCTGTTTTCTCTGCCGCGTACTAGTGCCAGCCAGCGGCGTTGGAATTCTGGTCCCTTCACTTCACCATACTTCATAAACGCCTTGCCAATTGACGAAAAGGAGGCCATCCCAGAAGCGCCCGCAACGGATTCCCCCGTATTTGGGGAATTCCCAAATTCAGACGAGCCTTGTCCGTAGCGGGCCGCTGCTGCGGCGATGTCTGACATCCAAGTATCTACGTCTGCGTTCGTTGCAAATTCGGCTTTAAACGCCTTCCTTCTTGGATGGTCAAGGTCTATAAGCGGATCTCCATGGTTTGGAGATGCAGTATTGTCGATTAGTTGATTCAAGATCGTATCAACGGCACGCTCGGCTGCCTCATGTGGGTTTGGGTCGCCCGCTTGTCTCGCCGCTAAGTGCGCTGCATCATACTTCACCCTGACATCATCGAGTGCATCACTCGCCTGCTCCTTTTCGGCCCTTTCTAGCAAACCTAGCTTTCTCTCATACTCCGTATGCCCCACGACTTCTATATTTTTCTGCCTCATCCACAGAGCATGTTCGCGATCCTTTGGATCTCTAGATCGCAGTAACGCCTGATGGTCTGCGTTTGCTACCGCAGCTTCTCTCATCCATAACGTATGCTGGTACGCAGCCTCATCTCTAGATCGCCGTAACCCCGCATCTACCTGGGCATTCGCATCTGACTTATCTTTTTGGACATTATCGATGGACTTTCTCATGGCCCGGATAATCGCCCCTCGATAATCGAGTCTTTCTATTTCATTTGCCCCCTTATACGAGCGGCCAAGGTCGGTGTCGGATTTTTCTAAACGCTCAAGACCCTGTGTGACAGGGTCACTCAAATCATCATTGTCCCAGTCCCTGGTTAGGTAGTCTGGGTGGGATTTAACCCACCCCTCCATGTCTGTTTGTGTCTTGCCGTCTGCTGCGGTAAAGGCTTTCGGGTCCAGAAGGAAATTCCTAGCAAATCTCGCTGCCCGTTCAGGAATATCGTTTTCTGCTTTTGCATGCAGCGCGAGTCCATATGACAACATAGGATCAGAATGCACCGATGTACCATCTGGCTCACCAGACTCGGGAACCGGGTTGCCTTTTGCTACTTCCTTTACGGCCTCAACCTGCTGGTCAGCCCCTACTCCTGCCTGCTTGACTCCATCAAGCATGATGGGAGATTCTTCGTTAGGGTCAGGGGTTGGCAGGGCTGCCGAGACTCTCAGGAGAGGCTCCGATGTCCCTGTTCCCAGGACGAGGTCGCGGGCAGTTTCCATGGCTATGAACGCTTCTCTGACATCTAGTTGGGTTTTGAGAGTCCTATTGGAAGTGTCACGAAAGATTATCTTCTCCAGTTCCCTGAATACCTGTCTGCGAATCCGTGGGCCGCCATGAACTCCTTCAGTGTCTTTGGAAGAGACTATCCCCTCGAACATGCTTATAAGAACTGCTTGGGCTTTTACGGCGTCCTGGGGGGAGGCTGAAACCAAAAGACCCATTGCTGTTTTCATTTTGGTACGCGCATTCAACAAAATCTTGTCCTCTAACTCAGCTTGCCTAGCTTCGGATTTGGCAGGAAGAAGACGCTGTTCCTTCTTATTCTTTAAGTCTTGGAACTCCTCGGCCATCGCGGGAGACATGGCTAGGAGGCCGGCCCAGGTGAGTGACTTATCTCCCGTTGCGTCCTGCATGGCCTCTACGAGCAATTCCTCAACCGTGAGTTTACTATCAGGCTCAACCAGGGCAGCCGTGGCGTTGTCAACATATGCCCTCGCTTGGTCTGAGAATTTCCTTGCCTCCTCTTGCTCCCAGAGGCGTCTCCAGCGGGGCAAGATTGTGACATCTATTCCCTGCCTTTCTAGGGCTGCATAGGCTTGCTCACGCTGTTTTGGATATCCTCGGCGCTGTGTGACTTCTTCATCTATCGCAGTGGCAACATTCCTCTCATCTTCTGGAGATAGATTCTGACTCTTTGCGATAGCCCCACCTGGAAAGTTTTCCTCCTTCTCCACAGGCTTCCCATCTTCAAACACAATGTATTTATCCGCGGCAGCCGATATCGCCACCCCTTCTTTAATAGCCTGTTCCTTCATCATCTCGTTGTTGATCTTCTCGGCTACACCAACGAGTTCGTGATTAAAGGTTTCCAATCCCTTGATCAGGGAGGCGGTTGCCCTCCGCTTATCGGTGGTCATGTATGGAGCCAGGGGAACCTGGTAGCCTGTTTCAACTGGAGTGGCTACGGGTTGCAGTGCTGGCTCGGGAAGATCTAGTGATGTGCGTTGCTGCTTTCGACGCAGCAACTTCTCTAACGAGGTTTTCTTTGCCATGATGACTACGCTTTGGGTGCGCCCTGGGCACTTATGGTAGAGAGCCACCTCTCGCCACCGAATCTCGCAAGGTTACCCATCCCCGCACCGGCCGTTCCTAATAGCGGGCCGACAATACTGGGGGGAGCTTCATACTGAGGAGTCGTGGCCAGGATCTGGCCGGCGGCCGTGCTTTGGTAGCCTAATTGTGACCGCTGATACTGGCGAGAACGCCAACGAAGATTGGTTGCCAGCGCCACGTTGCCCTGACCCATTTCCATATCCATGCTCTGCCTGATCGCGGCGAGGTTGATGCCCGTAGCACCACTCTCAGCGGCTGAAGTTGTCACATCAGCCATGGCGTCGTCATAAGCTCGTTGGCGCTCTGCCATCTGCTGCTGATGAAGCCTGTTATCCTGCGACTGGCGGTCAGCCATGGCGTCGTACTTGTATTCCAACGCTTGGTTGGAGATCTTGGTCTGTTGGAGGTAGCGCTGCCGTTGGGCCTTGTTCTGAGCCGCGATGGAAGCAGCTTGGCTTTGTTGTCCCATTATTGCCCCAGCCCCAGAGATGGCCGTGGTTATCGCCGTCATCCCCAAGGCCGCAGCGGACATACCACCAAAAACCCCCCCAGCAATCATGCCTGCTCCCGCTCCAGTTCCTGCTGCGCCTACAGTGCCGCCTACAGCCAACATCGTACCTATTGTTATTGGGCACATTTGGTTATCCTCACAAATTCTAGGAAAGGTTGTTTGTTCCAGCCGAACTCAGGATGTCTAGCAATGAATCGGTAGCCCAACCATTTAAGCCACCGAATATGCTTGAGATTATTTTCTGAAACCACGTTCCCCACGATGTGATAAGGTTGCTCTATCGCTGCTTGCCACATCTTGGATTGTCGCAGGAATGTGATTCTTGCTTCAAATAGATAGTCACTGCTGAGAAGCCAAATGTTCCCGTAGCCGGCCATGCTAGGGTTAACAGCTACCCCAAACATACCAAAGGGCTGCTCCTGGTCATCGACCATCGTCAGGGGCAAGAGGCATGATTGCGCGGCATAAGCCAGAGCTACAGCGTGATCAAGACCCACGGTGGCCTCAATCTCTGCCTTGTCTGCTTCACGCAGGATAGGCGCCACCTTTTCAGGATCACCAGGGAGACTTGGTCTGACGTAGCCTTTGATCATCCAATTCGTGTCGCTCGGGGATTGAACTGGGCCTCGTACTCCAAGCCCATGATAGCGGAGGGGAATGGCGTGTCGTTAATGACCGTAATGGTCACCTGATCGTTGCGGCCGTAGATCGGGAACTTCAGTTGACCACTGGAAGTCCCCCGCTGACCTACGATCTTCGTGGCGCCGAGGAGGCCACCATTCAATAAGGTTGAGCGTTTTGTGCGACCCTGGCTGGGCTGGACTTCGACGCGGAGGTAGTCGGATTCGTGGAAGATCAGGTGACCGTACATCAGTTGATAGCGGCCCGTGGCGTAGATGGGAGAATTAGGTTGGGGCTTGAGGTATGGCCGGCTGAGTTCAATTTCCATCGCATACTTGGTGCCGATGAAGAACTCGGCGCTGGCGAAGTCGTCTTCGTGTGGACCTACTACGGCGCCCGGAACACTCGCAGAGGCGGTCAAAACCATGCCACCTACCGAGTCAACCGCATTTCCACTCTCCTCGTTGAGAGGGAACCAGACGCCCGCCCCAGGTTCGAGGCCATAGGTCGCCTTGTCCGCATCGGAGATGTCGGAAAACGTGGTTCCATTCCCACTGTTGTACAAAAGGTCATGGAGGGTATCTGGAGTCCAATCGCCTGGTGGTTTACCAAAGCCAACTTTGGTGATCAGGCCATCCCAGGGTTCAGACGTACCATCACCTGTGCAGCCAATCGTAAATGGTTCGGTGTTGTCCAAAAACCCAGGGTCCATCGCGGTTGTAGAGGACGAATCTACTGCCGCACCATTCATCCGCAAATTAACTGTTTCCGCATCCCTATCGACCCAGCAAAATATAAAATGCCATGTATCGAGGGCAACCGGAGAAGCTGATTCGGTGCCGACTTTGTCTGAACCCGAACCATCTCCAACCTCAAACCGCATGGCATTGTCACCGGAGGCATAGAAGAGGGAATACTCGTATAGGTTGCTGTTGGTTACTGGCCCTTTGCCTAGTAGTGAAGGTATGTTGGCATCCGTTTTTACTTGAAACCAAGCGGCACACCAGAAATCTACGTTACCTGTCGAGGTCGTGGGGGTATCATCGGCTTGAAAGAACTGGGCAGAAGACCTTGTGAAATTCCTCGCGCCTGATCTATTCGGATCGCTAACCGTGATGGTGTTGCTGTCGGTGGCGGCCGGATTCGTGATCGTTAGGCGGGAGCCTACCGGGTACACAATGCCCCCAGGTGTCGTGAACTCCTTTCGGAACATCACCTGGTAGTCCAGGTCGCCACGGACATACGGCAAGGTGATCGTGGTCTTCCCGATGGAGTTGACCCTGGTGCAGTCAGCTTCGGTTACCCTGCGATCCAAGTTGCAGATGTAGTTGATGCTGGCGCCCGTGGAGTCGGTGTCTGTCAGGCCAGGCTCGATGATCATCTTCTCGATGAATATTTGCACATTTCCTGTGTTCAGATTGGTGCGTTGCAGGATCAGGTACAAGCTGGTGTCTATCCAGCCAATGTTGAGAATCGTGGCCCCCCCAAGGACATATCGGCTCCATGAACTCTGTAGCTTTTCGTCCTTGCCTACCATGTACTTGTAGACGTAGATCGCATCAGGGTCGCCGTCAGCCCTCACTATCAGAATGTTGTCGTGGGTTGAGCCGGCGAGTGTGACGATATTGCCGGGAATGTAGGTGGGGCAATGCGCCGTGATGTCCAGGGCGTCGTGCATCTCGTCCTTGATGACCTGATACCACTCGCGTACACCTGAGAATGCCTCTCTCTTTTCAGCAAAGAAAATAGATCTTCCCGTGGTGACGGGGCGAACCAGGGGGCTGTTCTCGAATTCCGTGGAATACTCGATAGTCGTGGTTTTGGGTGAGAGAATCTCATCGCCGGCTAGGATGAATTGCGATGTGTCGGTGAACAAGATCAGGGAAGACTGGAACGGGATAGCGTAGTTCGCCTTGGCCACGCTGGTGTGGGCGATACCTACGTCGATGGGATCGGAGTCGAGGAGTTGGACGATCTTCGTTCGCCAGAACGTGTCGTACTCTCCGGTTGCCGACATGATGACATTGTCGTCAGCCAAGAAGCCGATCCGGTTCTTGAAGAAGAAAATGTCTTTGATCTTCTCGCCAATGAAGGAGGGCTGGGGATTAGTGTCGGCATCACCAACCCCCATGTCTGCCCACGTTTCCTCTACGAAGGCGAAGTCGCCATCACTTCTACGGATCAGCTTGTGGGGCATGGTAGCCTTGTCGAACCTGTTGGGGATGGCAGAAGCTGTTGTTTCTTGCCAAACGCCATCAGACATGGCTTCGATGTCGGTGACATCGGCACCGGATTGGCGTTCGGCTTGATAGGCGTCATCGTCAGCCACGGCCTGGTTAACCGAGAACTCGACATAGTATTCGTCATCTACCCCGGACTCCTCGTCTCCTACGACCTTGATCTGCATTCCATTAGGCGCCTTGGTTGGCAGGTCAGCTAGTATCTGGACCTGCCCCTTGATGACCGTGAGCGCCTCATCACCTGAGTCATCAGCAACGGAAATATCAAAGTCGGCTTCATCCTCCCGGTAGATGTGGATCACCGGGCCAGTCTGTTTCACTACCCAGCCGTTGTAGCCGCCGGCTCCTGTCATTGTCCCGTTTGTGGGCCGAACGCTGGCTCCTCCATCCAATCCTGTTCCGTTGTTATTGACCCCTTCGGTGCCTACGACGCCCCCGGTTCCCCACACGGCATTAGCTGCCGCCTCTTGGTAATTGGAAATCGGATGCATTGTTGTGGTCAGGTCTACTGTCGTCACATCAGAAATGCCCGCCAATTCGATAAACAGTTGTTCCGCTAACCAGCCCTGGCTCTGGGCGGCTGATCGGTTTTCCTGGTTTACTAACGCTGAGACACTAGTCCCCGTGCCTACGGAAGATTTCCGAGTCCTGAACTGAAAGGTTTTGTCTTCAACTTTGATCTTGTATGTGTGGGCGTGTTTGTATTTCCAGATCACGACGAGCGATTCGTTTTTCCTGGTGGGTGTCAGAGAAACGCTGTCCATTGCCGTGGTGTAGGTAGAGTTCACCAGCCAGGTATGATCCACTACTGTAATAGCCCGCAGATTATGAGCCATGTTCGTGGAGTAGAGGTACGCCAGGTCCGCGGCGTCCACCAAAGTTCCCCCGGTTACCGCCGTATAAACCTCCTTCTCTGTTCCCGTGAGGAGATCGAAGACTTTGAGTACCGCATCGCTGCCGGAGGGGTACACAAGAACGCTGTAACGCTCTGAACTATCCCTGTTGATCAGGTGAGAAAACGTACCCGTGATGTCGTTTACCCCTACGAGGGGTCCGGCAACATGCTGAGATGGGTGCCTCTTAGTTAAACCGGAAGAAATGGATGAGTAGGCGTTGTCTTGGGATTCAACTTGGCTGGGGAATCGCAGGGAGGCGGGTTGCTGTGAAACCCCATTGATGAGGCTGGACACTGGGGAGGATAGTAGTCCCATCCTATTTCAATACCCTGCTTTGGAATGGCCCACGTTCTAATGTATTGGAAACGTCACGGTGATCAAATATGGTGAGGTCAGCGGTGTCTGTTTCAAACTCGCGCAACGTCGCCAAGGCTCTCATCTCATCCTGCATCGTGAACGAGTGATGCTGGTTGGAGCCTAACGTGCGGTCGCCAAATATCCGGGCGGCCTTGATCATCATGTACCGCCTGGCGACCTCTGGCAGGTCGATCCAATCGAGCATGAAGACGATGTCCACATCATCGACATTCGTTGTGAATATATCGGTGTTGTTTTTGCGGTCGTACAGATACCCGCCGCGTTGGATGATATCTATCGCCGTGTCCTGGCCTTTGGGTAAATCAACACGAACCGTGTTTTCCGGCAAAGGAATCCTGGAGTCGCCGTCGAGAGCGAGATCCCAATCATAGTGAGAGTTGAAATGCCAACCCTCGGATTGAACCTCTTTAATAGTTTCATCGAGAATGTTCTCTGCCAGGACCGCGTCGGCTGGTGCCTCGGCAC
>Ga0310125_10001831_pt1 | contig 10928 bp, 12 predicted proteins | sample CB11b_Tmax_Bot8__FD_203508 | JGI IMG/M metagenome (GOLD analysis project Ga0310125, IMG submission 203508) | Marine microbial communities from Western Arctic Ocean, Canada - CB11b_Tmax_Bot8 | ecosystem: Environmental > Aquatic > Marine > Oceanic | place: Canada: Western Arctic Ocean | collected... | reverse complement strand
ATGCTCATGGTCGGTTTAGCTCGAAAGAGCGACCACCTTCTCGGCGGCTTCTTTCATGTTCGGGGCGACGGTGAAGTTCATCCCGGAATCGGCGAGGATCTTCTTGCCCTGGTCGACATTCGTTCCCTCAAGGCGCGCGACGATCGGGACTTTGATATCGAGTTCCTTGGCTGCGGCGACGACGCCCTCGGCGAGCACATCGACGCGCAGGATCCCACCAAAAATATTGATAAATATGGCCTTGACGTTCGGGTCCGACAAGATGATGCGGAAGCCGTTCTTGATCTGGTCGGCGTTGGCTCCGCCGCCCACGTCGAGGAAGTTCGCTGGGCTGCCGCCGGCGTGCTGGATGATGTCCATCGTGGCCATCGCGAGCCCCGCGCCGTTGACCATGCAGCCGACGCTGCCGTCGAGTTTGATGTAGTTCAAGCTGAAGTTCGAGGCATCGGTTTCGAGAGGATCTTCCTCGTCGAGGTCCCGCAACTCCGTGAGGTCGGGGTGACGGAACAGGCCGTTGTCATCGAAATCCATCTTGGCGTCGAGTGCGACGGCCCGGTTGTCTTTCGTAATGACGAAGGGGTTGATCTCGAGCAGATTGGCGTCGGTGGCCTCGTAGGCCTTGGCGAGCGCCATAATCGCGGCAACAACGCCCTTGACCGCTTCGCCTTCAACACCCATGCCGAACGCCAAACGCCGCGCTTGGTAAGGCATCAAGCCGATACCGGGCTCGATGACCTCTTTGAGGATCAACTCCGGCGTCTTGGCGGCAACCTCTTCGATGTCCATCCCGCCCTCGGATGAGGCCATCAAAACGGGCCGTTCGCGTTTGCGGTCGAGGACGATACCGAGATAGAGCTCGCGGTCGATCGGAAGTGTTTCCTCGACAAGCACGCGCTTGACGAGCCGTCCTTCGGGGCCGGTCTGATGGGTGACGAGGGTCATCCCAATGATCTGCGCGGCGAGCTTGGCGGCGTCGTCGGCATTGTCGGCGAGTTTGACGCCGCCGCCTTTGCCGCGGCCACCCGCGTGGATCTGTGCTTTGACGACGACGCGGCCACCGAGCTTTTCAGCAATCTGGCGGGCTTCGTCGGAGGTGAAGGCGACTTCGCCTCGGGGGACGGGGACGTTGTACTGGCGCAGGACACCCTTTGCCTGATACTCGTGAATTTTCATGCGGTCAATCGACGCGTGATAGGATTTCGGGGGGAACTACGTGGGAAGGCCGAAGAACCTCATCATAAGAGATTGATTCAGGGGAGCGCAAACTTGAGATCGACTGTGCGCGAAGCACTGCACAGAGTGGTTCGGCGGGAGGACCTGTCCGAAGACGAGGCCGTGTCGGTGATGGGCGAGATCCTGGCCGGTGAATCGTCGCCGGCACTGATCGGATCGCTACTGACCGCGCTCGTGATGAAGGGCGAGACGGTGAACGAGATTGTGGGTTTCGCCCGGGCCATGCGGGCCGCGGCGACACCGATTCCCTGCAATACTCCGGGCTCGGCGCTGGTCGACACCTGCGGTACGGGCGGCGACGGCTCGCAGACGTTCAACATCTCGACAGTGAGCGCGTTTGTGGTCGCGGGAGCCGGTGTCTCAGTGGCGAAGCACGGGAATCGGTCGGTCTCGAGCCGTTGCGGCAGCGCCGATGTGCTGGAGGCGTCGGGCGTGAATGTCGCGCTGACGCCGGAACGGATGGCGCAGTCGATTGACGAGGTGGGGATTGGATTCCTATTCGCTCCGACGATTCACAGGGCGATGAAGCACGCCGGACCTGTTCGCGCGGACCTCAAGATGCGGACGGTGTTCAATCTTCTGGGACCGCTCACGAATCCGGCCGGCGCGGCGGCTCAGGTGATTGGGGTATTCGATGGCGGGCGTGTTGCACAGATCGCAAAGGCGTTGGCGCGGCTAGAAGTGTCACGAGCGTTTGTGGTTCACGGCCACGATGGCTTGGATGAAATCACGACGACCGGTACGACGCGCGTAGCCGAAGTTCGCGACGGAGAGGTGACGGAGCGTGAAGTCGGTCCGGAAGAGTTTGGACTCCCCAGGGCTTCGAAGGCGGATCTTGCTGGAGGTGACCACGATCAGAATGCGGCAATCCTCAAGGCGATTCTGTCGGGTGAGGCGGGCCCTAAACGCGACATCGTCCTCGCGAACGCGGCGGCGGCGCTGGTGGCGTCTGGGAGAGCAGCCGGGTTCGCGGACGCGGCTCAAGTGGCGGCGGAGTCGATCGATAGCGGCAGCGCTCGGGAGAAGCTGGAAGCGTTGATTCGATTCACGAACCAATGACGATGTCTACTTAAAGGTTGCCTAGGATCTCAGGTAGGCCGCTCGAGAAGGCGCCTCGCGTTAGAACGGCGTCGCAGCCTGCTTGTTGGGCTCCTTCAATCAAGTCAGCGCATTCGTGATTGACGAAGGCAGTGATCGGGACCTTCGCCAAATTCGGGTCACTCTTGAGGTCACGAATGAGCGCCACCGGATCGAGCAGCTTGAGATTCAGGTCCAAAATGATGAGTGCGGGCGTTGCGGCGGCCTTGCGAAGAAGCGCCTCCTGAGAGCCGGCAAAGCCAACTGATACACCAACGTGGCGTGCTGTTTCGGAAATCTTTGAGGTGAAGATCAAGTCGGATACGCCTGCGATCACTTGTGGTGCGGTGTTTTCGGACATAGGGACGCTTCAGGGGTAGGCTGGAAATGGGTTTCTGGATGTTCGTGATCGGTCTGCTACATTAGCAGATAAGCCCAATTTCGACCGGGCGGACGCCATCCTGAGGCTGCGGCGCTGGTGGGTCCGAAAGCAGTAGAGCTTTCTACCCACTGATTCCACCAACGGCTAAAGGCGCCAAAAAAAGCGGCGCGGGCCGAACAAATCATATGGATTCTCCCCTGAAGAATATAACCGTGGCACACAGTCCCGACGCGGACGATGCCTTCATGTTCTATGGCTTGGCAACGGGAAAAGTGCGGTCGTCGTCGGTTCTATTCGAGCATCAGCTCAGCGACATCCAGACGCTGAATGATGAGGCGAAACGAGGCCGTTACGAGATGACGGCGATCTCATACCACGCCTATCCGTACGTCGCGGACAAGTACATTTTGACCGCCTCCGGATCGAGTGTGGGCGACGGTTACGGGCCGTTGGTCGTGGCGAAGCGAGGGATGTCCCCTGACAAGATCAAGGGCAAAAAGGTGGCTATTCCCGGCCTTCAGACGACGGCCTATTTGGCCCTGCGGCTCTACCAGCCGGATTTTGATCCGGTGGTTGTTCCCTTCGACCAAATCCTGGAGCGTGTGCAAGACGGTAGTGTTGATGCGGGGTTGATCATCCACGAAGGGCAGTTGATGTACAACCGGAGCGGGTTGCAGTTGGTCGTGGATTTGGGTGCGTGGTGGAAAGAAGAGTACAACCTGCCGCTCCCGCTGGGCGCGAACGCGATCTTGCGCAGCTTGACACCTGAAATCCAGAAAGAATGTGTCGACTGCCTACGCGCCAGCATCGTCTATGCTCTTGAAAACCGGGACGAGGCGTTGAGCTACGCGATGGAGTTCTCGCGGGGCCTCGACTTGGCGACCGCCGAGAGGTTCGTCGGGATGTATGTGAACCACCACACAACCGACATGGCGCCGGAAGTGATGGAGTCGGCGCGGAAGCTGCTCCAGATGGGGTTCGATGCCGGCTTGATCTCGAAGAGAGTAGAACTCGAATACGTATAATAAGGGCCGCGTTCGCACTCTACATGCGGACTCTGATTTCGCCAGACACCGCGAATAGGAGGTTTTCGGCCCATGAAGCAACTCGAGTTGTTCCGGCTTAGTGCCCTTCTCGTTCTTCCGTTCATCACGCTTGGCCTCTCGGCGCAGGTGGCGCTGCTGAAGGATTCCGACCCAAAGGCGCGCGCCAAGGCTGCCGCCAAGGTGGGCAAGGAGGGCACGTCGGACGATATCCCCGCGCTTGCCGAATTGCTGGACGATCCGGTAACCGACGTGAGGGCGGAAGCCGTCGGAGCGATCCTACGTCTCGACACGCGGCATAGTTTAGAACCACTGATGCGCGCGACACGAGATTCGACGCCCGCGATCCAGATCATGGCGACGGACGGGCTGGTGAACTTCTACTATCCGGGCTACGTGAAGACCGGATGGACGGCCGCACTGAATTCGCTCGGATCGAACATCAAGGGGCGCTTCTCCGAACCGGAACCGAAAGTTGTTGACGCCTATGTGCAGAGCCAGGTATCCCGCGATGTCGTACGGGCGATTAGCCGGTTGATTACGGGCGGCACGAGCACTGAGTCGCGGGCGAACGCGGCGCGAGCCATTGGCGTATTGCGCGGCAAGGAAGGCATGCCGCAGCTCGTCGAGGGATTGCGCGAGCGAGCGAGCACGATCATCATCGAGTGCGTTCGAACGATTCGCAAGATCGGCCAGACGGACGTAGGGCCCGATTTGGTCTTCCTGCTGCGTGACCTGGACGAAGACGTGCAGTTTGAGACGGCCCGCACGATGGGTCAACTGCAGGTGGACGAGGGGATTCCCGAACTACTCAATCTGCTCGAAAGGAGTAAGGAGAAGAAGATTCGCAGGGAAGCCCTGATCGCAATCGCCAAGATGCGCGATCAAGAGCAGCGCCAGCTGTTTCAGCGATACCTGCGGGATAAGGACAAGCAACTCCGTGCGGCCGCGGCCGAGGGTCTCGGGAGACTGGGCAATTCGGAAGACCTGCAGTCAATCCTCGACGCCTTCTCAAGGGAGAAGAGCGAGTCAGCACGGTTGTCGATGGCGTTTGGCGCGGCCGGCCTGGGCGATATGAGTTTCCTGACCTACCTCTACGACGGTTTGAACTCGAGCTTTCACCGCCTTGAAGCGCGGCCGTTCCTTACCGAGCTATCACGCGACGAAAAGATACTACAGCAACTCTACAAGCCGCTGGCCACCGGATCCAACGATCAGAAGAAGCACATTGCCTACGTAATCTCGATCAACGGGAACAAGGAGAGTATGGCCCACCTGGAGAAGCTGACCCACGATTTGGACACGAACGTGGCGCAGGAAGCCATTCGCGCCCTAAAGAACTTACAGGCGCGGCTCTAGAAATAGGCTTGCTTCGGTAGTGAAGGGAAAGCGGGTCGTTACTTCCGCTTCTGCTTCTGCTGACCGACGCGAATCTTGTTCTGGGACGCCTTCATTTCTTCCCACGCCTTCCAGTCAAAGCGCTGGGTAGCATCCTTGAGGTAGGCATTGATATTGGTACCCTTGGGAAGCACCGCTACCACCGTGGCGTGGTCGGCGCCGTTGGGGTTCGTGATTCTGTATCGTTTCGTGTTCGCGATAGCCATAGATTTCTCACTCTAGCATAGGGTTCGTTGAGGCGGCCTTGACTCGAATCTGTGTGTAAAGAGGCGTCAAGCGCTTGGGGAAGCTTCCACGATGGATTCCCGGATGCCCGTATAATGACCTCCGAGTCTCGTTAGGAGTGTGACGTGAAGTTGAACCGGGAATGTTTCATCGCACTATTGCTCTGCCTGCTGGGTTTTGTCTGGGAAGCCGCGCGGCTTGACGCGGGTACGCGACCCCTGATAATGGGGACGCGCGGGGCCGTCGTATCCGGACATCACCAAGCCAGCGACGCCGGCTTAACGATGCTCAAGAAGGGTGGCAACGCGATTGACGCCGGCGTGGCGACCGTGTTCGCACAGGCGGTCGTCGAGTTCGACCGCTTCGGCATCGGCGGGGAAGTGCCGTTGCTGATCTATCTCGCCGACGAGAAAAGAGTCGTCTCGATTAGCGGACAAGGAACCGCTCCGCGCGCGGCGACGATTGAGTGGTTTCGGAGCCGCGATATCGATTTGGTACCGATGGATGGGTTTCTGCCGGCAGCCGTTCCGTCCGTCGTCGATACGCTGATTCTGGCGCTCGATCAGTATGGCACGATGTCTCTTGGCGAAGTCTTGGCCCCGGCCATTGACTTGGCTGAGCGCGGGTTTGCTGTGCATCCCGAGTTCAAGATGCATATCGAGGAGCAGGAGCAACGGTTCCGCTCAGAGTGGACTACATCGGGTAAGATCTTCCTTCCCAATGGCAAGGTGCCCGAGATCGGGGATCTCTTTGTTCAAGCCGACCTTGCGCGGACCCTTAGGAGGCTGGTCGGAGCGGAAGCCGCGCACCAGGAGGGAGGCAGATCCGCCGGACTCAAAGCGGCTTGCGATCTTTTTTACACGGGTGAGATGGCGGAAGAAATCGTCGCCTTCCAGAAGAGCTTCAAATCGCAGGATGCTAACGGCTTCGAATCGGCGGGGTTACTCGAAGTCGAGGACCTAGCGGGCTTTCACTCGCGAATCGAGGAGCCGACGCGAACCACATACCGAGGCATCGATGTCTACAAAGCGGGTTTCTGGACGCAGGGCGCTGTCCTGCTACAGGCTCTGAACATAGTGGAAGACTATGACCTGCAAGCGTTGGGACACAACTCGCCTGGGTACATCCATCTACTCGCCGAGGCCATGAAGCTCGCCTTTGCCGACCGCGAGTGGTACTACGCCGACCCGGATTTCGTCGGCGTTCCCCAGCAAGGGTTGCTGTCGAAAGAATACGCGGCCAAGCGCCGTGACTTGATTGATCTCGAACACGCCTCGACTACACTCAGACCGGGCAACCCCTATCCGTTCCAACCGCAACAGGCCGAGCACCGCCCGATCCCTAAGGCGATCGACTTCCGTCCCGGTGAAGTGGGTACCACCGGCACACGAGTGGCCGACGCCGAAGGGAACGTGTTTTCGGCAACACCCAGCGGTGGTTGGTTCCGTCACTCGCCGATCATCGAAGGGTTGGGCTTTGTGCTGGGAACGCGTGGGCAGATCTTCTGGCTCGACGAGGGCAAGGCCAACGGGCTGGAGCCCGGTAAGCGGCCACGATCGACCCTGACGCCGAGCCTGGCGCTGAAGGATGGTAAACCGTTCCTAGCTTGGGGCACCCCTGGCGGAGACGTGCAAGACCAGGTGAATCTGCAGTTCCTCGTCAACGTCGTCGACTTCGGGATGGACATTCAGGAAGCGATCGACGCGGCGGTTGTCGAGAAACTCATGGAGTTGGGTCACCAGACGCGCCCGGCCGGCGACTAGTCTCTGGGGGACACGACGGCGTTGATGGTTGATCCGAAACGGGGCATGCTATTCGGCGCGGCGAGTCCTCGGCGGGATAAATCCTACGCGCTTGCTTGGTGAGCGAGGAGCGCGGCTCTCAGCCGGCGACCGTTCCCGCCATTGCCGGCAGGATGACACCGATTTCCCCGTGTATGACCAAGTCGGCGGCCGCGTCGACAGGTGTCTCTTCGCGATTGATGATGATGAGCTTCGCGCCCGCCCGTTTCGCGAGGATCGGCAAGCCGGCCGCACGCCCAAAGAGGAACCGACTGCCAGGAACAGGTCGCAGGATTTGGCGGCTTGTTGCGCGGCGAACATGACTTGTTGCGGCATCGGCTGGCCGAAGGAGACGGTGGCGGGTTTTAGCAGGCCACGGCATTTGCTGCATTTCGGAGTTTTTTCGCCTCCCTGGACACGCGCTACAGCTTCGTTCATGTCGATGCGGTCGCCGCAGGTCAGGCACATGGCTTCGGTTGTGGTTCCGTGGAGTTCTAACACCATCTCGTCCGGTAGCCCGGAGCGCTGGTGAAGACGCTCGATATTCTGGGTGATCATGGCGCTGAGCTTACCCGCGCGATGGAGTTCCAAGAAGGCCTTGTGTCCCGCATTCGGCTGTGCGTCGCGCATCTCGGGCCAACTCTCGACCTTCTGTTGCCAAGCGTCGATCCGGTCGTCTTCGTTACTTACGAATTCGTGAAAGTAGACCGTCCGATTGCGAGCCCAGACCCCGTCCGGACTTCGGAAATCAGCGATGCCTGATTCGGTCGAGATGCCGGCGCCGGTGAAGCCGACGATTTTCGACGCTTGCTCGATCCACCTGCGACCTTGTTCGATCTGCTCGTCAGACATGAGTTCCCCCAATGACGATTCAACATTATCACTCTACTCTTTCCGAGCCTGAGGAGGACGGGAGCGTGAGAAGTGAGACATTACAGGCTTGGATCCACCACCACTGGGGATAAGATAGGGACGCGGTACGACGTATGAGGCGAACGCTGGTGATATTAGCACTCATGGTGGTCCCAGTTGGGGCGCCTGCCTCGGAGCTTGCTGTGCGGGAGTCGCCGAAAACCTACGGGCACTCGTGCGCTGTGGATGGAGCGGTTATCGGAGTGGACTATCTGCGGCGCAGCTTGCCCACCCCGCGCGGGATGCAGCACATTCCCGGGGCCTTAATCTTTGAGGTGGGCGTGTTTCCGCGGCCGGGTCGGAGGCTGACGTTGCCGGCCGGCGCCTTCGATCTCGAGTGGAGCGGCCTTGACAGACCTGAAACACCCGCCGAGCCCCAGCTTGTCGTTGCCCAGCTATTGCACGAGGAGTGGGCGCGGGGAAGCCACTACCCACACGTCGAAGCCTCGGCTGGGACGATTGACCGGCACGGCCGATCCGGCGGCGTGATCTTTGGTCGGCCGAGGCGCGCACCGCACCCGGATGAACTACCGGAGCGGATCATACCACTCCATGCGCTTGAGACAACTGCAATCGGGAATCCCAGCGCCGGATTTGTCTACTTCCTGTACCGGGGTAAGCTCAAGAAACTCAAGAAGCTCATCTTGCGCTTGCAGGTCGGGCAAGCTACTTGTGTTCTCAAAATCCGAGGGTGAGATGTTCGCGTGTGATGGGGGTGCCTGACGGGGAATGACTCAAACAAACTAGGAGGCCGCAGCCTGGTCCGCGAGGCTGGTCACCTTCGAGAAAATAACGATGATGTCTGTTGCAAGAGGAGGGAACGTTGCCGCAGCGGCCACAGCTATAAATCCCGCCAGCAGCGCATACTCCACCATATCCTGTCCTCGTGTATCCCGCCACACACTCAATCGACGTAGCCAATCCAAGGGTTTCATTGCTTTTCCTCGTCGCTGGCGCTCTTTTCTACGAGTACATGTCAACGTACCAACCGCCCAAAAGGTCGCCAATTCGTAGAACCCCTTAGCTGCGTGGGACTATAGGGCCTACTACTCTTCTACCGCGCTCTCCGCCAAAGAGGTGTCAGGTTCAGCGCGGTAACGATACGATGGAGAGTCTTGAGTATCCGGTAGAAGCCGATGTTTCCCTTTCGAGGCGTGGATTTTATTGATGTGGACGGCCTGCTCTCCGAGGAGGAGAAGCTCGTCCGGCGAACGGCTCGGCGATTCGTGGACGAGCGCGTATTGCCGGTCATCAAGGAGTGCTTCCGCGAAAGCCGCTTCCCGCTGGACCTGATCCCGCACCTGGGTGAACTAGGCTTCCTGGGTGCGAGCCTTGAGGGATACGGCTGCGCGCGGATGGAGGATGTGGAATACGGCCTGCTGATGCAGGAGTTGGAGCGGGGCGACAGCGGGTTGCGGAGCTTTGTCTCCGTACAGAGCGCCCTGGTGATGTGGCCGATCCACGAGTACGGCAGCGAAGAACAAAAGAAGCGCTGGTTACCGGAGTTGCGAAGTGGTGGGAAGGTCGGATGTTTCGGCCTGACGGAGCCGGATTTCGGATCAAATCCCAGTGGCATGCGAACGCAGGCGGTACAAGACGGTGATTCATTCGTGCTGAACGGCGAGAAGACCTGGATCACGAACGGAACGCTGGCGGATGTGGCAGTGGTGTGGGCCCGTGAGGGAGAGCAGATCCGCGGCTTCCTCGTCGAGAAGGGCGCGCCGGGATTCACCACAACGGACATCCACGGCAAATGGTCGATGCGGGCGTCGGTGACATCGAGCTTGTCGTTCGCGGACTGCCGGATTCCCGCGGAGAATGCTCTGCCTGGGGCCTTGGGCCTGAAGACGGCCCTCGCTTGTCTGTCACAGGCCCGCTATGGAATCGGCTGGGGATGCATCGGAGCGGCAATGGATTGCTATGAAACAGCCAGGCAGTACACGATGTTGCGGAAGCAGTTTGGTGACCGGCCGTTGGCGTCACATCAGCTTGTGCAGAACGAGTTGGCCTGGATGATCACCGAGATCAGCAAGGCACAGTTGCTGGCGTTGCACGCGGCCCGGCTCCGGTCGAAGGGGCGGCTCAAGCACTTTCACATTTCGATGCTGAAGAGGAACAATGCCTGGATGGCTCTCGAAGTTGCGAGGAGGGCGCGCGACCTACTGGGCGCGAATGGCATTACGGATGAATACCCCGTGTTTCGCCATATGGCGAACCTTGAAACGGTGAAGACCTACGAGGGGACGGACAACATTCACGGCCTCGTCATTGGTCAGCAGGCGACGGGTTTGGCGGCATTCTCCTAGAGAGGCGATGGTGCGCTGGACTTTCTCCGTTCTATTTGGAGCCTTCGTGGCGGCGGCGGTACTGGCTCCGGTGCTGGCATCGGAAAACCGCGCGGAGGCTGCTGTGCTCTACGCCGCGTTTCGTCCTTTCTGTCATCAGCAAGTGGAGCGTGTATGGTCGTTGGCGGGAGAGCCGTTGGCGGTTTGTGTGCGGTGCCTCGGTGTCTACTGGGGTATGGTGGCAGGGGGGCTCGCGGCGCCGGGACTCGGTTCGCGCCGTGCGATGGCTGGGGCCGCGGCGGTGTGTCTGGCGAGTTGGGGTCTGGAAGCGGCGGGAGTGACCGCGTTACCCGCGGGGTGGCGGTTCATCACGGGGTTGGCGGTGGGGCTGACCGTCGGCCGCGCGCTTGCCTCGGGCCTGGCGGAGACAACACCGGTCAGGCCGGAAGTAGTGCGCTAGTTATGGGACGGATTTAGGGCAAGGAAAGATTGAATGAGTTCTATTTGCACCTGCGGCACACCGCTTCCGGAAGATTCACGGTTTTGCCCGATGTGCGGGCGGCCGTTTAGTCAGGAAGCGAAGGAAGCAGAA
>Ga0310125_10001829_pt1 | contig 10932 bp, 6 predicted proteins | sample CB11b_Tmax_Bot8__FD_203508 | JGI IMG/M metagenome (GOLD analysis project Ga0310125, IMG submission 203508) | Marine microbial communities from Western Arctic Ocean, Canada - CB11b_Tmax_Bot8 | ecosystem: Environmental > Aquatic > Marine > Oceanic | place: Canada: Western Arctic Ocean | collected... | reverse complement strand
CAGGGGCGGGTAGTCGCACGCGAGAGCAGAAGTGGTTGCACCTGCAGCGATTAGAAGAACAATAAACTTCAGTATATTCACGGCGTTACCTCGGATAACCCAGCATAGCTAGCGAGCGAACTATACCCCAGGCAGTGAAACGATACCAAGCCTACAGCCGAGTAGGGAAGCCGCTGCCACGTAAATTCTCGACATTCCACCGGTGAATCAGTCACGAGGATTTTGTCACCGCGTGTCTTTCTCGCGGGCGCTCGATCCGGGGGTTTCGTATGACCGTAACCTAGATGTTCGACATCGATGATTACACCATTCATGCTTGATTATCGTTTTTGACCATTGCGCGCTACGGAAATTCCCTGGACGCTGGTTTGAGCACGTCTTGCCGGCGCAACTTAGCCCGTATAATGGGCCGCCCGCGCGTTCCGGGCGGATTGGCTTCTCTACGTTACACGGAACGAAAATTTTGAGGTATCGCTTGCTGGACTCGCGGCTCGACTGGTTGCGTGACGAAGATAACGCTAATTGGTTGCGACGTGGATTACGTGGGCTGGAAAAAGAGAGTCTGCGCGTAGATTGCGAGGGCCGCCTGTCCCATCGGCCACATCCCCAGGGTCTTGGCTCTGCGCTGATCCATCCGTACCTCACTACCGACTACTCCGAAGCCATGCTGGAGTTCGTGACGCCTGCCTACCCAACCAATTGGGAGACGCTTCAGTTTCTCTGCGATCTGCACAGCTTCGTGACGGCTAATCTGGAGAACGAGTTTCTCTGGCCTCAGAGCATGCCCTGTTTTATGGCGCCTACCGCCGACATCCCTATTGCCTTCTACGGGACCTCCAACCTGGGTCGAATGAAGTCCGTTTATCGGAACGGTTTGGGGTGCAGATACGGTAGGGCGATGCAGGCCATTTCGGGACTGCATTTCAACTACTCCCTCCCGCGGGCCTTCTGGGAGCCCTATCGGGAATTTCAGAAGAGCCGACAGATCCTGAAGGAGTTCGTTTCCGAGAGGTATATGGCGCTCGTTAGAACCTACCGTCGTCACGCTTGGTTGTTGATCTATCTCTCCGGAGCGTCGCCGGCGCTCTGTAAATCCTTTGCGCCGGAACGGCACTCGGTCTTGGAGGAATTCGATGCTCAGACGTGGTATGCGCCCTTCGGTACCTCGCTGCGGATGAGCGATATCGGGTATAGGAATAAATCCCAAGCAGCGCTGCGTATCTCCGCAAATTCCCTGAATGATTACGTCACGGGGCTGACCGCTGCGGTGACTACGTCCAATCCGCAGTTCGAGTCAATTGGTGTGTTGGTAGATGGTGAGTATCGACAGCTCAACACGAATACTTTGCAGATCGAGAATGAGTACTACAGCCCGATCCGCCCTAAACCGCCAGCGGACAGTCTTGAGCGTCCAACTCTGGCTTTTAGAGAATTCGGTGTCGAGTACGTTGAGGTCCGCACCCTGGATTTGAATATGATGGACCCTGTCGGAGTCAGTCAGAGTCAGCTCCGGTTTATGGAAGCCCTACTGATCTATTGTCTACTCCTCGACAGTCCGCCGATTGATGCCGTGGAACAGGCCGAGCTTGATGAAAGGGATCTGCTGGTGGCGCGGGAAGGGCGCCGACTCGGACTGAAGCTGCCTCGCGGCGGTCGTAGTGTGCCCCTGAGGGATTGGGCGGTGGAGGTGCTGGAGGTCGTACGCGAGATAGCGACAATTCTTGATGTGGACGACGAGGGATATTCTGGTGCCGTGGACGCCCAATTAGCAGCCGTGACGGAGCCAGAGCTGACGCCGTCGGCCCAGATTCTGAGCCACATGCGAGAGGCCGGCTTGACCTTTCAGGAGTTCACCCTCGAGTCGGCCCGTGCTCATGGTCAGTACTTTACCAGTGTGCCGCCGAGTCCTGAGAAGCAGGACTGGTTGCGTGGGCTAACAGCAGAGTCGCTGCGACAGCAGGAGCGTCTAGAAGCGAATCCAGATCGGCCGTTCGCTGAGTACCTGCGGGATTACTTCGAAAGGGTCTAGCGAACTCGAGGAGGAGCTTTTTATTGATCTTCTCGAACTCGACACTGCTACAGCATCCGATCAGACGACCGGGTGGGGCAGCAATGCCGCCTCGACTAAACAATAGTACTGAGGTCGAATTCCACCTCCGCCAGTCGTTCACCTGGCACTGATGTTTGGGCTGAGATCAGTTTCTTACCGATCATGAACTCCTTCGGTGAGTTGACGGCCTCGACCGCGATCAATTGCCCTGAGCGAAGGTAGAAAACTGAAAACGGCGCCTCGGTGGGCGTGCCCCTGATGACAACCTGGTCGTATCCCTGTGACAATCCGGCTATCTGGAGCTTGAGCTGGTATTGATCGGACCAAAACCAAGGCGTCGCCGTGTAGGGCAGACGCTCCCCTAGGAAAGTCATCGCCGCGGTCTTCGCCTGCTCGATGGCATTCTGCACGGATTCCAATCGAATACGTTCTCCCAACAACAGGCTTGGATGATTCGTGCAATCCCCCGCAGCGAGGATGTTGTGTTTTTCGGTACGCGCTGATTCATCTACCGTGATCCCGTTTTTGCAGGGAAGGCCTGCGGCCTCTGCCAAACTAACCTCGGGTACGATCCCGATGCCCACGATAACGAGATCGCACGGGAAACGTTGTCCGTCTGATGTCTCAACCGCCTGGACGCGCTCCTCCCCTACAAAGCGATTTACGATGGTGTCGCAGCGGATTTTCACATCCGCACGAGCGTGAAAATCTAAATAGAATTGGGACACCTCCGGACAGACAACACGCGCCATCACACGGTTGAGCGCTTCGAGAATTGTGACTTCGAGCCCCGCTGACACGCAAACCGCACCGACCTCCAGGCCGATGTAGCCTGCGCCGACGACGACGAGTCGTTTGCCCGCCTGCATCGAGGTGAGAATCGCGTCTACGTCGGCGATCGTGCGTACGTAGTGAATCCCATGCAGATCCGCTCCGGGGACTTCAAGTCGACGCACGCGGCTACCAGTCGCCAGCAGCAATCCGTCATAGCGCAGAACACGACCGTCTTCCAGCGTCACCTGGGCTGCTTCCGGATCTAGGAGCGTCGCGCGGGTGCCGAGCTGCAAGTCCACTTGATTCTTCTCGTAGAAGGCAAGTGGGCGTAGAAACAGCCGATCGCGCTCCAATTTACCAGCAAGGTACTTTTTGGACAGGGGAGGACGCTGATAGGGAGGGTACGGTTCCCCTCCGATCAGCGTGATTTTTCCGTCAAACTTGTTTTGCCGCAGTGTTTGAACCGCTTGGGCGCCGGCCTGGCCTCCTCCCACGATCACGAAGTGCTCCGTCATGGGTTTGTCTATTTCCAGTTGTTCGTTAAGAATTCCAATCTTAGCTTTTTGTGGCAGCTGAGAGACAACATGATTGGTGCGATTCGCATTGAAGAGTTTGGTGACCCTGACGTTCTGCAATGGGTTGAGGTTGATGTGGGGGATCCAGGTCCCGGAGAAGCGCGTGTTGCTCATCATGCGGTCGGTATCAACTTCATCGACACTTATCGCCGTTCTGGGCTCTATCCCATAACCCTACCCAGTGGACTGGGGACTGAGGCGTCAGGCGTTGTTGTCAGTGTTGGGGAAGGCGTTGACTACCTGGCCCCCGGGGATCGGGTTGCGTATGCCATGGGCCCCCAGGGGTCCTATTCAGAAGAGCGCGTGATGCCGGCGAAATGGCTCATCAAACTGCCCGAAGATATCAGTAGCGATGTGGGGGCTGCGATGATGCTAAAGGGCCTGACGAGCTGGTATCTGCTTCGTCAAACGTATCGCGTGCAACCGGGTGACCGGATCCTCCTCTACGCAGCGGCCGGTGGGGTGGGGCTCATTGCTGCGCAGTGGGCACGCCAACTCGGCGCCCACGTCATCGGCGTCGTCAGCACGGAGGAGAAACGGAAGCTGGCGCTGGCGCATGGATGTGAAACCGTGCTGCTTGCTGACGCCGACATCGCGGGGGAGGTCAAGGAGCTGACGGGAGGTGAGGGGTTACCGGTCGTCTACGATCCAGTTGGCAAGGAAACCGTGTTGACATCGCTCGACTGCCTCAGGCCCCGGGGATTGCTCGTCAGTTTCGGCAACGCGTCGGGCCCCGTCGAATCCCTCAACTTGCTGGAGCTGGCGAAGCGAGGTTCTCTGTATGTGACGAGGCCCGTACTGGGGAGTTACGTGACCAATCGTGAAGAGCTGGAGCAGGGATGTGCTGAGTTGTTCGAACAGGTTAGCGGTGGACACGTAAGCATTGAGATCAGACAAAGATTCGCGCTTTCCGACGCAGCCGATGCCCACCGTGCGCTAGAGGCGCGCCAAACGACCGGCTCGACGCTCTTGGTGCCATGATCCGGTTGTTCTAGTCGCCCACCGTGCAATCGAAGGGATGTACTTCTTCGCCAGGGCGCCAGTCCCAATACCCCTCCCAAACGAAGGGTTCGATGAGGGTTGCAGGATCCGTGACGGTCAGCTGGTAATCCAAACGATCCTCATCTACGACAGGCCTAAAGTGTTCGAGGATCTCCACGGCTTCGCTCTGGGGAACGCCTACACGGTCGAAGTAGGGCCAGTTGATACGGGATGTCGATACCACGAGCGTCTCCCCTTCCCAGTGCCCGATCGAATACCCCATGGGAGATGCGGGGACGGTGGCCGGATTTGCGACGTTCGCTATGTGGATCGTGCGAACCGAGTCGAACTCCTCGAAGCGTACGACGATTTCTCCGTCTGCACGCTCGACGAACTCCATCGGGTACGGATTACTCATCACGGCAGGCATTCCCGGGGCCGCGCACTCCAGTAGCGGGTCGTCTTCGAACTCGTCGAATCCCGCAGCGGCAGTCAACGCCGAGTCCGTCAGGCGGTAAGCATCGGTACCTCGAAAGTACCAGGCGCCGCCTAAGCGTTGACTCCATACACGAAACAGTCCTTGGCTTGCCGCGGACGCCGCTGCACTTGGGTCTACTGTCCACTCGCCGCCGCCTAAGTGAGCTTCGGACCAGCGGGGCTCGCGTATCCGGCCGACCAGGAGCTCAGTGCCATCGGGCGGCAGAATGTGATTCACCTGCAGGTAGCCTGGCCGCTGGGTGGAAGGCCAGCCAGCGGTGAGGACGTGATCTCCCACCTGGACGCGTCCGGACGTCAGCCCCCGACGCCGCTGAGAACTCACGGCACCTCCCTCGAGATGCCAGACGAGTTCTTGCCCGTTGTCGTCAGTGGTCTCGATGTCCAGGAGTATGTGCGGGTTTCGCCAGGACAAACCCACGACCTCTCCTTCCACCTCGGTTACGACGCTACGGTCAAACTCGGACATGGAATGATGAGCGAAGCCGAGAGGCGGCAGCATAACCAGTGGAACAACGACGAATGATCTGAAACTCATCGTCCTCCTTATGATTCCATCGGTAAAGAGTCTTTGCATGCAGTCTATCTTAGTTGGGATTGAATCTTTCCAACGCGCCGTTCCAACGTGGTTGACTTCATTTTGGCGCTCGGCGAATGTCCCGGTCGACCGTAAGGTATGCGGATTGCAGGCGGACAGAAAGACCCAGCCGTGCCAGATGCTCAGCGGATTCAGGGGACTGGAGTCAACGGCCAGAACACCGGGAGCAACAGCATGACCGTGACGAAAACCACGGCCGTCAAGGGCAGTCCGAGCTTCAAGTAATCCGCGAACCGATAGCCTCCCGGGCCCATCACCAGAATATTGGCAGGATGGGAAATAGGGCTCGTAAAGCTAGCCGAAGCGGCCATAGCGACGGCCATCATCGCGGTTTGAGGTGCTATCCCCAGATCGGCGCTGGCGGATAGGACGATGGGGGCCATAAGTACGACCAGTGCCGCTGTCGGGATGACCATCGTGCCCGCTGCCGTGATCAGATAGAGCCCACCGATCACCCACCATGGCCCCATCGGTCCCAGAAGCTGCATCGTCTGTTGGGCTAGGAACTCAGCCGCCCCTGTCTGCTGCATGGCCGTTCCCAGGGGAAGCATGCCGGCGATGAGAAAAATGGCCCGCCAATCGATTGCGCGATACGCGTCTTCCATGGTGAGGCACCGCGTAAGCACCATCAATGTAGCGCCGATGACCGCTGCGATGTAGATCGGCAACCAACCACTCAAAACGGAAGCCACGACCGCCAGCATGATGCCCGCTGCGATCGGGGCGCGGGCCGTGTCGACGGGTCTCTGGGTCACTGGTGTGAGAATCAGGAATTCCGGATCTCGCTCCAGTACGCTCAACTTGTCCCGCGGCCCGAGCAACAATAACGCGTCGCCTAGCTGCACAACGAGCTGATCCAGGTTGGAGCGAATCGCCTCGCCCTTGCGCCAGACGGCAACAAGCTCCAGTCCGTATTTGTCTCGAAAATTGACCTCGGAGAAGGGCTGACCGGTGACGCTGGACCGCGGGTCGAGTGTGGCCTCCAGCAGACTCAATCGATCAGACTCGAACGTGTGGAGGTTCGTCGGCGCGCTGCGCTCGACCTGCAGTTCCTGGAGACCTCTAAGCACGTCCAGGTCTTCCTCACGGCCCTGGATGAGCAGAAGATCGCCGCTGCGCAGTGATTGATCAGGCTCAGGCATGATTCTGAGTTCACCCTCCCGGAAGAACGCGAGCAGTCGGAAGTCAAAAGCATCCCCGAGACGGCTGCGCATAAGGGTGTCACCTGCCAGCTGAGACTCGCGTGGGACCCGAACGACGAAAATGCGTTCCTGCAGCCGGTAGGTTTCGCTCAGCTCTTCTTCACTCACTTCACGGCAACCGGAGAACTCTGGTGAGCGCTGGATCTCCTCCACAGTTTCCGGGCTTGTCTGAAGCAGCAACGTATCGCCCGGACGCAGTGGCACGGTTGCAAGATGGACTCGACGAACCAACTCCCCGCGGCGAATGGCCAAGACGTTCGCCCCATAGGTCTTGCGAAATTCCGAGTGCTGCAACAGGCCCGCAACGAGTGGAGAGTTCTCCTCCACCACGACCTCCACGAGCTTGACCTGCCCAGCCATCAATCCTTGCAGCACGGGCGCTTCCCGCTCGATGACCAACTCGCTCCAGCGTTGGAATTCCCGGAATCGATCGAGCTGTCCTTGTACGACCAGCTTGTGTCCGCCTCGCAGCACAGTCTGCCGCGACGGCATTAGCTCGGTGCGCCCGCCGTGCTCCAGCGCAATCACGACCAATCCTGCGGCGGCACCGATCCGGCTTTGTCCGAGCGTTTTGCCTACGAGAATGGAGTCCTCGGGTACGCGCATCTCGAAGGCGCGGGAGTGTAATCCGTACTGGGTTCGAAGATTGCGCTGACTTCGTCTTTGAGTCTCCTCTGGTTTGATGCGTGGTACTAGATAACGGGCGGTAACGGCCATGAACAAAGTCCCGAGGATCAGCGCGACTCCTCCGATAGGAGTAAAGTCAAACAGGCCAAAGGGCGATTCGCCGGCGAGTTGCAAAGCACCGCTGATCAAAAGGTTAGGCGGGGTACCGATCATAGTTGTCAGCCCCCCCAACAGACATCCGTATGCTAGCGGCATGAGGAGTCGCGAGGCCGGGATCTGTGTACGTCTGGCGATTTCGATGACGACCGGCAACATCAGTGCGGCTACGCCGATGTTATTCATGAAGGCGGAAAGCACGCCAGCCGTCAGCATGACGACGATGATCATGCGTCCCTCATGCCTTCCTGCGAGTCCCAACACGGTACGACCGATGACGTTGGCGATGCCCGTTCGCGTCAGGCCGTCGCTCAAGATGAACATTGCCCAGACAGCGATGACCGCCGCGTTCGAGAACCCCGCAACGGCTTCTTCCGGCGTCACCAACTTCGTGAGGACGAGCGCCCCCAACACCAAGAGCGCGACGAGGTCCATCCGGATTCTTTCACTGACGAACAGCGCCAGTGAGATTAGCAAGATGGCTAGAACGAGTCCGATTTCAAATGTCAAAATTAATTCGCCGGCTGGATTCTCGCCCACTGGGTCTTGCTTCGGTACTCAACGAAAAACTCCCGATAATGCGGAATTCTAAACGCTGCAGTTTAAAGCAGAAAGCTGGCATGGGCCGGGAACCGCAGGTGCTTATCACCCGGCACAGTGCTCCCCCGGGGGAGCAGGGATCCAGGCGAACCTGCTTCAACGACCCTGTTGGTTGTGTTCACTGGATCGTGTTCGACTTTCGTCGGCCAACAAGCAGGATTCCAGTAACGAAGGCTGCTGTGCTCGGTGCCCGGGGGCTTTGAGCCCATGTTGGAGAATATTCTGACTGAACGCTGATCGGATCCGGCCTCTTGACGCTGACCGAGGGTTATCGCGAGTTTCGTTAGCGTTAGAGAGAGGCGGGCGCTGAGTGTCCCGGACGCTATTTGTGGCTGGCCGGTCTGGTTGGAGCGCTGGGGCTTGGCTTCGGAATGAAAACCCCCTGAGACTGCGTGATTATGATTCGTCAGGCAGGGAGCGCAGCAGATCGCTCATGCGCCGAGTCAACTGGTCGAACTGATAAGTGGCAATCTGGTATCGCCACCCGCCTAGTTGCTCAGCCAGTTCACGAGCTTCGGAGTCTGGATCCGAGGCATCTTCCGAGGCGGGGTCTTCTTCCCCGAGGGGCTCCATCGATTGATTCGGTGGTTCGTAGTCCACCTCAAAGGCGACCCAGGCATCCTCGCCTCGCTCGATCGACTCTGCGGTGAGCACGAGGCCATCGAAGGTGCGGAACTCGGTTATCGTGACCGGCTCATCGCTCTGGGTTCGTGACTCGACATCCTGGAGACTCAAGTTCGCCAGTACATTGCTCATCACGTTCGCGACGCTCTCGTACTGGAGTTCGCGGCCCTCGGGGACCCCTTCAACCGTGAAATTTGTCTGTCCCAAGGTTTCCTTCAGGATGTCTAGGGTTTCCCCGTCGGGGTGCGTCACGGTAACTTGCTGTATACGATTTCCGGGAAGTGAGAGGATATCCGTTTCCAACCATTCTGTGGCGGAACTGCTCACCTCCGGGTCTCGGTCGATCAAGTAGCTCTGGGCTTCTTCTGCTTTGCGCACATAAGCCTGGGAACCGCCTGTCGAATCCCCGACGATCACTTCGACTCGCACGTCGGCTCCAATCAGGGTAACGGCAACGCCGCCCGCGCTTTGGCTCTCTATCGCCTCGACGCCGAGCCGGTCATGCCACTCGGGGGTAGCGGTCTTCGCTTCGAGGATGCGTGCTTCGGCGAGGCTCAGCAACGTTTGGCGTATCTTTTGCAGGTCGGCGGGGTAGCCGTCACGCTCCGAAACCGACCAGCCAGTCCTGCTCCGCTCGAGCGTCGCTATCACCTCCTCACCGGCTCCGACGAGTTCCAATCGCTCGACTGCGTCAAGCTCATCCTGGAGCCCCGGCAAGAAGAGCGTATCCGCTGTCTCCGCCGGCTGCTGTCTTTGCTGTCCGAGTAGCGCGAGGGCGCCAAAAATTACTAGCGCCCCCGCGAGTACTATTAGCGTCCGATTCGTCACGACTGTTTCCTCGTTCTGCTTCGTCGAACACCCACCACAACCAAGGCCAATGCCGTGAGCACCATAGGAACGAGAACGATATTGACTACCTGTAAGGTAATACCCAGCTGTTCGATGTTGCGGTCAAGGTTCCGTTGTACGGACCTTAAATCCTGACGTATGCGCACCTGTTGATCCAAGAAACGCTGAACCTCGGCCTGCTGTTCAGCGCTCATCAGCAACGAACCCTCGTCCGTGCGCGCAGCCTGTAGCTCGCCCAAACGGTTCTCGGTCTCGGCGAGCTCGCCTTGAAGAACCATTTCGGTTTGTCGAAATTGGGCGTCTGCTTCTCTTCGGAGCGCTTCCACTCTCGTGAAAGGACGGGAGTATGTCCCGCGTGCGCGAATACCGATCAGTTCTGCGCTGCCCGACAGGTTGTCCAGCGCATTGATCACGAAATCCCCGTTGCTTGCGAAGGCGGTAGCCAGTTGCTGGCCCAGGAAGTTCTGTCGCTGGACCCATAGTCGGTCACTGAGAATATCGACATCGCCCACCAGGATGAGATTAGCGTCTTCGGTGGAGCTTAGGTGGTCGTCCGGAACCGGGGGGGGGTCTCTCTGTGTGTCACCTTCGGCATCCGGCACGATCTCTTCGGGCGGACCTTCCGGGAAAGCGCTCGATAACGCACCGGTGAGTCTCGCAGCGAGAACGTAGGACTCGTTGCTCGGAGTGAAATTATCCTGCAGCGCCTCCGGGTCAGCCAGCATTTGGACTTGAATCGAAGGCAGGAGCGCAGATTCCGTGCTTGAGGTTAACAACGGTTGCAGCTCAGCCGTGCGGCCTTCCAGCACGGTGAAGTGCCCGCTTGTGCCCATGTTCAGGTTGCCGAGGCCGTCGATGGTGACGTCTTCGCTGTCCATTGCCTCGCTAGTAATACCCAGCAGTGCCAGATGTCTCACCGGGCGCAAACCTAGGCCCGTGCTGATGCTTAGCGCATACCGATTGTCTGCGACGACCTCTCCGGCGGAGAAGTCAATCCCCCAGGCTTCCAGCAGGGGCTCGAGATCGGAGCCACTTCCCGCTGCAAGCGCCGCTGGATCCATCCCCGCAGAAGCCATATCGATCTCCGCGAATGGATCGAGGAAGATCATTGCTCTGCCACCGCGAAGGATGAATTGATCGATGGCATAGAGCGTGCTCGAGTCCAGGCCCTTGGGGTGTACCAGCCAGAGAACATCGACATCCTGCTCGATGGACGCCAGTGATGGGGTCAGTGTACGAATTTCGAACAGTTGTCCAGCTTGCGTGTAGATGACCCAGGGTTCCGTCATGCGCTGGGCTTGCGGATCGAAACCGGGCGCCATGGAAACGCCGGCGAGTAAGCCGACAACTACCTTGTCGGGTCGCGCCAAACTGTAGATCATTTTCGCGAGCTCGTATTCG
>Ga0310125_10001828_pt1 | contig 10933 bp, 7 predicted proteins | sample CB11b_Tmax_Bot8__FD_203508 | JGI IMG/M metagenome (GOLD analysis project Ga0310125, IMG submission 203508) | Marine microbial communities from Western Arctic Ocean, Canada - CB11b_Tmax_Bot8 | ecosystem: Environmental > Aquatic > Marine > Oceanic | place: Canada: Western Arctic Ocean | collected... | reverse complement strand
TTGACGGCCAAGCCAATCGATCAAATCGCGCGTGAGCGGTATGGCCATTCGGCCGCCCCCCTCGTCCTGCACGCATGGGAGCGCTTCAGCGAAGGATTTCGCGAGTTTCCCTTCAGCGTCGGCGTGGTCTACAGCGCACCGTGCAATTCCGGTTGTATGAATCTCCTCTATCCGGAATCGACCGGGTATGCCGCCAGCATGGTGGGAATTGCCTACGACGATGTGGCCCGTTGGAGCGACATCTACCCCGAGGACGTCTTCGAGGAGCAGTTTCGCAAGCTGACGGAAATCTGGAGAGATGGGCTCCGGCTATTGGAAGAGGGGAGGGGACTGGCTAAATCCTCAGCGGCCTTCGATGAATTATCGAATGTGGCCGAAGCGGCATACTGTCACTTGCGAAGCGTTTACCTGCAGGTCCGTTTCGTCCGCCGGCGGAACGAGATTGGATATACCGGCGACGAAACTTTTCGCGGGATCCTGGCCGAGGAAACCGATCTGGCCAAGCGGCTCCTGGCGATCACACGGCGGGACTCCCGGATTGGATTCGAGGCCAGCAATCACTACTACTACAGCCCCAACGATCTGCGTGAGAAAGTTCTGAATTGCGAGTACTTGCTGCGGCACAAGCGAAAGTCCTCATGAATACCCACTTCTTATATTAATAGTTTCCTCAGACGCTGGTAAACAATGGCTTTGTATTTGTCTGTTTATGGTCTTCCCCTGAAAACAGGCGGGACCCCCCTTCGCCAAAAGGCTGCGGCGGGGCAGGCGGCTATTCTACGAGCCTTCGGCTGAGTTCAGTGGGCCTTCCCTAGAACAGGCGTCTCGCCTGTTTTTTTTGAGTAGGACAATGGGGAGCCAAAGCCAGCGTCCCATCCCTACCGCAGCCGCTCGCCGTGGAGGCGCAGCCAGCGTTCGGCGTGATTGTAGCGTGGGCAGGCGGACTTTACGAGCGCCCAGAATCGATCGGAATGATTCAACTCGCGTAGATGTGCCAGTTCATGATGAATGACGTAGTCGCTCACCCAGGGCGGCATCTGGATGAGCTTCCAATTGAAGCTCAGCGTGCCCCCACTTGAACAAGACCCCCACAATGTTCGCTGGGCGCGAACACGGACGCGGCCAAAGGACACGCCGTGTCCCGCCGCGAGTTCGCAGACCCGTTCAGGAATCTCTGCCTGGGCCATCATCCGGAGGTGGCCCGTGACTATCTTTTTCAACTCGTGGGGGCGGTGGGAGCAGTGTATTTCCTCATCGCCGAAACGTACCCACATCCCGAACAAATCCTCTTCGAGGTCAAGCCGGACCGCATTCCCCCGAAACAGAATCAGGCTCCCGTGTTCCCACTGACCCGCCGCGCGGTGGCCCTCCGCTGCGATCAATTGTTTTTCCAACCAGTGATTCTGCTCGAGAATGAACGCGTAGGCTTCGCGACGGGAACCAAACGGAGGGATGGTGACTTGGACCGATCCTTCCTCGTTCACCCGGAGGATGTAGCGGCGAGCCTGCCGATGCCGGCGAAACCGCACATCAATGTCTTGCCCGTTCAGGCAAATCGTAGATTGCAACGGCGTCTTGGCAGTTCTCATTTTTTCGTGAAGCCGCGTGCCGCGGCCAGTGCCTCGCGGGAGGCGCGCGCGAGGAATACGGTGTCCAGACCCAAGCCCAGAAACCGGAAGCCGTCCGATAAGGCTTTGTCAATGGCTTCGGGGGTGGGAATGACCACGTGAATTCCCGCCGGTTTGCCCGCCGCCGCCGCCGCATCGCGCACGCGTCGGCAGCCTTCGAGTACCTGCGGATCATCCGTCCGGCCCGGCACCCCGTAGGAGCCGCTCATGTCGTAGGGTCCGATGAAGACGCTGTCCAGGTCGTCCACCGCCAGGATCGACTCGACGTTTTCTACGCCCCGTTTCGACTCGATCATGACCGCCACCGCGACATGTTCGTTGGCGCCGGCCGCGTACTCATCAAATCCCACGCCCCAATCGTTTGCCCGGACGTATGAATAACCGCGAATCCCCCGGGGAGGAAATTTCGCCGCCTGCACCGCGCGCTCCGCCTCTTCCGCGGTATTCACCAGGGGAACAATCACCCCATCGGCCCCGAGGTCCAGGACCTGGCGGATGGCCAGTGTGTTGTTTTCTCGTACCCGGGCCAGGCAGGGGGTCCCGCGGCCATGCATGGCACGGGCCACCGCGGCGAAGTCCTTGATGTCCACGTCGGTGTGCTCGCAGTCCACTGCAACGTAATCGAAGCCGGTTTCGGCAAAGATCTCGGCAATAGTAGGATGCGCCGCCTGAATCCAGGTCCCCACCACGACCTCACCCGAGTTTAATTTCTGTCGAAATGATTTACTCACAATGCATACCTACACGGGTGCGCCACGAATGAAAGTCCAAATCATTGCCGAAGGAAAATCACGTGCCGGTTTCCTCCTTCGGCCAGCAATGCCGCATCCCTTTTGTCCCAGGGATGATTGGCCAGCGGATTCTCATCCATCAGCCACATCGGGGTTCGGGAGACGGCACCCTCGATCACCAGGCAATCCATGGACGACGGAATATCCCCGAAGGCCTGCCGCATGCCCCAGGCGAATAGTTTGAAAAAAGCGAGGGGTTGCGGGGTGTCCGGCCACTGCTTTCGCATGAAGGTGAATCCGGCCCGGATAATCCGGCCCGCGGAGCGCAAGAAGCAGTTTTGCGCCCTCGAAGAAAGCCTTCACCGAAACGCCCCCGGTGAGGTGCCCCTGGCGCCGTTTTCCTTGCATTTCTCTGTTTGGGTCATCATGTTGAAAATCTAGTGTTCATCCAGAGGCACGATACGATACAAGGATCAATTCGATCGCCCGGGGTCATACCGGAGAAAGATTTCGATGGAGAGGATGAGTCCATGGCAGGCACTGATGCCTGGCGCGGCTGAATTTCATTTCCTGGATAAAAGGAGAACGACGGTGAAAAAGAATTCATTTTACGTTAGTGTGGCGGCGCTTTTCGCGGCGCAGATCAGCGCCGGCGGCTGGACCCTGGGTAGTGACCACGCGCAATGGCACGTCGATGAGCAAACCGGCGCCATCCAGTCTGCGGATGCGGCGGGCGGCATCGCCGCGGTTTCCCGCTGCCGGGATGTCTACGAGGTGGTCTACACCAACCGGGTAGCCGCCGGAAGTGAGTCGGAGGACCGGGTTCTCTCCGCGGAGACCAACGGTCTGCCCTCACGGCTTACCCTCGAATGCGGGCACTCGTCTCTCGGGCTATCCATCCACAAGTGGTACCGGATCGATGAGCATACCGGCTGGCTCATGAAAAAGACCGCGATCGTTGCGCCTGAATTGGAGAAAAGTTTTGTCCATTTCCTCAGTAACGTGCGTGTGCCCACCTCCATGTGGAACGGCGCCTATCTCTACCACCCGATCTGGAACAGTGGGGGCAGTCCGATGGTGCGGACGGAGGAGATCACCGGGGAACGCCACTTTCGCGCCGCGGACGGCACGGGGTTGATGACCTTGTCGCACCCCGGTCATGACGTGAATATTGGACACGCTCGCTACGCCAATCACGGCGAGCCGGTGTTCTTTGACCACGTCCAGGGGATCCGCGGCTCGAGCTACCAGAACCTGCCGGAAATCGAGGAACGCCAATCCGACACCGTGGCCCGGCCCGGCCAGTGGACCATGTCTGCCCTGCATGGCCCGGTGGGAAACGGCGTCACCGATCCCGTCACCGTGGAAATGATCTTCGCCGTTACCCCCGGCGATTTTTACGACTTCCAGCTTGCCTACAAGGCGGTGCCGGCCATCCGCGACATCCTCCATTACGAGTCGTTGACGACTCCCGCCTGGGTGAAGGACCACTTGATTGACGTCTGGACCGACTACACGGTCGCGCCCGAGACGACCGGCCGGGCCTTTTCCCGGCTATTTAAGCGGATGCCGTTCGGCTTCGTCAGTGTTGTCGTGTTCGGCTATTACGAGAATAGTTACTCCTACCCCGGTGACGACGAACAATGGGCCGATCACCTATCCACCGTGGAGGACCAGGGACACTATTTTGAGTCCATGGAAAAAAGAGGGAAGAAGGTGGAAGACTACCTCGTTCGCCGCGAGGACGGCCTGCTGGTTACCCGGTGCGTATGGAAACCATCGGAGCAGCGCGCCATGATCAAGGCCTTGATGGCCGCGGCGGGGGAGTCGCAGCAACTCAAGCCGGCCGTCTATACCCATATGGGAACCAGTGGACAGGACCGGGAAGCCCCCATTGTACGCAACCACCCCGAAATCATTCTCACCCGGGCCAACGGGGAGCCCTACCGCCACGCCACCGATTACAACATGAACTGGAACCGCCCCGTCGGGCTGAGGCTCCAGGGTGCGAGTCCGGTCCTGCAGGATTGGTGGGTGGACATACTCGAGCGGCAGCTGGACTTCGTTGACCTGGATATGACCTATTTCGATACCCTGGCCCGTGCATCGGTTAACGTAGACTGGAAACATCACCGGGCGGTCCAGAGCCAGGAAATGTACGCTCTGTACAAGCGGTTCATTGAAGTGACCCACGAACACGACGCCGCGCTCTTTACCAACTATGCGGTGCCGATGTTCAATGACCTCAGCTATACCGAGCAAGCGGGGTATCCCACCTACAAGAGCGACTGGCACGCCTACGCGGCGCGCATCTCCGGGCAGCAGGTCCTGAACCGCCGCGGCCGGCCGCTCATCGTAGTGAATACCCCGCACTCCTTTGAGCTTCCGTTTCCACCAGAGTCTCTGCACGACGATAGTGTACCGTTCATCCTGCACTCACCGCTGCTTCATAACGTGCGGATGAGCCTTCACCCGGCATCCCAGAACGATCCGGACCGGCAGGTACGCTTTGCGCACAAGGCGCTGCCCTGGCTTCAGGCCTTTTACGAACTCCGCATGCGGGACTACGCCAACCCCCACGTGAGACCCAGGTGGTGGGCGCACGAGACGGAGTTGGAAACGCATGGGTACACGCTCAGCAAGGACGCGGGCATCGTTTCCTGTCTGAACCATGCCGGGGCGGCATCGAATCAAAAGGTCGCGTTCGAAACCGCCCCGCTCGGTCTACAACCCGGAAAACCGGCCTGGGTCTGGCGTCTGCAACTTCCACACCCTCGCCAGGCCGACGACACGCCGCCCGCCGCCGATGCCCCCATCCCCCGCCTGGCCCGCCAGACCCTGGTAGCGTATCACACGGAACTGCCTGACCGGTTGGAGTACGAAGAACCGTGGCCGTCGGAAACCCCGGTTCACCTGCTCATCACCCATTCTCCCGCGTTAATCCGTGCGGTGGGGGATACAACCTGCCAGTTCTTTTTGCCCGAAGCCTACCGGGCAACCGTGTCGGGCACGATGGATATCAAGACGGGGCGCCTCGACCTGCTGGCGGAAAACCGGCACGAGGATGCGGAATTGCTCATACCTTCAACCCCGGACTCCACCCCCGGCATGGCCCAGATGCTGCGGGTCGGCACCATGCACGAGGCCGGCGTTCTCCCCGCCGCCGAACCGATCGAAGTCGAAACCACCCGAATCGACGGCCAAGCCTACATTCTCCTGAAGGCGCCCAAGGGATCCACCGAGTTCATCCTGCGGTAGGAGATGACTGGCCCGCATTTCTCACCGGCCTTCGGGACAAAAGGGGAAATCCGAAATTCGATTCTCGAAATACTAAACAATGTCGAAAACCGAATTGTGCAAATCCGAAACAGCTTGTAATGCGGGCTAGGCGTCGCCCTGCTTGACGATCACCCCCACGATCCCGCCTGCCACCACCGTCTCCGCAAGCGTCCCCAGGAACCAGCTCCAGGCCAGGCTGACCGGTATGGCCTGCACGGAGTAGGTTCCGAAGCCCATGGAGATGCCGCAGGCCACTCCGAAAAGAACCCCATACTTGATTCCTGTCGCCATCGATTTCGGCGAGATCAGCAGCCCATAGATCAGCACGAAGGCCACCGCCGAGATCAGCGTAACGAGGTACATCAAGGGCATCTTCATCTCCTCCATCGGCCGCCACATCTCCGCCGGCAGATTGCCCTGGTCTCCCAGGAAAGCCTCCTCTTCGCCCTGTCCATACGGGAGAATATCCGGCTGGGCAGGCTGGATGCCACAGACGAGGAGATCGAGGCTTCCGCCCGCCTCGCCAATGCGGATGAGTTTATTGCCCGGTTGCCTGGTGGCTACGATACCGTGGTGAGCGAGCGCGGCGTGACCCTGTCGAATGGACAACGTCAGCGCATTGCCATTGCCCGCGCCGCATTGGTCGGCGCCCCATTGCTCGTCCTCGATGAGCCCACCACCGGCCTGGACGAGGACAACCGCAAGGCGGTTATTGCCGCACTGGAAAGCCTGCACTAGGAAAGCACCGTCATCCTCGTCACCCACGATCTGCTTCATGCCTCGCGTTCAGAGTGGATTATTCATATCGACCATGGCTGGGTTCTCGAACAGGGCACCCATGAAGACTTGCTCGCCCGGGAAGAGGATTACGCAAGGCTTTATAGATTACAGGCCCGCGCGTACGGCGATGATGCGACCGCCGTGCTGGAGGATTTTCCGTATGCCGTCGGATGATGACAAGCGGGTGATTGAGATGGATGAGTCGCTGCCCGGCTTGCGCCTTTTGCTGGATGACGAGGCCATGCGCCGGTTTTTCGCCGGCGAAATGAGGGTCGATGCCGTGAGGTCCCGGTATATCCGCTACAAACCAGGCGTCAACGCCCTGGTCGGATACGAAATCACATCGGGGGACCGGACGGTTCCCATCTACGCCAAGACGTATCTCGAGACGTCGCTGGATAAACTCCAGCCCAGCCGCCGCAGGCCCCCCGTGGATGGGCCGTTGGGCGCTGGATTCGGAACGTGTGCGAAGGAACGAATCAGTTGGTGGATCTTCCCCAACGATGCGCGCATTCAGGCCCTGAATGTACTGGCCGATCCAGAGTCGACCTCGGCCATGCTGCGTGACCACTTTCAATTTGCCCAACCGCCACCGGCAGATGCCGTCGTCGAACGGATCAGCCACAAACCGGAACGGCGTTTTGTCGGCTGTGTCAGCGGAAAAGAGGGTCCCATAGCCGTCCTGAAACTCTACACGCGCGACGGGTATCTCCAAGGCTCCCGCAGCGCCAAGTACTACAAGTCGGGGGAGAGGCTTCGGGTTGGGGAGTTGATCGCCTCCGCCCGCAAAGGGATCCTGGGATTTACCTGGTTGCCGGGTGAAGATCTTCGCCAATCGCTCCACGCGAAAGGTCCCGGCTGCGATCGGTTGCCCGACGTGGGCGCTGCGCTAGCTGAGTTGCACCGCCAGAAACCCCGTGGACTTCACCCGGAACCGGGCGTGCCGTTGTTCGTAGTGACCAGCACCAAGAATGGGCTCCGCGAGGCATTGGAGGACGGGGTCGTTGACCTGGTCATCCTTTCCCGGTTCGACTTCCCAGCGCCGGCCGGCCGCGGTTTATGGTCAGCCGAGGCCTGGTTCAACCGCTACTTCCAGGTCGTGACCAACGCGGCCCAACTTCCGCCTGACGTGCCGGAAATCCAATAGCAGTTCCCTCCCGGCAGGGTTAGACCTTGCCCAACTTTGCACACTAAGATTCAGTAGAGGGTCTGGAGGGGTCCGTGCGTATGAACGGTTGGGTAAAAGGCGGTTTGGTGGGAGCCATCTCCCTCACGGTGCTTTGGCTGTTGTGGCCCAAGGCCTCCGACACCTTTGCCGGAGAAGGAGTGGTGGAGATTTCGTACATGTCTCCCGACGGCCCGATCCGCGATGCCTTCGAGGACGCCATCCGCGAATTCGAATTCATCAGCCGGCGCCGCCACGAAGAGACCGGTGGGGATTATCCCATCTACCGTGTGGTGGCCGGACAGTCCGCCTCCCGCAACCAGACCGAGGATCCCACCCGGTTCCTCCTCAGCCTGGTGGGCGGAAGCCCGCCCGATGTCGTCTTCTTCGATCGCTTCGCCATCAGCGAATGGGCCGCGCGTGGGGCGTTCGCCCCGCTGGATAACTTCGTCGCCCGGGATCAAACTACCTGGGCGCATTGGCAAATCACGCGAAAGAGCCGGTCGGATGACGATGCCCCCTGGCCCGGGGCGAAGGCCGAGGCGCCGCGGGCGGAGGGGGCGCAGCCCCTCGCTGCCGTCGAACCCATCCGGCAAGAGGACTACTACACTGCGTGCTGGGACGAGGCGGTCTACCGAAACCCGTTGACCGGCGAGTCCGGGCTCTACGGCATCCCCAACAGCGCCGATGACCGCGTCCTCCTTTACAACAAGGACATCCTCGTCCGGTATGGCTATACGAATGACTTCGGCGAAGCCCGACCGCCCGCCACCTGGGAAGAACTGGAAGAGATGTCCGTGCGGATGATTGAGCGGGATGAGAGCGGCAACATCCGGAAGCTGGGATTCATTCCCAACTTCGGAAACGCCTGGCTCTACTTCTACGGTTGGATGGCCGGGGGAAAATTCATGTCCGAGGATAAGCGTACCGTCACCCTGAATGATCCCCACATTGTGTACGCTCTGGAATACATGACGCGGCTATACGAGGCCATGGGCGGCGCCAGGGAAGTCCTTAGTTTCGAGAGCACATTCCAGCGCGGCGCCCTGGATCCCTTTGTTGTCGGCAAAGTCGCCATGAAGATCGACGGCGACTGGACGCTTACCAGCCTGGCGCGCTTCGGCCGGGATCTGAACTTCGGCGCAGCTCCCGCACCCATGCCCGCGCGGGAACTGGCGAAGGGGCGTGAACCCGTCACCTGGATGGGGGGATGGGCCTATGCCATACCCTCCACCTCGCCGCGCAAAGACCACGCATGGGAATTGATCCGGTTCCTGGTCAGCCAGCGCTCGTTGGAGATCCGGATGGCCTCGGAGCAATACTCCCAACTGGCCCAGGGACGACCGTACTTTCCCCGGCAGTTTCCCAACCGGGTTCAGAACAATTGGGTCTACGAACAATACATCGTCAATAATTTGATCGTGGAACAGAAATTCAAAGATGCGGCGCAGGTTTTTCACGCGGTAATGGATGACGCCTACTACCGGCCGGTCACGCCCGTGGGACAAAAGCTGTGGAAAGCGCACAAGGATGCAATGGAGGAGGGGATTCACCAGAAGCGTTCTCCCCAGGAGGCCCTCGACTACCACACCGCAAGTGTCCAGCGGGAACTGGACCGTTTTCTTCACCCCCCCGAGGGGAAATCCATTCAAAGCTGGACCTGGTTCTTCTGGCTCTACGGGGCGATCCTGGTCGGCGCCGTCCTCCTGATCTATCGGCTGGATACCCGAAAGACCGGCGCACGAAAAGGGAGTTTCCTTCTCCGCCTTTTCGGCGGCGACGAGAAAGATGCCTCCCCGTCAATCATCGAAGGAAAGAAGGGATCCTACTTCCGTTCCGAGTGGAAGTACGGCGTACTCTGTGCGCTGCCCTGGATTCTTGGCTTTGCGCTCTTCACCGGCGGGCCGCTCCTGTTCTCCATTGTCATCAGCTTCTGCCGCTACGACATCCTGAACCAGGCCGAGTTTGTCGGTCTCTCCCACTACATCCGGATGCTGGTGGACGACGAGTTGTTTTGGAAATCAGTCTGGAACACCGTCTTCATGGCCATCGGGATCCCCATCGGGATGGTCGTGGGCCTCGGGATCGCCATCCTGCTCACCACCAAGGCCAAAGCCGTCGCCTTATGGCGAACGCTATTCTACCTCCCCAGCATCGTCCCCCTGGTGGCTGCCAGCATCCTCTGGATCTGGATCTTCAATCCCCAGAGCGGACTGCTCAACCAGATGCTGGGGGCCATCGGCGTGGACAATCCGCCTTTCTGGCTGAACGACGAGCACACCAGTAAGTGGGCGCTGATTCTCATGGGCCTTTGGGGCGCCGGCGGCGGCATGATCATCTGGATCGCCGGTCTGAAGGGAATCAGCGAGAGCTACTACGAGGCCGCATCCATCGACGGGGCCAACGCCTGGCAGAAATTCTGTCACGTCACCATTCCCCAGCTCACTCCCTACATTTTTTTCAACCTGATTATGGGGCTGATCGGCACCTTTCAGATCTTCACCCAGGCCTTCATCATGACCGAAGGGGGGCCGGTAAATTCCACGCTCTTCTACGTCTACTACCTCTTTAACAACGCATTCCGCTACCTCAACATGGGCTATGCCTGCGCCATGGCCTGGTTTCTTTTTGTCATTGTCTGCGTGCTCACCATGTACCAGCTTCGCCTCTCCCGGCGATGGGTCCACTACGAAGGCGACTGATGTCCGTGCCCGAACCCCAGGAACAGAAACGAGACAAGGCTTCACGCCGCGCGCTGCGTACTGCGCGTATATTGTTCCTCTACGGCCTCCTCGTCGGGGGATCAGTGGTCTTTACGCTCCCTTTCCTTTGGATGATCGGCACGAGTATGAAAGTCGACCGGGAGATGTTCACCGAGCGCGTCAGGATATTTCCGATGCGTCCCGACCCGGCGCCCGCCTCGCCGTACCTGGACACCCGCTACTTTGAGACGCCCCGGGAGGAGGGCTTCCGGCGCATCGAAGCCACGCTTCATGCGGCCCTGGACAACGCCGAATGGCCGGCCGGCATCCGCAATCCCGACCAGGCCCCCGGGATCCTGGCCGCCGGCATCTATCAGAAGCTCAAAAACATCCTCCCCCTCTCTGCCTGGACGGAACCGGACACCGCCTTGTGCGAACGGGTTGAAGCAGCCGTCACCCCGGAGGCCATCAACGAGGTGATCCGCGCCGTCTACCGCCGCCTCGCCTTCGGGACGGTACGCGTACGCAGCTTCGAGTTGCAGGAAAAAGAGCTCACTGCCGGCCGCGCGGTGTCCGACATCTGGACCTTGCCGGAGGGCAGTACGGTTCGCCTGGTCGACAACCCCGCCGCCGGTACCCCAGAGGCCG
>Ga0310125_10001826_pt1 | contig 10934 bp, 10 predicted proteins | sample CB11b_Tmax_Bot8__FD_203508 | JGI IMG/M metagenome (GOLD analysis project Ga0310125, IMG submission 203508) | Marine microbial communities from Western Arctic Ocean, Canada - CB11b_Tmax_Bot8 | ecosystem: Environmental > Aquatic > Marine > Oceanic | place: Canada: Western Arctic Ocean | collected... | reverse complement strand
CGATCCACGCCGGTGTCCGGCGGCTGAGCAAGCCAGCGCCCTTGCCGCGGCGCAATTCCGCATCCAGCGTCGCCACGCCGTCTGCAATCAGATCGCCGCGCTCGTCGCCCAAAACCGTGTACACACGCATGTCGGCGCTTGTGCTGCCGTGCTCGGCCATGTGGGCGTAGATCCGTCTGCGCCAGTCACTCGTTTTCGCGAATTCGGGGGATGCCCAAGAAGGGCAGGTACTCGCCGTATGCGATGTCCGGACGTGGCAGCGTAAACGGTCAGACGCGGATCCGCGCTTTGAGGTCAACGGCGGTTCTGCCATGCGCCGTGATCCGGATGGCGGCGTTATGAATGCCTGCAGCCACTTGATTGTCGGCGCGCACGGTGAGCCAGAAGGAGCTGGTTCTGTTCTCTTTCAGCTCCGCAATGGTGTCTCCGAGGAGCAGCAGGCCTTCACGGCGGAACCAACCGTACTGCTGCGCGTATGGCGTGAGCGCTTCCGGTCGTTGGTGGTAGACGGTTGCGGGAAGTTCACAATCGATCTCGATTTTGATGTCTTTCAGATCCTGGGTCAGGGCGCGCACACCGAATTGCATCGATTCGTATTCGCCGCGGGCCAGGGCGCACCCGGCCGACCTCTCGATCTGCGGCCTCGAGGGGATGTCGGTGTCGCTTAGAAGCTTCAGACTGCTGAACGGGAAGGCCACGAAGCCCCGTTTGCGCTCGGATTCCGTCCACGACGACGCACCTGCGACCGGCTCGTCGGTCGCCGCGACGGCAGTGCCGGCACTGCCCAGAACGATCGCCAGGATCCGGATGATGCTCGTCGATCGCATGCGCTGAAGCCTCATGAACGTTCTCGAGCTGCCCAAAGCTGGCCACGATCGCTGCGGCGGCGCATGAAATCCAGTTCCTCAGTCGTCTCGTGGCCGCTGATGATAGGAAACCCGCGTGTGTGGCGCCCGCCGGTTCACCCGCTCCGGCCACTGCGCGGTGCCATTGCCCTACGGGCCGCGTTGTCAGATATCGTCTCGCAGGTAGTTGTGGGCCTGATACTGCCCGCCGACAACTCTGCCCATGAACGGCAGATACGCGAGCCGTTCGGCATGGCCATCCACCATCCCCATGTTGATGGAATCTCTGTGGACGCGCGGACGGGCGCCGTTGTACTGAGCGCCGGTGAAAATCCATGCGATCAGGGCTGAATTCGTATCGGGGATGTTGTCCGCATCGGTATCCACCGTGGGAGTCCAGTTGTTGTAGGTGTACATGAATTCGTGGTTGACGGCCGTGTCGAGCACCATCGCCCACGACGACGGGTAGTGCGCCTCACTGAATTTGATGGGCCCGTTGTTCCCGTAAACAATCGGCGAATGAGGTCGAGGCGCAGCCAGCCCGCCGGGTCTGAATCCACCGTAGGGCACGCCAACACCCGCCTGGCCCGTCGGACACAGGCGGGCATTGGATTGGAGAATCCCGTTCGGCTCCTGGTCGAGATACTCCGCGGTTGTAACGAACCAGTAGGATGCCAGAGGAGCGGTTGGGAAGGGAGTGGCGAACAATGGGAACTCGTCATTGTTGTCTTCGCCGTACCTGATGAACGCAATCGCGTATTGCCTGTGCAGGCTCAAGCACTTGATCGACTGCGCTTCGCCTCTGGCCCGGTCCAGCGCGGGCAGCAGCATCGAAATGAGCACGGCGATGATCGAGATGACCACCAACAGCTAGATCAGCGTAAAACCGAGGCTACGCGAAGCGCAGCCGTCGGGCCGGCAGGCGAATCGTCGCCACTGTCTACGAATGTTCCTGTTCAGGCCGATTGTCGACCTTCTGCGTGTCGCCCGAACCGAGCGAGGCGCCGGCAATCGACGAGAAATCGCATCACGTGGCACTGGACGTTCCGTAAAGAGGCTCTTCAGCTCGCCGAAATCGCGATCTCAGATGTCGTCTCGGAAGTAGTTGTGAGGTTCATACCCTCCCAAGACGAACTGGCCACGAAAGGCGACATAATCCAGCCGTTCCGCGTGGCCGTCCACCAACACCATGGTGGGTATGTCCCGGTGGACGCGAGGACGCGCGCCGTTGTAATCGAACCCGAGTGAGAGATATTGCATGATACCAGTGCCCGTGTCGGGAAACTTGTCGGCATCTGTGTCTACGGCGGGTGTCCAGGCGTTGTACGTATACTGAAATTGTTGGGCAGGCGCCGTGTCGAACCCCATGAGCCAAGTCGTAGGGTAATTCACGTCACTGAACTTGATGACGCCGTTGTTCCCGTAGACGAACGGCGCAGGGGCAACGGCAACGGCGTTTGGACTATTATCCCTGAATGCGCCATAGGGGACGCCGATTTCCGCCTTACCCGAGGGACACTCGTACACTTTGGTCTGTGTAAAGTCAGTTATGTCTTCATCGATGTATGCCATAATGGTTTGGTTCCACGAGCTTCCCGGAGAGCTGCTTGGGAAAGAACTCGCGAACAACGGAAATGCGTCGTTGTTGTCGTCCTTGTACAAGATCAGCGCCAGCCCGAAGTTCTTTTGCAGGCTCAGGCAGACAACTGATTGAGCTTCGCCCCGGGCGCGATCCAGCGCCGGCAGCAGCATCGCGATGAGCACTGCGATGATCGAGACGACCACCAGCAGTTCGATCAACGTGAAACCATCGGTTCGGGAAGCGATACTGCGACTTTTCATGTCGGTAGCCATAGTCATCCTTTCACATTTCGCCCTCAGGAAGATTCTCAATGGATCCTGCATCGTTGGAACTGGCGACTTCCGTATTTCGGTAGCGATTGACGGCGAAAAATAAATTATTGGGGCCGCTGCGGCATCCTCTGCATACTCTTCCTCTGAACAGATGTCCCGCAGATTCTAGCCGACGGCTGAGCGGGTATGTAGATCGACGGTCTCAGGGGAAATGCCGACCTTGGCGCAAGGTCAAGAACTACGAGAAATCCAGGTGCAGTCCTGGGAACCAGCTGAAGGAGTTGGATGATGGGCTGGGTATTTGAATTTCTCGGTTCCTGGGAGGTTATGGGGAGCAATATCGCATTCCTGGTTATGTGCCGCCTTTCGATGTTTGAGACTTCGCGCGTGCCGAAGCAGGCGCGACGACGCTCTGCGGATTCCCAGAAATCTGACCATCTCCGCTGCGGCGACATACCAGAACCGCCAAATCATCTTCTCGTCTACTGACCACTACTCATGAGACCCAGCGGCTGCGGCGCCCGTTCGCTCATCCGAACCAGGGGCGCATCAGCACCTCGCTCGATTTGACCTGCCTCTTGACCCGTTTTGGGTCCAAACGGGTCCATTTGGGACCAATTCAGGTCAGACCGGAAAATCAGATAAAAACAAAAACCCTTGATTTGCAAGGGGTTACTGATGGGCCCGGGAAGACTCGAACTTCCGACCTCGCCCTTATCAGGGGCGCGCTCTGACCAACTGAGCTACGAGCCCGAGGGACTTATGCGAGGTGCAGGCTAGACAGGAGGGAGGCATCAGTCAAGGCAATGAACAAGGGCAAGAAGAGTAGCAGGAAATCGGAAGAGCAAGAAAGAAGGAAATTGCGAACGGCGGCTACCTGACTCATGTCGACGCGCAGACAATCTGCGGCGTTTCTCCGGTTTCCTGCTCTTCCGCTTTCCTGCTCTTCATTCTCCCGCCCGATATTCCACGGAATAGTTCGGACTTTCCTTGGTAATCGTGATGTCGTGCGGATGGCTTTCGATCAGCGAAGCGTTGCTGACGCGAACGAAGCGGCCGTCGCGTCTCAACATATCGATGTCCGCGGAGCCGCAATAGCCCATCCCCGCCCGAAGACCGCCGACCAGTTGATAGACGAAGTCGCTCAGCGGGCCGCGATAAGGGACTCGCCCCTCGACCCCTTCGGGAACGTACTTGTCCTGATGGGCGCCGCCCTGCCCGTACCGGTCGGCCGATCCGGCCATCATGGCGCCTTCGCTGCCCATCCCGCGATAGGCCTTGTAACGGCGACCCATGTGGATCACCATTTCGCCCGGTGATTCGTCGAGCCCCGCAAATAGCGAACCGAGCATGACGACCGAGGCACCCGCGGCGATGGCCTTGGTGATGTCGCCGCTATGGCGAATGCCTCCGTCGGCGATCACGGGAACACCCGCGGGATTCGCGGCCCGACACGCATCGATCACCGCGGTGACCTGTGGTACGCCGACGCCGCTGACCACGCGCGTGGTGCAGATCGATCCCGGCCCGATGCCCACCTTGACCGCGTCGGCGCCGGCTTCGATCAGATCTCGAGCCCCCTCTTCGGTGGCTACGTTTCCGGCGATCAGATCGATATCGCTACGCGATTTGATCGCGAGAACCGCTTCGATGACGTTGCGGCTGTGGCCGTGGGCCGAATCGACCACGATGACGTCCACCTCCGCCTTGATCAGTGCCTCGACGCGGTCGACCTGGCGGACGCCGACCGCGGCACCGACGCGCAGACGCCCCCTCTTGTCGCGGCATGCGATGGGAAACTGCCGCATCTTATCGATGTCGCGCATCGTAATCAGGCCGGTCAGGTGCATGCCATTCTCAACCAGCAGCAGCTTCTCGATCTTGTTCTGGTTCAGGATGCGTTCGGCCTGCTGGAGCGTCGTATCGGGCGGGGCGGTCACCAACCGACCACTGGTCATCACGTCTGCGATGTTCTTCTTCTCGTCTTCGGGCAGGAACATCATGTCTCGACGCGTGATGATGCCGACGACTGTTCCATTGGTGCTGCCATCTTCGGTGATGGGCACGCCGGAGATGTTCTGCTGCTGCATGACGTGGCGGACGTCGGCCACAGGGGCCTGCGGCGACAGGACCACGGGATCGGTGATCACGCCGTTCGCGGACCGCTTGACCATCACGACCTCGCGGACTTGGGCATCGATCGACATATTCTTGTGAATCACCCCGAGACCGCCCTCCTGAGCCAGGGCGATCGCCAGGGACGCCTGAGTCACGGTGTCCATGGGAGCGGAAAGGAGGGGGATTTTGAGTTGGATCGAGCGCGTGAGGCGTGTGGAGACGTCCACCTCCGCCGGGATCACCGCGCTTGAGGCGGGCACCAGCGACACGTCATCAAAGGTGATTCCCTCGCGAGCGATCTTGGCCGTCTGCGTGCTGATGGTGACTTCCATGTCGCACTGTTAGCCGATCGCAACCACCGTGTCAAATGAAAAAACCGGACGCCCTGGGGGCGACCGGTTATAACCGATTCATTTGTCCATTCGGCACCGTTGAGCGACCATCCATCACGGACCGAGGCCATTGTTCCCCGTATGGGGGGAAAAGAAATTGTTGCCCTTATTGCATTTGCCCCCATCGGTGGCCAAAAAAATGGCGTCTATCTTACACGACCTGAATGGGTCCGAGGTGTACTTACTGTTCCGAACGACCGCCGCGCGGTTGATTGATCCACCGCCGGTATAAATGTCGTCAATGAAGTCCACATGGGTGTCGCCAAACGCGACATGACCAATCCATTTGGGGATTATACTCCCCTTACTCCAGTAGCTCTCGTGGGAGGCAAAACCTGACGTGAACCCTCCGAAGAGACGATCACTCATGATCCCCGTTTCCGCCGTCATTGAACCGCCATCCCATGCGGTCTTCCTGGCGTTGTTGGCAGAATGGATCTCCAGCATGCCATAGGAGAAATATTCGTGTGTTAAACAACCGTTGTGTGACTGGTTGTTTGTCGCACCGGAAACGATGGGTCGCCAATTTTGGGCATGCGGGGCCTCGTCCTCGGGCGAGAGATAAATCGCCGAGTCGTCGACCAGCTCAGTCTCGTACAAAAGCGCCATGCGCCCTTCGACCGTGTGGCCATGGTTATCCGTTGTGCACTGGGCGGTAGACGCCATGGGTCCAATGGTCGCACTCGGGACGGCCTTGCCTTTTTTGTCGCGGCCCGGCATGATCCCACTTTGGGATGAATGCGCCATCATCGCCTGGCTAAGGCCGCGAAGGTTGGCGCTGTTGGCCATTCTCTTGGCAGCCGTGCGCGCGGCGCCCAAGGCAGGCAACAATATGCCTATGAGCAGAGCAATGATGGAAATGACCACCAACAGTTCGATCAGAGTGAAGGCCCGTGTCTTGCGCATGCCAGGACTCCTTTTCATGGGTTCTTGCCGGCATCAACCGCCATCGGCGTCGGCGTCGGCCGCAACGCGCGGCCGAAACGTGCGGCCGATCACGTCCCCATATCGGTTTTGAATCTGTACACCATTCTTGCATTAGCCCCGTCAGCGCACGATGTGGGGGACGTTTCCTCGTGAAACAGATCGTCACCGGCGCCGTTGATACCGCTACAGGAACTCGCCGAGAAACGTGTCGAGTCGAGCAACGGATCGTCCTCGAAATCGGTATGGGCATCGCCGTACGCCACGCTTCCCACCCAATTCTGGTTCGTGGCGGACCAGACACTCTTGTACGTTGTCGGCGTGCCCGCTGTGAATCCCTTAACGTCCAGGCGGTCGCACACCAGGGGGGTCGACGAGCCGACGATGCCACCGCCCCATTTCTTCTGCCTCGGCGCTCCGACGACCCCTGTGACTTCGATGTCGAGCAGGGAGTATGAGTAATGCTTGGGATCAACATCACCAATTACTGAATTCCAGGAGACATTGTTGGCGTCGGCGGGACTGAGCAGGACCGGAGCGTCGAGTAACTGGCTCTCAAGCATGATGGCGTAGCGAGACTGGACGTTGTGGCCGTCCAAATTGGTGGTGAATGAGATATCCCCATGCGGGATCTCGCCGTTTCTGTTTCGACCGGGCAGGAAGTCCTTATTGCTCGATGCGTGCGTCATCATCGCCTGGACGATGCTGCGCGTCTGGGTGCTGTTCTTCATCTTGTTGGCGTTTTTCCGGGCCGCACCGAGTGCGGGCAGGAGGATGCCGATCAACAGCGCGATGATCGAGATCACCACGAGCAACTCGATAAGTGTGAACGCCTTCTTAGGTCGCATTGTAAGGTGCTCCTGTTGGATAAATAGGTATGGGCATGAATCCTGCGTGCGTCGGGGTCATCTCCACGGAACCGGGTCCGGTCGGCGCTTGACCCGCCACTACGCGCTTACGATCGCCTACAAGGCGCTTACGACGCGCGACGGACGCGCAACTGGATGGACGGACACGATGAATCAATTTCCGATCCCGATCCGAAACCGCGAAAACGTGCAAGCACACGCACATCAACCACGACACGCGGGACGGTGACGCGTCCCTTGCTTCGACTCGATTACACGGCATATCCCATTGCCCGCGCACGACCTGAATCAAGCCAACTGATCTAAGCCAGCTGCCTCGAGCCAACGGATTCAGGCACTTTCATTCGGGCATGCTCGCCGCCTGTCTCGGGCTGTGAGCCATCGCTTCGGACCGCACATCAATCAGAGAAGCGCGGGCACCGATCCGGTTCACGGCTCACTGGTCCACTACGTTACTGGGTCGCAACAACCAAGCAACTAACATCGAACCAACATCGAACCAACGTAGTGCCGAGTTTGAGGGGCGAATGGGATAAAACGGCAGGTATAATTGCACGCCTGACGCCACCTTGGCACGCGGTGACGAACGACACACCGCCTCAAACTTGATAACACCGAGCGACGTAGCCTAGGATTGTCGCCACTAAAGTCTATCTCCGTGTTTCGGGGCAGTCAAGGCTCGCGAATCCGCCCTGAGAGGCCGCGAAAGGGCATTCCCCCGCCGCAGACGGTTTGTATCGCGCCCGATCGGATCCGCGGCGGTCATCCGGCAGAATGGCGGGCGGCCACATCGACCTTTGTGCGACCAGCGCGTGTCTATCGGGCACGCGTTTCCCAACCTGGATCCAGGACGCTCGCGCGTTCGAAGTGCCCTGCGGCGGTCGCAAGAGAGTGAACCGCTATACTGTCACCTTCGTTGAACCCTCCCCATGCTTCCTTCACTTCGCCAACGTTTGATCATCGGGTTGGCCGTTGCAATCGGTGCCGCGTCCTGGCTCTTGGTGGCTGCGGCTCTGCGCGCCGCCGACGGCTCGACGGGCCTCAGCATCGCCACGGCCAGCGTCGGTCCAGCCGCCGCCGCACTGATCATGCTTGTGGCGGCCGTACCCGCCGTGATTGGCGGTCTGATCGTCGCCGGTACGGGCAACCCGCTCTCGGGCGTCTTCGCGGTCGCCGCGGCCCTGTGCGTCGTGGCCATCTGGGGTGGCAGCATCGACGAATGGATCATTCGGGACGGCGCCTCTGCACCTGGGATATACGGCTGGCTCATCGTTGAAGTTGGCGTATGGGAAGCCGCACTCGTGGTCGTGCTCATCCTGATGAAGACCGTGCCCGAACATTTGCGCCGACCGTTGACGGCATTGATCTCGGACGATCACCTGAACGCCGACGTCGCGCCGCGCAGAATCACTGTCAAATCCGCGGCCGCAGCCGCGATTTGCGCCTCGATCGGCACCGTCTTGAGCATATTCCTCCTGCGAAGCACCGAATCAGGCCAGGTGATCTGGGCTCTGATCCTGGCGTTCCTCATCGGCGGCCTTGCAGCACATCTGATCGTGCCCGAGGGCGACTGCTGGGCGATTCTGTTGAGTCCAGGACTGGTAGCCGTTGTCGCATACACCTGGGTACTGCTCTCATTCGACGACAAGACTCCGTTTCTCGCCGCGTGGTACGGCGTGGGGCGCACCGCGACGGCAGTGCCGGGGCCGGCGCTTGCCCTTCCGATCCACTACGCATCGGCCGCATTGATCGGTTGCACACTGGGTGTAGGCTGGGCCCAGGGTCTGAACGCCGCACGCATGCGGGTGGTTGAAGCGTAATGAAGATCAGCGACGGAGGGTGGTGGTTCGGCGGCTTGTCCGCTTCGATTTCACGTTCTTGTACGTTGATAGACCTGCTGTATTTCGGCAAGGCATTGCGTTGCGGCTCCCTCATCCGTCGCGACGGCAGTCGCGACAGCCCCTTCATCGCTTTCTTCTAATCCATGCCGTCAAAGACCAAAATTGCACTCGGCCTGGACTTTGGAACCGAATCGGTTCGAGCTCTTCTGGTCGACCTTGCCGGCCACGAGCGCGGCTCTGCAGTGGCGCGGTATCGGCACGGTCAGATCACGCAGTCGCTGCCGGGCAGCTCACAGAAGCTGCCGGCGGAATTCGCCCTGCAGCACCCACAGGACTGGGTCGACTCCGCGGGCGCCGCGGTACGGTCGGCGATGCGCCAGGCGGGGGCCCCGGCACGGCACGTGATCAGCATCGGTGTGGATTTCACAAGCTGCACCATGCTGCCTTGCCTTCGAGACGGAACGCCCCTGTGCCAGATCGATCGGTTCAAACGCGAGAAATATTCGTGGCCCAAGCTGTGGAAGCATCACGGGGCTTTGGCCCAGACCGACCGGATCAACCAGGTAGCGCGGCGACGTCGCGAGCCCTGGTTGGCCCGATACGGCGGGATCATCGGCCTCGAATGGTTCTTCCCAAAGGTATTGGAGACGCTCGACGAGGCACCTCACGTTTACGACGCCGCTGAAGTCTGGCTCGAGGCCGGCGACTGGTTCGTGTGGCGCCTGGTGGAATGCGACGCGTCGCAACTGCCCCGCTCCACCTGCCAGGCGGGCTACAAGGCCATGTGGAACGGCGCCGACGGCTACCCCTCGCGCGCGTTCTTTCGTGCTCTAGACCCGAAACTCGAGGATGTCGTGCGCACGAAGATGTGCGGACGGCTGCTGTCACCGGGCGAGTCGGCCGGTGAGCTGTGCCCCACCATGGCCCGAAAAATGGGTTTGGAAGGCAGCGGCCATCCGATCCCCGTCAGCGCCGCGACGATCGACGCCCACGCAGGCGTCCCCGGCGCGGGAGTCGCCGAACCCAGCACGCTGGTGATGGTGATGGGAACCAGCTCCTGCCACATGCTCAACTCTCGGGTCGAGCACCTTGTACCGGGAATCGCCGGCGTCGTTGAGGGCGGGATACTGCCGGGTTACTTCGGATATGAGACTGGCCAGGCCGCGGTCGGTGATGCGTTCGACTGGTTCCGACGGGCCATGGCCCGCAAAGACTTCAAGCGACTGAACCAGTCAGCCGCAGACGTGGCGGCCGGCGCCGATGGCGTTCTTTGCATGGACTGGCTCAACGGCTGCCGCACGCCCCTGATGGATGGCCGTCTGACCGGTGCCATCACGGGCCTTGGTCTGAACCACGGGGCCGCCCACCTCTACCGCGCTTTGCTCGAGGCTTCAGCATTCGGCCTGCGCTGGATCGTCGACGTGCTGCGCGACGGCGGTGTGCCGGTGCGTCGCTTCGTGGCCACCGGAGGTTTGCCGCATCACAACCCGTTGTTTGTTCAGATCTGCGCCGACGTCCTGCGCGAACGGATCCTCATCCATCCCTCCACGCAGGGACCGGCGCTCGGCGCCGCGATCCTCGGCGTGCTCGCGGCGGGACGCTCGGTCACCGGCTTCGTCTCCGCGTCGACGGCCGTGCACGCTATGGCCCGCGCCAAAGCGGGCACGCGGCGCGAGCCCATCATCGTGCGACCCAACAGACAGCATTCGAAGACTTACGAGGCAATCTACCGGAGGTATCGCGACCTGGCCGAAAGGATGCAGACTTGAGACGAAGCGACGAAGCGACGAAGGGTCGTGGTTCGCAGGTCTGTCCGTTTCGGCGTCACTTTCTTGTGTCTCGGTTGATCTACCGCGTTTCGCCAAGGCATGCAGTCGCACCCTCTTCCGTCGCGACGGCAGTCGCGATGGCCCCTTCGTCGCTTCCCCTTTGCGCCGCTTTGTCGCTCGAACCTCCGTTGACTCAGGCTCACAACTGCACTTCTATACATCCCGAATTTTAATTGTTACGCTTGAAAAATGCGCCTCAAGAAGCTGCTCAGAAGTCTGAACGTTCACACCGACGTGGGTGTGCGACGTCTGGGGCGCAGCA
>Ga0310125_10001825_pt1 | contig 10938 bp, 9 predicted proteins | sample CB11b_Tmax_Bot8__FD_203508 | JGI IMG/M metagenome (GOLD analysis project Ga0310125, IMG submission 203508) | Marine microbial communities from Western Arctic Ocean, Canada - CB11b_Tmax_Bot8 | ecosystem: Environmental > Aquatic > Marine > Oceanic | place: Canada: Western Arctic Ocean | collected... | reverse complement strand
AGATTCATTGGTTTGGAGAACAAGGGTTTACCAATGAAAGAATATTCAACACAAGGTGCATCCCCACAAAGCTCGCGCTCAACGGTCGACCAGAAGAAGCCATCGCACTTTGCACACTTCTGCCGGGTAAAACCTGAGTCTTGAAAGAAGCGAAGAGAAAGACCATCACTCACAAGATGGCAGAGAGTGGGAGCTTAAAAACTGCGGAGGCCCATAAGCCTTTATGACTGTTTGAGAAATGAGGAAGCAACATGGTATCCAATGAAGAACACAAACCTTACGTTTCAGCAACAACCATTTTACCCGAAATAACAACACAAGGAATCATTCTAGCCATTGTTCTAGGAATGCTTCTGACTGCTGCGAATGTCTATCTAGGATTGTACGTTGGAATGACGGTAAGTGCTTCTATTCCTGCGGCAGTCATATCAATGGCTGTTCTGAGAAGTCTGGCAAAAGCCAATATTTCAAAAGGAACAAATATTCTTGAGAATAATTGGGTTCAAACAGCCGTTTCTTCAGGCGAATCACTGGCCGCAGGAGTAATCTTTACTCTACCTGCACTTCTAGTGATGAATCAGACCAGTAATGGTGAGATTGGCTGGTCCGAATTTCCATATTTCAAGACCCTGATAATAGCACTGGTTGGTGGCACAATCGGAGTCATGTTCTCGATAAGTCTTAGAAGGATCTTCATAGTCAAGGAAAAATTGCCATATCCGGAAGGTGTGGCCTGCGCAGAAGTGCTAGTTGCCGGAGAGAAAGGGGGTTCTCAGGTAATGCCAATCTTTGCTGGTATTGCCTTCGGTGCCGCGTACAAGATTCTGTCCTCACTAATGGTAACTGTAGATAATACAATGAAACAAGTTAGTATTGGACTCTGGGAACATGGTTGGCAAGGTTTCTACACCTTTACTGGAAAATTGAATTCCTCGGCTGCCTATGCCAAATCGAAAACGACTTTCTACTTTGGTGCTGAATTCTCCCCTGCCTTACTAGGTGTAGGATACATTGTTGGCCCTGCAATTGCCAGTTTTGTTTTCTTTGGAGGACTTTTAGGGGCGATTGTCATAATGCCCATAGCGAGTACTCTTCTAAATCCGACTGATGCATTCATAGAACAGATCACGAGTGCCGCAATGTCTGGAGATGTGATTAATTACGGCGATTATGCAAATCATATCAACGGCCGAAGAAGAATGGTAGGAGTAGGAACTATGCTAGTTGGTGGATTGTACACTTTGGTAATCATGCGTGAAGCTCTAATCAAAGGTATCACTGAAATGATTAAAGCAACCAAACAGACCGTTACCAAAGGCAGTGAACTACGAACCGATGAGGATCTTCCTGCAAGATCAATCGCTGTGACCAGTGTTGCAATGGCAGTTCCCATGTTCTTCATGGTGTGGCTTGTTTCCGGACTACTACTACCTGCAATACTATCACTGGTCATAATTTTCACGGCTGGATTTCTATTTGCTGCAGTGGCAGGATATATGGCAGGTATAGTAGGAAGCAGCAACAATCCACTTTCAGGAGTAACGATTATCGTAGTTATTCTGACTGCAACAACTTTTGCGTTGTTGAACAGTCTGGTGTATGGTGGTGAAAACACGGCTGAATTACAAGTTGCAGTCATAGGTGTAGCAGCATTCGTAGCTTGTGCAGGAGCAATCTCTGGGGATAATCTTCAGGATCTGAAAACTGGATACATAGTTGGGGCCACACCATGGCGCCAGCAGATTGGGCAAATCGTGGGCGTTGCAGCAGGAGCTCTAGTAATTCCTCTGGTTCTTAATTTACTTGCAGACCAGATCATCAATGGGGATCTTGAGGCCCCTCAGGCCTTTTTGATGGCTAGTATAACAAATGGAATCCTAGGTGGTGGAATGGACTGGTCCATGGTTTTCATGGGGACCGGAATTGCATTTTGTCTGATAGCACTTAGACATACTGGTGAATATGTTAACATTCTGATCTGTGCCTACGTCCTTTTCCTAATCGGAGGGTTTCTAGAGGGCGCAATACCTGCATTCTTATTCTCAGGGAGTCTACTTGTTGGAGCCACACAACTCTGGATAAGAGACAGAGGCGGATTGAATATATCTATAATGGCTGTAGCCGTTGGAATGTACCTCAGTCTCAAGATGACTGTCCCGATATTCATTGGGGGAATGATAAAGATGTACATTGACCGCAAATTCAATAGCCCTCTAAAGAAAGAAAGACCTGAACTTTTCAAGAAAGGACAAGAAGAGAAATTATCGCAAGAAAGAGAGAAACTTCACAGCCCAGGAATACTGTTTGCCTCTGGATTAATCGCCGGGGAGGCCATAATGGGAATTGGTTTGGCAGCAATGGCTGTTTCAGGAATCTATTTGGGATTAACTGAGGAACCTTCGATTTATCCTGGTGTGTTAGCATTTGCAGTGGGGGCGGTAATGATGGCCACATTCAGCCTAAGGCAGATGAAGAACAAAGATTTTGGAAAGGTTGAGGAATGGAACTTTGATGATGTTCAAGACGCCGAAATGGTAGAAGAAACGCCGAAGAAGAAAACCCCAAAGAAAAAGACGAAAAAATAATCTTGGACTGAGCGGGTGTGGTCTAGTCTGGCATGACTGTGGCTTCCCAAGCCACCAACCCGGGTTCAAATCCCGGCACCCGCACCAATTTAATCCAACCAGCGTAGACCCTATCCTTGGCCGACAGAAACTTTGTGATAATTGGACACCGAGCACATACCGTTGCGGATTGGAAATTGGATGATCTTTGCGGAGGTGCTGGGAGACTTGATGTTCTGGTTAGGTGTGTCACCACTGCCCTTTGGAAATCACACGATATAAGGCGTGATACTGACATCTGGTTGATTCTAAATGGTCCTCCAAATCCTCCAGTCACGGTCCATTTTAGTGGCGAGAAGATTCGTTATCTAAATCCTGATGAGCGTTCGACGGCAGCCCTTATCAGAAATGGATTGATAAAATTCAAAAATGGGACTGAACCAATGGAAACAAGCCCTGGAATAACCATGGAAAGAATAGGTTTGGATAAAGTCTTGAAAAAGTTGCCTAATCCGGTACTCCTCAGTGAAAATGGTGAAGTCGTGATGAATGACGCAAATACGTTTGTACTTGGAGACGACAAGAATCCAACCGAAGAAGAAATGGAAATATTGAAGAAATTACCAAAAATTAGTTTGGGAAAAGAAAGTTTGCTGAGTTCAGCCTGTATAACATTAATACATCATCGCCTAGATAACTGATAACATGGAAGCGATAATTCTGGTTGGAGGACTTGGGACCAGACTCAGGCCACTGACTCATACAGTTCCAAAGCCATTGCTTCCCTTGGCAAACGTACCGATGGTGGAACTAATGGTCAGAAATCTGCCAGAAGTTTTTGATATGGCAATTTTAGCCGTAAATTATGGCCTATACGAGATGAAAACATATTTTGAGGGAAGGGATATTGGAAAAAAAATAATTATTGTACCTGAAGAAAAACCTCTAGGCACTGGTGGGGCAATGAGAAACTGCATCAATCATGTTACAGGGACTACCGCTGTGTTCAATGGTGATGTAGTAACCTCCGTAGACCTAAGCAAAATGCTGGAACAACACATCAGGACCAAAGCAAAGGGTACACTGGCCTTGTGGGAAGTTGAAGATCCAAACCGATTCGGAGTAGTCGAACTGAAAGAGAGACAGATATTACAATTCCAAGAGAAACCTGAAAGAGGTACAGAACTATCAAATCTGATAAACGCGGGAACATATCTACTTGAACCTGAAGTGCTGGAAATGATACCTCCGAATCAGAAAATCTCTATTGAAAGAGACATCTACCCCAAAGTAGCTGGTAATGGATTGTATGGTTTCCCATTTGAAGGATACTTTATTGATTCAGGAACGCCTGAATCGTATCTGGAAGCCAACTTCAAATCCATTGGTAATAATGGAACTGCAGCTCATAGCGGGGCAAGCATACGAGGACCTTCACTTATTCATGAAAGTGCAGAATTACAGGACTGTATTATTGGTCCCAATGCCATAATAGGACCTAATGCCAAAATGGAAAAGTGTGTAATCAGGAGAACGGTCATACTATCTGATGTCAAGGGATATGGTGGTATCATAGAGGATTGTGTAATTGGACCAGCAATCTCATTTGAAAAAGATTTAAGCCGGACATTGGTATCTCCCAAAGGAAGCATTCATTTCTGAAATAGATGCATAACTCCCAAAATCTTGTAAATTCTCCAGTTCTAGTCATGTAAACATTTTATAATCAATCAAACTGGGAGGTCATGGATTACGATACTGTTGTGGTAGGCGCTGGGCCAGGGGGTAGCACAACTGCCAGATTCGCAGCTAAAAACGGGGCCAGAACACTCCTTCTGGAAAAAAGGGACGAAATCGGGGTGCCGGTTCGATGTGGAGAAGGAATAGCACCAAAATGGCTGGAAATGGTTGGTGTACCACTGGAAGGGGATTGGATCGCTAATCGAGTGAGAGGCGCAAAGATCTATTCACCCAATGGAAACTCTTTGACGATAGAGGATGACAATCTGGGTACCGAGGTTGGGATGGTCATACATCGTGATAAACTGGACCAATTTCTGGCTAAATTGGCAGAGGATGATGGAGCGGAAGTAAGAACTGGAGTAACTGTCACAGATTTGCTTTGGAATGGAGAATATGTTGGCGGGGTAAAGATTCGTGATTCGAACGGCAAAGAGTCCGAGATAACATGTGGCGTTGTTGTTGGGGCAGATGGGTTTGAGTCCCAAGTTGGGAGATGGGCGAACCTACCCACCCATCGGAAACCTGCCGATATGTGTGGGGCATTGCAGTACACTCTGATTGACTTGGATATAGATCCTGAATATTGCGAATTTTACCTGGCAAAAGGGAGCAAAGGAGCATACATCTGGTCATTCCCAAAATCGTCGAACGAATCCAATGTAGGGATTGGATGCATGGTCAGTAGAGTTAAGGATCCAGGAGAAATAAAAGTATTATTGGACCAGTTTATAGAGAATCACAAACATTTCTCGAAAGGAAAATGTATTGATATTCAGGGCGGTGGTGTGTCTCTTTCGGAACCTCTGGAGAAGACCGCTGGGGCTGGTGTTATCCTAGTTGGAGACGCTGCAAGACAAATTGATTCCATTACAGGAGGAGGGGTGGCAAACGCCTGTCTGTCTGGAGAAATTGCCGGACGTATAATTGGAAAGGCCACTAAAACAAAGGATTACTCTAAAGAAGCAATGCAGGAATATGATATGGAATGGAGAAAGGTCATGGAAGACCGGCTCTATCATTCATATCTAGCAAAAACAAAACTGACAGAGGTCGAACCGGAATCAATAGATGCTGTGGTCAAGACAATGGCTGACGTCGGAGTGGAAGAACCAACAGTAGCTGGAATTTTGGCGGTCTTAGAAGAACACCACCCTGAGATTCTGGCGGAAATTGGCGATTTGATTTGAGAGCACTAGTCGTTGGTAACAGACCATTGGATAGTAAAGTCATAGAACTAGCAAAAAATTCACTAGTAATAGCTGCAGATGCTGGGGCTGATAGGTTATTGAAGTATAATATCACCCCTGATGTGATTATAGGTGATTTGGATTCGGTATCTGACAAGACAATCACTAAGCTCGAAGAATGGACCATTTCAAATAAAAATGTCCAGAAAACGGATCTGGAAAAGGCAGTGGACCATGCATTCGAAAAGAGGGCAGAAGAAGTTATAGTTATAGGATGGTCAGGAGGAAGAATCGACCATACGCTAGCAGCTTTGGGTATAGTATTTGATTCAAGGGTCAAATTAATTGATGATAAATTTACAATACATTGTGTTGATGAATCTAAGACCATAGAAGGTCCCGAAAACACTATCTTCTCGCTAATCGCTATGCCTGAGGCACGTATCAGTGTAGAAGGTGCAAGATGGAATCTACAGCATGAGAAGCTAAGAATCGGTGGCAGAGGCATTCATAACGAGATTGGAGCCTCGGGAAAGGTGACAATTGAATGCCACAGCGGTAACCTGTTACTGATAGAAGGCGATTTCTTGCTTCCTCATGATTGACTATTCTCAAATTCAGAGACAGCAATAGTGACGAAGGCTGAACCTGCAAGAGCTGATACGAAGATCCATAGATTGGCCAGGCCATACTCATTAACGGGATTCGTCAAGTAATCGATACCTGTTTGCAAATCCGATATTATTGTTCCGTAAATAACAACAGAAATCAAACCAAAGATGGCCCCAACCAAACTACCTGTCGAAGTGATTCTATTTGAGAGGGACAGGAAAATGGGCAATACTGTGGCTGCAGCAAATAAATCAGCCACAAGAAATATTCGGAATACACTGAGGGCATCATCAGCAAAGTACCAGGTCAATATTATAGCAACAGGCACCGTAGCAAGTGTGACATAACGTGCTTCCTGTAGACCCAACCTAGAATCTGATAAATCTCGGGACACTACTGCAACAACCGCATTCTGGAGTGTATCAACGCTAGAGCATACCAAAGCGATTCCAAGAACTAGGAACATTGACAGAATTGCTTCAGGATAGTCATGAATTAATTCGAAGAACGATAGTGAAGGATCTGAGAGAGAACCTCTACCTGCTACGGTGGTTCCTAGAAAACCAAAGAGCAAGACTGCGATGAAACACAGTAGGGATGCTAGGAGAGCACCTTTCTGTAAAGAATTATCATCCTTCGAGGCCCATGTACGCTGCCAGTTACCTTGTGAAAACATCTCAGCCGCAGTTATTGCCAAAACAAGAGCCAGACCAGCTTCAAAGGTTGAATAGTCACTGATACTGCCATGTTTCCATCCATATTCCAAATCTTCTGGTGTGTATGCTTTGGCATCATCAAAAGTACTGCTAATTCCTTCATTGAAGATAAAAATAACGATGCAGCCTATCAACCAGACTATGAAAAATGCCTGAATACGATCTGTCTTAATAGATACTGGCAAGCCACCCATTACAGTATAGAAAGTCGTGACCAGTGCAACCCCTATAATCGGAACCAGTGAATCTATACCCGATAAGAATTCAACTGCTCTACCTATCGCAATGTATTCTGCAAACATGAATGTGAACATGTAAATTATAGAAATTACTCCCACATAGATTTGCATCGTGCGGCCCATTCTTTGACGAACATAATCTGCAAGAGTTACGCCCTCTGGTGTTAATTTTCTGATTAATGGCCCTAAATATGCCAATAACAGAAAAGGGGTTGCAGAAGACAAAGCATAGCCCATTACGTCGTAAAAACCACCATAATATCCAACTTCCGAAGGTCCAAACAGGATCCACACACCCATTCCCGATGCGAACAGACTTAAACCAATCATGATCCAATTCTGGCTGCCTCGCGCCGACAGGAATTGGTCATTATCCAATTCCTTGCCAACTGACTCTCGATATCCTAGCCAGGTAAAAAACACAAGCGTCGCAAGCAGAAGAATATATCCTATGCCTACTGAAATCACGCCATAACCTCCAATGAATGCCCCAGCTCCTCTACAATTCTAGCCACACTTTCTGTGGAGTCACCAAATACATACAGCGAAGGTTCAAAACCATGACCGCCCTCATCTACAAGAACTTCAGTTTTGACAACTTCCTTACTTATCACCAGATTTTCACCTTCTCTTTGTAATACCAAAGGATGGATTTGCATTCTTTTTAGCAGGTCTAAGACAACAGAATCCCATCTCAGATTTATTATCACGCAAGCATCGGAATTGAATTTACGAATATCCAAGAGTAAATTAGATAGATGAGAAGAACCACCAAATTTAGGTGAATATAAGGGGCGTGCTCGGCCATCTACTGGAGTCAGACGACCAGGAAAAGCTGCGATTCCCGATTTGTCAACAGCATCACTAGTAGCCATCGCAATATTGACCCTGACTTGAGGGGACAAAAGAGGAATCAAATTCGAAAGGCGTCTTCTCATACCTGCGATCTGGACCAATGTTGTCTCACGACTATCTTGAAATGGAAAACGAAGACTTAATTCCTGTTCGTCGACTATCAGCTTAAGTGTCCATCGCGAAACGTCACCGCTTTTCAATATCTCTGCCAATGATTGGGCTGCCTCTTCTAGGTCACTCTCTATTGGTTCAGCAAAATGCGTTGGTAATGTATGCAAATAATTGCCAGCCATCACTTGACTGACACCCAATGACTTGCCCAATCTAGACTGAGTCCAGCCCTCCACAGCAAGAAGTCGACAGGCTCTCCCTCTCAGTTCCTTGAATAAATTACCTGTTAACTCAACTGGCATCATATTAGTTACTTATCAAAAGCAATAAATCCATTATAAAGATTATGCAAACCTTTTAGCATAGGCTCTCCTGAACTTCATTTAGAGGCCTAACATTTGACAAAATCAGTACCGATACCTAAAGGGACGCTGTCCAAAATTTTCAATGAAACTGGGTACGATTCTAACAATTTGTCAATACGTGAGACCAATCGTTTGGCATCTCTTATAAGTAAAGAATGTGGAATTGAATTTGTAAGGATGGAGATGGGCATTCCTAACATTCCTACTCCTGATATCGCAAAGGAAGCTGAGAAAAAGGCTATCGATGACGGTTTACAAGGTACTTATCCACCCTTTGATGGAATCCCGCAATTGAAGAAAGCTGGAAGTGATTTTGTTAAGGCGTTTCTCGATTTGGATGTGAAACCTGAACATGTAATACCTACATGTGGATCATTGCAAGGTGGATACATTTCACAAGCCCTAGCGGGGAATATGCATCCGGGAAAGAAGACTATATTATATCTTGACCCAACCTTCCCAGTAACCAGATATCAAGCTCGTTTTCTCGGATTGGAAAGTGATGGAATCGAACTGTATGATAATCGAGGGCCAGAACTAGTGGAAGCAATGGAAAAACGGATTTCCAAGGGAGATATTGGAGGAATTCTATGGTCCTCACCAAACAACCCTAGCTGGTCTTGTTTGACTAAAGAAGAATTGAAAGAAATAGCCCGAATATGTGATGAGAATCAAATACTGGCGATTGAGGATCTCGCGTATTTGGGAATGGATTTCAGAAAAGATTATTCGGTACCATACTCAGAACCATACATACCTTCGATTGGCAAATTCGGTACCAACTGGATTACACTAATCTCAGCATCCAAGGCTTTCTCATTCCCTGGACCAAGATGTGCAATCGCAGTCATCTCTCCTGAACTCAACGAACAGGAATTCGAGGGTTTGAAATCGTTTTGTGGAAGGAGCCGATTTGGCCACGCATTTTCCCTTGGGGGCTTGTACGTAACGACCTCGGGAGCCAGCCACACTGCACAGTATGCCCTATCAAAAATGCTTGAAAGTGCGGCCAAGGGTGATTTCAATTTTATAGATACTACCCGAATTTATGGGAAAAGGGCAAGCCACGTCAGGAAAATATTCTTGAAATACGGTTTTAAACAAGTTTATGACAAGGACATGGATGAGCCTGTAGGCGACGGTTTCTATCTTACAATGTCCTATCCTAACTATGACGGGAACCACCTAATGCTGGAATTGTTGAAATATGGAATTTCAACAATTACTCTAAAATCGACCGGCTCAAATAGGCATGAAGGGTTGCGGGTTTGCATATCCTTTATAGATTCGAAAGATATCCCAGTTTTAGAAGATAGATTGCAAAAATTCATGGAGAACAACAATTGAAATCAAACGACATCGACCTTGATAACCTGACTTTCAATTTCACTAAAACCAGGTCGATGTACGTGGCCAAGTGTGAATTGGGAGGTGAATGGCAATCTGGAAGCATAGTTCCTTTTGATGATCTGCGGATATCTCCTGCAGCCGGAGTACTGAACTACGGTCAAGGCCTATTTGAGGGTATGAAAGCCTACAAATGGAATAATGGAAAAACTGTAATCTTCAGACCGGAAAAGAATGCTGAGAGGGCAGCTAGAGGCTGTTCCAGACTTTCTATGCCCGAAATACCTGCGAATCTGTTTCTGGATGCGGCCAAGAAAGTGGTAAGGGATAACGCAGACTACATCCCCAGCACCGAACAGGGAGCGCTGTATGTCAGGCCAATTATATTTGGATCCGGGGCTGGGTTAGGTGTCGCACCGTCGACGGAATATACCTTTGTAGTGTATGTCTGCCCAGTAGGTCCTTACTTCAAAGGAGAGCTGGCGCCAATAAGACTCATAGTTACCAATGACTATCACAGGGCGCCACTGAAAGGGACGGGGGGCGTGAAGGCAATAGGAAATTATGTACCTGGGATGCTGCCCAGTGGATTAGCAAAGAAGCAGGGGTATGCTGAGGTGATTTATCTTGACGCTGCCGAGGAAAAATACATTGAGGAAGTCGGTGCGGCCAACTTCTTTGCAATAATTGACGGCAGGATAATTACCCCGGAACTGACGGGTTCCATACTCCCGGGAGTGACTAGGGAATCAGTGTTGTATCTGGCACATGAAAAAATGGGCCTAAAGATCGAAGAAAGGCGAATCAGTGTTAATGAGGCCCTGTCAGCAGATGAGGTTTTCTGTGCAGGTACTGCAGCGATTATTGCACCAATAGGATCCATAAACTATCAAGGTAAAGAACACATCTTTTCAGGAGGCATGGTGGGCAAGATGACCAAAAAACTTTATGACGGACTAACAGCCATTCAGTTTGGAACTGGAAAAGACGAATTCGGATGGATGACTGAAATATAACGTAATTTATACCCCTGTCTTGTAGATTGACTATAATGAGTGGCCTGATTGATGAACTTGAGAAGAAAATCAAGGACAAAAAAGCCAAGATTGGGATTATTGGAATGGGCTATGTTGGAATCCCTCTAGGATTAGAATTTGCTGGAACTGGATTCTCTGTAACTGGTTTTGATAACGATTCAG
>Ga0310125_10001824_pt1 | contig 10941 bp, 6 predicted proteins | sample CB11b_Tmax_Bot8__FD_203508 | JGI IMG/M metagenome (GOLD analysis project Ga0310125, IMG submission 203508) | Marine microbial communities from Western Arctic Ocean, Canada - CB11b_Tmax_Bot8 | ecosystem: Environmental > Aquatic > Marine > Oceanic | place: Canada: Western Arctic Ocean | collected... | reverse complement strand
CCGAAGGCACCGGCGTAAGCGAGCAGGGTCATGTAGGTGAAGGAGAAGGCCGCCCAGCCCCATGATGCTGTTTCACGCTGGATGACGGCGAGTGTCGACATACACTGGGCGCAGAGTGCGAAAAAGATCATCACCGACAGGGCAACGGGCACGGTGAAGACGGGGGTGCCATCGGCATGGGTGGCATTTTTCAAACCACGACGCATGTCGCCGGAGTCTTCGTCGTGGTCACCACCGAGACTGTAGATCGTGCCGAGAGCGGAGATGATGATTTCACGTGCCGGGAAAGAAGCGAGGGTTGCCATGCCGATGCGCCAATCCCAGCCCATCGGTTCGAACACGGGTTGCACGAAGTGTCCTGCCTGACCCAGCAAGCTCGCCTCGAGGTGAGCCGCCGCCTCGGCGCGATCCAGTTGCTGGATAGCCGCCTTGCGGTCGGGAGCCGGCAGAACCGTCACGGCCGACCGCTGGTCGTCGAAGTCCTGATGGATCTCTTCTGAGCGTGGATAATAGGCCAGGGCCCACATGACGATCGTGGCGGCGAGAATGACGCTGCCGGCGCGTACGATGAATGCGCGGCAACTTCCATAGACACGCAGAAACACCGTCCGCGGTGTCGGCCAATTGTAGGCTGGCAGCTCCAGCAGAAAGGGACTTGATGTGCCGCGCAACAGCGTCAGACGGAGCAGCAACGCCACAGGCACGGCGATGACGGCCCCGACGCTGTACATCGCCAGCAGGGTCAATCCTTGCAGACCGATCCAGCCACCAAGCACGGTACGATCGGGGATGAAGGCAGCGATGAACAACACGTAGACGGGAAGGCGGGCCGAGCAACTCATCAGTGGTGCGACGAGAATCGTGACGAAACGGTCACGCTGGTCAGAGATCGTACGGGCCGCCATGACGCCAGGCACGGCACAGGCAAAACTCGACAGCAACGGGATGAAGGACCTGCCGGACAAGCCAAGGTTGCCGAGGAGCCGATCCATCAGCAATGCGGCGCGGGCCATGTAACCGCAGTCCTCAAGGATCGAGATCAGTAGAAAGAGCAGGGCGATCTGGGGCAGGAAGATGAGGACACCACCCACACCGGCGATGATGCCATCGACGATCATGCTGCGCAGGGCGCCCTCCGGCAACATCGCTGCAACGGCACCACCGAGGGCACCGAAGAAACCCTCGATCACGTCCATCAGTGGCGCCGACCAGGAGTAGATTCCCTGGAACAACATGGCGCTGATGGAGACAAAGATCAACAGTCCCGCAAGACGGTGAGTGAGGACACGATCGACCTTGTCGGAACGACTCGAGCGTAGTTCGTCTGTCTGTTGCACGGAGCCATCGAGAATCTGCTGAACCCAGGCGTATCTGGCCTCTGATTCGATGGCGGACAGTGGCGCTGAGACGCCGACGGCATTGCGCAGATCGGCGAGCTTGCTGGTTATCTGCTGGCCGTGGTGGTTGACCAGTCGGTCCTGGATGACGCCGTCGTCATCGACGAGGGCGCGCAATGCCTCGAGTCTCGCAAGTGGGCGCCCGCCGTCTGTTTTAGCCCACTCGAGAAGCCGGATCACCTGCCGCTGCAAGTCGTCTGGCAATGTTGCTGTCGACGGTTGTTGGGGTGGACCGCAGAGCACATCAGCGAGGGCGACACGCAGTTCGTCGATGCCTTGTCGGCGTTGCGCGACCATGGGTATCACCGGGACACCAAGATGACTGGACAGGCGGATGGCGTCGATGCGGATGCCGCGCGCGGTGGCAACATCCGTCATGTTGAGGGCAATGACGACGGGCAAATCGGCTTCGAGCAATTGCGAAACGAGATAAAGATTACGGCGCAGATTACCGGCATCGACGATGGCGATCACGGCGTCTAGGCGGGTCTCCTGTTCTTCGTCGAGCAGCACATCGACGGCGATCATCTCGTCGGGCGAGGTGGCGGAGAGACTATACGTGCCCGGTAGATCGAGGAGTTCTATCTGCGCGCCATCCGGAAGTTCGACGCTGCCCGTCTTGCGTTCGACGGTGACACCGGGATAGTTGCCGACGCGCTGTGACAATCCCGTGAGGGCGTTGAAGAGGGTGGTCTTGCCCGTATTCGGATTGCCGATAAGGGCGACCGCAGAGGTCTCCCGTGAGGCGCGGGTGGGCTGCATGGGGGAGAGGAGTTCTAGATCGTGGCGGGGTCGGCTGCCGCGACACGGATGGCGGCGGCATCCACCCGGCGCAACGCCAGGCGCGCCTCACCGATCTGTATGACGAGACGGCTGCCAGTGCGCAACACGCGCAGGCGCACGCCCGGAAGCAACCCGAGTTCACGGAGTCTGCAGGAAAGCCGGTCGGCCCAGGGAACATCGACGACGATCGCATCGCGACCACGGCTCCATTCTGACAGGGGCCCCTCGTGCAAACTCGACTCGCCTCGGCGTCGCCACGGCATAAAGGTCATCATTGGTTGTCTCAATCAACTGCTCGTTCTCTCGATTCCGATAACGCTCTCGTCGTTCGGAGGCCCGGAGAGAAGTTTGGCATGCCAAACGATTGGTTGGTAGGGGCAAGTATACGCAGATCCGGGAGATAGGCAAATACAAACTTGATATGAGGTAAAGACCCGTCCATGAGGACCTTACAGAAATTCGCCTTGACGCCGAAATCATGCTTGTTATGTTGTCCTTCCGAATGGTTGACATACCAAACTTATGGTTGATAAAGGGAACATGACAATGCAGCCGGTGCCGATTCTGGTCGTGGGAATGTGGGCGGCAGCGACGATCTGCAAGGCTGATTCAGACGTGGACAGGGGTCGTGCGACGATCGGCGGTTACATCGATCACGAACTGTTCTGGAATGACAAGACCAAAACCTTCGACCAGCACCGCTTCGTCCCGATCGTCGCCAGCGAGGTAAGCGAGGGTGTTCACGTTGCGGCAGAAATCGAGTTCGAACACGGAGGCAATGTCGATGGTGACGGCGAGATCAAACTCGAATACGCGACGCTGGATATCACTTTCCATGAAGCCGCCACATTTCGCGGCGGTGTCATCCTGTCACCACTGGGTCGTTTCAATCTGCTGCACGACAGTCCACTCAACGACCTGACGAATCGCCCCCTGGTGGCGCGCGAGATCGTGCCGACGACGTTAAGCGAGTCGGGCATGGGTTTTTTCGGCACCCTCTACCCGACGCAGGAAACCGTCGCCGGGTATGAACTCTATGTCGTCAATGGATTCAACGAAGAGGCGGGCACCAGTCTGCGCTCTGCACGGGGCAGTCAGAAGCAGGACAACAATGAGCAGAAATCGATGGTCGGTCGGCTGCACTACTCCCCCTCACTTGGACTGGAGGTGGGAGGCTCGTTTCACGTTGGCGCTTACGACGACACCGGAGATCACAACCTGTCGATCTACGCCATCGATGCCGGTTGGAATCGTGGACCCCTCGATGTGCGTGGTGAATACGCCACTGCAAATGTCGATGGTGCTGTCGAGGAAGGTCGCTCCGGATACTACGCGCAGGTGGCGTATCACTTTCTGCCAGGGAAGCTGTTATTTCCAAACTCCACGTTCACCGCTACGGCGCGATATGGTCACATCGACCTTGGGGGGAGCGAGGAAACGCGCAGCACCGTTGGGCTCAACTTTCGGCCGGAGGAGCAGACGGTGATCAAACTCGATTACGAGATCTATGATCGGGACGAGGATCGAAGCGGCTTGATTCTGTCACTCGCCTCTTATTTCTGACATGCTCAAACAGATGTGGACGTTGTGGGCCGCCGCCCTGTTCGCAGCGACGGCGGGCGCCGCGCCGACGGCTCAACAGATCGGCCAGGTGCAGGTCTTTCTGTCACCTGAGCAGGCGCTGGCGGGCGCCTACCCTTCGGCCTCTTCCTTTGACGGTCACATGCTGTCGGTAACGGACAGTCTGCGCCAGCGTCTGCGCGACAGCGGGGCCCGCTCCTTTGGCGCTGATTCGGTGGCCGTCTATATTGCCCGCGACGCGACTCACAGGCTGCTGGGATACGCCGTCATCGGTGACGAGATCGGCAAGTATCGACCGATCACCTATCTTGTCGCTGTCGATCCGCAGTGGCAGGTGTCCGGGGTGGCGATACTGGTGTACCGTGAGAGTCGGGGTGGTGAAGTTCGCCGTCAGCGGTTCCTGCGTCAGTATCGCGGCATGGATGGCGCCGATCCCATCCGCATCAATCAGGATATCATCAACATTACGGGTGCGACCTTGTCAGTGCGAGCATTGAATGCGGGGGTGCGCCGGTCCTTGCTTCTCGTCCAAACCGCCTTCCAAAACGCGTCAATAGATTAGACACTCCTACACGCAGGCCAATGCGCTACTTCACCAATCGTTCCATGCTTGCTCGCATGGATCTCAATACCAAGCTGATCATCACCTACTTCCTGGTGTTCATGCTGGCCGCCTCTGCCTTCTCCATCTATATGTCGTGGGAGCGTACCCGTCTCAGTACGGATGGCGCCGCCGCCTATTATCGCGGTGACGAGGCGCGCATGATGTTTGCCAAGGAGCATCTCGAGTTGATCGAGACGACACACTTCCACCTGTTCATCACCCCCGTCATCGTTCTTACCGTGGGCCATCTCTTCCTCATGAGTGCGTGGAGTCGTCGGTGGAAGGGGGTGGTTGTGACCAGCGCCTTCGCTTACGCCGCCCTCGACGTGGCCAAACCGTGGTTGGTGCGATACGTGGCGGCTGATTTCGGCCTTCTGGCGCCGGTCAACTCGGCGCTGTTCGGGGCGACGATGCTGTTGTGCATTCTCGTGCCACTGTACGAGATCTGGTTTCTCAAGGTGGACGTCACGACGCGGCCACACTGATGGATCGGTGGCAGATTCGGGTCGATACGGGGGGCACATTCACGGACTGCCTCGCCATCGATCCTCATGGTCACCAGCATCGCGCCAAAGTCCTGAGCAACAGTGCACTGCGGGGACGTGTCACCGGCCATTCGGCAAAGGACACGCTGCAAACCGACATGCCACACCAGCTGTCTGCTGGCTTTCTTCTCGGCTATGAACTGCGACTCTTGCGTGGTGATCAGCCAGCGACACAGAGCCGGCGGATCGTCGCCTGCGACAGCTTCGGCAAACTCACGGTGGACGGTCCGATGGCGCCGATCGAATCCGGCACCCCCTTCGAAGTGTTCGCCCACGAGGAAGCGCCCATCCTGGCAGCGAGACTGGTCACCGACACGCCGTTGCACGAAGCCCTACCCGAGATGGAGTTGCGCCTGGCGACGACGCGTGGCACCAATGCCTTGCTGGAACGCAAGGGTGTACCCACGGCGTTGTTTGTCACGCGTGGCTTTGCCGATTTGTTGCGCATCGGTGATCAGCGCCGGCCTGATCTGTTCGCCGTGGACGTGCGCAAGAGCGCACCACTCACCCTGGATGTCATCGAGGTGGACGAGCGTCTCGACGCCGAGGGCCGGGTCGTGCGCCCCTTGTCATTCACCGGTCTTGCTCAACAGGCGCGGCGTCTGCAGGCGCGTGGCATAGCCGCTGCCGCCATCGCTTTCATGCACAGCTACCGCAATGCCGAACATGAGGAGCGAGTCGCAGCGTTTCTGCGCGAGTTGGGTTTTTCCACGGTCTCCGTGTCGGCGCATCTGGCGCCACTGATCAAGATTCTTCCACGGGCACAGACGGCGGTGGTCGAGGCCTGTCTGGGGCCCATCATCAAGGGCTATCTCGAGCGAGTCCACTCCCGGGTTGTTGCCGGAACCGTGCACGCCATGACCAGTGCCGGTGGGCTCGTCGAAGGTCGTCTGTATCGCGCCACCGACAGTCTGCTATCCGGCCCGGCGGGGGGTGTTGCCGGTGCAGCGGCGGTGGCCCGGGAGCGTGGCGACAAGCGGATCATCTCCTTCGACATGGGTGGAACCAGCACGGATGTCGCTCGTTGGGATGGTGATTTTGAGTATCAGTTCGAGCATCGTGTCGGCGATGCACATCTCGTAGCACCAGCCCTGGCGATTGAGACGGTCGCCGCCGGTGGCGGTTCGATATGCCGGTTTTTCGAAGGTCGTCTCACGGTGGGGTCAGAAAGTGCCGGCGCCGATCCGGGGCCGGCCTGTTATGGCGCCGGTGGTCCCCTGACGGTGACCGATGTCAACCTGCTATGCGGTCGGCTCGACCCCGCGCGTTTCGGCATCCCCATCGACGTTGAGGCAGCGCGGAGCCGACTCGACGAATTGCTCGCGGTTATGGCAAAGCACGCTGCTGAGAGTACCGCGGAGGCGGTACTGTCAGGGCTGACGCAGATCGCCGACGAGCGCATGGCGGCGGCGATCCGTCGGGTGTCGCTGGAACGAGGGTATGATCCAACCGACCATGGGTTGGTAGCTTTCGGCGGCGCCGGCGCCCAGCATGCATGTGGTGTGGCATCTTGCCTGGCCATCGACTGCGTCATCGTACCGGTGGACGCCAGTCTGCTGTCCGCTCACGGACTAGGCGCCGCCGTGGTCGAGCGTTTTGCGCAGCGACAGGTGCTTGAGCCATTGGCCGAGGTGGCGTCCGAGCTGCCTCAGTGGCTGCGTGAGTTGGGGGAGGCGGCGCGAACGGAGGTGGTCGCAGAGGGGATCCTTGCGGATGACATCGAGATTCGACGGCGCATGGTCAACCTTCGTTTTCGTGGCCAGGAGTCCTGCCTCACCATCGAGGCCGACGATGGCGTCTCCTTGCCTGCAGCATTCGCCGATGCCTACGAGGGGGTGTATGGACATCGTCCGACGAAGGAACGCCTCATCGAAGTCGAGTCCGTGCGCGTCGTCGCCAGCTCCCGTGTGCCGACGCCGGCGTCGACGACGATACAGCAGGCACCAGAGGGTGTCAGCAAGGTATCGGGTCAGCGCCGAGTGTGGACGGGTTCCCTCTGGTGCGAGGTGCCGACATATGAGCGCGAAGAACTGGGCACCGGTGCGACGGTCGATGGGCCGGCGCTCATCTTCGAAGAACACAGTGCCGCATGGGTCGCCGAAGGTTGGCGATTGCAGGTCGATGCCCGCGGCGCCCTCGTGCTGCGGCGCCAGGTGTCGATGACGGCAGTTGCCGACAACCTGCCACAGGCAGATGCGGTGCGTCTGGAGTTGTTCACGCACGCGCTGGAAAATGGCGCCCGCGAGATGGGCACGCTGCTGCAACGGACAGCGTTGTCGACGAATGTCAAAGAACGACTCGACTTTTCCTGCGCCCTGCTGGACCCGGAGGGGCGCCTCGTCGTCAATGCACCCCACATCCCCGTGCACCTCGGGGCGCTTGGTGTCTGCGTGCGCGCAGTCGCCGCCACTCTGGAGCTGGCACCAGGGGACACGGCGATCACCAACCATCCCGGTTTTGGGGGGTCACACCTGCCGGACATCACGCTCATTACACCGGTCCATTCCGGCACCGGTCGTCTTCTCGGATACGCTGCAAGTCGAGCCCATCACGCCGAAATCGGTGGTATCCGACCCGGCTCGATGCCGCCTGCAGCCACACGACTAAGCGAGGAAGGGGTTGTGATCGAACCACGTCTGTTGGTTGCCGCTGGCACGCCACGCTGGGAGGAAGTACAACAACTGCTGGAGTTCGGTCCATATCCCTCCCGGGCGCCACTTGACAATGTCGCTGATCTCGAAGCGGCGCTCGCCGCCAACCACCGGGGCAGTCGACACCTGCAGAGCCTGGCGGTGACGCATGGTGAAGATGAAGTGGTGGCCTACATGGAGGCTCTGCGACAGGAGGCAGCGCGTGGCGTTCGGGCGGCGTTGGCGGTCCTTCCCGACGGCGTCTATCGGGCCCAGGGCGGCCTCGACGACGGCGCCGTGATCGCAGTCGCCATCGAGGTGGACCAGGAGCGCGCACGGATCGACTTTACCGGTTCGGCAGCCGTACACCCGGGCAACCTGAATGCGACTCCGGCGATCGTGCAGAGCGCGGTCATCTATGTACTCCGTCTGTTGGTGGAGAAGCCGCTGCCTCTCAACGAGGGATTTCTTGATCCGGTAGAAATCTGTTTGCCCCCTGGCATGCTGAATCCTCCATTCACGGTGATGGGAGACAATCCCGCCGTCGTGGGTGGCAATGTGGAGACCAGTCAGTGTCTCGTCGACACCTTGCTGGAGGCTCTCGGCATTGTCGCCGGCAGCCAGGGCACGATGAACAACACGCTCTTCGGTAATGAGCAATTCGGTTATTACGAGACGATCTGTGGTGGCACTGGTGCGGGCCCCGGTTTTGATGGGGCTGATGCGGTGCACAGTCACATGACGAATACGCGGATCACCGATGCCGAGGTGCTGGAGAATCGCTACCCGGTACGGACGGAACGCTTCGGCGTACGCTCTGGGAGCGGTGGTGCCGGACGTTGGCGTGGTGGGGATGGCGCCGTGCGCGAACTGACGTTCCTCGAGCCGGTAGCGCTGTCTGTACTCACGCAACATCGACGGTCCGGACCCAAAGGGGGCGCAGGTGGTGGTGACGGAGCGCCCGGGTGTCAGCACATTGTACGAGGAAATGGTACGGTGCAGGAGTTGGGCGCCATCGATGGGGCCCAACTGATGGCGGGGGACCGCCTGGTCATGGAGACACCCGGAGGTGGTGGCTGGGGAGAACCTGACCCACCCGCCGCTGATTCGGCGGCGTCAACAAGGGAGAGATTGGCATGAGGATTCGATCGGTACTCTGGGGTGCATCGATCTGCACGCTCCCAATTGCGGCAAGTGCCCAGGGTTTCTACGACTTCTGGGGGGATGGTCAGGCCGAGGTCTCTTCCTACAAGGTCGTGCAGCCTCGATATGGTGAAGAACGCACGGGGTATGGCGTGATGATTTTTGTCACGGAAGACGTCAACCGAAATACCCTCATCAAGGTGGAATCGCCGACACCGGAACGTGACCGCATCTATACACTCAAGCTGAACAGCATTCTCAAGTTTACCACCGGCATATACGACTATTCGGTGATGACATCGGTCTTCAGCGCCGTGGAGCCACTAACTCAATCGCAGCCATTCGAGCTACTGAAGCTGAATCTGAGTTCCCAGGAGTGGTGTGGCCATGTTTTCGAAGAGGTGCGCATCGATGACGGCCGACTGCGTGGCGACCTCAACAGTTACTTCGAGAGCGAAGGCCGACAGGAGTGGAGTTTCGAGCGGCCGCAGGAATTCGCCAGCGAGGACCACCTGCTGATCCGTCTCCGCGAGTTGAAGGGGACGTTCATGGATGAGGGGGAGTCGCGGCAGATGACACTGCTGCCCAGCCTGTGGCAGTTCCGCATCCGGCATGCGCCACGGGAGCTGGTGGAGGTGACGCTGACGAAGGGGAGGCAGGAGGCCGTCACCGTCGGTGACGGGGAAGAGTATGCGGCGATCCCCTGGACGTGGTCTTACGATACACGTGAGAAGAAGGTGTGGATCGACACCGTCTACCCCCACCGGATCCTCAGATGGGAGAGTTCCGAGGGCGGACGTGGTGAATTGATGGTGTCGAAACGTCTCCCATACTGGGGCCTGCACGACATCGAGGATGAACATCTGCGCGACGAACTGGGGATCCCACGATGAGCAAGAAACCGCACATACTGTACATCCTGTCGGATGAACACCGGGGCCAAGCGATGGGCCACAGCGGCGATCCGAATGTGAAGACGCCGTGGATGGATCATCTTGCCGCTGGGGGAGCCTCCTTCCCGCGGGCGTATGCGAACTGCCCGATCTGTACGCCGTCGCGGGGGACCATTTTTTCGGGGAGGCACGCACACGCCGGCCCTGTGGCGGGATTCTTCGATGTATTCAAACCAACGGCGCCGAGTACGGCGACAGAGTTGCGCAGCCAGGGGTATCACACCGCATACTTCGGCAAGTGGCACTGTGGCATCGTGCGCGACCAGATCCCCAAATCGGTCTCAGAAGATACCAGTGGCCGATACGAAGGGGGTTCCCGCAACCGCACACCCGAGTCTCACCGTGCCGGGTTTCAGGACTGGTTTGGCTTCGAGAATCTCAACCGGCACTTCAACAGTTCGATATACGAGTTGGACAACACGGATCCGACGCCGTTGGAGGGGTACGAGACGGACGCGCTGACGGATCGCGCCATGGACTACATCCACACCTACGATGGCGACGAACCGCTGTTTCTGGTGCTCTCTGTCACGCCACCACATTTCCCACTGATCGCCCCGGACGAATGGGAACGTTTCGATCCCGACAAGTTGGAGGTTCGGCCCAACTTCCACGAATCGCCCGAGATGCGAAAAAATCTGGCCACCTACTACGCCATGATCGAAAATCTCGACGCCAATATCGGCCGGCTGCTGGAGTGTGTCGGTGGGACAGCCGGTTTCGAGGACACGCTGACCATCTATTTCTCCGATCATGGCGACTACATGGGTAGCCACGGCGTGTTCAACACCAAGGAACATCCCCACGAGGAGTCGGTGCGCATCCCGGCAATCTTCCACTGGCCCGGTCACATCCCTGCGGGTGGCACGCCGCAGGCCTTGTTCAGCCTCGTCGATCTCATGGCGACGACCCTTGGGTTGGTGGGGGCAGATGTGCCCGTGTGGAGTCAGGGCCAGGACTTCTCGCCGGCATTACGGGGGGAGGCGGGGTTCACGCCTCCTGAGGAAGTCCTGCTCGAGATGGTGGGCTCACCGCGCTGGCGGCTGAGTATGCCCGACTGGCGTGGTTTTGTGAGCGATCGGTGGAAGTATGCCTTCGTCGAGAATCGTTTCGAACTGCTCTTCGATCTGCAGACCGACCCCTTCGAGCAGAACAATCTCGCACGGCAGGATCAGGCACAATGTGAAGTGATGCGCCAGCGACTGGTCGAACTGCTGCGAGAGACACGCGATCCCTATTGGGATGTACTGATCGAGCACGGCGTCGAACCTGACAGGCCCGTCATCGATGTCAATGGAAATCCAG
>Ga0310125_10001823_pt1 | contig 10942 bp, 10 predicted proteins | sample CB11b_Tmax_Bot8__FD_203508 | JGI IMG/M metagenome (GOLD analysis project Ga0310125, IMG submission 203508) | Marine microbial communities from Western Arctic Ocean, Canada - CB11b_Tmax_Bot8 | ecosystem: Environmental > Aquatic > Marine > Oceanic | place: Canada: Western Arctic Ocean | collected... | reverse complement strand
GCGACATCTTCGGACGGCTCATTCGTGAGCACGACCTCCTCGCCGAGCCGCTGTCCTTCGATGGCGAAGGCCATTTCATGGTGCCCACGGGGCCGGGGCTCGGAGTCGAGCTCGACGAAAAGGCCATCACCCGCTACGCCGGCGGCGAAACGGTAACCGTCAGTGCCGACAGCTGAGATGATGACTGCAGCTTCGGCGGAAAGCCCGGCACGGAGTGCTCGACTGCGTCGCGGCGCCCGGCAGCTGCCCGATGGAACCCGGCTGCAGCCTGCGGCGCCTGCTCATGGACGCCGAGGAAGAATTCTACAAGGCGCTCGAGCTGAAAACCCTCGACGCCCTCACGAATGGAAGCCGGGGCGGGGGCGGGCTGGGCAACCTGCAGATCAACAGCCCGGAGAGCGGCCCGGGATAAAACGCCGAGACATCCGGAGGCTTCAGTCCGCAGCCCTGGCCGCCGCGTCGAGCCCGGCGCCAACGCTCCCGGTGTGACCGGCGCGCTCCATCAGGGTCTCGAGAGCGCCGAGAAAGCTCATGATGTTTTCCCTGGAGCTGGTCTCGCCCATGAGCCCGATTCTCCAGATCTTACCGGCGACCTCCCCTAGGCCGCCGCCGATCTCGATGTCGTAATCATCAAGGAGCGCCTTGCGGAAACCGGCATCGTCAACCCCCTCGGGAATCCAGACCGCGTTCAGCATGGGCAGGCGATGCCCCTCCTGGGCGAAGAGCCGGAAGCCCAGCGCCTCCAGGCCCGCCACCAGCGCGGCACTGTTGCGGCGGTGACGCTCCCAGCGAGCCTCGAGCCCCTCCTCGTGAACCAGGCAGAGCGCCTCGTGAAGAGCATAATTCATCGAAATGGGGGCGGTGTGATGGTACGCCCGCTCGCCCTCGGTCCAGTACTTCTCGATCATCGAGAGATCGAGATACCAGCTGATCACCTTCGACTCCCGGCCTTTGAGCTTCTCGACCGCCCGCTCACTGAAGGTCAATGGGGCGAGGCCCGGAGGGCAGCTGAGGCATTTCTGGGTGCCGCTGTAGGCCACATCGACATTCCACCCATCCGCCTCGAAGCGTTCGCCGCCGAGCGAGGTCACGCAATCAACCAGGAAGAGCCGGCCGCTGCCTCGGCACAGCTTGCCGATCTCCTCGAGCGGCTGGAGAGCACCGGTCGAGGTCTCCGCGTGGACGATGGCGACAACCTTGACCTCCGGATGGCTCGCGAGAGCCGCCTCGATCTCCGGCAGCTCAAACACCTCGCCCCAGGGACGATCGATCCTGTGCAGGACCCCGCCAATGCGCTCGACGATGTCGCTCATGCGATTGCCGAAGACGCCGTTGACGCAAACGAGAACCTCATCGCCAGGCTCGACGACATTCACAAAGGCCGACTCCATGCCGGAGCTGCCGGTTCCGGAAACCGCGATCGTCAGGCGATTCTCTGTCCTGAAAAGGCGGCGGAGCATCTTCTGGATGTTATCCATGATGCCCAGGAACTGCGGGTCGAGATGGCCGACCATCGGACTCGAGAGCGCCTCATACACTCTCGGGTGGACCCCGGATGGCCCGGGCCCCATGAGCAATCTCCCCCTGGGATAAATGGTCTTCTCGGACATGGCTGCGCCCCCGTCAGGAAGGATGGAATAGAACCGTTACCGCCGTGAATCCATGCAGGAAGCTGCTGCTTCCAACCGGCCCAATCTCCCCCGCAGCGAAAAACCCGGCCAGGGGAGAGTCGTTGAATACTCGTGAAACCATCGATGCATCATGATGCGGCCGGTCAAACATGCGCGGACCGCGACCGTTGCAGGTGAAAAGCAGGGCCCCGGCCACCGGGGAGTCGAGCTGCCCGACACGCCCCGCCAGGAGCGCCTCCATCTCCTGGCTTGCCGAAGACGGGTCGCGAAGATGAAACTGGATCGTCTGCCCGGCCCTGGGAACATCGGCGACCATCATCGCGCCGTTCTCCTTGACGAAGCCCAGCACGCCCCGCACCAGGAAGTTCCCGGACCCCTCGCTCGCGCTGCGCGAATCGACCGCTCGCCCGACATGAAGCCCCTCCGTCAGGCGCTCCCTGTCCGAATCCTCCGTCACCTCGACCTGTTCGACAAACTTCTGCCAGGCGGGCTGTCCGCCGAGCTCGAGAATCAGGTTGTCCTCGCAGGCGGTCACCACGAGGGGTTTGCCGAAGGGCCTGCAGCCCTGGGAAACAACCGTCGAAACGCTTCGCCCGCCGCGGATCAGAACCGCGGCGCCGCCCTGGTCGAACACTTCGTCGCCAAAGAAGAACCGGTTGCCTGTGGGCTGCGGAGAGCCGGAGGCCATCCCCCCGGCAAAAACAAGCTCCGGGCGGCTCTGGGAGAGCTCATCGATCAGGTCTTCGGCGACAACGGAAAATGGATCGGCGACAAAAATCATGGTCGTCGGCTCGCGCATCTCCGTCATGGCCTCGATGAGAAGACCGTTCTGCCCTTCCTCAGCCGATTCGAGGCGGCAGGAAGCGACGTCTACCCCGGGAAGACTCGCGGCCCAGAGGCTGAGCCCGGGGCTGTCGGCATACTCCCGGTCGCCCCCGAGGACTCCCTCCGCGGTACAACCGACAAAATGCTCGGCCGGAAGCTTCTCCCGTACGATCGCTGCCAGTTCCTCTGCGTGCGAGGTGTGATGCGACGAGACAAACAGGAACACGAGGTCCGCTGCCGCGTCGCCGAGCTCCGCTGCAACCTCGGTGGCCGCCTCCTCGGCAGCCATCCTGGAATCCGACGCGATTGATACTGAAGAAGCTATTTTCATGGGTCTAAAAAGCCTGAGATGCAGAGAGAATAACCCAGCGCCCCTCGACCGCCAATGACTATCCTGTCGCGAGAGAGCAGCGGGAGGCGCCTACACCTCGACTCTTCATTTATGTTAGAGTAGAGGCAGCGAAAACGCAGCCCCAGAGAACCCCATGACTATCGATGCTGAAAAGAAAGAGCTGGAGCCGGCCGGCCATACGAGCCGGAGAGTGATTCTCCTCATCGGCCTGGTCCTCCTCGGAGCGTTTACCCGGCTCATTCCTCACTATCCGAACTTTACATCCGTGGGCGCCATAGCTCTCTTTGCCGCCTTTACCTTTCGCAAGACCTGGCTGGCCTACTTCGTACCGCTGGCCGCGGTACTCCTGAGTGACGTCGCGCTCCATCTGGTTACGCCCTGGCCCGCGTTTGGCGTCATCAAGCTCTTTGTGCTGGCGGCCTTCTGCCTGACCGTAGCCGGCGGCCGGCAGTTGAAAAACCCGTCCCTGCTGAAGGTCGGCGGCGGCGCGATCGGCAGCTCCCTGGTCTTCTTTGTCGTGACCAATCTCGGCGTCTGGCTTACAGGCAGTGGGTTCCGTTCCCCCATGAACCTGGAGGGCCTCCAGGCCACCTTTGCCGTGGCCATCCCCTTTTTCCAATGGACCCTGGCCGGCACCCTGCTCTATAGCGCCTGCCTCTTCGCCGCCTTGAAACTGGCCGAATCCGCCATTCCCGGTGTGCGAACGCAATCCGCGGCAGCCTGAACCTTATTTATCTTCGTTTCGGCGGTTGAAACACCCTCCGTTCGAAGATAAAAAAGTAGTACGGAACCGCATGAAGTACGGCTTGTATCCCCGGCACAACCGACACCCTGAGAGGACCGTGTTCATGGCTGCGCTCTTCAGCGTACTTTGCTTGATCGGGCTCCCCAGCGAGCCGGACGGGGCCGATGCCCGAACCTACTGGGCCTTCCGCCAGCTTGAGCCAGGGGGTCCTCCGGTCGTTAAAAACGGCGCGTGGGCTCGCACCGGGATCGACCGCTTCGTGCTGGCGAAGGCGAGGGCCGAGGGCATCTCCCCGAACGGACAGGTCGATCGACAGAGATTGGTCCGCAGGGCCTATTTCGATCTCATCGGGCTCGCACCGACACGCGAAGAGGTGGAAGCCTTCATCTCCGATGCGTCCCCCGATGCGTACGATAAGCTCCTGACCCGGCTACTCGCCAGCCCCCACTATGGAGAGCGCTGGGGGCGCCACTGGCTGGATGTGGCGCGCTTTGGAGAGAGCCATGGCTACGAGTCCGACACCGAGCGGCCCGGCGCGTGGACCTATCGCGACGCGGTCATCCGCGCATTCAACGCCGACCTGCCCTTCGACACCTTCATCCGCCACCAGGTGGCCGGCGATGTGCTGAAGGGCGACGACCCCCTGGCGGTAGCGCTCACCGGCTTCATCACCTCGGGCTCGACGGTAACCAACGTTGATGGCGTTGACCGCGAGAAGGCGAAATACGACAAGATGGATGACATCATCTCGGCGACCGGCTCGGCTTTTCTCGCGCTGACGATTGGTTGTGCCCGCTGCCATGACCACAAATACGACCCGATCGCTCAGCGCGACTACTACCGGCTTGTAGGCTTCTTCCTGTCCGGCAGCGCCCGCGACCGGCAGATCGCCATCGGAAGCACAGGATCAAACGTCAAGGGGCTTGCCTGGAACGGCGGCAACAAAAGCAAGAACCCGCTGCTGGAGCGTGGAGACACCGAAAAAAAAACCGGAGATGTCGGCCTGGGCGTCCTCGCGGCCCTGAGCCCGGATGACGGCGATGTCACCCGCTGGGTCGAGGCCAGTGAAAAGAAAAGCGGTGATGGCCGCCCCGGACTCGCCCATTGGCTGACCAATGTAGATAACGGCGCCGGCGCGCTCGCAGCGCGCGTTATTGTGAACCGCCTCTGGCAACACCACTTCGGCGTCGGCCTCGTGAGAACCAGCAACAACTTTGGCCGGGTCGGGGACAAGCCGACTCACCCGGAGCTGCTCGATTGGCTCGCGCGAGAGCTGATCCGGGCCGGGTGGCGGCTGAAGCCGATTCACCGCCTGATCATGACCAGCGCGGTGTACAGCCAGGACACCGCCTGGGATCGCAAGCGCCACGCTGTCGACCCCGACAACAAGCTGCTCTGGCGGCGTCAGCCGCTGCGCCTGCAGGCGGAGATTCTGCGGGACTCGATCATGAACACCGCCGGCACGCTCAACCGCCAGCTTTTCGGGCCGAGCATCAAGCCGTGGGTGTCCAACGACGCGATCAAGACCGGCTCGACGAACAAATGGCCTACCAACGTAAAGGACGGACCGGGAACCTGGAGACGAAGCATCTATGTTTTCATGCGCCGCTCGATGCGCGTGCCCTTCTTCGAAACCTTCGATGTCCCCGATGCCATGACGAGCCGCGGCGTTCGCGAAAAAACCACCGTCGCGACCCAGGCCCTGCTGCTCTTGAACAATGAATTCGTTCGAAAGCAGGCTGAACACTTCGCGGCCCGCCTGGCGAAACTGGACGATAAAGACCCTCGCGCCGCCGTCGAGGAGGCCTACTGGCTGGCGCTGTCTCGCAAGCCAACTCAACAGGAATTCGAGCTCAGCCTCGAACTCCTCAAGAGCGAAGGACAGAGCGTCATCAACTTCTGCCACATTCTCTTTACGCTCAACGAGTTTATCTATGTCGATTAGCGCAGACACTCACCCCCGCCTTCCCACCCGCCGCGAGATGCTGTCTCGTGCCGGCGGAGGGTTCGGCTCACTCGCCCTCGCCGGCCTGCTGGCCGACCAGGGCCTGCTGGCGAATTCCGGTGCGGCCGCCTTGTCTCCCCTCGCGGCAAGGCCTTCCCACTTCGCTCCAAAGGCCAGGAGCGTTATTTTTCTCTTCATGTACGGCGGACCCAGCCACGTAGACCTCTTTGACTACAAACCGGCGCTGAAAAAGTTCGCCGGCAAGAACGTCTCCCAAGCCGTCGACACCAAGGGTGCCCGCAGCAGCGGCGGCCTCTTCCCTTCACCCTATCAATTTGAGCGTCATGGAGAGAGCGGCCACTGGGTGTCGGATCGCTACCCCAACCTGGCCCGGGTCATCGATCACACGGCGATGCTGCGTGGAGTCTATGGCCACTCGATCAGCCACGCGCCGGCGCTCTTTGAGCTCAACACCGGCCAGATCCGCACCGGCTTTCCAAGCCTCGGATCCTGGGTGACCTACGGGCTGGGAAGCCACAACCAGAACCTTCCCGGCTTCGTGGTGATGTACGACTACCGTGGCGGCCCTATCGGAGGCGCGCCGAACTGGGGCTCCGGCTTCCTGCCCGGCGCGTACCAGGGCACCCCTGTACGCTCAAAAGGAACGCCGATCCTGAACCTCACCCGGCCGGGACAACTTGACCAGGAGCGCCAGCGCCAGCTGCTCGACTACGCAGCCCGGCTGAATCGCGGCCACCGTGAGCGCCATCCCGCCGAGACCGCTCTCGAGGCCCGCATTGAATCATTCGAGCTCGCCTACCGGATGCAGGCGGCGGCGCCCGAAGCTCTCGATCTCCAGAGCGAGAGCGCGGCAACGCGCAAGCTCTACGGCATCGAGCGCGGCAAGCCGGGGCAGTACTTCGGGACCCAATGCCTCATGGCAAGACGGCTTGTGGAACGCGGGGTCCGCTTCGTTCAGCTCTACTCCGGCGGAGGACACGGCGACAACAACTGGGACGCCCATGGCTCGATAACCGGCAACCACAACAAACACTGCGCGGCGACAGACCAGCCCATGGCGGGGCTGATCCAGGATCTCGAACAGCGCGGACTCCTCGACGAAACGCTGGTGGTCTGGGGCGGCGAGTTTGGCCGAACGCCGCAGAAGCAGGGCGGCGGCGGGCGTGACCACCACCCCTTCGGTTTCACGATGTGGATGGCCGGCGGCGGCATCAAGGGTGGCACAAGCTATGGCGAGACCGATGAGGTCGGCTATCACGCCGCGATTGACCGCACATCGGTTCATGATGTCCATGCGACGATACTGCACCTGATGGGCATGGACCACGAGCGGCTCACCTACCACTTCAGCGGACGGGATTTCCGCCTGACCGACGTGGCCGGCAAGGTGCTCGACAAGGTCATCGCCTGAGGACTCAGCCACCTTCATTCGCCGCGGGACCTTCTTCAAGGCCCGCTATCGGCGTGATCTCATCGAGCGCATCGAGCCGAACCAGGATCTCAGCGACGATCTCGGCAACCGTTGCCGCGATACTCGTACAGAACTTCTGCCGCGGCTCCCCCATGAAATCTTCGAAGACCGAGGTCAGATCGTTGCAGACGATGCTGCCGCAGACGCCCCCCGGGCCGCGGTCAACCCGCTCATCCCAGAGCCTGCGGTAATGCCCCGCAGCCCGGCGCAGCTCGTCGGTGACCGGGCCGGTGGGGTTTGGATCGCCGAGAAGCTCTCCCAGCACCAGCTCGCCGGCCTTGATCGCGCCGCATCCCCCCTCCCCCGTGATCCCGCCCTTGCGAAGAGCCTGGTAGGGTGCCGGGGGCAACCCGAAGGTTTCGGCAAGGGCGATTCCACAGCTTCGATGGGCGACCGCCCGCCCCTCGTAGAGCGTATGGGCCTTGCGACCCGCCGCAGCCACGAGGGCCCTCTCAGCCGCCTCGAGCCCGCGCTCGAACCTGGAATCGTTTTCGCCATCCCTGCTCATGTCTAAGTGTTTACTTTGGCTGCGGGCCGATTGCCAGATGAAAGGAGGCGCGGCGCGTCAGTCAAAAACGCAGATCTCGAAACGAGTCGGATCGAGAGCGAACTCGAACTCGGCGCTCTCCAGCCAGATGTCGCCATCGGAATTGAACGGATGGCTGAAGGAAAGCGACACCTGGATCGGACCAGCGGTCTGCTGATAATACACGACATCCTCATCTTCAAGATGGCGTCCTTTGCCGAGCTTTTTCAACATTCTCAGGTAGGAATAGCTCTGGGAGATTCTGAAGATGCAGATGTCCATCAGGCCGTCATCCATGAGCGCCTTTGGACAAGGCATCAGGTGGCCGCCAATGGTGGCCTCGTTGTGAAGAAAGAACGCCAGCACATCGCCCTCAAAATCCGGCTTGTTCTCCTCGGGCGGAAAAACCACCTTCACGTTCAAAAGCGGCTCTTTGCGGCGCTCCCGTTTTCTCTGGGAAAAGATCTCGCGCAGGGCGAGCAGGGTGTAGCTGCTGTTGCCCACCCATCGAAACAACATCCAGAGCAACCAGTTCTGTCGGAAGCGCTCGTAGCTCACCCCGACATTAGATGGAAGCCCAAGGCTGCTTGACTGTAAAATCACCCGTTTCCGGTCTTCCGCCGGCACCCGGTAGGTCAGGATGTCCATCGCTCTTCTGCCTGTCCCGCGGAAAGCGGTCTCGCAAGCCTCTGCAGCGCTTGCAGGCAGCCCCATCCCGGCGGCGAGACAGTTCGCCGTTCCCGCGGGAATCAGACCAATCGGACAGGTTCCCCCCCTCGAGTAGAGCCACTCCAGGGCCGAATTGATCGTGCCATCCCCACCGGCCACGACCAGGCGCTCCTCGGGCAGATCGACGTTCTCGAGCTCCGTGACCTCGACAAATTCAACGCCATCCTCCTGACCGCCAGCCTGAAGCCAGCGTTTCATGATAGAATAACATTTCCCGCCTCGGCGAGACCGGGGGTTGTGAACGACCAGAATGCGGCTCATCGGCAGCATTGTACATTTGTTCAGGTGGAGACCTCACCTTATAATCCCTAAGCGATGAGCAGCAAAACCTCCTATGAACTGGAAAAAATGAGCCGCGCCGACCTCGTCGGCCTCACGGTCGCGCTATCCGATGGCCGCAAAGGCGAGATCGTTCACGTCGAGTACGACTCCCCCGAACGGGTCGCCCTGGTTAAGACCTACAAGGAGACCCCCAGCCCCCTGACCCGGGCAGCGGTCGACCGCATGAGCCCATCGCACCTGCCGTTCATCTCCGAACTGCTCAGTGGAGAGACTGGTCCGAAAGCTGCCGGCAAAAAAGAGGTCTCCGAAGAAGAAACGGAAGCATGAGTCGTCGGAAGAAAAAAAAAGGGGCTGACGGAGAACGCCCAGGCCCCGCAACGGAAGCCGAAACGGCCGCGAAAAACGAAGATGGAGAAGACTCCGCCGGGAAAAGGCCCCTTCGTTCCCGGCTGGCCAGGTTCGGTGTCATTCTCGCGGTCCAGCTCGCCCTGCTGGGCTGTTTCTACGCCATGGCGGCCGCCTACCCCGCCGAGAACAGGATTCACGCCCCCCGCAACCGCTGCCTGCCGAACAAAACCGTGCTGATCACCGCTCGGATCCTCTACGGCCTGCCTTCTATGTTGCGCTCAGATCCTGAAAAGATTGTCGTTCGACTCGGGCTGCCGGGCAAAACGCCTGTCGAGGGGATCGCCGGTCCGTCAGGCGAAGTGACCATCGCCCTGACTGCCCCTGAGAAGCCCGGCAGCTACCAGCTCGAGCTGGAGGCCGACCCGGATGGCACAACCGGGGTCGGGCCGCTTCGGTCGTCTTCAACACTCGAGGTCATCTCCATCAGCAAGGCGCCCGTCAAGCAGCCCTGAATTTCCGCCTGACGGCGATGAAAGTCCTGCCTGGGCAGGACTACGCCATTGCACAGTCGAGCAAGAGCGGGGACAATCGCTGATTCCCGGGGGGCGGGCAGCCCCTGGATTAACCTGAATCTTTTTTCCAACGAGGCAACTCAGTGACACGAACCCCGATTTCTTCACAAACATGGCGGCGTCCGGCAGCCTTCTTCGCTGCAGCTGTCCTGGCTTCCACTCTCGCCAGCTCAAACCCGCAGACGGCCTTGGCCGAAGATCTCGCCCCTGACGCCGGAAAAATTCACGACCACGTCACCTATCTGTCAAGCGACGAGCTCGGAGGCCGCGACAGCGGCGAGCCCGGGCTCGAGATTGCCGCGGAGTACATCGCGCGTTTCTACGCTGAATACGGCCTTGACCCGGCCGGAGACAACGGCTCCTACTTTCAACATTTCACCATTCCCCAGGGCGCCTGCTTCGTTCAGGACGCCGGGGCGGTCATCGAGTTCCAAAATGGCGAGACGATTTCCCTGACCCCCGGCAGCGAAGTCGCGGCCTTTGGCTTCACAGATGGAAAGCCGGTTGAAGCCCCCCTGGCCTTCGTCGGCTACGGCATCACGACCAACGACAAGGAGAAAAGCCGCGGCCTGGACTACGACGACTTCAACGGGATGGACGTGAAGGGCAAGGTAGTGATCCTCCTGAGGTACACGCCACGCTACTCATCCTCCGAGAACCCCTTCGGCGGCCGCAGGAGCCGGCACGCCCCCTTCAACGCCAAGATCGCCAACGCACGCGAGCACGGCGCCGTGGGCGTGATCTTCGTCACCCCCACCGGCCAGCCGGACCAGGACTGCTACGGCGTTGTCCACCGCGCGGCGCCGCGCCAGCCCACCATGCCGGCGCTCTACGCCCGGCGGGCCAGCATCGACCATCTCCTCCGGGGCTCGGGGGAAACCGTCGGGCGACTGGTAAAAAAGATCGACGAGGGCCTGAAGCCCGCGAGCTTTGAGCTGAAGGGGGCCAGAATTCGTTTCGCGACCGCGAGGCGGCACCTGCTGCTTCGCAACGTCGCCGGCAAGCTGCCCGGCTCGGACCCCACACTGGCCACCGAGACGATCGTCATCGGCGGACACTACGACCACATCGGACGCTTCGGTAACCAGGTCGCAGAGAAAAACCTCGGGCAGATCCACAACGGCGCCGACGACAATGCCAGCGGCACCGCCGGGATCATCGAGCTGGCTCGACTGCTCTCCAGCGGCGAGAGGCCTAAGCGCTCCTTCGTCTTCGTCGCCTTCTCCGGAGAAGAAATCGGCCTCTTCGGCAGCAGGCATTGGGTGAACGCGACCCGTTATTTCACCACGACAGAGGCGACCACCGCGCTCGAAAGCACGCCCAACCCCCACGGCGGCAACAAGGGAGCCGCTCTGCTTTGGGAGGCAGGCACCCTGCTCAAGGCCACCGGCAGCTTCCAGCGGGACCACTTCCAGGTGAAAACCCTCGGCGGCGAGAGCGGCTGGGTGAAAACAGCCGACCTGAAGCAGATCGAAGGCCCCACCCCTCTGCATTC
>Ga0310125_10001821_pt1 | contig 10946 bp, 9 predicted proteins | sample CB11b_Tmax_Bot8__FD_203508 | JGI IMG/M metagenome (GOLD analysis project Ga0310125, IMG submission 203508) | Marine microbial communities from Western Arctic Ocean, Canada - CB11b_Tmax_Bot8 | ecosystem: Environmental > Aquatic > Marine > Oceanic | place: Canada: Western Arctic Ocean | collected... | reverse complement strand
CTTCCTTTCCCGTTTGACATCGAATTACCGGCGGGTTGACTGAACTTTTGGCAGGGGTGGCAGGGATCGAACCCACGACCTATGGTTTTGGAGACCATCGCTCTACCTACTGAGCTACACCCCTGAGTTCAGTGAATCCAGAGTATAAAACTATATCAAAAATCATATTGATATTAATAATATCTTATATCATGATGGAATTAAGAATTTCCATCGCAATACATGATATAATAATTCAATAACAAATTTTGAAAGGAGGACATGAATGGATCCATTATTACCTGCAATGAGTTTGATTTCTTTAGGGTTGGCAACCTTACTGGTTACGGTGTACTTTTTGGTACCGGCAGACCCTGGAGCGTTAATTACTCCAGTTTCAGACCGTCATTTGCAAGGCCGATACGTTGTGCCTGAGCAGCCGAATATTTAGTTGGTTCTGAAATTTTTTAAGCGGCGCTGGGAGGAATTTTGCTAGGGGGAGCTATCGAATTATTTTGTAACTTGGCCTGCTTGGCTAACAGTTACCTGCATCGATAATCCCCATAGTTGCGGCGGAGCTGGAATTTTTCGGCAATACCCTTCCATCACCATCGACCGACCAGATAGACTTCTTCCATTCTGTCGTGTTATCAGCTGAGGGTTCGTTGGTTACAACCAGCCATACATGTTTCATTGGGTCTCTTGTAGTTATCATCTCAGCCTGACGTAAATCCGGATAACAGGACGAGAGATATGAATACATCCTGTCATTTGCCTCTTGTTCGTTTCGTATAACCGGGGTACAGCCTGCGGCGACCTCCGCTGTATTGGAAGAATTACCTAATGACCCTTTTGATAAGGAAAGAGCCGCCCAAACTTCTTTTGCCCGATCATTCAATGGTTTTATTGTGGCGTCTCGTTTTACACTCCATACACCGTAATCATCCATCGCATAATTGGGATCAGATACAATGACCCAATCCCCTGTCTGCTGACTTCTTTGAGCTATTAACATAGAGACCGGCATCTCCGGGTGGCATTTTGCCAATTGAGTCCAAAGCACAGTGGATGCATCAGTCTGGGTTATTACGTCGGTTGCGGCCGGTGACATTATGTTGTTATCACAATTCCCTTTCAAATAAGCGTTCCATAATTCTGCCTTGCTGTTGTGAGGCACAAGCTCACCTGAGGGTTTTATTAGCCAGGTGCCGAATTCTTGTGGAGAGTCTTTTGTTGGGGTAATCAGCCAATTTCCCTTAGTGGCAGTATTCACCATGAGGTGTTCATCCTCTATTGAAATGCATTTAGTGAGATAGACCCAAAGTTCCTTTCCGGCTGCAGTGTCATTTGTAATAACTGGGGTGGGAACCGGGGTAGGTTCGGCCGCTACTCTGGTATTCCCATTAGTCGTATTATCTTGCTTGGTGGCATCACCAATCCCGGATTGCCCTATACATTCCCATGTTCCTTCAACAGCATTAAACACTTTCTCGCATTCCTGTACCTCTTCCTCTGATCCCCCACAGGAAAGTAGAAGTCCGGCAGCTACAGCAAATATTAGGGCCAGAATTATAGGCCGCGGGTGAGAATACTTTCTCAAATTAAACCATCGTCTTTTTTAATGTAGCTACAGAGTCTCTTTGTACGAAAGAATTATAGACATAGAAACACATTTAGGTAACTAGAAATAGGGGAACAATGGAATTGCAGGTAGGCAGTGATATTCACTGTAGATCCGAACAGTCTGTTGTGAATCCGCAGTTGGTACAGATCGTCTTACATTTGATTGAAATAGTGGACGCGCCACAAAGGATGCATAGATATATCTCATTAAACATTTTAAGCATACCGTTATTTACATATAGCCTTGTTAAGGTCGGTTGAGGGGAACTGTAAGCCGAGTTCTGTAGTCAGCCAAATAGGCTGAGCGACGACCATCTATCTAGTCCTATCGTTGCCGATAAGATCAAGCGGCCAACCCAGGTCAGGTTCGGAACCTTATAGACCTCTATTAGGCCTTGCTCCGGATGGGGTTTGCCTGGACCGCAACTGTTACCAATTACGCGGTGAGCTCTTACCTCACCTTTTCACCCTTACTGCTTTGCAGCGGTTTGTTTCTGTGGCACTTTCCGTCGGGTCACCCCGCCCCGCCGTTAACGGGCATCCTTCCGAGTGGAGCTCGGACTTTCCTCTCGGTGTATCTACACCCAGCGGCCGTCCATTCCCCTCAAACCTAGCTCTATTTTACCATTTTTAATTTTGTTGAACCCTTGACTGTTATAGGGAAATTTTCACCGACCTATCCTTGACAGTAATAAGGGATATGTATTCATTAAGGAAGGCTTGTTGCCCAGTAAAAGATTGCTCATTCCAGGACCCGATTAAGGCTGCAATTTTTTCTGGACTGCAACTTATGAAAGCCTGTTCCCTGGCGTTGTCTAAGGCTTGAAGATAAAGCTCCAATCTTCCTACCACAGATTCTCCCCGTGCCGTTTTTTTCATGAATTCCACAAACCTTTTTTCTGCACTTACTACTTTAGTGAATCTATTTTCGGCAGCCAAACGGAGTTTCACTTCCCCTTTTTGGCCTGAGACGCTTTCCTCTAATTTCCCGTTTTTTACCATCGTGGTTAACATTTTAAGGATTCTCGCTTCCAGTTTACCGGTGGTCCAAGTATGGTAGCCACAGGTTCCCTGATTGCCCTTTGACTGACATTGGTAATACCGATACTTATTTCTGACCTTCTCTCCACCTTGCCTTCTCCAATTTTGTTTTCTAGTGACCCCCATCATGGTATTGCCGCAATATCCGCACTGACACAAACCAGAAAGCAAATAAGGTTCAAGGGTAGGGAATCCCTTATATTGTCTTCTTTCCCTAACCTTGTCTTGAGCCGCTCTAAATAAGTCAGTATTTATGATGGAATCATGGTTTCTAGTAAGCCTCAATCCAAATCGTTGATAAGTGCCTATGTATGAGGAATTCTTCAATATATCCCGTACGGTGACTATATTCCATGACTTGCCTCTCCTTGTTCGAATATCTGAGTCGTTTAAGAATTGGACTACTTTTCTGAGGCCCATATCTTGGTTCACATACATTTCAAAAATTTGCCGAACCACGACGGCTTCTAATTCTGCGATTGTAAATTTCCCTGACTCATTGGTGAGATAGCCAAAAGGAGGTTTTCCTAAGGATTTCCCCGACATTGCCCTATTTTGCATTCCATCTTTGATGTTGTTACTTTTTGAAACAGAAACCCCGGGTGCATTTATATGTATAAGCGCATTTTGCAACACATCTGGATAATCATTATTTAAACAATAAAATGAGGAATTAGCCTTCTCTACCAAAATGACATTCCTAGCCACAGACTCTAAGTCAGATCCTATGTGCCGAGCATCAGGAATGACGATTAGATAGCCTGCGGAATCTTTCTCGACCAGATCTAGGAGGCTTTTGAAATTTGGGCTAGAACCAATAGGGACAACTTCATCTTGCACTATCGAATTGATTTGATGGTGGTGTTGATCCGAAAAACTACCGACTGATGAGGCGAAACCGCTCTCTTCTTGATACGAATCCACTAAATTATTGCAATATCCGATGACCCTCATTTATAGATGGCTCTGCAAAGTATTCTCCCGCAAGAATTGCAGTATACGAATTCACTAGCCGTTTTAAGTGTTTGTAGCAATTTTTTGGGAATAGACAAACGACATTCAGAGCATCTATCACTTTCCACCAGTGCGACCGCTATACCTTTGTTTGCCTTACCGACCCTGTCGTAGATGTGAAGAAGGTTTGGTGAACACATCTCGCGAGCAGTTTGTTGAGCTGGTTCCTTTGCATCCAGCTGATCTATTAGTTGTTGGTGTCTTGATTTAAGATTCACTACTTTTTCCTGGTGATTAATCTCAGCGTCTTCCAACTGTGTTGTAGCTTTCTCTAGACCTTGATCGTATCTTTCGGTTTCTTCCATACAAGCTAGTAACACTTCTTCTTTAGACTCGATTAAATCGCTTAAATTACCTACTTCGTCCTGCAGGGCGGTCAACTCTTTTGGATTATTTATTTCACCGGCGTAAATTTTGGACTCAATGGAATTCTTCCGGTCGGCTAATCGCTGTATTTCTCGTTCGATTTCTCTCTGATTTTTATTAACCGTTTGGTGGGCGGCCGAAATCTGTTGGAATATGTTTCCTGCTTTAAGGACGGCACTATCGTCACTAAGAGACGCCTCAGTATCTGATAGATCCTTTCGTATATTAGAAATGGACCTGTCTAGCGTTTGTAGATTTAAAAGCAAAGATACGTCATACATATTTCACCAAGAATCCTTTGGAAGAACTGTAATTGAACCAAGTGTTTCAGGCAAATCTGGAAAATATCGGATCGTATTTTTACTTAAATCCATAGGTACAAGTTAGGCACGGTTGGAGTGTTAATGTATAGTTATGTAAACTTGCCTGAAAAATATTTGGATGAAGATAAATTCAAAAAGGTTTATATGTCCTATACGAATCCGGTGGATCTTTATCAAGGTAAACCTAAGACAAAAATTGTTTGCACCCTGGGTCCCTCCTCCGATACTGAGGAAGTTTTAATAGAATTGATTAAAACTGGTATGAATGTGGCCCGCCTTAACATGTCCCATGGTGAAAAAAGTGTCCATGAGATTGTTTTCAACAGGGTTAGAAAAGTCTCTGAAGAGCTAGGTGTACCAGTGGGCATAATGGTGGATGTACCAGGTGCTAAATACCGTACTGGACCTACCGATCCCGGGGCTTTGGAACTACAAGAAGGGGATAAGATCACTTTAACCAGTGATGACCTTATTGGTGATAAAAACCTGGTCACTGTTGCTCCTCCCGGCATTCATTTAGACGCTGGAATAGGTGGCACTATTTTAGTAGATGATGGGAACATAGAATTTATTGTTGATGATATATCTGGTGAGAATGTAAATTGCACTGTTGTTCGGGGCGGAAGGTTGACGGAGAGACGAGGTGTGGTGACCCCCGGTCGAGCCCCATCCCAAAAATTCCCTGATGAAAAAGCCATAGAGTGCCTTAAATTTGCAGCCGAACTCGGGGCAGATTTTGTGGCTTTGTCCAATGTAACTCGCAGAGAAGAGATATGGACTGCTAGATCAATTCTTCGTGAGAACGGTATGAAAAAGCCGCTGATAATATCGAAGGTTGAGAGGGCTGAAGCTATAGATAACCTGGATGAGGTGGTGGCCGCTAGCGATGCGCTGATGGTTGCCAGAGGAGACATGGGTGTAGAAATCCCCCTGTATAGAGTTCCAGTGGTCCAGAAAGAGTTGATCCGCAAGAGCAATTCTGCTGGCAAACCTGTGATAACAGCAACCCAAATGCTTGAATCTATGGTTCATTCTTCCTCCCCCACTCGGGCAGAAGTGACTGATGTTGCCAACGCTGTATTTGACGGATCGGACGCGATCATGCTGTCAGGGGAAACTTCTATAGGAAAATTTCCCATCGAAGCTGTGAAGATCATGGTCAATACTTCCAGGGAGGCAGAGGCAGCATTGCCCTATCACAAAATGATGGAGGAACGGTTTCTTCAATTGGAGTCCAAGACTGATGACGTTATAAGTTACGCGGCCTGCCAGACTTCAAACTTGCTTGGTTCAAAGTTCATAATCGCGTTCACCGAGTCAGGAAATTCTGCAGGACGGGTGTCACGATACCGGCCAGAATCACGGATATTAGCCTTAACTCCATGGGAAGAAGTGTGTAGAGTCCTGACGCTAAGGTGGGGAGTCTATCCAATTATGGTTGATACTCCTACTGACGTGGATGAATTTTTTACCGTTGGAGAAAAAGAAGCTCGGAAATTTATGGCAGAGGGGAATAAGGGGACAGTTGTTTTAGTCGCCGGAACACCTATCGGCGTGCCAGGTTCAACTAATATGCTAAGAGTACTACAATTGAGTTAGCGGCTTAGAAAAAATTAAATATACAAACGAGGAGGTGCGGGTGTTAGAGCTATATGACACTCTCACAAGAAAAAGATCTGCCTTAGTACCGCACGTAAAAGGTAAATTCAGTGTTTATACATGTGGGCCGACAGTATACCGAGACGCCCATATCGGAAATCTTCGATCCTATTTGATGGCCGACTGGATTCGCCGGACATTGCAAGTCCTTGGTCATGAAGTGACCCATATAAAGAACATAACGGATGTTGGACATATGAGGCAGGAAGTTCTTGAACAGGGCGAGGATAAAGTAATAGCGGCCGCTATAGCAGAAGGTAAGACTCCAGCCCAAATAGCACAGTTTTATACCCAGCGGTTTCTGGATGATGAATCAACCATCAATATATTGCCTGCCAATGAATTCCCCAAGGCAACCGAACACGTTAATGAGATGATTGAAATCATTGATTCACTGCTTCGGTCGGCCCTTGCCTATGAAGTAGAGGGCAATATTTATTACGATATTAATTCTTTTCCGACTTACGGGAATTTGTCGGGTAATATTCATGAATCTGAACTCCAGGAAGCTGTCAGGATTGAATCGGACCCGTTAAAAAAAGATCCTCGAGATTTTACTCTTTGGAAGAAGGCTGAGGAAGGAAGAACGTTGAAATGGGCTAGCCCTTGGGGCGAGGGTTTTCCAGGCTGGCATATAGAATGCTCTGCAATGTCGATTAAATACCTAGGTAAACATATAGATGTTCATACCGGTGGTGTGGACAATATATTTCCCCACCATGAAGGGGAAATTGCCCAAAGTGAAGGATATACCGGCTCCCAGGTAGTGAATCATTGGGTCCACGGTCAGCACTTACTAGCTGATGGTGTGAAAATGGCCAAGTCGGCCGGTAATGCTTTCATAATACCTGACCTCGTAGAGAGAGGAATCGATCCGTTGGCATTTCGTTATCTTTGTATGACTGCTAAGTATCGGACGAGGATAAATTTCACATTCACCTCATTAAAAGCGTGCGAAACGGCTCTTAATAAATTGCGTAGACACTATATTTTATTTAGCAAGAGTTCTCAAAATGGTGCTTCGAACATTGAATCTGTCAAAGAATGGGAAAAAAGACTAATTGGAATTGTCTGTGAAGACTTGAATATGCCGGGGTTAGTTGATGGGATATGGAGATTAATAGAATCATCCAATATTGGTAATTCGGATAAGGCCGCAATATTAAGATCCATTGATAACTTGATGGGACTTGGTTTGGATTCGACGGACGACATGTACGATTTACCTGAAAAAATAATTGGTAAATCAAAGGAAAGAACAGCACTCCGGACATCTTTTAATTATGAAGGCTCAGATCGACTAAGGACAGAAATTGAGCAACAAGGATATATGGTGGAGGATTCTGAAAATCACTCTACTGTAAGGTTTAAAGATTCCTCAGAAATTAGGGAGGAAAAGTGGAAAACAATATCTTCCTCGTCTGAAGTTTCCTCTAACGTTTTTTGTGAATCGGCTATCCCAGTCACAGTGGGAGTGGTCGTAAATGGCTATCCTGATGATACACGGCGCTGTATATCCAGTGTAATTAAATGGACTGATTTTGACCAAACGGAGATTATTGTTATAGATAACGGCTCCACGGATTTAGCAGGGGAAGTGTTAGAAAAAATGAGTAAGGGTCAGGAAAACCTGCAAGTAATGCATGCCGATCATACTTTGGGTGACGGATCTGCTAAAAATATTTTACTGAAGATGGCCAGGGGGAAAATTTTTGTTCTCCTTGATCCAAGTGTAGAGATTAAGGGAGATTTCATAAAGCCTATACAAGACTTGTTGGAAGACCCTGAAGTTGGTATAGCTGGTCTAGCTGGACTTAGAACAGAAAATTTATTGCATTTTCATGACGGCGAAGGAGAATCCGGACAAATGGATGCAATGCAAGGTTATTGTTTCGCTTTGAAAAGAGAGGACCTCAAGACGGTTGGATTAATGAGAGAATCTTTTAGATATTACAGGAATCTAGATTTGGACTATAGTTTCCAATTTAAAGAACAAGGGCTCTCTATCCTAGCTGACCATACTTTGCCTATGGAACTGCACGAGCACAGAGGATGGACTGCCTTATCAGAAGGTGAGCGAGACGAGCTAAGTAAGAAAAACTATGGTAGGTTCCTTAAAAAATGGAGAGGCCGGACGGACCTGTTGGTTTCTAACAAATAAATATGTATACAGGTCATATTTGATGCTCTAGTATTTTCACGTTCTAATTTTCTTGTCCTAGTGTTATGTATTTTTCAGAGGGAGATTTTATTTTGGATAGTTTGTCATTGCCTTTATTGTGGGTGGTTCTTGCCGGTCTGGCATCAACAATTCTGATATCGGCGACACAGCTGACAAAGAATGCAGATATCATAGCTTTTAAGACTGGCTTAGGTAGATCTTTTGTTGGTGTTGTTTTATTAGCCACTGCGACTTCGCTACCGGAACTGGCCACTGGTGTGAGTTCTGTGTTGTCGATAGGAGGCCCTGGAGGGGCTGACCTTGCTGCAGGGGACGCATTTGGGAGCAATCTGTTTAATCTCTTAATCATAGGGCTGCTCGACCTCATGTGGAAGAAGGGACCAATATTAAACTCCTTAGGTAGTACGCCCGCCATTGTAGGTGTTTTGTCAATTATTGTTATATCAATCGGTGGGTTAGGAATATTAATCCACGGAAACTTGAATTTGGCCACATCTTGGCCTGTTAGCCCAGTTTCAATCGTTCTGATAGTGGTCTTTTTGGCGGCTCTTTTCGCAATATTTAAGGAAGAACAGAATACAGATTCCTATGAAGAGCACAATATATACGCTTCCGCCAGCCTTACAAGAGCTACTCTTGTGTACCTTACATCGGCTCTTATAGTCGTGGTGGCTGCCTACTTCTTAGCCCATACAGGCGACAGTCTTGCAGATGAGATGGGTTGGGAAAAAAGTTTTATGGGCACTCAATTCCTTGCGCTAAGCACCTCCTTACCTGAACTGGCAGCTTCCATTGCCGCAATACGTATTATGGCTCCGGAATTGGCTATCAGTAATTTGCTCGGAAGTAATCTATTCAATATGGGATTTGTATTATTCTTGGATGATGTGGCCTATACAGATGGACCACTATGGGGCATGGTTTCTTCGGTTCATTCCATAACCGCCGTAATAGCAATATTGATGACGACTGTAGTATTGGTGCCAGTTATAAGTAAAGCTCGCGTCTCCTTGGGTCGAATTGTCACTTTGGAATGTGTTGTATTATTAGCGCTCTATGCAGTATCTAGCATACTGGTATTTTCTGTCGGTAGTTCTGCTCATTAGATAAGCAGATGTAATTAAAAAAATGTGCGGTAGGAGTGAAAATGTTTTTTGAACTAAGAGAGTATAGATGCCTTGATGGACAAAGAGATAATTGGGTGAAGTTTATGGAAGAAGAAATCATCCCTTTTCAGGTGTCAAAAGGTATGGTCATACTTGGTAGTTTCACCGGGCAGGAAGAAGATGATTTGTACATTTGGATACGCCGGTTTGAAAGCGAAGAGGAAAGAGAGAAGCTTTACGAGGCGGTTTATGAAAGCGATACCTGGAAGAATGATATTGCCCCCAGGATTCCAGCCATGATGGATCGCAGTAAGATCGTTGTTCGTAGAATAGAAGCTTCCTCTCGATCAGTTATCCAGTAGACGGATTGACCCCGACTAATGGGTGGGGACGTAGAAGGCCGAATATTTTTAAATACGACCGTATTTGACGGATTTAAGCTCAGATCTGTTAAGTCGATTCTGGTGAATCATGAAGGCAGCATTGAACTAGACCCTCCAGCGGCTTTTAATTCGAAACTAGCGTTAAAAGCAAAAAAAATTGATGGGCAAGGCCTGACCTTAGTTCCCCCGTTTCATGATACTCATATGCATCTTTTGAGCTATGCTGCAAATATCCTTTCCTATGATATTCGCTCAGAAACAGCTGTATCGAAGAACCGCATAGCCGATCTTGTAAAGAAAGCAGCTTTCATTCAAAGAAATTCCAATATGGTTCGTCTCCAAGGGCTAGAACATAATTTTCAGGAAGGCGTTTCTTTTGTTGATAGAAACTTACTCGATCAGGCATTACCCGATAGACCTCTTATAATTCAAACGACTTCAGGGCATGCCCATATTTTAAATTCCGTTGCCTTGAACCTCGCCGGGATAAAAGAGTCGACCAATGAACCCCCGGGAGTAACTTTTGAACGCACTCTGACTGACGGGAAATTGAATGGGGTGATATACGAGTCCGGTGAGTATTTGGAGAGGAAACTTCCTTCACTGGAAGCCGGATTAATGAAAGATGGGATTATTTCTGCTTTGACCCTAATTCACTCCAGGGGCATAAACTATCTAACCGATGCCACTCATCTGAATGACATTTCACGCTACGAGCTTATATCTAAGATTATCGATGAATTCTCATTGAATATGCACCTTATATTCATGCCGGGAGTCCCAGCCCTTAGAGCTTTTGTAGAAGCAGGGCGGACATATCGTTCCACTGAAGGTAAAATGATGGTTGGTCATTCAAAAATAATGATGACAAATTCTTCAGGTGTGCTTCATCCAGATAAAAAAGAATTTCAAGAGATGGTTAGAGAAAGTCATTTTCAGGGCTTTCCTGTAGCTATTCATTCTGTTGATATGGATTCAATCGATCTGATACTTGAAGTTCTAAAGAATGAATATCTTCTCGGTGACCGAATAGAACATGCCTCAGAACTTAGGGACGACCAGATTGTTAAAATGGCAAGTCTCGGAGTCTCAGTTTCCACCCAGCCATCATTCATATACGAAAGAGGAGATACCTATTTATCCAGCCAACCGGGTAGTAACATAAATTCACTCTATCGAATAAATAGTTTGAGGAAAGCTGGTATCACTGTTTCAGCGTCCTCAGACTCTCCTGTTACCTACCCTGACCCGATGAAAACTATTTATTCGG
>Ga0310125_10001820_pt1 | contig 10946 bp, 8 predicted proteins | sample CB11b_Tmax_Bot8__FD_203508 | JGI IMG/M metagenome (GOLD analysis project Ga0310125, IMG submission 203508) | Marine microbial communities from Western Arctic Ocean, Canada - CB11b_Tmax_Bot8 | ecosystem: Environmental > Aquatic > Marine > Oceanic | place: Canada: Western Arctic Ocean | collected... | reverse complement strand
CACCCCGATTTACAAGGAAAAAGTCTGGGGAGGGCGCCGGCTTGAAATGATGGGGCGTAATTTGCCGGGTACGGACGAGACAACGATAGGCGAATCGTGGGAGATCGCAGATCTGGGAGAGACATCTGTGTCAGGCGGTGGCGGTGAAGCCGAGCGGTCCGTGATCGCCAACGGCCCGCTGGAATCAATGACGTTGTACGAGGCGATACAGCGTTTTGGCCCGCGGTTGATGGGCGATCTGGAGCCGACGGCGGCCGGAGATTTTCCGCTGCTGGTCAAATACCTGGATGCAGCCGAGAATCTATCGCTTCAGGTACACCCGAGCCAGTCATTTGCACGGCAGCACCCGGAAGCACATTTTAAAAGCGAAGCATGGTACGTCGTTGCCGCCGACCCGGGTGCGGCGATTTACAAGGGCGTACGCGAGGCTGTTGATGCCCAGCAGCTTACCGAAGCGATCGCGACAAACCAGGCGCAGCAGATCGAGCCTCTTTTGGTCAAGGTGCCCGTGAAGGCAGGTGACTGCCATTACTTGCCGAGCGGTACCTGCCACGCACTTGGTGCGGGCGTTCTTGTGGCGGAAGTACAGACGCCAAGCGACACAACCTTTCGTGTGTTTGACTGGGGCCGAACCGGCCGACAGTTGCATATTGACGAGGCGATGCGGTGCATCGATTTTGGCCCGGTTGAGGTTGACCGATACGAAAGGCGAACGCACATTGCCGGAATGTTCACGGCAGTGAGTTGCCTGGTGTCGTGCGAGTATTTTCGGATTGAAAAGGTGCGCATGAGCCAAGGGTACGAGCAAGAGATTCCATATGATCAGCCGACCATCTGGATGGTGCTGGAAGGATCGGGCCAGATAAGCATGGGCTCAAGTATCGAGCCGGTGGTGTTTTCAGCAGGTGAAACGATGCTGATGCCCGCCTCCATCGGTGAGGAGGCCAAGGTGGTTCTTGAAGAAGACACGGTGTGGCTGGAAGTGACGTTTCCTCAAGCGCAGCGTACACAAATCGCTTAGTGTAAACCGCTGATCCGCTTTGATCCTTGGATGGGACCGGGTGAGGTTGCCACCTGCATTTGAAATTTGAGTCATTGGCCCGCAGGTAGCGCATCACGAAAGAAGCGCAGGAAATTACCGTGCATAACACCATTAATGTCAGTATCGTTGTAGCCGCGTGACCGGAGTACCGGTTCAAGTTTTACAAGATCAGCGATGGTATTAATGTCACCGGGAATTTGTTCACTGCCGTACCCGCCATCGAGGTCACTTCCGATGCCCACATGATGCGCAGAGCCGGCAAGTTGGCAGATATGGTCGATGTGATCGGCAACGGTTTCGAGGCTGACCCGTGATCGATCAGGATTTTGGCGCCAACCGGACTTGAGCATCCAGTTGTCGATGACAATGCCGATGACGCCGCCGCGCTCAGCGACGAGCCTAATCTGTTCGTCGCTGAGCTGTCGGTCGTGGTCCACGATTGCGCGGCAGTTTCCATGGCTGATAAAGACCGCGCCGTTGAAAAGATCGAGACATTGTTCGACGGCAGTATCCGCAGTATGAACAAGGTCGAGAATCATGCCCAGTTCGTCGAATCGGCGCAAAAGTTGGCGTCCGCGATCCGTCACCTGCCCGTCTGCGCCGGTGCCCATGGCATAGTGACTAGGACCGTAATGGGCCAGGCAGGCAGTTCGCAAGCCTTTTTCCCACCACCAGTCAGCCTGATCAAGATCTACAATGGGGTCGCAGCCTTCCATGGATAGAATGATGCCCAGGGGCCGGTCGTTTCCCTCGTCGCGAGATGTCCAAATGTCGTCGAGTTGGCCGGCATTTTCGATTATGCGCACATGGCCCTGGCGCTCGAGCAACCGGTAGTAGGCCAGTTGCCCCTGGGCGACTGCACTGGCGATCGTCTGGTTGGCGTAGTCAAGATTTTCACGGACGATAATTTCTTTGTGGCCGCGTATGTGAAGAACTGAAACGTCAGTCGATTCATAATTGGGCGAATCCAGGTATGCGCGGGCCAGCATGGTCGCCACGCAAACCGGGATTTGTCCTCGTCGCATTTCGGGAAGGCTGACGGTACACCGGCTACGGGTCTTGCCGGTCATGCCTTTCTCGGCAGCGTTGAGTTTGTCAATGGAGATCAACTGGTCGCGATCCCAAGACAGGGCGTTCCAGGCAATATCCAGATGAGCGTCAAAAATCGGGGGCATGTTGTGGTTCCTGCAATGTTTTGGTTGACACGGTAGCCAGTTTGCCGAACAGGGCCAGTGGCGCCGACCGCTTAATGCGAACATCGACGACATCACCAACCAGCGATGGATCTGCGTCGAACATGACGATCAGATCACCGGAAGTTCGCCCTGCCAATTGCGTTATCGTTTGGGGTTGTTCCCAAGTAAGACTGACGGCGGGGTCGGCGGTGTTGGTCGAACGGCGTGCTTTTTCACTAATAGACTCGACGAAGACGTGTTGGGTGGTACCCACATAGCGGGCGTGGATGTCGGCGCTGATCTGTGACTGGATGGCGAGCAGTTCGTTGTTGCGCCTGCGTTTAACTTCGTGAGGAACGTCATCATCCAATCGGTCAAAGGCCGCGGTGCCTGGTCGCGGTGAGTATTTAAAGATAAAGCAGTTCTTGAAGTGGCTGCGGTGCAATAGGTCGCAGGTGGATCGATGCTCCGACTCTGTTTCAGTGGGAAAGCCGCAGATGATGTCGCTGGCGACCAGGGCGTCGGGCAGTTGTTCACGGATGCGGGCGAGCAGATCCTCGTATTGCTCGATGGTGTATCCGCGATTCATCAGTTTGAGAATGCGGTTGCTGGCGGATTGGACAGGCAGGTGCAGGTAGCGGCAAATGCGGGGCCTGTCGCGCATGACTTGGAGAATATCGTCGCCAAAATCGCGGGGAAAACTGGTGACGAATCGCAATCGCGGCAAGCCGGGTAGTTCATCATGGATGCGGGCTAGCAATTCAGCAAAGGTTGTGATGTGATCGGACGCGAGCGGAACTGGGTTGTTGTCACTGACGTGTGCACCAATCTGCGGCTGCTGGATGCCATTGATGGCGACCGCGGCGCTGTGGTCGAAGCGGTAGTGGTTGACGGTTTGTCCCAGGAGAGTGATCTCGCGGATGCCGGTATCAACCAGCCGTTTGCATTCTTCGAGGATGTTCTCCGGCGGGCGGTGTACCTCGGCGCCGCGGGTGTTGGGCACGACGCAATAAGTGCAGAACTTATTGCAGCCGCGGGTGATGCGGACGTAGGCAGAGCCATGGTGGTCATCGGGCGAAAAGCTGCGGGCCAGATCAAGCGTCTCAAGCTGGTCCTGAGCAGCAGAGAGCGTGGCGGTGCGGCGATGGTTGTTGCCGGACAGAGCGGCTTGGACCCGCTTGTGGCGTGGCCCACTTTCGAGTGAAGCGAGTGAGGTACGCAAAGTGTTGTCGATCAAAAGGGGCAATTTGTCGAGTTCACCGGGCCCGCAAAGCAGGTCAATCTGGGGGTAGCGGCGGGGCATATCCTCACCGTCACGCTCTGCCATGCAGCCGATGACACCGAGCACCACATGGGGGTGTTGTTGTTTGTGGAGGCCTAGTAATCCAATGCGGCTATAAACCTTGTTCTCTGCTTGCTGGCGTACGGAGCAGGTGTTATAGAGTACAACGTCGGCCTCCTGCCAGTCGTCTATGAAGCGGTAGCCCAAGCCACGCAACTGGCTGGTGACCAACTCGGAGTCGAGCACGTTCATCTGGCAGCCGAACGTTTCTAGGAAGATAGTCGGGCTATTTGATTTGTCGCGGTGCTGATCAATCATGAGCTTTGCAAGAGGACAAGGAATGTAGGGGATTCTAATCATGTACGTCCTAGAACCCAAACTATGTGGCTGATTCACGGCTGCGCAGGGCAGGAGACGATAATGGGCTCATGAGCGGTGTAACGCCCTGCAAGTCGGAACGGATCGGCCGAGAGGTTGGGGCTTGGTCGTGTGTGTTGAGTGGCGCGGTGTTGGTGGCCATGGTGACGATGGTCCCGGCATGGTGGGATGTGTGGCGGCTAGAGGCACAGCGCCAAGTGCTGGCTGCACAGGTTCGCGGCCTGCAATGGCAGCAGCAGAACTATGAGCTGATGTACAACGCCCTGTTCACCGACGATCCTGTAGTGTTGGAATATTTGGCGTATCACTACCTAGGGCTCAAGCCGCTGGATGCGGGGATGGTTCGGGAGTCTGTTGAGCCACAGGACGGGCGGTTCATGAGCGTTGAACACTGGCTGTACCGTCCGTTGCTGGGGATAGAAGGGCAGACTTACGAAGCCACGGGTGACCAAGGCCGGGTGATTGCCATGACGATGGGAGGGCCGGGCGTGGGATTGCTTGTGGTCGCCGGCGGCTGTCTCGGACTAGGGTTTTACCTGTCTGCGGGCGTGCGGTATCGCCAAGGCCAGATGCCGGCCGATCATTGAATCTGCTGAGGATGCAGGTTTTTCCACATGTTCAGCCCGCCCTGGAAATTGTGTACGCTCTTGTAACCAGATCGCAGCAGCGTCTTGCTGGCTGCCCGTGAGATCATGTCGGTAATTTCCTGGGAATAGACAACAATGCTCTTGGCTTGCACCAGGCGTGGATGCGCCGGGCGCAACTTGTTGATAGGGATATTGATCGCGCCGGGAATATGGCTCTTGGCATACTGGGCTGGGGAGCGGACATCGACCAGAACAATCCCATGCTTGGGATTGTTTAGCAGTTCAGCTAGGCGTTCGTACTCAATCACAAGGACATCAGCGTCACTGATTTGGCTTGTGGCTAAGCATCCGGTCATGAGCCCAATGATCATGATGGTGAAGAGGCCGTAAATTATCGTGTTTTTCATCGTAACCACCTGCTGCAAACCAGAACAAGGATATCTGTTTTCCATGGATGCGGGGTTTCTTTTGCTGTTTTTTTAAAGAATAGCTGCAAATCGGCCAAGAGGTTGTAAAGGGCAGCGGCTACCGCGCCGATGAGAAGTGCGGATGACGGGGCGGGGCGGGAGAAGTCCGAGGGGGGGGCGTGGCTGCGGTAGTGGCCGAGTTGCTGGTTCAGGTGCCTGCGCTGCGGTAAAGGATGAACTGGCGACTAAATCACCATCTCCGCGTAATTCTCAAACACACCGATGGATAGACGCTGATGCGCATCACGGGGTATGCGCCTAGCTGATTGATAAGCTAAAAGTCGGGCTAGAGTAGCCGCTCTTCTTACAGAACGCTGCGGATCGGTCAGGGGCCGGCGACAGCCAACGAGACATAGCGCTCTTTGCGTACTCTGCTTTCAAACTCGCCCCAGAACTTGTTAACGATGGTGCGCACCGCCCAGTTGGCGCCATCGGCAAGGCCACAGATAGTCGTACCCGGGCCGATCCCCATGGACCCGGCCAGTTCCAGGAGCAGATCGAGATCGCGGGTGGTCCCGTCGCCGGCTTCGATGCGGGTGAGAATCTGGTGCATCCAGCCGGTGCCTTCGCGACAAGGCGTACACTGGCCGCAGGATTCGCGGGCAAAAAAGCGTGCCAAGTTGCGGGCCACGGCAACCATATCGGTGTCCTCGTCCATGACAATGACGCCCGCAGTGCCCAGGCCAAGGCAGTTGTATTTTTTCCCAATGTCGAAATCGAGCTCGGCATCGTACTCATCTGTGCCCAGCACACCCATGGATATCCCACCCGGTACGGCGGCCTTGAACTTCTTGCCGTTGCGCATGCCGCGGCAGTGGACCTCGATAAGTTGCGAAAGCTTGATACCCAACCCGTCCTCGTAGATGCCGGGCCGATTGATGTGCCCCGAAACCCCAAAAAGCTTGGGCCCGTAACTAGCCGGTACCATGGGCGAGACGCCTTCGGGGCGGGGTACACCCATGGATTTAAACCAGTCAGGCCCGCGTTCGACGATGGGACCGATCAGGGCTAGGGTTTCCACATTGTTGATGATGGTCGGTCGGCCAAAGGCGCCTGAAACGGCCGGGAACGGCGGCTTGATCCGCGGCCAACCACGCTTGCCTTCCAGCGACTCCAGCAAACCGGTTTCTTCTCCACACACGTAAGCGCCGGCGCCGCGATGCATATAACACTGTGGCACTTGGCCGTTGATTCGGCCCAGGAGGGATTCGTTGCCAAAGATTTTGTTGTCGTAGGCCTCTTTGATGGCGAACTGGAATATTTTGGCTTGCTGGTGGTATTCGCCGCGAATGTAAAAGTAGGCGGTGTCGAGCCGGCATGCATGCATGCAGATGGCAATGCCTTCCAGTATGAGGTGCGGATCGTAATCGACGATCAGGCGGTCCTTGAAAGTGCCGGGTTCAGACTCGTCACAGTTGACGGCAAGGTAGCGCCTGTCACCGTCCTCAGGGGGCAAAAAGCTCCACTTCATGCCAGCGGGGAATCCAGCACCGCCGCGGCCGCGTAGTTCGGCCGCCTTGACCAAGCCCACAACGTCCTTGGCTTCCATACTCAGGGCTTTTTTAAGACCATCGTAGCCGCCGGTATCAAAATAGGCGTCGATATCGATGAGCTTGCGGTCGCGCTTATCGCCCCAGGGGGGCGTGGGGATGCGTTTGCACAGTACAGGTTCTTCAAGTGTCATGCGGTTTGCTGTTCCTGATTTCTACTTCTTCGATCGTCGTGCGGCGAAGGGTGACCGAGGGGTCAGGGTCGCTGCGCTCGTTGATTCGGTTAATGACCGTTCGATGGTCATTGGACGCGGGACGGATGATGCGATGAATCATCAAGCCTGTTTGACGACAGAATGTGGTGAACCAGCCCATCGGGTAGTCATCTCTGGACCAAGCGCCTCGTTGGGCGTTGGTGGTGGTTAATCAAGTGAGTCCAGTATCTGGTCAAGGTTTTCGCAGGTCAGGTCTTCGTGTCGTGTTTCGTTGATCAAGGCGCAGGGCGCGGTATCGCACGAGCCCAGGCATTCTGCGGTTATCAGGGTGAAGCGGCCATCGTCAGTGGTTTGGCCAGGCTCGATACCCAGTTTGTCCCGGATCTTTTCCAGTAGGCGGTCGTGTCCGAGCAATTCGCAAGTGATCGACTGGCAGACCATGATCAGGTATTTGCCCTTGGGCTTTAGCCAGAAATCTTCGTAGAAACTGGCGGTGTCAAGCATTTCTGCAGAGGAGATGTTAAGAAAGTCAGCTGCTTCTTCCAGGGCCTGGTGGGGAATGTAGTTGTAGCGGTGCTGAACGGCGTGGAGGACGGGCAATGTTGCGGCCCGCCTTGTGGGGTAGCGTGTCAGAATTTGCGATTCTAACTCTTGCTTGAGCGTGTCGTCGAGATAGGGCTCGTCACGACTATCAATCTGCATGGTGGCGGAATTCTTGGCAATCCAAGCCATGATGTTTCATCCAGTGTGCGCCACGGCGAATTAGGCCATTATAAATGCGGCGGGTGACTTTATCGATCCAACTCCGCGGCAATGACGTTGAGGCTCCCCAAGACGGCGACGACATCGGCCAGCAGATGTCCTTCGATCAATTTGGAAAAAACCTGGTAATTAATAAAACTGGGCGGGCGACAACTGGCTCGCCATGCCCGGGGGGAGCCGTCACTGGCCAGATAATAGCCCAGTTCGCCGTTGGCCGTCTCGTTGGCAGCGTAGACCTCGGCGACAGGGGCGTCCCATCCGCGATTGGTCATGACCAGTTCGAAGTGCTGGATCATGCCTTCGATGGAACCGTAGACGGCCTCTTTGGCGGGCATGGTCATTTTGCCGTCGTCGTCAACGTTGACCGGCCCGTTGGGAATATTGTTAATCAGTTGCTCGATGATGGCCAGGGACTGCCGCATTTCCTCAAGGCGCACCAGATAACGGGACAGGACGTCACCGCCATCGGCCAAGGGAACTTTAAATGTTACGGCCTCGGCGCCGTGGCCGTCCCAGTTGTCGGCGTAACAGAGGTAGGGATCATCCTTGCGAAGGTCCCGGCGGACGCCGCTGGCACGAGCAACCGGGCCGGACAGTGACCAGGCAATCGCCTCATTGCGGTTGATCACGCCCACGCCGTCGGTGCGTTCACGAAAGATGCGGTTCTTGTTGAGCAGGCCTTCCATATCATCGATCGCCGGAGGACATTGATCATGGATGAAGTTATTGACCAAGGTCTTGAACGTTTCCTCGTTAGGCAGGTCGTACATCACCCCGCCAACACGCGTCCAGTCGGGGTGGAAGCGTTGGCCGGAGATAAACTCACAGATGTCGTAGATGCGTTCTCGCTCGTTGAAGCCGTAGAGGAAGGCGGTAAAGGCCCCTAGGTCGAGGGCGGCCGCACCGACGCAGAGCAGGTGATTCTGGACGCGGCCCAGTTCGGCCATGATGGTGCGTAAGACTTTGCACCTTGGCGTCACGTCAATGCCGAACAGTTTCTCAACCGCAGTGTGCCAGGCGATGTTATTGGAAATGGGAGAGAGATAGTCCATACGGCTAACGATGGTGACGTATTGGTTATAGTCCAGGTGCTCGCCGAGTTTCTCGAAGCCGGAATGGAGGTAACCGATGTGGGGCGTGGCCCGGGCGACACGTTCGCCGTCGAGTTCCAGTACGATGCGCAGGGTGGTATGAGTAGCCGGGTGCTGCGGTCCAAAGTTGAGTGTCCAGCGATCGCTGTGCCGGGCTTGGTCTTCGTGGTCATCTATGTAAGGCGTGGTTTCAACGTCAACGTCAAAGGGTTTTAAATCATAAGGCATGACGATGCAGTTCCCTGGCGACGTAATGTGCCATTATAGTTGGTGGCGGTAGGCAAGGCCAACAGATGACATCGCAGCATACAGAGAAGACCAGCGCATCGGCGGAACTTGTCCGCAGGCTAGCCGAGCAGGAAAATTTTTCACTAGTGGGCGTCACGCCGGCAGGTTCGTCGGACTATGTTCAGTATATCCGTCAGTGGTTGGGCGGCGGTAAGCATGGGCAGATGGGTTACTTGGCCCAGCGACTTGACAAGCGGTTGGATCCGAGCAAGTTGTTGCCCGGTGCCCGCTCTGTGATCTGCGTAGCCGATCGCTACGTGGCATCTACCAATCAAACTGCAGCGGGCCAGGCGGCGAGAGGAAGAATCGCCAGATATGCCTGGGGAGACGATTACCACAAGGTGATCAAAAAGCGTTTGCATACAATGGCCGACACGATGCGGCAACGCTGGCCGGGCCATCAATTCCGTGCAGCCGTAGACACGGCGCCGTTGCTGGAGCGCGAACATGCGCAACGGGCCGGGCTGGGGTGGATCGGCAAGCATACCCTGTTAATCCACCAGGATTTGGGTTCGTGGCTGCTGCTGGGTCAGATTGTGACCACGTTGCCCGTAGAGTCCGACCCCCTGCACAAGCCGGTGGCCGATCACTGCGGTACGTGTACGCGGTGTATTGACGCCTGTCCGACTGATTGTATCAGCCCCTACCAACTCGACGCCAGCAGGTGCATCAGTTATCTGACCATCGAGCATCGCGGCCCGATCGAACCGTCGCTGCAGCCGCTGATGGGTGATTGGGTGGCTGGTTGTGACGTGTGTCAGGAGGTTTGCCCATTTAATGAGCGGGCATTGGGTTTGCAGCAAGGTAAAGTTGACCGAGCCGGGGATATGGTGACCGATGCGGTTCACCCCCAGTATCAGCCGCGTCCACCGGCACCGACGCTGGGCCTGCTGGAAATACTGGATTGGGATGCCGAGGCGCGGCAAAAGGCCTTTACCAACTCAGCACTCAAGCGGATTAAGCTCGATCAACTTAAGCGCAATGCATTGATTGCGGCCGGTAATTATCTGGCCGATCACGAGGACCAACAGCTTCGTTGCCGCATACAGGAACTGGCCGATGGGGATCAATCAACGCTGCTGCGCCACACCGCGCGCCAGGTGATGGACCGGTTGAAAAAGTCAAATACGTGACAGGTGGCCTCGGTTTCAATTTCGAATCAGTCACCACCCGGTTCTCGACGCAGCGGTTTTTTACTTTCATACAGTTGCCGGTGCTCCTTGAGCGGTTGCATCACGTCGGCCTCGGCGCCGCTGATTTCAGCGATGCGAATGGCCTCGTCGATGCTCTTGACGGCCTTGTCGAAAATACCTAGTTCGGCCTGGACAGCGCCCAGCGTGTCATACATGCTGACATGGATCGTCCAGTGTGCCCCGCGAACTTTTATTTCTTCATGGGCGTGGCGCACCAGGTCCAGGGCCCTCTTCCCGTCGCGATACTGCGCGTCAGGGTGGGTCGCCAGCAGCCCCGCAAGGTGGATCATGACATCTGGCGCCAGCGGCTGCAGGTTAATGGCGCGTTGGTATTCGCTGATGGCTTGGGCGGTCTGACCCATGGCCTCCATCTTCCGAGCCAGATGGACCGCAAAACCTCGATCGTGCGGCACCATCGCAGTGACAAGGCGCAACTGTACGATCGCTTCATCAACGCGACCCATATCAGAAAGAATTATGGCCAGATTTAAGTAGGCGTCCGGTTCCAGGGGGTTCAGTTCGATCAGCTTGCACACCGCCTGTTCCGCCTCTTCGAACTTCTCCTGTTGCCTCAGTACGTAACCCAGGTTGTTGTACGCCTTGGTGAAAGTCGGATCGATTTTGATGGCTTTGCGCAGGTAGCTTTCCGACTGCTCGAACTGTTCCAACCGGAGCGTCGCCATGCCGGCGTTGAAATTGGCCTGCCGTTGTTGAAGGTCGCCGGTGGGTAATGCCATTACCCGGGTCAGATCCGCCAGCGCGTCGTCGAATTTGTTCAGCTTGAGATATACCTCGGCGCGGGCCAGCAGCGAATCGACAAAATCAGGTTTGTCGGCCAGCACGGTGTTGTACTGATCCAAGGCCAGGCGGTTATCACCGTCGCGGGCCATGTAGATCCCCAGACTGTTGCGGGCACGGATGTTGAAGGGGCGATGGTCGACGACGGTCTGCCACAGCTGCCGGGCGCTTTTGTAGT
>Ga0310125_10001819_pt1 | contig 10952 bp, 10 predicted proteins | sample CB11b_Tmax_Bot8__FD_203508 | JGI IMG/M metagenome (GOLD analysis project Ga0310125, IMG submission 203508) | Marine microbial communities from Western Arctic Ocean, Canada - CB11b_Tmax_Bot8 | ecosystem: Environmental > Aquatic > Marine > Oceanic | place: Canada: Western Arctic Ocean | collected... | reverse complement strand
AGTACCGCTACCCAGCGTTGAGTGACGTGATTGATGGCCAGTTCAATGATGGCTAATTCGTGCTGGTCGTTGCCGCTTCGATTAATCCCCGCATGTAACCCACTGCAAATAATCGTCCAAGCATCGTATATCCGGGATTCTCATCTGCAGATTCACCTTCCAAAACGGGGACATGATCAGGACGCATCACGCCCTCGTATCCTATGGCAGCATATGCTTTCATCGCCGCTAGCATGTCAGTTTTACCATTGTCATGGAACGTCTCTTGGAACTTGGGCATGGTGCCCTCGACGTCCCTGAAGTGAACGTAGTGGATGCGGTCGGCGAAATGATGAATGGCATCGACGATTGGCTCGCCAATTTGAGAAAAACTCCCTTGGCAGAAACACATGCCATTTGCACTGCTCTTACTTAGATCAAACAAGCGTTCGTACGCCTGCGGACTGGTAATAATTCGCGCTTGGCCCCGGAGCTTTGCAATTTGTGGGTCATCAGGATGCAGTGCAAGTTTCACCCCCACTTCCTCGGCAACGGGCAGGGCGCGGCGTAGGAAATATTCAAGGTTGTCCCACATTTCATCTTCCTCGATGGGGCCGCCGAGGCCAATTGATTGGTGGTCATCCAGGTCCAGGTCGTAGCTGCTGACCAGGGCGCCGCCACGGCCAGGTGTTTTGAATGATGTGCGTGACCAGTCATCATCGGGCATGAAGTTATAACAGCAGATCGGTACACCGAGTTGTCCCATATCCCGCAAGAGAGTGATGAATCCCGCTATCTGCTCATCACGCTGCGGCGTGCCATGGACAATATGGTTATGGGGGATGTAGCCTTCGACAACCGTCAACTTCAATCCGGCGGCATCAACCCGGGTCTTGATCTGTTCCAGCGTTTGCCCGTAATGGGCTGGAAATCTGCAGACGATGTCGGTGACCCCGACTTGTGCCGCCAAACGCAAGTTCGCATCACTAAGCGGGGTCAGTACGGTCGCAATACGCATTTTGTTTTCCCAATAATACGATCGTGAGGGTAAGGGGTTTCTTCGCTTCCTGCCAATATTTTCTTAATGATGTATTGTTAACCGTCACTGTACTTTGTTGACTGTGTTTTTTCATCATAGTTCAAAGCCAGCAAGGAGATCCTGGGCCATGTTAACCATGCATGCTGATCATTTGAGGAAGATAAGTACATCAATATTTGTTGCCGCTGGTGTGAATGAGAAGGAGGCCAGGCAGGTGAGTCAGATCATCGTGGATAATTGCCTGTACGGCCACGATAGTCATGGCATGGTTTGTGTGCCACGTTTTATCGAGGATGTTGAAACGGGCAAGATCCACCCGGATGCCAAACCAACGGTGGTGCGTAATGGACCGGGCGCGGCGATCGTAGATGGCAATCGCGGTTTTGGTCAATTAACCATGGATCATTCGATGCAGTTGGCAATGCAGATCGCTTCGCAGCAGGCAATTGGTGCGGTAGCGGTGACGAACTGCAATCATATTGGAATGCTCTGGAGCTACGCAAAAACAGCGGCTGAAAATGGCATGGTCTCATTTATATGGTGCGTCTGCGGTCCAGATGGTGGTGGCGGCGCGATGGCGCCATATGGAGGTGCCAAGACTGCCATTGGCGCAAATCCCATTGCGGTGGGGATCCCTGCCGGGCAATGCCCCCCCTTCGTCCTAGATATTGCAACATCTGTCGTGGCCGGTGGTAAGGTCTTATGGCATGCCCAGCAGAACAAGCCGATCCCGGAAGGCTGGATTATTGATGAGCACGGTAATCCCACCACCGATCCGATGAAATTATTTGGCCAGGGCATCCGAAAGATTGCTGGTGCATTGCTGCCGATGGGTGGTCACAAGGGTTTTGCGCTGGGGCTGGCATCAGAAATTCTTGGTGGTGTATTGACCCGATACGGTACAGGCAATCAGTCCACTTTCCCAGAGGGTAATGGCAGCATGATCATCACGATCAACGTAGACAACTTCATCCCCCTTTCCCAGTTCGTCGACCAGGTTGACGAACTGCTTCGGTATATCAAGGCGATACCCACTGATCAAAACACTGACGAGATCTTTATTCCTGGCGAACTGGAACTTCGCACCTATTCTGATCGTGAAAAGAATGGTATTCCCGTCACAGAAGGTTTATGGGGACAATTACAGGAAGTCGCAAAGAAATACTCAGTGGAAATGGATATGCCTGGTTAAACGACAGGTTTATTCGGCGGTGCAATGAAGCTGGACCGTGTGCCATCCATTTCACTGACATAACCTGACGGATACTGCGGAATTACAGGTAAGTCAGGGGCGAGCCCTATTTGATTCTGAGCGATATGGAATCTTGAAAGTTAGCAATCGTACCGTGGTTGCGAGTTACCTTCCGGCTGGTTTTTGATCAACAATGGTGATCTGGCTTGCATGGTCCACTCGGATTTGAGGGCGCTTGCGATATGTCGTCACAGTCCCCCTGACCTGAATGGTCTTGTTTAGAAAATAGCCCTGTGGTGACTGGGGCCATACGTCCAGCGATGCGCCAAACAGCACGACATAAAATGAGTCCCTTCGGTCTGATGAGAAGTTGAGAAAGCATGCTGAGCTGACGTGTCGGGTATGGACTATGCCCCTCCACGATGAGGGTTTGTCCCATGTGTTCTTTGGCTGGTACCAGGGAACGACTGGACGATCGGTATTGATTAGTCGGTCCGGTGGGACCTGCTCCAATCGGGTGTACCCCATGGGCTTGCCAAAAGTCTCGTTGGGCTGGGGCAACGGGCTTCGGCCTGCCGGGAGCAGATAGGGTGTTGAGGAGATGGCAGCCAGTGCAGGTGAGTCGGTCTTGTGATCCACGATCACTCCCCTGCTACTGTGTGTTGCGGCGGTCTCTGGCTGGTGCAGTGTATCGGGTGCAACCGGAGACAACATGCCGCAGATGATGCCGACTATCAGCGCCAATCCGATCAGGATGAAGGGGTATCGGTTCCCGTGTATGTGATCTGTCTTCCTTAGGGTTTTTAACATGTGGATGCAGGGAGTATGTTCCAGTTGGTGCTTGTCCGTCTCAAGTCCAGGATCCGCTAGAATAGGTAAAAATGGATCAAATCATAGGCCAACATCGAGCCTTGGAGGTGCTCCAGTCGGCGCTTGTGGCCGATCGTCTGCACCATGCTTACATCTTTCATGGCCAGCGAGGGATTGGCAAGTTCACAACGGCGGTGTCCTTTGCCAGGATTCTACTTTGCCATGAAGCCATAACCGACCACCAGGCACAATCACCGGTTAAGGTTGGTGCTTGTGGTACATGTGCTTCCTGCAGGTTGCTGCAGGGTCTTGAATCAAGCACGCATCCAGATCTGCATGTTGTAAATAAAGAGTTGGCTCGATTTAGCAAGGATTCAGCCATCCGGAATCGGAAGTTGACATCCCTTCCGGTAGATGTGCTGCGAACCGCGTTGATCGACCCGGTTTACCGTGCTCCGCAACTGGGTCACCGCAAGATTTTCATAGTGGATGATGCAGACCTGATGCAGCCGATGGGCCAGAACCTTCTGTTGAAAACACTTGAAGAGCCACCCCAAGGCACCATTATTTTTCTGATCACCTCAAGTGAAGACAGGTTGTTGGCAACCATACGCAGCCGGTGTCAGCGTGTTGGATTCAGTCCCTTGGGCCACGAAGCGGTTTGGAAGTGGCTGCAGTTGCAGAAGGTGAAGATAGTCGAGGAACATCGTGACTGGTGGTTGGATTTTGCCGATGGTAGCCTAGGACGTGTTCAACTTGGTCTGCAATATGGAATTGCCGACTGGGGTGGTACAACCGGGGCGGCATTCGATGCAATGACACGCGGTCAATATCCCGTTGACTATGGATCTCAGATCGCCGGTCAGATCGATGACTTTGCCAGGCAATGGGTTGATAAACATGAAAATGCATCCAAGGATGCCGCCAACCGGCAAGGCGTTGGGCTTATGTGGTCGGTTATTAATTTGTATGCTCGCCGGCAGCTACGCAATCAAGCGAAACAGAGTGAACCAGGTGATCCAGGAGCGGCCGAGGATAAACTTTTACCCTGGTTGGAGGTCATCGAGGCGCTGCACACAACCGAGCAGGAAATTGCCAGTAATGTCAATATGGGTTTGGTGGCAGATCACCTCGTGTCGTTGATGTATCAAGCCTTAAACCCCGGCAAGAATCAGATACGGCTGCCCGCCGTTCTCCAGATGCAATCTTGATTCGGCTGGGTGTCACTGGTCTGGCATGAATCATGCCTTTGCGGTTGCGGGTTTGGCCCCAGGCATTTGAAACTTTCAATATGAGATACCGCATGATTGCTATTGACCTCGATGGAACACTGCTGAATCAGCATGTTCGCATCAGTCAACGCAATATAGATGCAGTTAAAAAGGCCCAGGACGCTGGTGTTTTGATCGTTCCCTGTACCGGTCGCGCATGGCGGGAATCGATCGGCCCCATTAACGGAATGCCGCCGCCTCCGGTGGGTATTTTCGTCAATGGTGCCGTTGTGACGGAGATTCCAAGTGCTGAATCGTTTAACCTGGCGGTGATAGATCCTGGATTGGTATCGCAGGTCATTGGGATCTTGTATGACGAGCCTGAGGCCGTCCTTGTTTTTCGTGAAGGTAATCTGGCGGGTTATGACTACTTGGTCACCGGCCGCGGTGAACTGGCCCCCAATTCAACCTGGTGGTTTAGAACGAGTAACGCGCGGGTTCACTATCTTTCGGATCCGTCGACGGACGATCTGCTTCACTGTCTGCGGATCAGTATCGTTGCGGTGCAGCCCAGGATCGTGCAGATCATTGATCGCCTTGATCGGCAATATGGGCATCAACTGTCAATGCACCATTTTCCAGTGGTACAGTTGCCCTCAGATCGAGAAGTTCTGCACGTTCTGGAAATCTTTACTGCCGGTGTGGATAAATGGCGTGGTGTAAACTGGATCGCAGAGCGGTACCAGATTGATATAGCGGAGATTGCCGCGATCGGTGATCAGGTCAATGACCTGACCATGATTCAAAACGCTGGATGTGGCATTGCCATGGGTAACGCGGTCGAATCAATCAAAGCTGCCGCCGATCACATTACGCTCGACAATGAATCTGACGGCGTTGCCCAGGCCATTGACCAGGTATTGGATGGGGTATGGGGGTAGCCTAGGATCGGATGTGAATGGAATGGGTTTGGGCATTGGAGGATGGTTCACCCGTCTTGGATTTGCCCTCCAGGAGCTCTTGGGTGTGTTGGGCAATATCATGAGTATCTTTGGCTAATCCCTTAACTGCATGGCAGGCTGTCAGCGATAACAAAGCGGCCAAGGTGGCGGCCAAGGCGATTGGTTTCATCACAGGCTCTCCGTTGTAGGGGCAAAAGGCGACTGCGTCTTATTATCGGTCCGGGCGCCGCATTTGGTCCAATTCGTACTGACCGCTTGGTTCGCTCCCCGGTCTGTGAAGTGTATCATTATCCCCCACATGGCGCAAAGAATTCAGGTACCCATCAAACGTTTAGCCGGCCAGGAAGACTTGCCGCTACCGGCCTATCAATCTGAGTTGGCGGCGGGGATGGATCTTTATGCTGCAGTACCGGCCGATAAGCCGCTCACCATGGATCCCGGGCAGATTGTCCTCGTGTCTACGGGGATCGCAATCGCGGTGCCGCCCGGGTTCGAGGCCCAGGTTCGCCCTCGATCAGGCCTGGCGCTGCGTCACGGCATTACCTTGGCCAATACTCCCGGTACGATCGATGCGGATTACCGTGGCGAAATTCGTTTGATTTTGATCAATCTTGGCCCTGATCCATATGAGATAACACGTGGGATGCGTATTGGCCAGATACTGGTCAAGCCGGTTCCCGTGATCCAGTGGCTTGAGGTCAGCCAACTCCCGTCGACCGACCGCGGTGACGGCGGATTTGGGCATACCGGCAGCTGAATTCTCCGCTGAAACTTTGTCGCTGGCAGCAGTCCGTTGCCGATACGCCAAGCGGCGACCCTATCCTTACCCAAATACCCGATAAGTACTTGTGTTAACTATATGAAACACCGTTCATCTAATCCCGCCGAGCGTCAGATATGGTTCTATCTGCTATGGGCAGTGTCCGCAGGTGCATGGCTGCTGCTCGTGGTTGCTTTGGTGAGTTATGATCCGGCGGATTGGCCGGGACAATTTGTGGCGCCACATAACAATCCCCCATCGAATTGGATCGGACATGTGGGTGCTTGGTGTGCCGACCAACTTTTGACAATGGTCGGGCCTGGAGTCTGGTTCCTGGTTGCAGGCGGGCTGGTTGTACTTGTTTGCATTCAGCGCCAAAGAAAGCTTACACAGCCCATTCTGCGTGCCATGGGATTGGTACTCATGTGCATCTCAACAAGCACGATCATCGGTCTGGCCGTTGCTGATCAGGCAGCCAGTCCATTCGGTGCCGGTGGTCTGATTGCCAACTTTATCAGTCATCAACTCGTGGTGCGGTTCAGCTTCCTGGGCACGCTGATTCTCATGCTGGTCTGTTTCTGGGTCGGTGCCGTGCTGGCAGTGGATCATGTCCTGGCATGGCTTGGGAGTATTGTGATTCAGGGCGCCACCTTGCTTGGTGTAGGAATGAGGCGTCCCAAGGCGTTTCTAGAAGCGTTACAGGTGAGGTTCGGTCCCATCCTGGCTGGTGTGGGCTCGGGTGATGGAATTCAAACGCGGTCCGGTTACTCGTCGGTTCCTATTCGATCTGGTGGCCAAACACGTGAGGCCATCGGGCGAAAGGATTCGGATGATGATGTTGTTGATTCTGATGTCGGTGGCCTGGGGGCTACAGAGTCATTCGATGAGGAACTCGATGATTCCCTCGACGAAATTGATGACGAACAAGAGGTGGAAGACGAAGCTTATATTGAAGACGAAGAGGCTGATGATGATGAATCAAAGGCCCAGTCGTTTACCACGGAAGAACTTCGGAAAAAGATCAAATCGCTTCCAATTAACTTTGCGGCGTCAAGCCAGGCAAAAGCACCACCACCGCGTGAAGTGGATTTGTCGGGCTATCGTTTTCCTGACATAGCATTACTCGAGGATCCTGAGTCAATCTTTACCCATCAGATGGAACAGCTTGTGCGGGACCAGGCGGTGCAACTGGAAGCGGCTTTACATCAGTACCGGATTGCCGGCGAGGTGGTTGGGATCGATTCGGGCCCGGCAATCACCATGTTCGAGGTCCGTTTGGCACCGGGTACCAAGGTTGCACAGCTGAACACGATATCCAGTGATATTGCCCGGGCACTCAAGGCGCAGAACGTGCGGATCGTCGCCAATATGGCAGGCAAGGACACGATTGGCATCGAGGTCCCCAACCTGAAAAAGGAGAAGGTACGAATCAAGGAATTAATGACGGCCAATGACGACTCGGTCCGGAAAATGAAACTTCCGATGTGGCTTGGCAAGGACGCTTCGGGTAAACCTCTAATTGCTGATCTGACCACGATGCCCCACATGTTGATTGCCGGCACAACCGGATCAGGCAAGAGCGTGTGTATCAACAGTATTGTCGTTTCCTTCCTGTTTACGAAGCGTCCTGATGAACTGAAGCTCGTACTCGTCGATCCCAAGATGGTCGAAATGACCATGTTCAAGCAGATCCCCCATCTGATGTGTCCAGTCGTTACCGAGATTACGCGAGCAGCATCAATTCTTGAATGGGCAACTAACAAGATGGATGAACGTTATGAAATTCTTGCTGAGGCAGGTGTTCGTGACGTGACCAGCTATAACGAACTTGGTTGGGAAGAAATTAAAGAGCGGTTTAATCCGGCAAGTGAGGAAGCCGAGGCACGGATTCCCAAGAAACTGCCCTATATTGTCTTCATCATTGATGAACTTGCTGACCTGATGATGATGAATAAGGAAGTGGAAGGATATATCGTGCGTCTGGCACAAAAGTCACGTGCCATTGGCATGCACCTGATTTTGGCAACACAGCGGCCACAGGCCAATGTTGTCACCGGCTTGATCAAATCCAATATGCCATGCCGCATCTCCTTCAAGGTGGCTTCAGGCATGGATAGTCGCATTGTGCTTGACCAGAAAGGTGCCGAGTTGCTGCTTGGTCAAGGTGATATGCTTTATCTGTCGCCGCGTACCAGCAAGATCTCCCGTGTCCAGGGTACGTTGGTGGAAGATTCAGAAATACGTCAAACAGTAAGGTTCCTCAAGAACGTGGCAGAGCCAAGTTTTGAGCCACAACTGGTTCAGATCAAGTCAACCAATCTGGCGGATGACAGCGAACGCGATCCGCTTTTCGAGGATGCGGTGCGGATCGTGCTTGAAAGCCGTCGCGGTAGCGTGTCGCTGCTGCAGCGACAACTGACTATAGGGTATAGCCGCGCATCACGTTTGATTGAACAGATGGCGGCGGCTGGAATTATCGGTGAATACAAGGGGTCGCAGGCACGGGAAGTTTCCATGACCTTGGAAGAATACGAAGCGATTTGTGCCCAGGCGCAGGCAGATGCATCCACGGATGGTTGTTCAGGTAAAGGGAATGCTACAGGAGCGGTTGAGGAAGAAGGCATGCAGGCCACGGAAGAAATCGGGGATGAGGAACAGGAATACGAGGAAGAGGAAGAAGGCGATCAATCTGTCACTTGAAAATAATTAAGGAACTTGCCATGAAGGATCGGTCCATCCTAATCGTTGTTGCACTGTGTGGTTTGGTTTTCATTGGGAGTACGGGGTGTGCCCATCTCCATGGGCATGGCGAGTCATGGTCCTCGATTAATCAGGCAGTTGCCGTGATGCATCCGACCTTGGACAGTAATACGCGTGGTACTGTTACGTTTACCCAGGTGTCCGGTGGTGTGCGCATTAGTGCGGATATCGAAGGTCTTAACCCGGGCACCAGGCACGCAATTCATATTCATCAGTATGGAGATGCTCGGGATCCAAAGGGCAAGAGTGCTGGTGGTCATTACAACCCCCAAAACCATCCCCACGCGGGACCTGCTGCTGCAATGCGTCACGCCGGCGACCTGGGAAATCTTGAAGCAGATTCCACCGGTCGCGCTCACTACGAACGGCTTGATACCCGAATATCGATTGCCGGATTAAACAACCCTGTCATTGGCCGCGGCGTTATTATCCATGCCGGAGCCGACGATCTGACCACCCAGCCAACCGGTGCTGCCGGTGCCCGAATTGCTATTGGTGTCATCGGGGTGGCCAAGCCAGCCAACTAAGCTCTATTCAGTCAATGTGCGATTCATGGCCCGCGGGGGCATGCCAGCGTATACCTGGTCTTTTCTTCAGGTAGCCGGGTAAGGGTATGGCTGCGTGGATGGGCGCGTTGACCTATGATTTCATTCTTGTTTCATGGGGTTTTGGGCTGGGTGTGACCAGGATGAATTCGAGATTGGCAACTGTGAATATAGATATGCCTTGTCCGCAAAAGGACCGCAGCATTCCTCTTGTCTTTTTTGGATCTGGCTTGTTGTTACTGGCCGCTTTCTACGGTTGCCTGGCGATTGCCACGCCGGTTGGGATGGTCTTGAGGTTGCCTGGGGCACAAACGGCCTTCGCCGAGGTCAGCCAGATGGTGATGGCGTTTGTTCTTTATGCCGCTCTCATGGTGGTGTTTGCGGTTCTTGGGATTGGTTCGATCCGTGCACGGCGGTGGGTCCGATCGATCATGATAAGCATCGGGTGGATCTGGCTGCTCGTGGGGATTTCCACCCTCCCCTCGCTGGTGCCCGGTATTTACCAGGTGCTCGTTGAGCGGTCTTCACAAACTCCAGATGCTCCGGTAACAGGCCAACTTATTTTGATTGTTATCTTCGTTGCTCCATTTGCATCCATCCTCATCGTGGTCCCGGCTCTGTTCATCTGGTTTTATAGCCGCCCTACCGTCAAGAAGACTTGTGAAGACAGAAACCCTCTAGCAAGTTGGTCTGACAGGTGCCCCACGCGGGTGGTGGCACTTGCGGTTGGGTTGGTTGTGGTTGTGTTGGCCTTGTTACCACAACTTGCTGATCCAGTGGTGCCAGCATTTGGTTTGATGATGACCGGTTGGCTGGCATTCGTGGTGATCCTACTTGTTCAGACCATTTTGTTGATCCTTGCCTTCTGGGTGATCCAACTGAAACCCGCCGGCTGGTGGTGTACGATGGCGTTCCTGATCCTGGTGGTTGTGGGTGCCTTGGTAACGCTTTTGGCAGTTGAGCCTGGCAGCAACCTGGCTCAACTGGCTTACGATTGGAGATTTTGGTTCATTGCACCCGTTAGTGTGTTGTCAATTCTCTACACGGCGGGCATACGAAAGTCCTTTGCGGTCAGTATGAATGAATAAAATGCTGCAGGTAGAGTGATGTGGGTGCGGGCAGTACAATGAACAAACGCTGAAAGTACCGTTCTGTACTTATTTATGCAAGCCCTCATAAGGGGTGGGATGGTAGGAATTGAACCCGGATGGATGACGGTGGGCTATCAGGAAAATGCCAATATGCCGCTGAGATAACCCTTGCGTCCCCAATAGCCTGATCGAAGTAGAGAACCATGAATACGGATTGCCTTGCTCACTGTCTTAACGCATCAGAACGACAGCAGTTTGAAAGCCAGGGCTATCTGGTCGTTGCCGATGCAATTCCACCAGATCAACTCAAAAGAATTAGTGACGCTTGCGATCGACTGCATGAAACCAAACGACAAGCGGGGTTGGGGCCACATATGCCGTTTAGTCATGGTGATATTATTGGCTATGACCCGGTGTTTGTTGATATGGTCGATTGTGCAGCCACGTTCCCCAAGGTATGGGGCATTCTTGGTTGGAATATATATCTCTACCATTCTCACCTGGATGTGACGCCACCGTGTGATCCCAACCGGTCACCCAGTGAACCCACCGTGGCGTGGCACCAAGATAGTATGCGGGTGAATGATGAAATTGAGAGCAGCC
>Ga0310125_10001818_pt1 | contig 10952 bp, 5 predicted proteins | sample CB11b_Tmax_Bot8__FD_203508 | JGI IMG/M metagenome (GOLD analysis project Ga0310125, IMG submission 203508) | Marine microbial communities from Western Arctic Ocean, Canada - CB11b_Tmax_Bot8 | ecosystem: Environmental > Aquatic > Marine > Oceanic | place: Canada: Western Arctic Ocean | collected... | reverse complement strand
GAACTGTACGAACCTAACTTCAATCGCTACGAGTGGAAGTGGCCGGGCATGATTATTGACTATTTGGGCAATGTTTATGAGGCGGAAGGAGGACTTGTTGAAGATGATACGCGTCAACAGCAGTTAGTGCCGCCTAATCGTACGAATTGGCATGGCAGAAGGATTCAAGTCTACATGTGCCCTGAAAACGACGACTTCGGCTACGTAGGTGCGTTGTCTTACGCCATGCCTAAGGGGATCTCCACATGTTTTCCCTGGGATGCATGGCAACCACAAAAGTACCGTGCTGCCCAGTGGCGTCCTATCTCCTCGATCAAGGAGCCCACCGTGAGTATTCTCGTATTTGATTACTACGCCGCTCTATCTGTCGCCGACTGGTGGGTGGATCGGTGGCTGGTTAAGACGGGCTTCACCAATGACAAGAACCGTCGGACCGTTCGCCACGATCGAACCGGCAATGCTGATTCCCGGTGGAACAACAAGGCCAAGGGGGTGGACAACTTCCTGTTCATCGATGGTCACGTGGAACCGCTGAAGAACAAGGCGGAAATCCGAGGCAGCAAGTACCCCTATTTCTTCGACGGCAGCGGCTATTGATCAGGCTAACAGATAAGGTGGATACCTGTGACGATGCCTGAAAAGGCGGACCAGGATCTCCAAGCCCCAACCCCATTGCCATATGCAGATTCAGGCTGAACCGCTCACACAACTGACCTCGCGTATTTTTGCTGTGAGCGGCGGTACTTACGCTGACTGAAGAGGAGCTGTAATTGGCTCTGGGTCAGGCTCGCCGCCTGCGCCCAACCATTAACACACTCGCATCGCCATCTCGTAGTGCGTGATTTGTTGCGTGCGGTTGGTGCCTGGGCAATGACCCTGAAATCCCCATTACGTTCACCCACCAAATCAACAAAAGATGGCTAGGGCTTCATAAGCGTACACTTATCCCCACATATTTTAATCCGACGTTTTCCATCTCGCGTTTTAGTTAATTGCCTTCTAGTTAGATGGATCCCTGTATTCCCACATTTGCAATCACAAATCCAACAGGCCGTATTTCCCTTTTTCCTCACCTCGCAGCCGGCATCCCGACACAATACTTTTGCTGTTAATGGACCAAACCTTTTGCCCGCAAAATCATCGCGGACATTTGGGTGATGTTGCACTTGCCTTGGTGTAGATCGCGTGGTTATTTGCAGGCCAACAATTGAAATGGCGCGTCAATAATGGAAGTCCGACTTGATTATTATCTCGCCCAGAAGAGCAGCAGTCTAGGCGTGCGACCCGGTCGGTTACTCGTAGCAAATCCTCAATTGAACATCTTGGATTGCGGTGGCATCCTCACGCTGACCGAAGGGGAGGAGTGATTGACCTCCGTCAGACTCGCCGCCTTCGCCCAACCATTAACACACTCATTACAAGAAGTGATAGCGTTGCTGGTTCGGGAACCAACGAGTTCAAGCCCGCACCCTGCAAGCCTTATGCACCGGATAGCTGGTCGTTGGCAACGCTCCAGTTACCACCTATGATACCAAGGCCTAAGACGCCCGTGATGCCTTCCAAGTGACTCTGAATTCTGTTGGAGTACATGCACGGTATCAGGATGTATAATCAAACCCCCATTGTTGCGGATTCACAAGCAGTGAAATGCACGAAACACCTCGGCAGTCATCTTGGTTCAAAACGTATCTGCACGGTGACCTCAGCCGCTTTATGGGGACTGCCGTTTACATTCGTTTCTATCTGCAAAATGCCGGCTTGTATGCTTTTCAGTTTACGAAAGAGTCCGACTCTGGGTAAACGTGCGGACTGTTGCATCGCAGCGCTCATGTCGGCGCCAAAGATCTTAAACAAACCTTTTAATCCGGCACGTAAGATCAAATGAATTCGCTAACCCAAGAACAAATCACACAATTCCAACAAGATGGCTATCTGGTGGTGCGGAGTGTGATCTCCGCTCAGACACTGAAGAACCTGCGCCACGCAGCAGATGAGATAGTTGTCGAGTCGCGACACGTCACACAAAGCGACGACAACTTCACTTTGGAACCTGATCACACATCTGATCGCCTGCGTCTACGGCAGGTAAGACATCCAGTCGTCCACCGACCCATTTTCTGGAACGTGGCCACTAGCAACGAGGTACTTGATTGCGTAGAAGGCTTAATTGGTCCCAATATTAAGTTCCATCATTCGAAGCTGAACATGAAGGTCGAACGAGGCGGTACCGAGATCGGTTGGCATCAAGACGTGGCTTTCTTTCCATATACCAATTTTGACCTTGTGGCCTGCGGCCTGGCACTAGATGACACCACCGTAGAAAACGGCTGTTTGCTCGTTGTACCTGGCTCGCACCGGATTGGCATGTTAAATCATCGAGATGAAACCGGAGAATTTGTTGGCAAGATCACGGTGAAGTCCGGCGGGTTCGATTCAGACGAGGCGGTTCCCGTTGAATTGAAAGCGGGCGACATGAGCATCCATCATGTGGCCGTGGCGCATTGTTCATTGGCGAATCAATCCTCCCGGTCGCGGCGTGTTGCGGTGTTTCAATACGCCGCTTGCGACGCGATCCCTCTTGATCATCGTCCGCCAGAGAACGAGTTTTCACAGAAGGTCGTCCGGGGTACGCCTGCGACCCACGCTCGTCTGGCTGGGGCGATGGTATTACCTTTGCGGGGCGATACCGGCGGCGCGCGATCCCTTTTTGATCTCAACTTGCCGAAAACCGGCAGGGTGGTTTAAGAGGTTTAGGCAGATTAACAGCCCTCAACGCCGCCTGCGCCCAACCACTAGCATACTCATTGCAAGAAGGGATAGCGTTGTGGGTTCAGGAACTAATGCGGTCGCGGTGCCCGTTGATTGTGACGCAGACCAGTTGGCACCGAGAATGCCAAGGTCTGCCACATCAATAACACCATCGCGGTTGAAGTCACCATCTGCCGGTACCGCATTGTGACTGCCAAAGTTTGCACCCACGATGCCAAGATCGGCCACATCAACCAGCCCATCACCATTGACGTCACCAGATACCGTCGAGCCCCCAAGCTCGATCACGAATATTGGACGTGTCGCGATCTGTTCGTTAGATGCGCCTGCAACCAAGTTGCCGTCTGCATCGTAGATATTTCCAAACTCACTGGAGCGATAAGCATTGCCGTAATTAATGTCCATGGTCGGCAAAGCACCCTCGGCGCTCAGGGCTGTCATGTACACACCGTCACCGGTGATGAAATCAATGAGCCCCAGGACATCAAACTCCTTGAACCCCTCGCTAGCATCCTGGAAAACCTCGATCGCGCCGGGATGCCTCGAATCGATTTCAGGTTCACCTGGTACCGCGTCGTTCATGTCCGCCCAGAAGGCGACCTCTGGATCGTCGACATCAGCCGGACCACAGTTGAATGCCATTGCAATTGGGTCGTTGCCTGCCAACTGAGTCAGACAAGGGCCTTGAGACCAGCCTTGCTTTAAAAGTCTTCGATCCCTGGCCGTAACCCTTCCCTTCGTCTCCATGCCGTCATCAAATCCATAAGTAATAGGAATCAGCGATGGATAGACTGCAATATTTCCGCCGTTGAGTTTTGGCTCAGCCTTTGGGTTAGCCAGACTAATGCCATCGATGCTAGGCACGATGTCAGGAAATACCCCAGCACCAACCGCGACCACGGCACCTTGATCCTCCGTGTTATACAACTTGAGCGTGGCACTGCTGATTTCGCCTTCAGGCGGTATTTGATTAGCACCGGTGCCAAATACGTCCCGGAATCGAATATACATTCGTGAATAACGATAGACCGGTCCTGCTTCCGTTGTGAACACACCTTCGGCGAAACCGGCAACCGTCGATTGAAAGAATTGCCCAACCTCTAGAATTGACGTGCGCCCACCGTTTGTGGACCACATATTATAGGCGCCGGGATCGCCCCTATTATCAGATTCGATCGTCGCCGAATCGCCAAAATTCGTAGCATACGCCCATCGAATCGTAGTATCCTGGGCCCGCTCGTAACCGTTGGCCCCCTGCTGGAAAGTAAAGGTTTCGGCCAGTGTGGGTGCAGCAACCAGTAAAACCAAGGCCGCCACTAACACCAAAGATCGTAATGCCACAAAGGGACTCAAGCCTTGTTCTCCACTGCGTTTCACAAATGCGAAGAACACACATTTTAGACGTGGAATAGTATACCAGAAGAGGCAGGGTTATTTAAGCGTTTTATACTGCTTGGCAGCCCTTAACGCCGCCTACGCCCAACCATCAACACACTCATTGCAAGAAGCGATAGGGTTGCAGGTTCAGGGACCCAAGCGGACGCGTTGCCTGTTGCTTGCGATGCGCTCCAGTTGGCACCGAGGACAAAGACATCTAGCGGCCCCATCAATGCTCTTGACTGGCAATGGCAAACAGCGAACATATGAGGGCAAATATTACTTATTGGATTACTGTTGGATGGCTAACCACGCTGATCTAATTGCGATCATCTGCGAACTAGCAGAGAAAGATCCTGCTGCCTTTACTCGCACCAGAAGGCGTAGAGAGACGCGCGGGAGAGGCCGAAGCGCAGGCGCACGGTTTTTCCCGCGAGCGAAGCGAGATCCTTGCGCTTCTGCCAGCCGCACTTCGTTCGGACGCTGTCGCTGTGAATGATGCGGGCGTCTTTTGCGCCGAAACCGTGAATGGGTTCGCGTTTGGCATCGAGAACCTCGACGGCCAACCGGCCGCCTTTCGCGTTAGCGTTGATGAACAGTTGATTGCCCGCCAAGCGGAGCGGCTTGGTTTCGACCCATCCGCCTGACTTGTCAGCATCGGCGGAAACGAAGCCGTCCAGGCGCAGGGTGGCGCGACCGAGGGTGCTCTTCGGACCCTTCCACCCTTTCAACACGGGATTGAGTTCGCTGTGGCTGCGGTACCGGCCGCAGTAGTAGAAGTGCAGCTGGTCGCCGTCGCGGACCGGAGCGGTTGCGGGGCAGTCGTTGTTCCCGAAATCCCACGCGCCGGGAGATCCGGTCGTGATGAACGGCTGAGTGTGCGGGTCGGGGTATTCGATGACGGTCTGTTCGCCGTTGTCCTTCGTGGCAAATTTCGCCCTGCTAATTGCGCGGTACGGCCGCTGCCAGTGGAGGCAGTTGTGGCTGATGGCGAGGTGCGTGTCGCAGGTGTCGGTGCTTGACACGTGGTAGATCTTGCACAATGCAAGGTAGACGCTCTGGTAGCGAAAGATGGGAAAGTGGTAGACCTGGTCGCCTTCTACGTCAAGGTGGTCGATGTCGGCCATGAGGGCGCTGTCGGTCCAGTTCAAGAAGTCGTCGCTCTCGGCGTAGCCGCGGAACCGGCGGCTCTTGTATCCGAGCTTGACGGCGGCTATGTATTTCTTGCGCACCGGGTCCCAGTGGCACGTGGAAGCGTCGAGGCTCTGGGGAATGATGACGCCGTGGTCTGTCCAGTGCAGTCCGTCGGGGGAGGTCCAGCCATGGAGCCCCTTGGGGCGGGCGGTGGCGCCCTGCCGACCCGGTCGGCCAGAATCCCACACACTTGCGAGGTAGCGGAAGTCAAGGCGTGGATCGTCCGGGTTCATGAAGATGTTGCTGGTGCCGGCGTCCATGATGACGATGTTGTTCCTCCGCGAGCCCCGGTATTCGCAGATTCCCAGATCGGGCTTTTCCCAGTTGACGCCGTCGGTACTCGTTGCCAGGCAGGTGTGAAAGTTATGACGATCGCCGGGGTCAAGTGAACAGTACCACATCCGGTAGAGGCCGTTGCGTTGGCGCTCGACCCCGCCTAAGAGGTAGAGGGCCTTTGGCTCCCAGGGCTTGTTGCAGGTGATGAGGGGGTTGCCTTGGTGTTTGACGGGACGGTGGAACGTTCGGCGGATGTTGTGCGTCTCGGCGAGGCACCAGTTGTCAATCAGTAGCTGCTTCTCATCAGTCAGGCGAAAGCGGGCGGGCGGTTCGGGGACGGTCACCCCGACATGTTGGACGGGCGGCTCGCCGCGGCGGACTTTGGCGCCCTTCTTGAGCGGCCGTCCGATGCGGAAGCAGTCCCAGTAGCCGGCGCCGCGGGCGCGCGGCTGCTCGCTGTTGCCCAGCAGGATGCGGTAGAGCTCGCCGCCGGGGTGGATGTCGTCGAACGCGCCTACGAAGCGCTCGGCACCGGGGGCACCGGCGAAGAGGTCCACAACGGTGTCATGGCGGTGGAGTATGAAGCGGATCCACGCGCACTGGTCGAGTCCCTTGATCACCTCGCGCGTGAGGCCACCGCGGTCAGTGACATCGACGCTGTAGGTCCCTTTCGATCTAGTGCCATTTACGCGCAGATCTAGCGCGACGGGTCGCGGCGCGTCTTTTTTGCCGGGGTTCGCTGCGCCATCCATGGCGTAGACAGGGTCGTTGAGGAATTTCAGTTCAAAAGCACCGGGCGCTCCGCCCGCGGTCGAGCATCTGACGAGGGGCCAGTGGCGCAGCGTAACGGGTTCATCGACGGCGGGTCGGTAGACGAACTCGAGCACCGAGTTCTCGCGCGCGGGCGGGGCGTCATAGGCGCGCACGAGCTGGATGCGCGTGATGTCGTCCTTGGCGTGCGACTCAATGAAGGCGCAGCGGTTTCCATCGTAGCCGTAATCCTGCAGGACACGGGCGCGCGTCTTATAGTCGAAGATGACACCCGCGTTGCGTGCCGTGACGAGCGAATCGACGACGTTCTCGAAATCGACATGCAGCGTGCGCCCGTTCGACCGCACGACGGCGCGTCCGCGGCTGGTTCTCTTCGCTCCCGAGGTGCGCTTTGCCATTCTGCTCTGCTCCTGCTTCGAACTCGAAATGCGGGGTCCATCATGGCGAACACGAACATGGTGAAGATGGTCGGGCCAATCCTAGAAACGTATCGTACCGATCCCCAGTCATTCGTTGGAAAAGCGACCCGGAACGAAAAGCGACCCCGACGGGATTTGAACCCGTGTTTTCAGGATGAAAACCTGATGTCTCAGGTTATAAATTCAAAAAGCAAAGAGTCTTATGACAGTGACAAGTTGGATGACAGCAGTAGAAATGAAAAACAAACCCAAATGACGCCGCAATTGGGAATCATCCAGCAGGCTCTAGCCATGTTGCCAGGCGTTGAGCGTGATGCCGTTGCCCAACACATAAACGCACTAGCCACGATGTCCAAGAAACGACGACACGCCATCCTCACGCTGACCGAAGAAGAGACGTAATTGGCTCTGTGTCAGCCTCGCCGCCTGCGCCCAACCAGCAGCACACTCATTGCAAGAAGGGATAGCGTTGTCGGTTCAGGGACCAAAGCCGATGCATTACCTGTTGTTTGCGACGCAGTCCAGTTGGCACCGAGGATGCCAAGGCCTGCCACATCCGTTGTGCTGCCGGACGGAAGAAGGTGCGAGCGTATGAAGGCAGGACCACTTGATCATTATCTCGCCCAGAAGAGTAGCAGTCTAGGCGTGTGACCCGGTCGGTCACTCGTAGCAAACCCTCAATTGAACATCTTGGATTGCGGTGGCATCCTTTCCCAAGCAGCCTAGGCCTGGTGCCACTTCAATGGTGTTGATGCCACGGTGGACAGGCGGAGCGGTTACCAGTCCCTCGAACCAGGTTCCCTCAGCCGCTCGCGATCGACCTCTGTGCGTGACGCTTTCCGATGGCTTATCTGAGCGTCTTACATCAACCATGACTGCGTTGACATGGGCTTCAATGGATTCTTCGTCATCCAAGTCGGTCACGCGAATGCGGAGCAGTAACTCTTTGAGTGATCCGTCTTTTTGATGGCGTTCCACCGCATCACCGATTTTTAGCGGTATTGCTCTTCTGTCGATCAATCGGGCTGGCAGTTGGTGAGGCAAGGAACAGGGATACAAATAGATCGACGTCGATGACCGAAGGCATTCGGCCTGATAGATTTTGTCCAGATTGGCCAGCTCAACAAATTCACCGACTTCATTCAGAACACGATAGATTTCCGCGGGCTTGCCCAGTACAGGCCCGGCCTCAATGGGAACGAACAGATTGAAAAAGTAGATGCCATCAGCGCCCTCAAGCCACATATTGGACGCCATGGCACGCAGTCGCTCTACTGGACGGCTGCTTTCGCGTCCACTCCTTCTGGCGAACCAGGTCAAGTACATGGCATCAATACATGGATAGACAGGCACATCAAAGCGGTGTCCCAATTCGACAAACTCTCCAAAGGGTGCTGCATAGGGATTGAAACCTGCGCCTGCAATCACGATGTCAATTAGATCTTGTGACATCCAGGCTTCGACATCAAGTCCAAGTCGGCGCGACAGCTGCGGTGTATCAGCCACCCGGGCTGCGAGGAGATAGGGTCTACCTCGCTCAGCGCCAATTTGATTCAAGAGATCTCGAACCTGCCTGACAAAATCCGTCATGGTATTCACGTTGTCCAGCGCCTCACCCATTTTGAAGTAGGCGGGGAAGCGGCAGAAGTCCATTTCAAATCCGTCCCAGTCATATCTCGAAAGCATGTTTTTGATAAACGCAAGACGGTGGGCGTGAACTTCCTGTTTGGCATAGTCAAAAGCAGACCAAATTCGGCCAAGGTGGCATTGTGGATTAAGCGGGTCGCCGGAGGTGGGGTATTCCCGTCTCTCGCCAATCAGCAGGTCGGGCCGTTTCACCTTCAGTTCGTAGGATGCAAATCGCTCGGGGTTTTCTTGCCATGAAGCATCGTGCGTGTCGTTCATGCGTAAGGAGGCGAAGATCTCAATGCCGGCACTCCGGGATGCATCGATAATCAATTGACGCGGATCACCCCAGGGAGGCATGTCATGGCCGAATGGCTTATCTCGGCCGTCGCCCACACAAAAGAAGTAACTGTCAACGAGGGAGTTGAGGCAATGGTTAAAGCGAGCGTCAAGGATTGCATGTGGACCATCCTTGGCAGTCTCACTCCAGGCAACTCCCGCATCGTCGTTGTAGATGATTCGTCTGTTTCGCCATTGCAATGCGCGTCTTTCCGTTAATGCTTTATTCATGGCGTTTGCCCTCACATTGTGACCCATTGGTCAACCATGAGTGTATCTGAAAAATCCCAATGAATCATTGGTCCCGACTATTTTACATGAATCCTAACAGCATCCCTCCCCAGGTCTTGGGGCCGCCGTGGTGGTGAGGGGCAGGGGAAGGATCGACGCCGTTGGTGGCCATCCGGATGAATCCTCAGATAGCCCGGGAATACTTTGCTACAAAGATCTGTGGCCCTTATCGATAGTCCCCGGGCGGGTAGTTCCCCCTATGGCCCCCCTAACCAACTCGTTGAACAACATAGAGACTGGTAAAACCTGATGCCCTTAACGCCGCCTGCGCCCAACCATCAACACACTCATTGCAAGAAGGGATAGCATTGCAGGCTCGGGAACCAAAGCCGATGTATTGCCTGTTGTTTGCGACGCAGACCAGTTGGCACCAAGAATGCCTAAGTCGGCAACGTCCGTCATGCTATCGAGATTAAAGTCGCCCGTATCCCACTGCATGTCATCGGCGTTGAAGTTCGCACCGACAATCCCAAGATCCGCCACGTCCACGATCCCGTCGCAGTTCGCGTCACCGGGCGCTGCAGCAATCAGCATCAGGCCAATGTGATCTGCGTAATCGTAGATCGGCGCCAGCGTCAGATCCGCGGCGACTTGTATGCCGTCAATGGTGTCGAACTCACCATCACGCGTTCCGGCTGCTCAACTGACCTTAGGTGTGCCACACGGAGTTTTCTCTGATCTGAGACGATGATCGACGCGCTGGCGATCCGGAAGAGTGCGGCGGGAAGATGGCTTTTCTGTCCTGCCAGTAGTGGTACGATGTCACGATGAAATCTAGCGGAGCCTGTGAAGCATGATGACTCGTTTTCTCGCTGTCGTGACCATCGCCTGCGTGATGCCGTCCATATCACAGGCCCGACTCGAGCTGGCCCGATCCGGGCAAGCCAAGGCGGTCATCGTGTCGCCCCATCCGGTCACCTCTGCTCCAAAGGGTTCGAGCGCCATCGCACAGCTATCCGTCTCGTCTCCGCAAGTCGGAGTCTTGCTGCGTGAGACGTTCAACGGTCCGGTAGGCCAATCCATTGATACGCTGGGGTGGACCACGACGCAGGGTGAGCGCGTAATCTGTGCCGGAGATCAGGCAAGTGCCCGCCCGGGCAGCGAGAACCAATTCAGTGCTTCATCCAACAAAGCGTTGTCTGCGCCGCACACGATTACCGAGGATGATCCGCTGATCCTCGAGTACGTCCTGGTGCCGCCGGCCGGTCGACGTGAGGAGGCGTGGGAATCCATACAGCTTAGAACCGCCGACGCAAAGCGATGGACGCACGGTGTTTACATATCGCGCGACGACGAGCTGCTGTTCGACATGGCCAACGAGCCGAAAGATCCCGGCCGGGTGCCTGTTCCGGCCGAAGCAGGCAGCGTTCTGGACATGAAGCTTGTGCTGGAGCCGACCAGGGCCAGTTGGCTCTGGAGGCCTCACGGTTCGCACGAGGCGTGGCGACAGATCACGTCACAGCCCACCGAGGCTGCGGTGAAGATCACGGGCGTGCGGCTGGTCACGATGAACCACATCAACAACACCTTGCAGCACAAGCAGGCCACAAGAGAAATCGCGGCCACGAAGGATCTGAAGAATGTTCTCGAACAGGTCACCGACGCCCGGTTCGACATTGTCGCCCTGGACGACGCCCCCGACGATATGGCCAGAATCCTGATCGGCGACACTCCCGCGGCCCGCGCGCTGGCACCTGATGTCGATTGGGAAACGCTGGGGACCGACGAGATTGTCATCCGGACCATTGGCAAGGACCTGGTCCTCGCCGGCGGCCGGCCGCGCGGGACCGTCTACGCGATCACCACGTTCCTTCAGGACCACGTCGGCGTTCGCTTCTGGGCGCCCGGTGCAATCGACACGTCGCGCGACCCAAACCTGGCCGCGCCGGA
>Ga0310125_10001817_pt1 | contig 10959 bp, 10 predicted proteins | sample CB11b_Tmax_Bot8__FD_203508 | JGI IMG/M metagenome (GOLD analysis project Ga0310125, IMG submission 203508) | Marine microbial communities from Western Arctic Ocean, Canada - CB11b_Tmax_Bot8 | ecosystem: Environmental > Aquatic > Marine > Oceanic | place: Canada: Western Arctic Ocean | collected... | reverse complement strand
AATGGACTCCCGAAGGCACAGAAACTTTATTTATCCGTTCAAAGGTACTACTAGACGCTCGAGCAGCTGGTGTACCTTTTCCATTGACTGGCTTGTGGCAGGACATACATGATCATGAAGGATTAAGGAGCTTTGCGCAACATTCAAGAGAGCTAGGTTATAACGGAATGACAGTTATACATCCGTCTCACGTTCCAATAGTGAATGAAATATTTTCTCCGAGTGAAGATGAGATAAGTGAGTGGCAAGGTTTAGTTCAATCGATGAAGGAGATTAGAGAGAGTGGAGGGGCCGCCGTTTCTTTTCAAGGCGGAATGGTCGATATCGCTCATGAGAAAACAGCTTTGGAGATGCTTGATATGGCTCGTGCTTTGGGATTGTTGGATGATTAACCAGACGTATTGATAATTTCATTCACTGATTGATCAATCATTTCCTTTAAATTTTGACTTGGATTTCCAGCTTCATTCCAATGGTCTCCCCAAGAGTAAATCGACTTGTTGGCGACAACGGCTCCTAATGTTCTAACCATTGGAGTTAAACCATGTTCAACTGACAAAGCGTGTTCTGCAGATCCTCCGGTTTGGATGGGTAGTACTAACTTGCCAGACAGGGAATTTTCTGGAAATTGATCAAAAAAAGTTTTTATTAGACCTGTATAGGTAGCTCTATATGTCGGGGTGGCAGCGATGATCACATCGGAATCAAGGACACGTTCTATAGAATCATTTAATGCTTTATCTTTACTTCTCAATAAAAGAGCTTCTGACGAAATCTTGGACAAATCCACCAGTGCTGTGTCCCATTGTTCTTTAGGGAGCCTACCAATAAAAATATTTACGATTTTTTCAGAAGATGAACCTTGGAATGGACTTCCTAGTACCGCCGTTAATATTTTCATAATAAGTGTTTTCCAGTAACTGCGTGCCTTTTATGATAATTAACAACCGATTCTTTTAGATTAGGAATTAGTTCTTTACCCCAATAAACAGCGTCATTATATGCATCAAAACCTCTTACCAATAAAGTGCTACAACCTAGTTTGTAGTATTTCATAAGTGAATCAGATACTTGTTCTGCGGTGCCTACAAGTGCCGTAGTATTTCCTGCACCTCGAGTAGCTGCCGCTATGGGAGTGTAAAGTCGATCATCCAAGATTTCCCCATCTTTTGCGAAATCTACGAGACGCTGAGATCCTACAGATTCCAACCTTTCCTTTCCCATACCATGCATAGAATTCTGATTGGTTTTCAGAACATTTTCTAGAGTGGAATGAGCAATATCCCAGGCTTCAGATTCAGTATCAGCCACTATTGGTCTCGTTGAAACGGAAAATCTTACAGATTTTGGATCCCTTCCAACTCTTCTTACTCTGTCGGTGAATAATTTAATTTTTTTCTCAACTTCTTTGAGCGGTTCTCCCCACATAGCATATACGTTGCATTCTCTCGCACCCACTTCTAATGCGGCATCAGAAGCTCCACCAAAATACAGAGGAATATGTGGTTCCTGAAAGCATTCAAAGTCACTTTTTGCTTGTTCGAAGTGATAGAACTCACCCTTATGGTCGACGGGTGTTTTTGAAGTCCATAGGGTTTTAAGAATGTGCATGAATTCTCCTGACCTTCTATATCTGGCATCATGGTCTAGAAAATCGCCATCACGCTTCTGTTCTAAGTCCCCACCTCCGCTTATTATGTGTAGCGCAATTCTTCCCCGTGTTAATTGATCGATAGTGGCGGCTTTCCTACTTAGTACTGTCGGACTGACAAATCCAGGCCGGTGAGCAACCAAAAATGCAAGTTCTTCAGTGTTGGCTGCTGCATGCATCGCGACTATGAACCCGTCTGCAGATGAAGATGTGTATCCGACCAGAACTTTATCGAAGCCGCTATTCTCATGAGCTTTAGCAAAATCGGAGATATAATCCCCGTCTACCCCGCCACCAATGACGTGTACCTCTGCACCTTTACTTCCAGTACCTTCTCTTACTGCGCCGATCATTCCGATTATCTCAAGTTCCATGAATCTATCCTAAATTATCTAAATATATTGCGGCAGTATATGTTCTGAAAAAAGATTAATCGAGTTCATAGCAGTTTTGTGGTCAATATCTCCCCATTGAAAGGAACACACAAAATAATTGGCACCGGTTTCGATGTATTCTTCCAAATAACGTTCCACTGACTTTGGGGAACCTGCCAAAGCGACACCCCCTAGTCTAGTAGGATCCTTTCTGTTTGATTGCTGGTCGAATCGCTCTATTTCGGCCTCTATATCCTTTCTGGTTTCCCTGGTCGGAAGACTAGCCGGTCTATCTCCCACGAACCCGAATGAGCCATCCTTTGAAGATTGGAACTGTTCCAATCCCCTTTTTTCAGCTTCTATTCGCCGAGGAGCTGCTAAATTCCATTTATATTTTTCCCAGGCTGGAGTCGCAATATTTATCGCTTCTTCGTCTGTATCAGCTACAACCATATGGACAACAAGGCCAATTTTTGGATCTTGACCCTGATCGTTTAGTGAGCCTTCACCGTGAGTCTTATTCCAGACATCTTTATATCTCTTGGTTTCAGCCGTGAGGCTTTCCAGAGTTCCTACAATCACAGTGTTCATTCCTTCCAAGGCAGCTGTTTCGGCGTTTCTCATATACCACATTGGTGGGAACGGTTTTTGAACCGGTTCTAATCGCATTGGTAGGTTGTCATATTGGTGAAATTGACCTTGGTACGTTAGAGTTTCTGAACTGAGTCCTTCTTTTATCACTTCCAGAGTTTCAAGGTATCTTTGGTAATTTTTGTCAGAATCGTCATCCTGTCCCCAGAAAAAAGCTTCCATCACACCTCCTCTTCCGACTCCGATTTCTACCCGTCCATCGCTCAAGTGGTCAAGCATGCTGATTTCTTCGATCAACCTAAGTGGGTGATGAAGAGGCAATACATAAACACATGGAGCTAGTTTTATTTGTGACGTGCGCTGCGATGCTGCGGCTAAAAATACGTTTTGAGAAGGAGCCAGACTATGCACAGCGGGTGTATGGTGTTCAGCTAGATGGTATGCATAAAACCCTTTTTGGTCTAAAACCTCGATTTGTTGCATCCGAAGCTTGTATATCTCATTTAGGGACATGTTCGAGACCGGTTCTATATGATCAAATACGCCAAATTGAAGTGCCAAATAACTCTCCTAAGTTTTGTGTGCTATCAGTTTTATCAGCGACAGGATTTGTGAACCAATATAATACTAGCTATATAATCTTCTGTGTTGTACTGAAAATGTACTGTGACAGTATTCAAAATTTTGGGAGACGGATAGATGGCTGATTTAAAAGACGATGAACAATACCGGGATAAACTTACTCCGATGCAATATGAAGTAACTCGTAATAAATCTACAGAAAGAGCATTTACAGGGGAGTACTGGAACACGACAGAGGATGGTACCTATTTATGTGTTTGTTGTGGGGAAGAACTTTTCTCTTCCGATACCAAATACGACTCCATGTGTGGGTGGCCTAGCTTTTATCAGCCGCTTGTTGAGGATCAGATAGAAGAAGAAACGGACATTTCTTTAGGAATGGAGAGGACGGAAGTTATCTGTAAGTCATGTGGTGCGCATCTGGGGCATGTTTTTCCAGATGGTCCTCAACCTACTGGGCTGCGGTATTGCATTAACTCAGCTTCCTTAAATCTAAAAAAAGACGAGTAGGCTAAGGATCAATTGGTCATTTGGGAAAATACCGGTTTTAGTCGGTTTCTTGCTTCAGACTGGGATTTTGAATCTTCAACTTCATAGATAGGGATGTCTTCGTCCCAATCTGCTTCCAAATCGTATAATTCCCCCGTTTCATATAATTTCCATCTGTGATCACGAATGAACCTTATTTGTCGTAAATCGTTGAGGCCGTGTCTTCTATTCATTGGTTCGAAGTGAAAAAACATCCAGTCTCTCGGGTTGCCTTTTTCCCCTTTTAACTGAGGATAAAAAGACCTCCCGTCAATAATGTATCCTTCAGGGAAGTTCAGGCCAGCCGCTTCGAAAATAGTCGGTAGAAAGTCTGTAGCTTCAATAAGGTCTGTTTGCACAGTATTGGAAGGAATCGTTCCTGGCATCAAACAAACCAAAGGAACATGGGTACCCCTATCGCTGGTCTTTCCTTTACCACCGCAAATCTCATTATGCTGGTGCATCATTGAACAGACATCGGCTGGGCTACCGTTGTCTCCAAGGTAGATGACCAATGTATCTTCCTGAAGTCCTTGATTTTCAAGATAGTTCAGTAATCTACCTATGACTTTGTCGTGATACTCAACCATATCTCTATAGAATTTAGGATCATCTTCCCATGATCCATCTTCTAAGTCCGCCCATGTTTTTGCACCGATAGATCGGTTTGAGGGAGGATCAAAAGAATCCCATTCTGGGCTGTCCGGGGTGGGCTCATGAGGCTTGTGGGTAGCAGCCATCGGCCAATAGACAAAAAATGGTTTTTCATCACCTTTTTTCCTCTCTAAGAAATCGATGATGTAATCGCAGAATATGTCCTCCCCATATTTATCCTTGGTGTCAGTTCTGAATTCGCCGTTTTCGTATATAACTGGATTCTTGTATCTGGAACCCTTCTCTTCTGTGTGATGCGGGTGCCATACGCAAAACTCGTCAAAGCCAGCATCTTCGATCTTTTGCCCTGAAGATCTTTCTTCCGGATGTTGATCTGGTGGGTTGTAGGAGTAAAGTTGCCATTTGCCGGATATACATGTGTTATAACCAGCGTCGGTGAGTAGGTGTCCAAAAGTGACTTCGTCTGGTCTTATTAAACCGAAACCCAAGTAGTTCCGGAAATTATATTTTCCGGTCATCATTGAAAGTCTGGTTGGTGTACACAGCGGCATAACATGAGCGTTTTCAAAGCGCATGCCCTGCTGGGCCATCGAGTCTATGAATGGAGTTTTATATGAAGAACCACCGTTGGCTCCTATTACCTCATAGCCAAGATCATCAGACATTATCAGTACTATATTCGGCTGTTTTGACATAGAGGCTCCACCTTGTAAGTTTCTAAACTATCATATTTGGTATATTGGATCAGGTTGTACTTGCGGTTTATTTGTAGGGGCCGGCTTTAAATCAACAGGCCTTTCACAGGCTTAATTTTCATATTGACCTCTCTGATTGATCTAACAAAGTTCTTGACGCTAAGACCCAACCTCGTATGCATGTAATTTAATCATAGCAAACTGATTGAAACTAGTTCATAATTGGGAAAATTCCAGCCCGCAACGAAGTGAATATTTCCACTAGTTAATTGAGCAACCTTCTTCTAAAAGTTGCAGACCCGTGGATAAAGTATGAACAAATTAATCCACCTAAAGATAGTACTACCATAAAAATCATCATCAACTGGTATGATCCTGTTTGATCAAAAACTACGCCTCCTGCATAGGCTCCAATAGCACCTCCAAATTGATGCACCATATTGACGATGCCGATAAGGGCTCCCATCTTGGATGTCCCGAAAAGATCTTTTACAAATACTACCGTGAGAGGCGCAGTAATCAAGAATGTGAATCCGTACGAAAATGCCAATATCACAATAAATGACCGCTGATTAGAAGTGCATATCAAGATGAATATGATCAATCGTATTAAAAAACAAAGCACAGTAGGAAAACCAGCCTTAAACCTGTCACCTAAGAGCCCTGCAGTTATCACTCCTGCAAGTGCAAACACACCCATTATTGCTAATAAATTACCCGCGAATTGATCTCTGACACCGTTATCAGTTGCGAAAGATGCTATATGTGTAGCCATGAAAAAGTCTTGGAATCCGCATAAAGCATAAACTACTATCAAAATGGCAAATTTTGTCGAGATAGTGAATCTTAGTAAATGTGGTGCTGAACTGGATGAAAATTCGGTGGGATGGCCCTCATATCGTTCAGGGCTATCTGGCAAGAAGCTCACGAATTTAGCCTGAAACAGCAGTAGAGGAATAAGAACTGAAGCTGCCCCCACAGCTAAATATACATGGGATATCCTCCAACCTACCTCAAACACAATTAGTGTCAAAACAGAGATAATGATGAGCTGACCGAACCCGAATCCAGACATGGCAATACTATTGGCTAAACCAGCCCGATTCGGAAATGCCCTTCCTACCATAACGGACACAGCCAAAATCGAGAACCCTGAGTGACCTAATGCAAAAACTATTCCGTAAAAAAATATGAACTGCCATGGAGTCTGGACAATCGCAACTAAGCCGAACCCAAGCGAGGTTATCGCAATAGATATAATCATTATCCGTATAAGACTGTAACGGTCGATTAGCCGTCCATATATTGGCATGACTAAGGCAGACACTACAAAAAAAGTTGTAGCAGCCATTGTTGTCTCTGCTCTGGCCCAACCCAGGTCTTCAGACATAGGTTTAAGCACGATTCCAAAAGCGAATCTCAGACCGCTGGAAAAAAATAATACTATGAAAGCAACAGTCAGAGTAAACCAAGCATTTTTAATTGCCAAACAACCCCCCCCATGAAGGTATCTGTGGATGAAATACTGGGGTTCTTAAATTATCTATTCTTGGAAAATCACGATGGTTTCACGTTTCAAATTGTGACATACGACCTATTTAAATCACCTACTTTATTTACTCCCAAATAAGCTATTGCAAGGTCGAGTTCAGTTTTAAGAATATCTAGCACACCAAATACACCTTGTTCACCATCAACACATAATCCCCAGAAGATTGGGCGGCCAACGAGGACCGCTCTAGCTCCCAAACATAGCGCCTTGGCAACATCCATACCTCTCCTAATTCCTGAGTCAAAGAATACCTCGATCCGCTCATTCACCGCTGGAGCTATCTCCGCCAGAACCTCTATGGACGAATTTGTTCCATCCATGTGCCGAGCACCATGATTAGAAACCGTAATTCCATCAAACCCTACATCCGCGCAACGCTTTGCGTCCTCAAGGTTTCTTACCCCCTTAACGATTACGGGCAGGTCTGTTAGCCCACGAAACCACTCTATATCATCCCAGGTCATTGATTTATCACCGGTTCCTGCTGATACTGGTTCATCTTTTTCTGACATGCCATATATGTACTCGCGCAAGTGGGGATCAGATAACAGAAATTCCTCGTTACCCTCAACACTGCCCCAACTCAAATGATTTTGAATTGAGAAATTATTTCTAATCTCACTTTCTCTCCTACTCGGTATCGGGGCATCTGCGGTAAGGACGATTGCTTTATAACCAGCCTGCTTTGCTCTTTTGAGAAAATGTTCCTGAATCTCTCTGCTGTGTTGTCCAATTTGAAACCATTTAGGACCAGGTGTCTCATCTGCAATCTTTTCTAATGAGTAACCAGAGTTGGTTGGAGTTGAGTAGACGGTCCCATGCCCGTGAGATGCTCTGGCCGAGGCTAACTCCCCATCAGGATGCATATGAAGTTGTCCGCCTGCTGGGGTTAGCATAATCGGGATATCTATTTTATCGCCCAAAACCGTGGTGCTCAGATCACGACAATCTACATCTCTAAATATCCTGGGATTAACTATTATGTCTTCTAGAGCTTGTCGGTTTCTCCGAAGAGTTATTTCATCCTGAGCCCCAGATCTTACATAGTCAGCCAACTCTTTAGACATTTTCCCATAAGAAGCTTTCTCATAATCAGCAAGTGTTATTAGATTATTTTTGTCCACGACTTCTCCCTTTTGATTAACGATCAATTTGATTCCTTATCCACCTGTAGATAAAAGTTTCTGTGAATTCCAATAAATCAAAACTAAAACAACACCAAAACGGATTGAAGGCAATCCAGTGAGCACTCTGATTCATCGGTGTAGGCACTTTATAAATCCATCAAACCATTTTTCGGTTCTTATCGCCTGACATGAACAGCCTAACTTTTTTTCACTAATATATCGACTTACTCTTTCATCTTAGGTTGCCTGCTGGCTTTCTATCACCCTCATACTTTGCCATTTGCCGCCTTTAAACCTGAGGTAATACACAATTCCAAGGCAGAGTACATACGCGACACCTGAAATCCATGCAACATTCAAGCCCAGGTGGAAGACTTCAATTATTAGAAATGTAGGTGCTATGAGGACGATGAGCCCTGTGAGACATATGGTTAACATAATGAAAGCAGTGTCCCCGGCCCCCTTAAGCGCGGACGAAAATATAATTGCTAGGGAATCAAATATTGACCAGAGTGCTATAAACCTCAATGCTACTAAAGCGGTACTTTTTATTGATTCAAATTCAATTGGGTCAGCCTTAGCTGAAAATGGATAAATAAATAAATTTGGTATCAAAAGATAAAGCATGGCAAGGATAGTCATATAGGTAAAAGAAATCTGCAAGGCTGAAGAAGTGGCAATTTTTGCCTGCCCGGGCTCATTAGCTCCCAGAGATTGCCCGACCAAAATCGATACTGTTATCCCTAAACCAATCATAGGCATAAAGGCCAGCATACTAACGTTAAACGCTATACTTGCTGCCGCTAATTCCGTTGCGCCGAGTCTGCCGATCAACAGTATGAATAATGAAAACGCTGCTATGTCTAGGAAAAATTGAATTCCATTAGGGAGGCCGTACCTGATGAGCCTTTTGAACAAGGCTGGATCATATTTCCACCCTGTGCGTGTCTTATATTTTGAATTATTTTCGTTGGAAAAAACTAAAATTGAAAGGATCAAAAAGTTTAGCATTCCCGATATAAAGGTAGATAAGCCAGCTCCTGATATCCCCATTTCCGGCATGCCTAAATTCCCAAAAATCAGGAGGTAGTTGAGTGCAATATTTACAGCTGTTGCGGCGAAAGTAGACCACATGATTGGATATGTTTTGCCACGACCACTGAAAAAACCAGCTACTGCGCCCTGGGCAACTGGGAATATCCCACCTAAAGTTAGATAAACCCAATACTCTGATTCTAAGATTTGTACCTCGGGACTGTGGCCAATCAAAGAGAAAATTGTCTTTGGGAACAATGCAGTGAAAGCTATCAGTAAGCCTCCCAAAACGGAAAAATATATTCCCTGCCACATCGCTGGTCCAACCCTTTCTGGTCGTGAAGCTCCGATGTATTGTGCCACGAAGGTACTAACGTAACCAGAAGTCCCCATAAATAGACTGATCAAAGTGAAACACAACATTCCTGTGGGCAACGCCGCTGCCAATGCATCGGGTGAATACCAAGATAAAAACATTCTGTCTATGAATTGCTGAACAGACCAGGATCCCGTACTCAATATTAGAGGGAACGCAACCTTTAGAACTTGCAGGTAACCATTTCTTTGCCGCCATCGTTGGGAAAAAGACGATTTTATGTTGTAGAGGGGCAGATTAATCTCCTGCATAAAAATGAAACTTATTAAACGATGACCTTATCAATTTTATCTTCTAAGTCGACGGAATGTGAACTATTTAATTTTATTTGAGCCAGACATAATAGAAAGCTAAATGAAAGCGTTAACTTGGAGGTGCTGATAAACTTGTGATTAGCTGATTAATACAGCATTTCTTGGAGGCACAATGAGGCAAATTTTGTATGTTTCCCTTGCGGGAGAAAATCGAATCAGTTGTTGGTCGATTGATGGTGACAGCGGACGCTTGAAGCACTTAAAGGATACCGAAGTAGGTGATAGACCCGCCCCGTTGGCCGCCGATCTCGATAACTCGCTTCTTTTCGTAGGTAGAAGAGATTTACCTTGTGTCACATCTTATAGATTTAATAGTTTGACTGGAGATCTAATTCATGTAGATGATGGTCCGAAACTTGAAGGTGACCCTTGCTACATTTCATTGGATAAAACGAACAGGTATGTTTTGGCTGCTTACTATGAAGCTGGTGCAGTTTCGGTACATTCGAACAACGAGGGTATTTTCACTGGGGAAAAGGTATGGATGCAGACCGGGAATGGAGCTCATTGTATTTTCACAGACCCTGATAATTCTCATGCTTTACTTCCACATATTGCGGGAGAAAGAGGTATAAACACGATTTTGAAATATGATTTCAATGAAGATACCGGAATGCTTAGCCCATCGGAAACAGAATCTGTTCAACAACCGGATAACAGAGGACCGAGGCATTATACTTTCCATCCTAGCGGGGAGTATGTTTTTTTCTCCAATGAACAAGATAACAGTGTAACTTCTTACAGGTATCAGCAAGGGGATATGGAGGAGTTGCAGACTATCTCTACTTTGCCTGCCCATTATGCTGGTGTGAATACTTGTGCCCAGATCAAAATCACTCCTAATGGCAAATTTATCTATGCTCCTAATAGAGGCCATAATTCATTAGCTGGATTTTCGGTTAACTCAAATACAGGGCAGCTAAAATCCATCGGAAGGACCCAAACTGAGGCTATTCCTAGGGTATTGGATATAGACGGGACCGGCCAATTCCTATACTCCGCTGGGCTTGGAACAGGGTTTATCTCAGTTTTCAGAATAAGTGATACCGGTAACCTTCAATTCATTGATAGGTTTCAGGTGGGGAAAGAACCTATGTGGATTCTTGTTTTGCCGGTGTCTGAATAAATATGGAAAATCATGCCACGCAGATAACCTTTAAAGTCAATGGAGAACGGCACACCCTAGATATCGATAACAGGTTCACTTTATTGGATATTCTTCGAGACAGATTGAATCTAACGGGTGCAAAAAAAGGGTGTGATTTAGGTGAGTGTGGTGCTTGCACAGTCATACTTGACGGTAAAGCCGTAAATTCATGCCAAATTCTAGGTGTGAAAATAACCTCTTCTGAGATCAAAACTATTGAAGGATTGAGCCAAGGGGACATGTTGCATCCATTACAAATTTCTTTCATTGATAATGATGGAGGCCAGTGTGGCTACTGTACTCCTGGGTTCATCATGGGTGCATATCCTCTTTTTGAATCACAGGCAAATGTTTCTGTGGAAGAAATAAGGC
>Ga0310125_10001814_pt1 | contig 10963 bp, 5 predicted proteins | sample CB11b_Tmax_Bot8__FD_203508 | JGI IMG/M metagenome (GOLD analysis project Ga0310125, IMG submission 203508) | Marine microbial communities from Western Arctic Ocean, Canada - CB11b_Tmax_Bot8 | ecosystem: Environmental > Aquatic > Marine > Oceanic | place: Canada: Western Arctic Ocean | collected... | reverse complement strand
GATAGACGCTGCCCTACTGGACCTCCCTGCTGTTGTCGTAGATCCGATGCAGGAAGAGGCCATTGGTTTCGGAAAATCGATCCAGTCCGACATCGGTTCGAGGACAAGCGAGGCGTCACAGGTGAGGGCCTACAACCGTGACGGGGAACTGATCGCACTAATGAAGCACGACCCGATACTCGGCCAGTTGAACCCGGTTCGGGTTCTGACAACCTCTTAGATCAATCTCATTAAACCCCATCATCATCTTTTTCGACGTAATCTGACCTCATTCAGATGTGACGCCATCGTTGGGGCATCCTTAACATCACGCCCATGGATTTTCCTTTGCCGCTCTTAAGCGCGGCAGAATACATACTGGTTGAAGAAGTAGGGCACCTCGTCCTTCTTCTGGCGTTCATTGTTCTCGCAGCCAAACTTGCGGGAGAGATGGTGCAACGCTTCGCGTCACTGCCTTCAGTTCTCGGAGAGCTCGGCGCTGGAATCTTGATCGGGCCGTTTGCGTTGGGCGGCATTGAGATCGGATCGCTCGGACCATTGTTTGAGGTTCCTAGAGCGATCGATGAACTTGGCAATGCAGTCGATGTGATTACACCGGTTTCGCCGGAGTTATTCTTCGTCGCAGAGATCGCGGCGATCATCCTGCTATTTCAGGCCGGACTTGAAACAAACAGGGCACAGTTCTTCCGGTGGGTGAAGCCAGCGACCGCAGTGGCGGCCGGCGGTGTAGTTGTTCCGTTTATGTTCGGGTTCCTGGCAACACTATTCCTGGGATTCGCCAGCCTGGATAGCACACAGGAAATCCTCCCGGCGCTATTTGTAGGCGCAATCATGACCGCTACATCTGTCGGCATCACGGCGCGCGTTCTGGGAGACATACGACGTCTCGACACACCGGAAGGCACAACGGTGCTCGCCGGGGCCGTGGTGGACGACGTACTCGGCATCCTCATTCTGGCGATAGTCATTGGTATCGCAGAGACCGGCGAAATTTCGATCACGGATATCGGATTCCTTGGGGCTAATATCCCGATTCCGATGGACATCGTTGTTATCGCCGTCAAAGCGATAGGGTTCTGGCTGGGCTTACTTATCGTTGGGAGTCTGCTCGCAAATCGGATATCTAACGCACTCCTCTGGTTCAAGAGTCCCGGCGTGCTGGTTGGGCTGGCACTGTTCCTGGCATTCCTGGCGTCGGCGGTCGCGGAGATCTATTTCGGCCTGGCGATGATCATCGGCGCTTACACGATGGGGTTGGCTCTCTCCGACACGGACCTGAAACACCGAATCGAAGATCCTATGATCCAGATAGGCCACTTCGTGGTGCCGGTCTTCTTCGTAGTAATCGGGATGCAGGTGGATCTGGGCGCCATGAGCGCCGCGATTACGTTTGGAATCGTCCTCAGCATCCTCGGAATTCTCAGCAAGGTTATCGGCGCCGGACTGCCGGCACTGGCTGTCGGGTTCAATCGCCGTGGCGCATACCGTGTGGCGATCGGCATGCTTCCCCGTGGCGAGGTCGCGCTGATCATAGCCGGGATCGGGTTATCGGCCGGGGTGATCGGGCAGGACGTGTTCGGGGTCGCTATCGCCATGACCATTGTGACTACCCTGATCGCACCGATTCTCCTGGTACCGGCGTTCACGGCCGGGGGGTCTGGTCTCCGAAGGCCCATGGGGGGTGCGAGAGCGCATCGGGCACGAGGCCGTCCAGAAGACGATTAACACGGCTGCTCCACATGCTATATTTGAACGCCCAACGAGCCCCCGTAGCTCAGCGGATAGAGTACCGGCCTCCGAAGCCGGGGGCGTGAGTTCGAGTCTCACCGGGGGCACCACTCACAGTCTGTGATCCATTGGGCTCGACGGGCGCCCGCCGCCCGAGTGATAAGGTCGGTGAGCTATGACATCACGCGAGCATGGGCAGAGATGGGTTTCGCTTGGGGAGCGATTGATCGAGGCGCTGCGGGACGAAATTGCAACCGCCCGGAGTAAAGATCCGCTCAGCCCCATCACCGTCATCGTCCCGTCGTTCTACAGCGCTTTCTTTTTGCGACGCCGACTCGCCGTTGAGGGGCCGTTGTTCAACGTCCAGTTTCTTCGGCTGGAAGATTTCGCCGAGGCGCTGGCAGGAGTTTCCGGCTCCCGGCCGCCGCTGTCCAGGTTGCGAGCGGCTGAGATCGTTTACCTTGCCGCCTCCGATCCATCCGTTAATCTGCCGACCCCCCTGGACTCGGTGCGCGAGCATGAATCGTTTCGATCAGCCCTCCACCGGACGCTGGACGACCTGCGTTTCGCGCCGAGTGAAATAACGACGCGGTTGGCTTCCACCGGCGACCCTACGCTCGTCGCCATAGGCCGCACCTGGGGGGCGTTCCAGAAGTTATCCAGCGGGTACGACGATCAGGCCGATGTGACCGAGCGAGCGGCAGCGGCCGTAACCGCTCAACACGGGACGCCTGATCAGTGGGGAACCGTCATTCAGTTGCAACTGGAAGACCCAGCACCTCAGTACCGAGCGCTCCGAGAGGCGCTGAGATATGCGCCACGGGTGACTGTGTTCGCGGGCCGCACCGGCGATCACGCAGTGGATCGGCTGTTGCTCGACACTGCTGCGGCTCAAGTGGACGATGATCCCGGTTCATTCGCGCATGGGACGCATCTGGTGAGCGCACCGTCCCGGGCGGAGGAGGCACGCTGGATAGCAAGAGAGATATTGATCCGGGCAGCGCAAGGAACGCCATTCAGCCGAATGGCCGTTCTGTATGACACGGGCGAGAACGGGACTCGACTCATTGAATCTCTGCGGGCCGGAGAGATTCCGGTTTGCGGACCCGATCCGGGCTCTGGTTCTGGTGCACCAGAAGGCCGCTGGTTGCTCGGCTTGCTCGAGGCGAGAAGAAACGGACTGTCTCGCGCCGCGGTGATGAACTGGCTCGCAAGCTCGCCCGTCAGTAACCCCGTCACCGGAGCCGACGCGCCCGCCGCCAGGTGGGACGCACTGTCACGTGGAGCACGCGTGGCCGGTGGGGTCGATGGCTGGGGGCCGAGGTTGGAAACCTACGCATCAGGGCGGGTAGAACAGGCTAAAAAAGCGGTCGGTCGGGGCGACTCTTCGGAATCACGGCTGGCCGCGTCGCGTCTGGCGGCCGCCGACGCGCGATCTCTGAAATCGTTCATGGAGGCATTTACGGTTGATTCCGGACCGCCGTCTGACGGGTCCAACTGGTCCCGATTCTCTAACTGGATTTCTGACCTCGCAGATAAGTATTTTGGCGGAGACGGTGACGCCACAGACCGAATCAACGTCTTGTTGCAACGCCTCAGGGACTTGGACGAGTTGGGAGGCGCCGGCCCAACTTATGAACGATTTGAAGCCACATTACAACAGCAGATGTCGCAACCCGGCGAGAGGCTAGGCAAGCTGGGTGGCGGGGTGCTTGTAGCCCCGTTGCGGCAGGCGGTCGGTTGTGATTTTGACCTGGTGTTGATCCCGGGCATGGCGGAGGGGGCATACCCCGCAAGGCCGACCGTTGATCCACTTCTGCCGGACGATAAAAGGGTTGCGCTCGACCCGGACGGAGAGTACCTCCGGGGGCGTGGACACGAGCGGATATCCCGGCGTCGCGAGTATCTGACTGCCCTCGAATCAGCGTCTGAACGGGTCTTGATCTGGCCACGCGCCGCCTCGGGCTCCGGACGAGCGGCGGGGCCGTCGAGCTGGTTTGTCGAGTCAGCCCGTTACCTCGCAGCGTCTGATCCTGATTCTGACGCGACGAGCGGTCAGTTACAGGCAAGTGACATCCTGAAACTTCGGGGGCGAAGCTGGTTGACGTTGCTGGATCCCCCGGAGCGCGCCGCTGGTCGCACGGAACCAGCGAATGTGCACGAATACGACGTTCGGAACGTCGCAAGGTGGGTCGGAGACGGGAAACCACTGGCCGAGCATTTCCTCGCAAATGACAAAGAAGCGGTTATGGGACGAGCCGTCCGGCTGGAGGTAGGTCGCCAGAGCAGCAGTTGGACGGAGTTTGACGGAAACCTGAGCGGCTTGAAAGACCGGCGCATCGCTTTCGCCAGTGACGTCATGTCCCCAACCCGGCTTCAATCCTGGGCGGCCTGCCCGTTCCGATATTTTCTCGAATCCGAACTCGGACTTCACGGGCTGGAAGAACCGGACGACGAACTTTCGATGTCGCCGATGGAACGCGGTTCGGTGGTCCACAAGATCCTGGAACGCTTTACCAGCACCCGGCGTGAAGGCGAAACAGGCGCTGCGTTGCCCGTTGATGAACAATTGACCTTGCTTGAGGCACTAACGCGCGCTGAGTTCTCTGAGGCACGGGATCGCGGGGTCACTGGTCATCCTGCGCTGTGGAGACTGGAATCCCGGCGCATAGCCCGGCAACTGGCTGAATGGTTGCGCCGGGAGATAGAAGACTCAGAGAAGACCGGGATGAGTTCCGTCAGAGAGGAGGTCGGGTTTGGCCTCACGGACTCCACCTTGCCGGCGGTTGACGTGGACATCCCGGGCGCCGGGACAATCCGGTTCAGTGGCGTCATAGATCGCATCGATCTGTCTGATGACGGGCTGAGGGTTCGGGTGGTGGATTACAAGACCGGCAACCCGGATTCGCACAGGCTACCGACTGATGATCCGACCGCGGGAGGGACGCTGCTTCAACTTCCCGTCTACATCCACGCCGCACGTGCGCTTTATCCAGATAGAGAACTGGAAGCTGGATACTGGTTCGTTTTCGAGACGAAAAGTCGTGAATGGAAACGTGCGACGGCGGCCGAACTTCAGCCGTCTTTCGAGAAGTCGTTACGGATAATCTCACAGGGTATCGAGGGGGGAGTGTTCCCCGCGCGTCCGGGCGGCAACGCTCGTGACGGCGGTTTTTCTAACTGCCGAACCTGCGATTTTGACTCGCTTTGCCCAAGCCGCCGTGACAGGTTGTGGGACCGCAAGAAGGACCATAAACGTCTCGCCGAATATCGGGTTATGGCGGAAGGTATGGACTCATGACCACCCCCATGATCGAGCCAAAAGACCAGCCCGCCCGAGACCGAATCCGCGCGGCCCGGCCGGAGACGCTTTTCGTCGAAGCCGGCGCAGGAACCGGAAAGACAAGTGAACTGGTCAAACGGGTAGTCGAGCTAGTCGGTCGCGGCGATGCGGCCATGGACAGCCTGGCGATCATCACATTCACGCGGGATGCGGCCTCGGAACTTCGGGAGCGGGTCAGATCCGGCCTCGAGGAGTCGCTCTCTCAGAACACTAGTGACGGCGTCCGGCGCTGCAATATCGAGTCCGCGCTCGACCAAATCGACTACGCCGCCATCCAGACCATTGATTCATTCGCTCTTTCTCTGCTGAGGGAACGGCCCCTGGAAGCCGGGCTGCCTCCCGAGATCACCTCGATGGACGAGATGGACTCCGTCCTGGATTTCGGGGAACAGTGGAACACCTGGCTCCGAAACGCCCTGGATTCTCGGGCCGAGTTCGCCGATCTCCTGGATTCAGCGACGATGCTGGGCATGCAGAGTCCGACCGACACGTTACGCTCGATCTCCGAGAGTTTTCACGCGAATTATGATCTTTTGGACGACGCGATCCTCGACGACCCTGATACCGGTGGTACGAGCGCAGTCGACGCAGTACTGGCGGCGAAACCACGTATTAAGAAACTCCTTACACACTGCCACAATCCGTCTGACAGCTTGATCCCCCATGTAAATAGGTTCTTAGCATTCGCCCAACGGCTTCAAGATGCCGAACCCGGCTCGGTTGGTTCCGAATTGGTGTCGGCTCCACCTTTGAAGGTCGGGAACAGCGGTAATGCGAAGGATAACTGGCGAACTTTTCCGGACGGCTGGAAGCCTCATCTGGAGCTTAGAGAAGAACTTGTGGGTGTTCGTGAAACGGTGAACGAGCACCTCGGGCGTTTACGACGAGAGGTGTTGGGCAAACTCGCAGCGGAAGCCGCCAGTTTTGCTCTCAATTACGCCGCCTCACGACGGACCGAAGGCCTGGCCGGATTCCAGGACATCGTGATATGGGCAAACGAATTGCTCCACACACCGGACGGGCTCGAACACTTCCGGGAGCGTTACCGCCACGTGATAGTGGACGAGTTTCAGGACACCGATCGGACGCAGATCAGCCTGGTCCGGCGACTGGCAGAGGGGTTGGATAGCGGCGGCGTGGATCCCGGCAGATTGTTCGTCGTTGGCGATCCTAAACAGTCGATATACGGATGGCGTCGTGCAGACTTGCGGGAGGTAATGCAGGTCCGGAACGAGTATCTGGCAGGCCTGGTTAACCTCACAGAAAACTTCCGGTCCCACGATGGGATAGTGCACTGGGTCAATCAGATTTTCGAACAGTGGATCGGACCGGATGAGACGGAGCATCAACCCCGTTACGTAAATCTAGAAACGTCAATTCCCGCTCCCGGTCCTGACTGGGGAGTGAGCTGGATCGGCAGCGCTGTGGCGGACCGCAACGTCGGCGATGTACGCATCATGGAATCCGATCAGATCGCGCAGATTTGCGCCGAGATCGCTAACGGCGGCTGGGGCGTGAGGAACGAGTCCGGTAATCCGTCCGTAGCGCGTCTGCGTGACACCGCCATCCTGATGCGGACGACTACCGGCCTGGCCTCACTTGAGAAGGCCCTGGAGGACGCGGGCATCCCGTACACGCTATCCGGGAAATCACTCGCTTATTCCACGCAGGAGGTCCGTGATCTGATCGCTGCGCTGGGCGCCATAGACAATCCATCGGACGGCGTGGCATTGGCGGCGGCACTGAGATCGGCCGCGTACGGGTGCAGCGACGTTGAAATGTGGGAGTGGGTAGCCGGGGGGGGCAGGCTGGACTACATGAGACCCGGGGACGGTCGCGGTCCGGTTGCTGACGCTCTTGAGTCACTACGCGAGTTACACGTCCTGCGTACAACCCTGAGTACGGCTGAGCTGATTGAGCAGTTCGTGCGTGAGCGACGATTGCGCGAGCTGGCGCTGCCTGACCAGCGCGCACGAGAGCGCTGGGGTCGGATCGAATTACTAATCGAAGACGCCCGGTCCCTGGCGGTAGCAAACCGGCCAACGCTTCGGCAGTTTCTGGTATGGGTTGGAGCGCGAACCGAAAACCGGGCACGCGTCGCAGACACCACGTCAGCGAGCATCGAAGACGATGTCGTGCGAATCATGACAGTCCACACGGCAAAAGGTCTCGAATTTCCGATCGTGATACTCACAGGTATTGCCTCTGGCGGCGGATCCACGGATCAGGTTCTGTTTGGGCATGATGGACCTCCTGAAAGCCGGATCGGTCTGCGGTTCGGGCCCGAAGGGCAGAGATTTGAATCCCGGGGATACGGAGACCTTGCCGAAGCCTCCGGGAATCGCGAGGAGTTGGAGTCGGCACGGCTCATGTATGTCGCATGCACCCGGGCCAAGGATCACCTCGTCGTGAGCCTGTACCGGACTGCCTCCAGTTCTGACAACTCGATCACATCACAATTCGTTAAATACGCCGATTCCACGGACGCCCGGTGGCACGAACTTGTGCCCCGCACTTCGGGCCAGCTCCACACAACGCAGGACGATGAGAATGATCCCTCCAACACGGTCCATCACGGTCCACAAGAGCGCGCTGAATGGATACAACGGCGCGCGAGCATAATCGAACACGCAAAGAGATCGCTGACCGTCACGGCGTCCTCGTTACAGGGTCCGCATGACGTGCCGAGCGCTGAGAAGACTGGAGACGAGCAGATCGAAATGGATCCCTGGAGACGGGGACGCGCGGCCAGCTCAATCGGGCGTGCCGTACACGCCGTTCTGCAGGACATTGATCTGACCAAACCGGATACGACCGAACTCGGTGCGTTGGCAGCCAAACACTCTCGAGCACACGATGTCGCAGGTTTCGAAGAGGAGATTCTCAGGCTGGCGAAAGCAACTCTAGAAACGCCTGTGATGCAACGCGCCGCGGAGGCGCTAGCGAAAGGCCGGGCGTGGCGTGAATCGTACGTCAGCGCCCCGGTCGGCGACTCAGGCCTGATCCTGGAGGGGTATGTGGATCTGTTATTTGAGGATGATGACAGATCGCTAGTGATAGTCGACTACAAGACTGATCGGACGACCGACGCCGCTGAAGCGTACGAGTTGCAGCTGGGAGGGTACATCGCCGCCGTCAGGAGGGCGACAGGTCGCGAGGTGAGTCAAGCTGTGCTTGTATTCTCACGTCGGGCCGCTGGAGCACTGAGGGACGGCACCAGCCTTGAGGCCGCACAACACAGCGTTTCCGACCTCGATCAGTCGGCGGAACGAGCTATCAAACTAGCCGAAGAGCGGTCGTCCGCCGGATGAGAGTGCTTGCTCTGCTCCCCATCAATAACGCTCAGGGCAGAAAGGCTCCGAATCGGCCCGGCGGTCGTATCACATGATTGGCCGTCTGATGACCCCCTTGATCAGATCGACATGCAAAGGCGCAGGCAAATTCAGCATATGCCCGTATTCGTAAACGAATTCACGCCAAACACCCGGCTCGGCACTCGGACCATACTCGCGATAATCGCGCCCGTTATTGTCCTGATAGCAGCGGCTTGTAGCGGCGGATTGAGCGACGAAGAGCTGACACTGGCGATCGCCGAGGCCCAACAGGCTGCGGTGGAAGATGCCGTATCCACGGCAATCGCCGGAATACCGGCCGTGCCCACCCCTGCGCCAACAGCCACACCACAACCCATCGCCACGCCGGCCCCGACGGCCACGCCCGGTCCGAACTTCGCACGCATCTACCAGGAACAGGTGTTTGGCGTATTCCAGATCGATACCGAGGGCAACAAGGGCTCCGCATGGCTCATCGACGAAGGCGTGCTCGTGACAAATCAACACGTGGTCGGCGATAACTCGGTTGTCCTTGTGAGACAGGCCATCAACGTGCCCTTCCAGGCGGTGGTGGCGACCATCGATTCTGAAAGGGACCTTGCGTTGCTGTTCTTCGATCCGGCGGCTACGAATTCTCTCCCAATGCGGACTGGTTCACTGACGGCCGACGATATCGCAGAGCCGTTGATGGCGCTTGGTTACTCAGAAGGCTCTCCTAAGCCGGACGGATCCGTTGGAGCGGCACGCGTAAAGGTCGGTGTCTTATCCCAGATGATCGACCTCGGTCCAGCCGGTATCAACCTGACGATGGACGCCGCCATCGACCCGGGTGAAAGCGGCGGCCCCGTATTGAACAAGTACGGCGAAGTGGTCGGTATGAACCGCGGCATCCGGGTCACAACTCCGGACGGCAGCAGCCCGGTTTTCGGGACTTTCTTCGCCCTGCATGTTGACGACATCAAGTTCTGGTACGAGACGGTCAGGACAATCCTGTCCCAGGCCCCAACGCCCGGGCCCACCAGTCCCTAAACGTTCCGTATCTTCGGGTACGCCAGTAACGCCAGGACCACGATCCCCAGGCACATCCCGCCCAAAACCAGGTAACCGGCAGATACCCCGGCGCTGTCCGCTGCCGCTCCGGCGATGATGCCGGCGACGGGCGCAAGCGCCGTATCCAGAAGCGTGGCCGACACGATTCTTCCGCGCAGATGGTCCGGCGTGTTTTCGAGCAGTGTCGTGGTGTTAGCGGACCTGAACACGGTCTGCGAAATGCCGATCGCGATGATGAGCGGGAACACCATCACGAGCATGCTCACGCCGGCGAACAGGAGCAACGCCACACCGTAAGCGCTCGCCGAACCAAGCATGATCACGCCTTTGCGGCGCAGATCCACCCGGGACGCCATATAGAAGCCGCCGATGATCCCACCGACCCCGCCAACCGCCATGATGAATCCCATAATCGCGGCGTCACGCCCCAGTTCATCGACGACAAGGGCCGGTAGCAGTGTCTGGTGCGAGAAGCCAAACGCGAGCGGCCCGAGCCCGAGCAAAACGAGCGCCAGAACAAGGCGGTTCGTGGCTATGTAACGGAACCCTTCGATCATCTGGCCGACCAGTGATCCGTGTTTGGTAAGGGCGCTGATCGGCGGCATCGCGACGCGTGTCGTGGTCCAGATCACTATTCCGTACGCGATAGTGGACCAGACGTAGGCCGGTCCAACGCCCCACGCAGCGATAACAAGTCCTATGATCGCCGGTCCTATCAATCGCGTTGCGTTGATGGCGATCGAGTTCAGCGCCACTGCGTTTAACAGTTGTTCTTTGGGAATCAGCTGCGGAATTATCGACGTGCGCACGGGCTGATTCATCGCCATCCCTGAGCCGAGCAGGAACGCGAGCACGTATATGTGCCACATTTCGACCCAGCCGCCTATAACGATGATCGCCATGGCCGCGTTCAACAGCAGGCTCCACACCTGGATAATGATCAGGAGTCGCTTCCGGTCCCACCGATCTGCCGCGACTCCTCCGAATAACCCGATTAACAACATCGGAACGGCCCGTGCCACGTTCACACCTGCTACGGCGAGTGACGATCCGGTAAGTTCAAATACGAGCCAGCTGCGCGCAACGAGGTCGGCGTGCATGGCGGTGGCGGCTCCGACCTGTCCGAACCACAAGTATCTGAAGTTACGGTCGGTCAGTGACGAGAATGATCTCGACAGACTCGCTGGAATGAGGCGCGCCGCACCCGTGCGGGAAGCGGCTGAAGACTCACTATCTGCGATGTCGCGTCTGCCCAATTGATTTCCTGGTCGATGCCCACGGCAAGCCATCTCTGCCGTTCGGGCAAGAGACGCGCTGCAATGGCTGTGAGCGTGTGTGGCCGAATGGTACACCCGCGACGCGGGGGTTGAAGCAGCTAAATCTGAACGCATAACGGGCAGAAATTCTTTACGCAAATTGCCGATTCTTGGTTCCGACATCGTTAGACTTGTCTCTAATCGACCCGCGAGTCGATAAATGATATTTCTTTGCGAAAAAGGTAACTATTGCG
>Ga0310125_10001813_pt1 | contig 10967 bp, 6 predicted proteins | sample CB11b_Tmax_Bot8__FD_203508 | JGI IMG/M metagenome (GOLD analysis project Ga0310125, IMG submission 203508) | Marine microbial communities from Western Arctic Ocean, Canada - CB11b_Tmax_Bot8 | ecosystem: Environmental > Aquatic > Marine > Oceanic | place: Canada: Western Arctic Ocean | collected... | reverse complement strand
CTGCACACTTTGGCGGCGCGATCATGACCTCTCCCGATGGTATCCACTGGCGGTTGGGCAACGTGTTCTACCCGGGCCAGTTCAACCAGTTTAATTATGATCCGGCCAAGCACCTTTATTTTGGATATTTCATGTTTCCCCCTTCTGGTGTAAGCGGGCCGGATGGGCAGGGAAGACGGGCGTTGGGGTTCTCCTGCAGTCATGATTTGGTGCGGTGGCGCGGCCTCAACGATGAGGACACGCTGTTGGCTCTGCCTCTGGAGTACGGGGAGTTCTGGGGCAAATACTTTCAAGGTCGACCGATTCGTGATCATATCTGGCCTGAGGTGGACATCGCGATAGCGCCTGATGAACGTGATGATGCCATGGTCCTAGAACGCCTCGAATCACATCGCGAGGTGATGTATCACCCGGATTTCGAAACAGGTTCGCTCCAGGCGCACTTCCAGGGGTTACCCGTGCTGCCCTACGAGGATGTGTATATCGGATTCCCGGTCAAGCATGAATCGACCGGGCATAGTGTTGCCGGTATGAAGTGGCCAGAGGAAGGCATCATGCACGCGGAAATCGCCTTTAGCCGAGACCTTCGCAATTGGCAGCGCGACGACCGTACGGTCGTGATTCCCAACGGCGCGGCGCGTACCTGGGACGGCACGTCAGTCAACCCAGCCAACAAACCACTGATCGTGGGAGATGAAGTGTGGCTGTACTACGGTAACATGGCCTGGGGTTTCGGCTGGCCGCCGGACGACCCGAGGTATTTAAGCGAAGAGGATCGACCGGAGGTTGAAAGACGATATCGCGAATTCAAGATCGAAGGGCCTAACAGCGGCATCGGTATCGCTAAATGGCGACTCGATGGTTTCGTGTCACTGGATGCCGGGGCTGAGCAGGGTAATCTTACTACCGTCCCGATTGTCTTTACCGGTCGGCAGTTCGAAATCAATGCCCGCGTTTTATCTGGCGGCGGTATCACCGCAGAAATAGAAGTGCGTGGCGGCGAAAAAATCGAAGGTTATTCTCATGATCAGTGCGATGCGTTTACCGGCGACGCGGTGCACCACATCATGACCTGGCAGGGCAATGCCGACGTGGGACGCCTTGCGGGTCGGGCCGTGCAACTATCCTTGCGGATTACCAACGCTCAACTCTTCGCGTTCCAGTTCGTCGGCACGGGCCCGGGCCCGCTTCGCGGACCCCGTGGCGAATGTCAAGGGGCCTTGCCGGCATGACCCGGCGCCGTTGCTGTTTTGCAAATTGCAAGAAAAAACCGTGCGTAAAGAGACGCAATTACAATACCCTCGGCAGGATTTGAACCTGCGACCTGCGGTTTAGAAGACCGCTGCTCTGTCCACTGAGCTACGAGGGCAAGCGACGTGTCGTCCTGAAACGTGAACTCTTGGTAAGTCTATTCAAAAACAAATATCTGAGCCACCTGCGACAATTGTTATACTTTTGGACGTGTGGCTACCGCTCCTGTTGGCAAGCTAAAGTGCAATAAGGGGCAGTTTGGTTTAGTGAGTGTAATATCACGAAATATTGAAGATAGATTTTTTAAGGAAAAATATTATATCCCAGTTACCACCCATAGAGTTTCCAGCCCCGGGGCCTGAAGTGGACTCGTCACCTATCGTCGTTAAGGAAGGCGATGATATTGTTGGTGAAATTCCATCGCAGCGATTCGCCATGCCGTCGTTTTCTGAAGAAGATTATCATTTGAGTGAGTCATGGTATTGCGAGGGGATCCCGCGTGGCGGCAATGCGCCGCGAGCTGACGCCATGGCCACTTGCAGCTCTGACGGCAACATCTACGTCAGTTACCAGCACCCCACGGTGCTGGTCGTCCACAAGTCTGCCGACCAAGGAAGGACATGGGAAAAGGTTGACGTCGTGCAGCCGCCGCCCAATCGCCAGTACGGCGTTGTTTCCGCATTCGGCGCTGTTCCCGATGGGTCGCTTGTGGTCATGTACAGCGGTCGCCTGACGCCCTCGCCGCGATGGAGTGTGCCGATGGAAGATCCCGCTTGGACGGCGTTCGGTAGGAATGGCTGGAGCCATTTTGCTCGGTCGGAAGATGGTGGGGTGACCTGGCACTTCATGCACAAAGTTGATAAGGGCCAAGCCCGACTTGTTCAGGGGCTCGGCCAGATCAAGCCCCTTGCAGATGGTTCGGTCATCGCAACCTCCACGCTTTGCATGGAAGATGGTCTACACGCCGACCACATATGGCGATCCGCCGACGGTGGTAAGAGTTTCGAGTTATCCAACAGCATTTCTCCTCACTCGGGCGAAACGAAAATAGAGCAGTTGCCCTCCGGGAGGCTCCTTGCCGCCGTACGCACCGTGCACAGCGATTACATGGATCCTCGCAACAAGCGAACCGCCATGATCACTTCAGATGACAATGGGCAAACGTGGTCCGAGCACGTCATGCTCACCACGGATATAGGTGACTGTCCCGGTGAATTTGTAGCTCTACCCGATGGCCGCGCCGTTTTTCTCTATTGCAAGCGTTACGCGCCTGCAGCGATTGTCGCGAGAATCTCACCTGATGGTGGTCAAACCTGGAACAGCCAAACTTTGCTTGTGCGGCAGATGGAAGGTGACAATCCGGGTGTTTATCCGTCCAGTTTGCTCATTGACGATCAAACAATACTGACTATTTCTTCTACGATTCAAGGCACCCCACCCCAGGCCATTCGCTGGCAAGTACCTGGCGAGTAGGGCAAAAGAGCGTTTCGGCTGCTGCTGCACTGGCCGGGCCTGCAATTAAGATGAAGGATCTCAAGGTGGCAGCAAAGATTTGATGTGCCGGACAACGATGTCGCCCCTGACCTCTGGACATGTATCGTGTAGGATTCTCCAATGCAGCTCAAGCCGGTCTGGATTCGTGAATTGTTAAACCTCGGCCCGGACACCGTCTGCGGCGCGCCGGTCTGCCAGCTCACCAGCCAGGGTGTGACCAGTAACAACATTTACTGCGAGCAACGCTACACCTCGCTGGACAGTACGACCATCGCCTTTGTGCGTGATCCGTACAACCAACCGTCCGAGCTTTGGATTTGCGACCTGACCACACGACGCATCGCCAAAGTCGACCGTCTCGTCCGCAACGAGCAGGGCGGGGGGTCCAGCGTCGCCGGCACTGTTGGTGATCACCTTTATTACATGCGTGGCGGTGACAACGACCAGCCGATCCTCATGCGATTGGACTTCAAGACGCTCGAGATCGATGAGATTTGCAGCTTGGAAGATTGTCCAACGCCGGGCCTGTCGAGTATGTCGCCGACCGAGACGTTCGCGATCCACCAGATGCGGTTGAGCATCGACACGTGGGGTTTGTACCGCATCGACCTGGCCAACGGTAAGTGGGAAGTCTTCCACGAGCAGAAGGACATGTGCAACTCGCACGCCCAATTTGAGCCAAGCAAGGGCGACAAGATCCTTGTGCAACTGAACCGCGGCTGCATCGTGAACGAGGAAGGCGACTGGATCCTCGGCTCCGGTCCCAACCCCACGCTTTACATCATCGATGCTGACGGCTCCAACCAGCAGATGCTGCCGATCGGCGCGCCGCATACCCGCAAGATCACTGGCCACGAAGCGTGGATCGCCGATACGGGCAATATTATCTTCGACACCAGCGATCCGGTGGTGAGTGAAATTCACACACTGACTCCCGGAGACGCCAGCCCACGCACCATTGCCAGTGCTGACAACATGCATCACGTCAACGCCAGTTTCCTGGACGGCCGATGCTTTGTCACCGACGACTTCAACGCCGGCCGGGTCATGGTCGGCAGCATCAAGACCGGCCGAATGCTACCGTTGTGCGACACAGGGCCGTTGACTGTGGTTGGCCCGCAGTACAGCCACCCCCATGGTTACATGACGCCGGACAATACCAAAGTGATCTTCAACAGCGCTCGCACTGGCACGGCCCAGATTTACCTGGCCGAGATCCCACCGGACATGATCGGCCGTCTCGAAGAGGCATAGGAAGGCGAAATCTTGAGTCACACCGACGCTTCACAGTGCGGCGGATGGTGCGTAAGACGCTGGAGCAGAAGCTGAAACTGATCGAGGAGGAAGTTCGGAAACCAAAGAGCAAGTTCAAAGCTGTCGATCGGAGCTGAGCGGATAACTTTATATACCGGTCAACCGGTATATATAGGCAGTTGGATATTGGCTCCTAGATGGTTAGTCGTCTCAAGAAGGTGGTCATGCAGTGGGTTTATTGAAACTGGATGACGATGTTGTCAGCCGGATACGCGATGCGATTCAGGTAGACCGGGTGGTTCAAACCGCGGTTCGCTTGATCGCCGCTCCCAGCCCGACGTGCAGTGCCGGCCCGGCGGCCGATGCCTTGGCGGCACTGTTGAGTGAACAGGGGTTCGAGGTGCAGCGACCGGAAGCCGGATGGGCCAAGTCGCCTGCGGTGGTGGTGCGGTGGCGATCAGGGCGGCCGGGGCGAACACTTCAGTTCAATGGCCATTTGGACACGGTGCACTTGCCATTCGTGGCGCCGCGGATAAGCAACGGTTATTTATATGGCAGCGGCGCGACGGACATGAAGGGGGGCGTGGCGGCCATGTGCGAAGCGCTTCTGGTATTGCGTCAAACAGATGCTCTACCCGGTGGTGATGTTTTGCTAACCGCCCATGACCTGCACGAAGCGCCTTGGGGTGATGGGCGGCAGTTGAAGACCATGGTGGATGAAGGTTACGTGGGCGATGGGGCGTTGCTGCCGGAGTATCTTGCCGACCGGATGCCGTTGATGGGCAGGGGCATGGCGATCGTGGAGGTAGACGTCACGCGGGATGGGAAGGCGATGCACGAAGTGCAGGGGGGTATGGAGCAACCGAGCGTGATCGCGGCGGGAGCTCAACTGGTGCAGCGGCTAGGTAACTTGGACCGGCAACTGGCGGAGCTGAAACACCCGTTGGGTGATCGGGAGAGCCTTTTTGTCGGCAAGGTCGCCGCCGGTGAGATATACAACCAGTCGCCTGTACAGTTTCACCTCGATGGCACTCGCAGGTGGTTGCCGGGCCGGGCTGTGGGTGAGGTTGAAAAGCAGTTTCATGCGGTGCTAGCTGAGGTCGAACAGCAAAGCGATGGCATTCGCGTGCAGGGCAAGTTCAATTATTTGCGAGATGCATTTGAACTGGACAGTGACAACCCGCTAGTCCAGGCATTTGACGCGGCCTGTGCCTCAACGATGGGCCAACCGCTTGCGCCGGGTGGCAAGCCATTTCTGGATGATGCCAATACTATTATGGAACAGAGGCCGAACGTTCCGGCCATCACGCATGGGCCCAACGGCAGCGGTGCACACACGACGCAGGAGCAGGTGGCCGTGGCCGAACTAGTGAGGGTGGCACAGGTCTACGCCTTGGCCGCCGTTGCCTTTTGTGGAGAGCAGATATGACTGAGCGGATCAAACCCGAGCATGTGATTAAGGAGCAGTATTTGCGGCAGATGTTCGTACGGGGGCAGATGACCGAGTTTGTCGACGATCCGTTCGTGGTCAACCGCGCCGATGGGGTGTACATGTGGGACGTGTCCGGAAAAAAATATCTGGACGGAATTTCGGGAATTTATGTGGCTTGCGTAGGGCACAACAACCGGCGGGTGATCGAGGCCATGAAGCGGCAGATGGACGTGTTGAATTTTTCGCCGCCGATGCACGGGACCAATCCGTTGGCCATTGAATTGTGTAACCGGCTGGTGGAACTGGCGCCGGGTGACATCGCTGCTGCGAAGTTGTTAAGCGGCGGGTCGGAAGCCACGGAGGCTGCGTTTAACATGGCCCGGCAATACCACAGGCTTAAAGGTAATCCGGGCAAGTACAAAATCGTCAGCCGGTATCAATCGTGGCACGGGTCTACATTCGCCTCCCTGTCGGCGTCGGGGTTGGCTGCCCGGCAGGTAGTCAATGAGCCGTTGGCCGGTGGTTTTGTGCATGTTTTTCCACCGACGTGCTATCGCTGCCCCTTCGGCAAGGAATATCCAAGCTGTGAGTTGACTTGCGCAACACTGGTTGGGGACGTGATTGAGATGGAAGGCCCCGAGACGGTGGCGGCGGTGATTGTCGAGCCGATCGGACATACGGGCGGTGTGATTGATCCCCCGCAGGAATATCTCCCGCAGTTACGAGAAATATGCGATCGGCATGACGTGCTTTTGATTTTTGACGAGGTCATTACCGGCGTGGGGCGGACGGGCCGGATGTTTGCTGCCGAGACTTTTAATGTGGTGCCGGACCTCCTTTGCCTGGGCAAGGGATTGTCTGGCGGTTATGCGCCGTTGACGGCGCTTCTCTGTCGCCGCGGTGTAGCTGATGCGTTCTGGGGCGACCCGGCTACCAACCCGGGATTTATAGCAGGCCACACTTTTGATGGAAGTCCCGCGGCGTGCGTGGCTGGGCTTACGGTGTTGGATGAAATTGTAGAGCGGGACTTGTGCGCCAATGCCAGGCAAACAGGAAACTATTTACGCAAAAAACTGGAAGGTTTAAAGCGGCACGGGATAGTCGGAGACATTCGCGGCAAGGGTTTATTCTGGGGCATAGAACTGGTACGCGACACGGCGACTAAACAACGTTTTGAAAAACCAATCGGTACGCTAGTCGGCCAGCGGGCCCTGCAGCAGGGCTTGCTCATGCGTGCCGACCCGCATTGGATAGCTTTGGGGCCGCCGCTGATCATTAATGAATCGCACGTCGATGAAATGGTGGGAATATTGGACCGCAGTTTTGAACAAGCAATTGCCCATCTCGCCGCCAATCAAAAGGGTTAACGCTACGCACTGTTTAAGCTTGGGATTTCGAGCCTCGAACCTTGATGTCTGCACCATGTGCTGATTCAGATTTTAGGAGCCTGACCTTGGCGTCATCATTTGAACTGCGACCGCAAACTGATAACCAACACTGGTCTTTTGTGGAAGGTCCCTGGAAGGAGGTCGAGGAGGGCATCATCACGGCGCCGCCAGATCTCGGCGACGAGAACCTGGCGATTTACTGCGAACACGCTTTCGGCGACTTCGAAGCGGAATACGAGTTCCGCTGGGATTCTGTCTGGACTGACGCCGGCTTCATCTTTCGCGGTAAGGACGCTCGGCACTATTACCTGGTACAGTTTCCAGTGGTCGGCCAGCATTACCGGGCCGAACATTTCTGGGCGGCCATTTCGAAAGTCGACGGCACCGGTTACATCCAGGCGCTGGACACGCAACTCGTACACGGCGTTTCCAGCGCACCGCAGGTCTGGCACCACGCGAGGATCAGGGTCCAGGGTCATGAGTTTCGGTTGTGGGTCGATGGGCGACCATTTCCCGTGGTGACGGACGACACGTTCAGCGAGTCCGGATACGTCGGGCTTTACACGCAGAGCTGCTTGGGCGAAGGCGACCGCAGCAGTTTCCGTAACGTACGCATAACCGGACAGCCGGCTCAGGCGGTGCCGTGGGACGCCGGGCCACAACCGCCCCACCACTACACGGTCATCGATACCGTACACGGCAGTGGTTGCAAGCAGATCGCACGTGCGGCCAACGGTGACCTGATCGTCGGCTCCACCGGTCATAACCTGCTCCGCTCCAGTAACAACGGCCGAACCTGGTCGAGCAAGCCGGCTCAGGCTTCGGAGTCGTTGACCCTGGTGCAATCAGACGGCAACGGCAACCTGATGAGCTTCACCATTGACCATGAGGCGTTCGCCCTGTTCCGTGCGGTGTCGACGGACGACGGCCATACGTGGAGCGACCGCCAACAGGTGGCCCATGTCCAGTTCGGCCCCGATCGGCCCTTCAAGGAATTGGTTCCGGGCACGATGATCCGATTGCAGGACGGCGGTCTGCTCTGGTTTTGCTGGGCTCGCACGCCGCATGTACGCACGATCCTGGACGGCCGGGCTTTCAACCACGGGCCGGTGCCGTACTTCATCAACGTCTGCATGCGGTCGGACGACGACGGGGTGACCTGGAGCGACTGGGTCGACCTTGACGGTCCGCCGCACAACGATTTTCACTGGCTCTACCACAAGGACCACCTCAGCGAAATCACCGCGACGCAGACTCAAGACGGCAACGTGATCGCCCTGACCCGGCCGAACACTTCGCCTTTCATCTGGGAGACATGGTCCAAAGACGGCGGCCGGACCTGGACACCACAGGCTCGCGGGCCGTTCGCCTTGTACGCGACAGGCCATGCCATGTGCACAACGACCTCGGGCTACCTCCTCATTGGCGGGCGTTTCCCCGCCCTGTCGGTGCAAGTCAGCCGTGACCATGGGATGTCCTGGCAGCGCTACCAGATCGATACCGGCAGCTGGGGCAACGGCTCGATGATTGAAGTTGAGCCGGACGTTGTGCTGTTTATCTATGGTGGTAAGAATCACCCGCAGGGATTACGCCAACAGTTATTGCGTGTGACCGAGGACAACCTGGAGCCGATAGAAATCTAAAAATAAAGAACAAAGTTAATAACTTAGATGTAATTTTTAACGATGAAGGGGCCTAACCTTGGCGTCATCATTTGAACTGCGACCGCAAACTGATAAGCAACACTGGTCTTTTGTGGAAGGTCCCTGGAAGGAGGTCGAGGAGGGCATCATCACGGCGCCGCCAGATGTCGGCGACGAGAACCTGGCGATTTACAGCGAACACGCTTTCGGCGACTTCGAAGCGGAGTACGAGTTTCGCTGGGATTCTGTCTGGACTGACGCCGGCTTCATCTTTCGCGGTAAGGATGCTCGGCACTATTACCTGGTACAGTTTCCAGTGGTCGGCCAGCAGTACCGGGCGGAACATTTCTGGGCGGCAATTTCGAAGGTCGATGGCACCGGTTATATCCAAGTGCTCAACATACAACTCGTGCATGGCATTTCCAGTGCACCTTTCGTCTGGCACCACGCGAGGATCAGGGTTCAGGGTAATGAGTTTCGGTTATGGGCCGATGGGCGGCCATTTCCCGTGGTGACGGACGACACATTCAGCGAGTCCGGATACGTCGGGCTTTACACGCAGAGCGGTTTGGGCGAAGGCGATCGCCTTCGAAGCAGTTTCCGTAACGTGCGTGTCACGGGGCAGCCGGCCAAGGCGCCACCGTGGGACGCCGGGTTGCGACCGTCCCACCACTACAGCGTGATTGATACCGTGCACGGTGGAAATTGTACGCAGATCGCACGTGCGGCCAACGGTGACCTGATCGTCGGCGCCGGCGACAACCTGCTCCGCTCCAGTGACCATGGCCGAACCTGGTCGAGCAAGCCGGCTCCGACTTTATTGAACCTGATGCAATTAGACGGCAACGGCAACCTGATGTGCTTTACCAATGACGATGAAGCGTTCACCCTGTTCCGTGCGGTGTCGACGGACAATGGCCATACGTGGAGCGACCGTCAACAGGTGGCCCATATCCAGTTTGGACCCGATCGGCCCTACAAGGAATTGGTTGCGGGCATGGTGATCCGATTGCAGGACGGCGGCCTGCTCTGGTTTTTCTGGGCTCGCACGCCACATGTACGCACGATTCTGGATGGCCGGGCTTTCAACCACGGCCCGGTGCCGTACTTCATCAACGTCTGTCTACGGTCGGACGATGACGGACAAACGTGGAGCGACTGGGTCAACATCGACGGGCCGCCATATAATGATGACGCTTGGCTGTACCACAAGGATAATCTAAGTGAAATCACCGCCACCCAAGCGATGAACGGCAACGTAGTCGCCCTGACGCGGAACGATAAATCACCTTTCATCTGGGAGACGTGGTCGGCCGACGGTGGCCGGACCTGGACGCCGCAGGCTCGCGGGCCGTTCGCCTTGTACGCGAGCTACCATGCCATGTGTACGACGACCTCGGGTTACCTTGTAATCGGTGGGCGTTTCCCGGCACTGTCGGTGCAAGTCAGCCGTGACCATGGGATGTCATGGAAGTGCTACCAGGTCGATACCGTCATATGGGCCAACGGCTCGATGATTGAAGTTGAGCCGGACGTTGTGCTGTTTATCTATGGTGGCAAGAATCACCCGCTGGGATTACGCCGACAGTTTTTGCGTGTGACCGAGGACAACCTGGAGCCGATAGAAATCTAAAAATAAAGAACAAAGTTAATGTCTTAGATGTATTTTTCTAATGAAGATAGTTGGATGTTGCATGGGTCCAATCCTCCTCTTTCTTTAACCCTAGGGTGATCTGAGTGCAGGTATCGAATGATGACATGGTCTTTGTGCCCGCCGGCCGCTTTACGAAGGGTATCTCCATTGAAACAGCTGCCGATTTAGCCAAGAAATACGACGTGCACATGAGCTACTTCGGCTTGTTGTACCCGCGGGGCAAAGCATATGTTGAAGGGTTCCATATTGACCGATACACCGTGACGAATCGTCAATACCAGGTATTCATAACAGCGACGGGCCGTGAACCACCTCCCGCCTGGAAAGGCACAGCGTATCCGCCGGGTCAAGATGACTACCCCGTGACCGGCGTGACGTATTGGGACGCTGAGGCGTACTGTGCATGGGCAGGCAAACGTCTGCCTACCGAAGATGAATGGGAAAAGGCGGCTCGCGGAACCGACGGAAGGCTCTTCCCCTGGGGCAACGAGTGGGTGTCAGGGGCGTGTCGAATGGATGAGGCCAGACGTCCCGGTGATCAATTCGGCCATGCCAAGGTTGGAAGCTATCTGCGTGACATAAGTCCGTACGGCGTTATGGATACGGCAGGGAATGTGGAAGAATGGGTGTCAACCGAGCGGTCGCAGCCATGGATGCTTGGCAACGAAGGGCTCGGCCTGACTAAGGGCGGCAGTTTCGTACATTCTCAGCCGTATAACTTTCTCTGTGCAAAAAAATGTGTTCACTCAAACATCAATGGCCGCCCCCTCGAGTTCATTGGCTTTCGTTGTGTACGTGATGGTACGGAAACACCGATGCCTGCCGATGGAAGTATGCCCGTCCAGAGCGGT